>JAABUN010002341.1_pt1 | contig 34264 bp, 29 predicted proteins | sample 5559311 | NCBI WGS metagenome assembly JAABUN01 (sample SAMN10711877, study PRJNA513370) | rock metagenome | isolation source: Antarctica rocks | place: Antarctica: Victoria Land, Siegfried Peak sud | reverse complement strand
GTGCTAGGACTACACGAAAGCCTTTATAGGCCGGGGTCTCTAACTATCCTTGTCTCACCCTCACAACGTCAGAGTAGCGAGCTTTTCAGGAAAGTAACCGAGCTTAGGGAGCTGCTACCGACACAGCCCGAACTCTCCGAAGATAACAAGCTGAGCATGAGCGTCCGGGGCGGTGGGCGCGTCTTATCGCTACCGGGCTCTAAAGCAACGATTAGGGGCTTCTCAGGTGCAACCCTGATTGTCGAAGACGAAGCAAGCCGGGTAGACGACGCCCTGTACTTCAGCATCCGGCCCATGCTAGCCGTCAAGGGCGGGCGGCTGATATTGATGTCAACGCCGTTTGGTAAACGCGGGCACTTCTGGAACGAATGGGATACCGGCGCGACTTGGCAAAAGGTAGAGGTTCCGGCGACGGCTGTACCGCGTATCTCACAGGCGTTCTTAGACGAAGAGCGCTCGAGTATGGGCTCGTGGTGGTTTGAACAAGAGTATTTGTGTCAATTCAAAGAAAGTACCGATTCAGTATTCAGCTATGAAGACGTGATGCGGGCACTGTCTGACGATGTACCCGTACTTTTTGGAGGCAAGTTATGAGCGATAAACCCGACTTCATTCTAGGCGTCGATCTGGCGCAGTCTCAGGATTACACCGCGCTGACGATTCTCGAGCGCAACCCGGTAGACACAGGCCGCACCGTAACCCGAACCGAAAGAGGCTCGAGCTTCTATAACGGTGTCACAGGTGAGTTTTCCGGAGGAGACCGGCGCGTCACAGCTCCTATAACCAAAAATGACTACCAAGCGCAGTATTTGGAACGTTTAGCTATCGGGACACCTTACCCGGTACAGGTTGCGCAGATTAAAGCACTTCATGACCGGCTAAAAAAGGACACCGGGCAGACGCCGGTGCTCGTGGTCGATCAGACCGGCGTAGGGCGTCCGGTGGTCGATATGTTGCGAGCGGCTGACCTTAAACCCGTAGCTGTCACCATCACCGGAGGTGACGCGGTTACCCAGGATGGTCTCGAGTACCGCGTCCCTAAACGTGACCTCGTGAGCGCGGTGGAAGTGCTGTTACAAAGTGACCGGCTCAAGATTGCTCGAGGTTTACCCGAAGCCCAGACGCTCACAAGCGAGCTGTTAGCGTTCAAAGTGTCGATTAGCCTGAAGGGTCACGACTCTTACGGAAACGACGTAGGGCCGTGGCGTGAGAACCCACATGACGACATGGTGCTAGCCGTAGCTATGGCGTGCTGGTATGGTGAGAACGTCAAGCCAGTCGTGAGGCGTCCGGCGAAACATGCTTATTTCTGAGGGTAGAGAGAAGTGCGGGGTAAGTATGACCTATTAGACTTGAGATTGCTACAGCACCCGGTCTAGGCTAGGTGCTGTTCTTGTAGTTGCTAACAGATATTAGCGAACGCGCGTAGGTGAGAAGTCTCTACGCGCCGCCACAATCTACGCCACTCCCGCTTTATTCTGGCTACTCTTCTGTTCACTCTAGTCATCCCCTGCCGTCACTTTATCTGTGATCTGTCAGCCATGTGTGTGGGCTTTTCGACACTTTGCTATCTGGCTACGGGGGTATTACGGGAGTCTAGCGCCGAAGTTTTAAGCGGTGAGACGAAAAATAACCCCGGCGATCTGCCGGGGCTAAGGGTGCTGTTAGTAGCGGCGTCCCTACTCGCTACGCTCTTTTATCGTTACATCGGTTACGTCGCCAAACCAGAGCGCCCCTAAACGTTCTCTCAGCTCGTCTATATTGCGCTCGTGTGCCGAGCCTTCGACCACGAGGGTTAGGTGAATAAAGATGTTCTCAACGTCCGGCAGGTTGCAAGCACGGGCGTTAAGGCGTAACAGGTCAAACGCTGCCGGAACTAAAGCGACCTCGACCATACCGACCTCGAGCGCGACTTTGTAGTGACGGCTCACGCTGCCACCGCCAAGACCTGTACAGCCGGGACGAGGCTGTGAACCTCATCCCAGACACCGTAAGCGACGCGCTGCATAGACGTTTCGTAAGACTGTGCTATTGCCGGGAACACGACCTCATCCCGGTTGAGGGTTGCAATCCGCACGAGCTGCGTAGACTTGTCCGCACTCTCGACGACCGCGTAGCAAAAGGGGAGGGTGCTCGAGACGGCGACGACTAAGCCGAGGCCCTCGACCGTTGCGCCTAAAAGCTTGGTTTGTTTCGGGGTATTCTGCATTTTAATCCTTCACTTACTTGGATTCTAAGGGGCTCTGCTTTTCCGGGCTTTTGCCCCTTAGTGACCTAAGTATACAGGAACGGTATAGACAAGTCAATACAGATTCGGTATGATAGCGTTATGGACATGAACGAACGGGTTAGAAAGACGGCGCGTCAGACGATGGCGCAAGGGTCATACACACAAGAAGCGTTAGCCAAAGCAGCCGGGATAAAACAGGCGACGGTCTCGAGACTACTCACCGGGCGTATGGGGCAACCCGGCGCATGGGAGAAGCTACTCGACGCTTTAGGGCTCGAGCTTGTAGCAGTTCCTAAAGGTACAGACCTGAGCAAACTCACAGAACAGGAAGGGCGGTAGAAGGTGGCGAAACGGGCGCATGGTGAGGGCACGATTTCCAAACGGCAAGATGGCACCTACGAAGGCAAAATCTCTTTAGGGGTAAACGCTGAAGGCAAGCGTAAACGTAAAACCGTTTACGGCAAAACTCAAAAAGAGGTACGGGCAAAAATAGATGAGGTCAAGCAACAGCTAGCAAACGGCACCTTCTCAGATACCCGGCTGAAGGTCAAGAGCTACCTCGAGCAGTGGCTTAAAGAGAAGGCCCGTCAGGTTAAGCCCCGCACGGCTGAAGCGTACAAGTACAACGTTGAGAAGTACGTCATTCCTAAAATCGGAGGCGTACAACTTGCCAAGCTCACACCGCTTCATGTTCAAACGATGTGCAGCGATGTTGCAACCGTCAGCGGCCCCCGAACGGCTAACATGTGCCGGACGATTCTCTTTAGTGCCATGAAGCAAGCCTTGCGGTGGGGACTCATCCCGCGTAACCCGGTCGAAGGCGTAGACCCGATGAAAGAACACAAGCAAGAGATGCACTTGTGGACTTCAGCCGAGGCGGTGACGTTTCTCGACACGGCCCGATCACACCGGCTTTACGCCCTCTTCTATCTGGCAATGTCTACCGGGATGCGGCGCGGTGAGCTGCTAGGGCTGCGCTGGCAAGACGTGAAGGGCGGGGCGCTGCATATCCGGCAGTCCTTAACGGTCGTCAGTAATCAGATTGCTATCTCTGTACCCAAAACCGAAAAGGGTAAACGCCGGGTAGCGGTCTCCCCTGACGTAGAAACCGAACTCGAGACACACCGGAAACGTCAAGAGTCAGAGCGTCAAGTGCTAGGTAATCTGTGGCCTGAAAATGATCTTGTGTTTCGTACTGAAGTCGGGACACCGATACACCCCCGGAACCTCGAGCGCACCTGGTATACCTTACAGAAGAGCGCCAAAGTAACGAAGGTGCGCCTTCACGACCTGAGACACCTTCACGCTTCTCTCGCTATCCAACAGGGTATGGACGCCAAAGTGTTAGCCGACCGTTTAGGACATAGCCGTGCAAGCCTGACGCTAGACGTGTACACGCACCTATTCGATGAGCAGCGAGCAAATAGCGCGGTGAGTCTAAGTGTCCTTTTAGGGGGCAACGAACCGAAAAACTAGAAACGGTCTTAAAATGGTCTTAAACCTGTAGATAAAGCAACAGCCCCACACTCGGCGGGGCTTCTCTCTTGCGTGCTGCACAATGTTCCTAGTGGTGGAGCTTATCAGATTTGAACTGATGACCCCCTGCTTGCAAAGCAGGTGCTCTCCCAGCTGAGCTAAAGCCCCAAAACAGCAAAAGTAAGAATACCGGGTTCTCTTGCTGGCGTCAAGTGTGCACTTAGAGCGAGGTTGTACGAGAAGTCGGCCGAGTCCGCTTTAGGCGTGGATGAGAATACAGGATAGAGAAGGGAGAATACGGCTCAGAGACTCTTCTATTCTGTGTTCTACCTTCTCGCTGCTCTCGCCTCGCTCGACCGACTTTTAGGGGCGTCTCCTTAAAGCAGAGCGTTGCCTAAAGCGCAAGATATTTAGACATCCTTCATCAATGACGCTGCTTTGACCTGCCACCTTGTAGAATTCTATAGCTACCGTTAGCTTAAGCTGAACGACCTACGCCGTCTAAGGATTCAACTCAGGGCATCTGCTCAAAACTATAGGAGGAACGATGAGACACCCTACTCGCCTCGCACTTGCTGCACTGACCGCCGCACTCCTCAGCGCCTGTGCCGAGCCCATCGCTGCGCCGCCGACCACTAGCGGCCCACTTAACCAGCAAGACGTGACCCGAACCGCCGGCAACCTCTCCGAACAGCTTATAGCGGTTCTCGGGCGCGCCGCGAAAGACGAAGGGATCATCGCCCTGCAAGGATTTCCGCAAGACAGCGTAATGACCAACCCATTTTTTGGTTACGGCGTAGGCGCGGCGCAGCGTCACGCAGAAGCGTCTAACCGGATACTCGGAGCACTCGCCAAGAACGATTTGCCGCGCGGCGCTTACACGTATACGAGGTCGGACAACGGGAGCGCGTGGGAGCGTACCGGCGATTCGGACGACCTCAGCTTGACCTGGCCCTACGACGCCGACCCCGAAACCCCTGCGGTTGACCCGGCACTCGCGACCGCCGCTTTTGACTGGGACGCGCTCAGCCCGACCCTCCGAGCCGAGGCTTACGGTACGTCTACCGAAGTTCCGACCGGCCTTAACTTGTCGCTCGAGGCCAACAGCCAATCTGTTACCGATGTAAACGTCCAAACGACCTACTATACAGGCTGTGGTGAAGCCGTCCTCGAGCCTACCTCTTTAACCGTCAACGGCGCGGGCAGTCTCTTAAAGCTCGAGAACGTCGGCTACCGGGTCAGCGAATCGGACGCGGGCGACTCGGTCACGGCGCAGGGTAAAGTTTCGCTCGTAGACGAAGGAATAGTGCTCGAGTGGAACGCCGCCGTCAACGGTGAGCTGACCCGGCGAGACTGTTTTACCGAGAGCTTTAGCCCGGAAGACGGGGCCGTATCTTTGAGCCTCAGCGGATTCCAAGGCGATACGCGGAGCGTCGCGCTCAACCTGAGCTTTTCCGGCACCGCCGAACCCGACCTCAACGGTTCGGTCGTCGTCAATAACGATCAAGACAACGCTGTGACCTTTTCCGGCAGACTTTCTGATACTAACGGTAACGGCGTCCCCGGCGAAGAGGTGACAGTTCGTTTTGCCGACGGCAGCAGCACGACGCTCGAGAACTTGCTCGAGAGTATCTCTTTACGCGCTCTTAGAAACCTCCACCCTTAAGCGCTGCGTACAGGGCTCGAGCGCGCAGTTGTTGCGCGCTCATGTTTTATTCGCCTTCCTCACCACGCCCCAACTCGTAAAGCACCCGGCGTTTGACCGCCTCGCCAAAACACGCCACCCCGCTGTTTAAGAGAACAAGTCCCGCTGTGCCCCACCAAAACCACGTCCAGAAGTCTGCGTCCAGCGTGCGTAATTCAACCGCGTAGCCCGTCACACTCGCCCCAAAACCGATAAGCGCAAGTCCGAGCGGCGCGAACATCAGCCACATTTTTTGATGCACCCCGACCTCCTTAGAAGAGTGTTGCACAAGCTGAGGCGTTGTTCAGAAGTCTATCCAGACATCTCTAAGGCGGCCCTGCTTGCGTTAGCCGGACGTACCTGATACAACCGGACATGACCGACTACCGAGAGCTTTTCAATCTCAGCGGCAAACACGCGCTCGTCATCGGCGCGGGTTCAGGGATCGGCGAGGCCGTCTCGCAAGGACTCGCCGCGTTCGGCGCGGCTGTAACCTGCGCCGACGTCAACCTCGGGGCTGCCGAGCACGTTGCCAAAGAGATTGGCGGAGAGGCCCGCGCCGCGAAGCTCGACGTCACTGACGCGCAAGACCTCGAGCGGGTAGTAGATGAACTCGGCACACTTGATATCTTGATTTCAACACCGTCGATCAACGTTCGTAAACCGCTTTTGGATTACACCGAAGCCGAGTTTGAACGGGTGGTGACGCTCAATTTGAAAGGCAGTTTTTTGGCGCTTCAGGCTGCCGGACGGCGGATGGCGGCGCAAGGGAGGGGGAGCATCGTCCTGTTTTCGTCGATCCGCTCGCAGGTCGTCGAACCGGGGCAGGGTGTCTACGCCGCGACAAAGGCCGGAACGTTGCAACTCGTCAAAACGCTCGCCGCCGAACTGGGGCCGCAGGGTGTAAGGGCCAACGCCGTCGCACCGGGCGTAGTAGAGACCCCGTTAACTGCGCCGATCAAGGCGAACCCCGAATGGTACAAAGCCTACGCGGAGAAGGGCGCACTCGGGCGCTGGGCGTCGCCGAGCGAGATGGTCGGAGCCGCCGTATTTCTAGCGAGCGACGCGGCCTCGTACGTCACCGGAACGCTGCTCGTCGTAGATGGCGGCTGGACGGCGCAAGACGGACGATTTACGCCGCCCTTATGAGCTGGTTTAGATGCAGGTAGAAGCGCTTGCAGCGCGCTGCGCCGACGCCGTAGACGGGGAGCGCGCCGTAATACTGACCCGGAAGCTCGTACAACTTCGCAGCGTGTTTGAACCGAGCGCGGGGGGGAATGAAGCCGCAGCCGCGCATTTCGTCGCCGAGACGCTGCGGGGGAGCGGCTTTGCCGTTACAGAAGAAGAAGCCGCGCCGGGGCGTCCGAACGTCATCGCGGACTGGAGCGGTTCAGGGTTTGACGAGAAAAGGCACAAGACGCTGATGCTCGAGGGACACACCGACGTGGTAACCGAAGGCGACGCCGAGCGCTGGACCTATCCGCCTTTTGCCGCCGAGCTGGTAGACGGGCGCATCTACGGGCGCGGCGCGTGCGATATGAAAGCGGGCGTCGCGGCAGCTATTGTCGCAGCAGAAGCGGTGAAGCGAGCTTACCCCGAGCTGCCGGGGCGTATTCGTTTGGGTATCGTCGCCGATGAAGAAGGCATGATGCAGGGCGTCAAACACTTTATTCGGCAGGGCTGGGCCGACGCGGTAGACGGGGCCATTATCTGCGAACCGGAGGAACTCGAGCTGTGCCTCTGTCAAAAAGGGGCGCTCCGGGTCGAGGTCTTAAGTACCGGCAAGATGTCGCACGGCGCGATGCCCTACGCGGGTATCAACCCGGTTCCGCCGCTGCTAGATTTTTTGGCTGAGGTGCGAGAACTGGAACGAGCTGAACAAGGCCGTTTGGGACGCCACGAACACTTAGGGCTTCCGTGGTTTACCCCGACCATCCTACGGGCACCCGCCAGGGGTGAAGCGCAGCTCAACGTCATGCCCGAAACCGCCTACGCCGCGCTCGATATTCGCACGGTGCCGGGACAAGACCATCAGCAGCTCTGGCGGGCGCTCGAGGGTTTAGCGGCGGCGTCTCAGGGAAGGGCCGAGCTTTCGCTGACGCTCTTGGAAGACAGGCCGTGGACGCAAACTGCCCCGGACGACCCGCTCGTCCGGGCATTGGGGCGCAGCTATCTACAGGTTTTAGGGTCGGGGCCGCGTTACGGCGGCGTTCCGGGGGCGACCGACGGCACCTTTTTGGCGGCGTGGGCCGGGGTCCCTATCGTGACGGTCGGGCCGGGTACGCGTGAGGTGCCGCACCAGCGGGACGAATACGTCGAGGTTGAGGACATCGTTAAGGCGGCCAAGCTTTACGCGGCGGCTGCCGTCTACTTCTTCAGCGATTAGGCGTTGGGGCAAGCTTAGACGCGTTAGACTTTCGTTAAGACGAACGCCGCACGGCATCTTAAGGAGGACGGTATGAAAAGACTTGTTTTGTTCACGCTCTTGCTCGTTGGTTGGAGCGCAAGCTTCGCCCAACCCGAACCGCAACCCGGCGGCAGCGTCACCGTTTCGATCGTCGCCGAACCCCCCGGCTGGGACCCGACGGTTTCGACTTCACAAGAGATCGCCCGCGTGATGTATCACAACGTTTTTGAGGGCTTGGTACGCATCGACCGAAACGGCAACATCGTTCCGGCGCTCGCGTCAATGTGGGAAACTTCAGGCGACGGGTTGACCTGGACGTTTACCTTGCAAGAAGGCGTGACCTTCCATAACGGCGACCCGCTGACTCCAGCGGACGTAGTGGCTGCTCTAAAACGCGCCGCCGACCCCGAATCCGGGCATACGCACCCTGAATATTACGAAGCCATCAAAAATGTCAAAGCTGAGGGTAATACGGTCGTGCTGAGCTTGAGTAAGCCGACCTCGAGCCTCCTTTATAACTTAGCCCGCCCCGACTCCATCATCTACCAGGCTGGCACCACCGAAACGCAGGCCAGCGAACCCGTCGGCACCGGCCCCTTCAAGTTTGCGCAGTGGGTACGCGGGAGCGAAGTAAGGCTTACGAAATTTGATAATTACTACGGCACCCCCGCCTATCTGGACGCCGTGACGTTTCGCATCATCGAAGATACGAACGCGCAACTCGCGGCGCTCCAAGCAGGCGACCTCGACATGGTAGGCGTCGCGCTCAGTCCGGAAAATGCGATTCAGCTTCAGGATGACCCGAACATCAAGGTCACTGAAGGCTCAGCGACCACTGAAATCACGGTGGCCTTGAACAACACCCGCGAGCCGCTCAACAACCCGCTCGTCCGGCAGGCCATCACCCACGCGATTGATAAACAAACTATCGTCGAGGGCGCGATGTTCGGGTACGGCACCGTGATCGGTACGCACGCCAGCCCCATCGAACCGTACTACGAAGACCTGAACCCGTATCCTTACGATCCTGAAAAAGCCAAAGCTTTACTTGCCGAAGCGGGTTACGCGGACGGCCTGACGCTCGACTTCGAGCTGCCGCCGTATCCGTTTGAAAAACGCACCGGCGAGGTCATCGCGCAGCAGCTCAGCGAGGTCGGTATCAACGTCAATCTGACCAACGTCGAGTGGACGACCTGGTTAGAACGCATCTTCAGCGCCGGTGATTATGACATGACCATCATCGGACACTCGGAACCTAGAGACATCGGCATCTACGGTAACCCCGACTACTACTATCACTACGACAGCAAAAAAGTACAGAACTTACTCGCCCAGATCGAAAAAACGAGCGACGAAGCCGAGCAGCTTTCGCTCTACAAAAAGATCGAACGTACCATCGCCAAAGATGCCGTCAATGTCTGGGTTTTCTCGCCGCCGTACCTGGTGGCGGCGCAGAACAATCTATACGGTTACTGGCAAGACCAACCCATCGTCGCCATTGACCTGACCGAAGCGTATTTGGCGCAGTAAGCCGTAGCGTCTTGTAACCGCTGATGCTGGCTTTTATTCTCCGCCGCTTCTTCCTGGCCTGCCTCAGTGTGTTTTTGGCGGCAGTGCTCGTTTTTTGTGCGCTGCTCGCCATCCCCGGCGACCCGGCAACTGCCATTTTGGGGCTCAACCCCAGCCCGCAAGCGCTTACCGCCGTGCGGCAGCAACTCGGTTTAGACGAGCCTCCGGTAACGCGGTTTCTAGGCTGGTTCGGCGGCGTTTTGCGCGGCGATTTCGGCACCTCGATCAACTACCGAACGCCGGTTCGGGGGCTGATTGCCGAGCGGCTTTGGGTGTCGTTACCGCTCGCGCTCGCCGGAATGCTCACCGCGTGCATCATCGCCTTACCGCTCGGCATTTGGGCGGCGCTGAAACGCGGCAGCTGGCTCGACCCGCTTGTCGTGAGCACCGCGCAACTCGGGGCGGCGGTGCCTTCGTTTTGGCTCGGACTCTTGCTGATTTTACTTTTTAGCGTCCGGCTCGGCTGGCTTCCGTCGGGCGGTTTCGTTCCCTGGGCCGAAAACCCGGTGGGCACGCTTCGCAGCCTGATCTTACCGACGCTTGCGCTCGGGCTCGGGCAGGCTGCGGTCATCACCCGGATGACGCGCTCGGCGATGCTCGAGACCCTCACCCAAGATTACGTCCGGACCGCTAGGGCCAAAGGTTTGCCGGGGCGTAAGGTCGTCCTTAAACACGGCCTCAGAAACGCGCTCGTGACGATTCTGACAGTGTTGGGTTTGTCATTTTCGCAAGTTCTGGTCGGGGCCATCGTCATCGAACAGGTCTTTTCACTGCCGGGGCTCGGACGTTTAGCGCTGACCGCCATCGGGACACGGGACTTTCCGCTGCTGCAAGGAGAAGTTTTGGTCTATGCCAGTATCATCGTGTTTTTAAGTTTTTTAGTCGATTTAGCCTACGGCGTGCTCGACCCACGAATCCGTTATGACTAACCGCCGACCACCTATAAACCTCGTTATCGGCGCAAGCTTGGTCGGTCTCGTCGTCGTAGCAGCAGTTCTCAGCTTCTTTTGGCTGCCGGTTGACCCCAACACGATGGACTTTACCGCGCAGCTTTCCGGGCCGACCCCGGCGCATCCACTCGGTACCGACCAGCTCGGGCGCGACCTGCTGAGCCGAGTGTTGGTGGGCTCGAGGGGTGCCCTCTTAGTCGGCTTCGTCGCGGTCGGTATCGCGCTCACGCTCGGCTGCCTCGTCGGAGCGATGGCCGGGTTTATCGGCGGACTTTTTGACGATGTGTTGATGCGCCTCGTCGATGTGCTCTACGCCTTCCCGCCGATCTTGCTGGCGCTCCTTTTTGCCGCCATCTATTCCCCCGGTACGCTCACCGCGATGAGCGCCATCGGCGTCGCCACCGCGCCGGTCTTCGCGCGGCTTCTCCGGGCGTCGGTCATGGAACTCAAACACCGCGATTTCGTCGAGGCGGGGCGGGCGCTCGGGTCTCCGCAGGGGCGGCTTTTACGGCGGCACATCCTGCCGAACGCGCTCTCCCCTGTTATCGTGCAGGCGAGCCTGAGTTTAGCCGTCGCCGTCCTCGCCGAAGCTGCGCTGTCGTTTTTAGGGCTCGGGACGCCGCCCAGAGTGCCGAGCTGGGGCAACATGCTCCGCGAGGCGCAAGGATTTTTGCAGCTGAGCCCATATCCGGTGCTGGTGCCGGGGTTGGCGATCGTGTTGACGGTGCTGGGCTGGAGTTTATTGGGGGACGGGCTGAGAGATTTACGCGACCCGAGGGGCCGTTAAAAAAGGCGTCAAAAGTCGCGTGTTACCGTTGTACCTTCGGGAACCTCGAGCCGCGTCAGCTCAGGCCCAAAGTTTGCAGGGTGCTCGAGCCCCGTCACTTCGAGGCGCAAGACCGTTTCACCCGAAAAGCGCAGCTCGAGGACGAGCAAAATACCGAGTTCTGCGTCAACAGCAGCGGTCAAGTCGTCGGCAATCACCATAAAGTCGAACCCGAGCGGCCCGCTGAAACCGCGTTCACCGCGAGGTTTCGCCCGTAGCGTCAAGGCTTCACGTTTCGCTATCTCGGTGCGCCCGGTCGCCTCGAGGGTAAACGCCGAGAGGAGGAAGGCGGGCTCGAGCAGCGGCTCGTCAAAGGTTTTGGCGTCTACGACGTTGGGGCGCTGAGCCGTCGGCGTGTACTCCCACAAGATGCGGTTTTGAGGTGTAAACGACCCGCCGTAGTCCGGCGTAGTCAGATTGTCGTACTTCAGGTTTCGCTGGGCGTCGTAGACCGTGGCGCGAAACACCAGGCTGCGCCACCACGAGAGCGTGCCGTATTCCGTCTCCTCTTTTGGTCCTACGGTCTCGTCTACGGCGTCAACAGCTGCTCTTTCAAGATGCATCGGGCCGCCGTAGCCGTCTTCTTGCCACCTTTCACCCATGACCTTGAGTCGCCCCCAATGGCGATACCAACGGTACTCGAGCCTCAGTTTCTCCGGGCGCGTATGGGCCAAATGCAGCAGTTCGGTTAAACGTCCGAGTTCATTCACAGCTTTAGGTTAATGTCATGAGACCCGTCATAGGTACAGCAACCCCTGTCTAAAAGACGCTTCTAATGAAGGTAGCTCCAAATAACATTGCACCGTTTCTTCGCAGCTGTGCCCCATGCGGGGCACAGGTCATCGTCAGAACGTACGTGCTAGAGCGTATTTTCCGAGTGAGCGTGTTGCAAACCAGATAGTACCGGCTATAGGTAGCCCTCTTTTGTTCAACATAGACCTGTAGCTTCCCATCACAAAAGGTTCTGAGTTTACGCTGCTCGCCAGCCTCCTTTACCTTCGCTATGACTTTTTTGATCAAGGTGTATTAGCGGAGCTTAAGACAAATACGTCTTTAGTGATGCAATCAACCTCGGAAGCGCATAGTGTAGTCTATTTTTGGGTTACTGGGCCGATCTTCTATGCTTACGCCCCAAAGTGAACGCGTTACGCATCGAACGGATCAACGGTATGTTTGTTATTAAGAAAGTGAGCGATGATCTCGGTTCGGCTCTTCATGCCCATCTTATTCATCACGTGTGAAACATGCATCTTGACCGTTCCTTCGGTGATCCCAAGCTGTTCGGCAATCGCACGGTTTGATAGACCTTTGGCAATAAGTCTTAAGGCTTCTCGTTCACGTACCGTGAGTTGAGGTGTCATAAAGCGGGTCAGGGTCTGTGAAAGAATGTGACGCTCCGCCCAGATTTCACCTCGTCTAACGGCTTCTAACGCCTTGACCAAGATAAAACCGTCGTCAACTGCTCTTAAATAACCGCTGTAACGCTGTTGCAACAACGCTACAGCGTCGGCGCGCTCACCCTCGATAAGGGCAACCGTCGGTAGATCAGACGGGGGTGGATAGGGCGGCGATAAGAGGGTCATGTCACAAAGCAGCAGCTCGGACTCGGCAGTTCGCTCCAAACTCGCTTCGGCACCCAGTTGTATAAGCAGTGTCACGAGGGACTCCGCAAATACCCGATGTTTGGACTGAACCCACACTTGCATGTTTTACTCCTCTGGGTTGCTATGAAGAAGCAGGAGAAGTTGCAACGCGCCGCGACAAGTAGCCGAAAGACATAGTTTGATAATTGAAGTTTGGCTTACTAACCAACTTAATGTTTATAATAAATTATTCATTTTGTCAAGGCTCTGTCAGGCCATCTGTAAGACGAAGATAACAACCCGGAGCACGCTGACACTTACTCATATGCGTCCAGCAGAGGTAAAAAGAACATTTAGCGGCGAATTTAGCTCAATTCGGCCAACTTGTAACGCCAGCTGCAGCAACGACAAACCCGATTCCGAACACGTTACTGAACCTAAGTAATAGGCAGAGAAGCACTGTTTGATATATATCTAAAGAATAGCTCAAACCCAACCTTTCGTTACTTGTGTGTCCCAACCCACAAACTTTAGTATAGCCCATAGCTGACAAGCCGATGACAAACGTTGTAAGAAACGTGTGAGCGGTTGTAGCAGCCAGCCGGGGACCGAGTAGGGGAGGACAACGCAAGATTATGACAGTTTATAGCGCACCTACAGAGAAGAAGTGGCGAGCCGAAATGGTGACTGAGCAGCCTACGCCCAGCGTCTATCAGCCCAGTTTGACCGTCGTCGTTCCTACTCGAAACGAGTCGGGCAACGTGCAACCGCTTCTAAAGCTTATCCATAAAGCCGTCGTTGACCTGCCGGTCGAAGTTATTTTTATCGACGACAGCACCGACGACACGCCCGAGGTGATTAGAGAAGTAGCTCGAGATTTTCCCTTTAAGGTCTCGGTTATTGCACGTCCGGCTGACAGACGCAACGGCCTGGGTATGGCGGTCGTCGAGGGTATCGCTGCGGCGACAACCGAATGGGTGTGCGTCATGGACGGCGATCTGCAACACCCCCCCGAGGTGATCCCCCAACTCCTCGCTTACGCTCAAGAGACGGGCGCGACGCTTGTCGCCGCCAGCCGCCTGACCGACGGCGGCAGCACGGCGGGGCTTTCTTGGCAGCGCAAGCTCATCTCGTATACGCTCGCGCTCGCGTCCCGCGTGCTCTTTCCCAGCCGCCTGCGACAGCTCACCGACCCGCTGACCGGGTTTTTTTTAGTTAAACGCGAATCGCTCGTTCCCGACAGCTTGCGGCCGGAGGGTTTTAAGATTTTGCTCGAGATCCTCGTCCGCACCCCGCATCTGCGGCTCGCCGAACTTCCTTTCGAATTCGGTGAAAGGTTAAGCGGCGAAAGCAAAGCCAACACCCAAGAAGCTCTAAAACTCTTTCAGCAAGTCTTGCGGTTAAGCCTCGAGCCGCACAAACACCTGTTGCGCTTTTTTATGGTCGGCGCGTCGGGGTTGGTCGTTAACACGTTAGCCCTGATGCTTGCGACCTCCACCGGGTTGCACTACCTCATCGCGGCCACCGTAGCGACGCAAACCTCGACTTTGTGGAACTTCGGCTTGCTCGAGACGTGGGCCTATAAAGGCCGTGAGTTTCGGCAAAAAGCGCGCTGGCAACGCCTCACCAGCTTTCTGCTGATGAATAACGCTGCGCTCCTTTTACGCGGGCCGCTGATGATCTTACTTATCTCACTCAACGTGAACTACCTTGTCGCCAACGCGCTCACCCTGATCGCCATCGCCTTTTTACGTTACGCCGTTTCGGACAGTTTAATTTGGCGTAACAGCCGCGCTACCTCACCCGCCGTCGCCGTCACCTCGTCCGTCAACACTGCCGCTCAGGGAGAGTAATGTTCTTTTATAACATTCACAACTTGCTACTTATCCGCTCCGCGCAGCGGCTTCCCGAACTTAAATACTTTTGCACCCATGACCTTCCCGCGCCCCCCGATATCGACGTCCGCATCGACTCCGACCCGGCCGCTTACAAAACGGACACGTCGATCAGCTACGACGAAATTTTGGGCAAGTTCGGTTTTAGCATCGTGATCAACCGCTACGAAAACAGCACCGTGGTTTTCGCCTCCCCGCTTATCAAAAGGTCGCCGCATGTGCTCTATACCAACGTCGTCGAACCGCTGCTGCGTTGGGCGCTGGTTCGCAAAGGCTACGCGCTGATGCACGGCGCGTGCTTGGCCTTTGGCGGCAAAGCGCTCTTTATCACCGCTCAGACCGACACCGGCAAAACGACGACGATCTTACATACGCTCCGGCATAACCTTCGCAACTGCCGTTTTTTAAGCGACGACATGACCATCTTTGCCTCAGGCGGAGCGGTTTACAACTTCCCCAAACCGCTTACGGTCAGCCAGCACACGCTGCAAGCCGTCGGCGGCGCTGACCTGTCCCCCTTCGAGCGCCTCTTTTTACGGGTGCAGAGCCGACTACACTCCCGCGAGGGTCGGCGCGCCGGGATGTGGCTCAGCAAAGTCCGGATGCCCGCCGCGACCATGAGCGCGGTTGTTCAGTGGCTTATTCCGCCACCTAAATTTATGGTTGAACAACTCGTACCCGGCGCGCAACTTACCGACCGGTCGCAGCTGGGGCAGATCGTCCTGATCGAGCGCGGCCCAAGCTCAGAACGCGAGCTTACCGACGCCGAAAAGGTTGACATTCTGATCGCCAACGCTGAGGACGCCTACGGGTTTCCGCCGTATCCGTTTATCGCCGACCGCTTAAGCCGCTGGGAAGGCGAAGACCTGCACGAGGCGGAAAAACGGCTGGTACGTCGGGCCATCAGGGAGATTCCCGGTGTTTTGATCCGCCGTGATGATTACAGCTGGTTTGAGCAGTTGCCGCAACTCGTGCAGGTTTCCGGTGGGGTTAGAGGCCGCCCGGCCGCACCTACGCCAGCGTTCCAAACTCCTGCGTCCACGGCTAGCGACTAACGTGGATAGCTCCTCTGTACCGGTGTTTATAGGCTACCAATCCCAGCACCCGAGCGGACACCGTAAAAACCACCTACCCGCAGCGGGCTCGAGCCAACCATGAGCTTACCTAGAAACCACGCAAGCTTTTCTAACTCGGCGAGGGCGGGCCGGATCGACCGTTCGCAGACCAGTCAAACAGCGCTTCACCTTGTTGCCCTTGTGGTCGTCTTGCTGCTCGCCGTCGGTGTGCGCGTCGCCTTTCTCAATACCTTGGGCTATAACAGCGATGAAGCCGTCTACGCCGGCCAAGCCGCCGCTATCGCCCAAGACCCCATCCTGAGCGAAATCTTTCCGGTGTTTCGCGCCCACCCGCTGCTGTTTCAGTTTGTCCTGTCCCTTTTTTACAGCGTGTTCGGCGCGAGCGACTGGCTGGGACGCGCCGTTACCGCAGCGGTAGGCGTCGCTACGGTGTACCTGGTCTACTGTCTGGGCGTCAGCCTCTACGGACGCCGAGCCGGACTCTACGCCGCCCTCTTTCTGGCACTGATGCCGTACCACGTTATCGTGACCCGGCAGGTCTTGTTAGACGGGCCGATGGTCTTTTGCTCGACGCTCAGTCTGTTTTTTATGGTCCGTTTTACTCAGACGAGACGGGCTGAATGGTTATACGCAGCGGCCGCCGGGATGGGACTGACGTTTTTAGCCAAAGAGACGAGCATCCTCATGGTGGGGGCCATCTACGCGTTTCTGGCACTTTCTCCCAAGCTGCCGGTTCGGATTGTCGATATCTTTATCTCGCTGTTTACGATGGTCGCAATTATGGCTGCTTTTCCCCTGTCCGTCTCGCTGGCGGGGGGTGGCGGGGGCGGCAAGACTCAGCAGTATCTGGTGTGGCAACTTTTTCGCCGACCCAACCACACCTGGGACTTTTATCCGAGCGTTGTGCCCCCGGCGGTCGGTATCCTGGTCATCGTAGCTGCGCTGCTGGGTTTATGGTTTTTGCGCCGTGAGAACGGCTGGCGGGAGAAGCTGCTAGGGTTGTGGATTTTGGTGCCGGTCGTATTTTTTGAACTGTGGCCGACCAAAGGCTTTCAGTATCTGCTGCCCGCCGCCCCACCATTAGCGCTGCTGGCAGCGCGCACCTTAACCTACCTACCCAGCCGCCGCCTGCACGTCTTCCGCTGGCGGGTGCCTCAGTATCTCCCAGGACTACTAGGGGCCGGGGTCGTCGCCTCGAGCTTATTTATTACAAGCTGGTCACGTATCGATCCCGCGCCGTCCACCACTTTCTTTGCGGGTTCGGGGGGTATTCCCGGCGGACGCGAAGCTGGACTCTGGATCGGCGCGCATGTCCCCAAAGGCGCGACCTTCGTCGCTATCGGCCCCTCGATGGCGAATATCCTCAAATTTTACGGCCATCGGCGGACGTTCGGTTTGTCCGTCAGCCCCAATCCGCTCCACCGTAACCCGTCGTACGAACCCGTTTACAACCTCGACTATCAGATTCGCAGCGGCGAAGTTCAGTACTTGGTATGGGATTCGTTTTCAGCCGGACGAACCACCTTTTTTTCGGAAACGCTACTTCGCTACGTGCAGAAGTACCACGGACGGGTCGTACATATGAGGTCCGTGTCCATCTCCACACCTGACGGCTCGACCACCGACAAGCCCATCATCATCATCTACGAGGTGCGTCCGTGAGCAAAACTTTTGTACTGCTTTGCGGCCTCGCGCTCGGTGTAGGCAGCGCAGCTAAAGCTCCGCCGCAGGACCCCAAACCCAATACGCCCATCAAACATCTCATCGTGCTGATGCAGCAAAACCGCACCTTCGACCACTACTTCGGCACCTATCCCGGTGCCGACGGGATACCGGACGGCGTCTGTATGCCGTTCAAGGTCTCTGAGCCGGAAGGGGAGTGCGTTAAGCCGTACTATCTCGGTGACGGTCAATCCGCCGATTTGAGCCACAATCCCACGATCTTTGGGCGGCAGTTTGACGACGGCAAGATGGACGGTTTTGTTCACGCGTTGCGTCTGAGAAAGCAAGACGGGGCGCTTTCGATGGGCCACTACGATGACCGCGACCTACCCTACTATTGGAACCTGGCTGATGAATTCGTGCTCTTCGACCGCTTTTTTAGCTCAGCCCACGCGGGAAGCATCTGGAACCGCACGTTCTGGGTAGCCGGTCAAGTAGCGGGTGAGGAACACCGGATTCCGAAAGAGGGATTCGGGGACATGCAGACGATCTTTGACCGTTTGGAAGAAAAAGGTATCTCGTGGAAGTTTTACGTCAACAACTACAACCCTCAGCTTACCTACCGGATGTTACAAAACAGCCCTTTTCTACACCCACAGGTCCAGTGGGTGCCCCTGCTAAGCATGGACCGCTTTATCGACGATCCAAAACTGTCGAGCCATATCGTTGACATGAGCGAGTACTACAAAGACCTCAACAACGGAACCCTTCCCGCCGTATCGTACATGCTTGCTCTGGGAGCGACCGAACACCCACCGGCACAGCCTGAGCCGGGCCAGCGGTTTGTACGCAAGACCCTCCAGGCTCTTATTCAAAGCAGTGCGTGGCGCAGTTCCGCGTTTATGCTCACCTACGACGACTGGGGCAGCTGGTATGACCACGTACCCCCGCCTCAGGTCGATGAGTTCGGCTACGGCTTTAGAGTACCGGCGCTGCTCGTCAGCCCCTACGCCAAACGTGGCTTCGTTGACAGCACCACCCTGGATTTCACCTCGATCTTAAAGTTTATCGAGCAAAATTACGACCTCGAGCCGCTCGCCACGAGAGACGCCCAGGCCAACAGCTTTGAGGGTGCGTTTGATTTTACCCGGCCGCCCCGCGCCGCCGAGTTCTATTCCTTTTCTCGCGACGAGAGCAAAACGAAACCGAAACCACGTATCGAGATGATCTACGCAACCTACGGTACGGTCATCACGCTGGCACTCGCTGTGTTTCTCTTTGCCGCCGTGCGCGCGCGTCCAGAGTCGCGCCGTGACGTCCGTAGAGAGGCAACGGGTCTCAGATGAACCGTTTATCTCCCCGGCTGGGTACCGCGCGCTTTTTAGTTGTGATGATCTTTTTAAGCCCGCTGCAGCTAGCCGCAGCACAGGACTGGTTAGCACAGGACACCACCGTCAGCTTCACGCCGCTTGGGGCGCAGCCGCTGGGCCACTCGGTCGGCGTGAGCTTAAACCTGGCCGACGCCCAGGGGGAACTGATACCCTACCGACAACTCGAGTTTTTTATCGACGGAACCCGGATTAAGAGCACGCATACGAACAGTGAAGGCGTGGCAAAAGTCCGGCTCGCGGACGACTTGCCCGCGGGCCAGTACACCCTTAAGGCCGTCTTTGCCGGTTACGAAAATTACCGCGGCAGCTCGGCAACAACAACCCTGACCATTGAACCTGCGGTTCTGAGCGTGAGCACCGTGCCAGCTTTAGCAGGTATGGATTTCTCGCTTGATGGGAGCGTGTTTACGACGGGGGCGGACGGCGTAGCCCAGATCAGCGTGACCCGGAGCGGTCGTTACCAGCTAGAAGCTCTACCTTGGAGCACAAAAGCTAGTCGGGCGACCTTTATCCGCTGGAAAAACGGCATCTTTGAGGCCAGCCGCAGCGTCGATATTTCAAGAGACAGCTTTCTCGAAGCAGGCTTTAACGTCGAACATCTGCTGAGACCGACGTTCGTCGACCTCGAGGGGCAACCCTTTTCAGGCGCACGGATTTCAGAGGTAAAACTCAAGAGCAGTTACGGTACCACGGCAACATTCAGCGGCACAAAACCCGTCTGGTTACAAGCTACCCAGCTCCTGCGACGCACGACGGGTCTTGAACCAAAAAAAATCAGCTACGTGCTCGAGAGCGTCATGATCGACGGGTCTAACGTCGTTAACCGGGGACAGCAGCGTTTTTTGGTCAACCGTAGAGGAGGCTGGGAGATCGAGCTGCTCCTCTACGACGCCCGCTTTAGAGCCGTTGACGCTGTTTTCGGGACGCCATTAGGAACCGGTGTGTCGCTGGAGTACCCTGATGGGGACACGCAGCTTCTGCACTTTAACGCGGCCGACAAGGTCAAGGTCGGCCCTCTGGCTCGCGGCCTTTATAAAGTTCAGGTAGTAGGTGCGCACGGTATGGCTCCACCTACGCCCGTCGCCCTCTCCCGCGACCAAGACGTAGAGCTTAAGGTTTTAAGCCGACTCGATATGGGCGTGGGCCTGGGACTAGGTACCTTTTTTGCACTAAGTTTGCTGCTTCTCGGTAGGCCACAGCTGGTGGGCCTAAAGCGTAAGTCTACGTTACCCGCGTCTTCCCCGACATCGCCGTACCGGGGCACGAGCGCCGCCCCTCCGAATGGCGCTGATTTAAGGTGACGTCTCTGTACACGTACCCAGCAGTTGGTTTTGTCCGAGCGGTAGGGGTCGGCGTGAAAGCTTGGTTTTGGTGTTCGATGCTCCTTTTGTTTCTGCAGCCGGTGAAGGCTGGCGCGTTTTCACCCTCCGAAGATGTCCACGATCCGGTACCGATCATGGCGTACTACTATATTTGGTACGACGAAGACTCTTGGGACCGCGCCAAAACCGACTATTCGGTGTTGGGGCGTTACAGCAGCGACGACCGCAGCGTGATGGAACAGCACGTCCGGTGGGCTAAAGAGGCGGGTATCGGCGGGTTTATCGTAAGTTGGAAAAGCACCCCTGTCCTCGACCGCCGCCTCGAGCAGCTTTTAGCCGTAGCTGCCGCCAACGACTTCTCCATCTGGGTTATCTACCAAGGGTTGGACTTTTACCGCAAACCGCTCCCTATCGGGCGCGTCAACCGCGATCTAAAGCACTTTATCAACGCGTACGCCGATCATCCTGCGCTGCGTATGTACGATCGTCCCGTTGTGATCTGGTCCGGTACCTGGGAGTTTAGCGCTAAAGACGTTGCCACAGTCTCTAAGCGCTACCGCGACCAGGTCTACCTGCTAGCGTCTGAGCGCAACGTGCGGGGGTACCTGCGCCTCGCCAAGTTTGTCGATGGTAACGCCTACTACTGGTCTTCGGTCAACCCCGACACCTATCCGGGGTATCAGGAAAAACTTGACGAAATGGGCGGAGCCGTACACGAACACGGTGGGATTTGGGTGGCCCCGGCAGCACCCGGTTTCGACGCGCGTCTTATCGGCGGTACCACGGTCGTCGAGCGCAAGGGCGGCGAGACCTTGCGGCGGCAACTCAACGCTGCGGTGCGCTCGTCGCCCGACGTTGTGGGCCTTATAAGCTGGAACGAATTTAGTGAGAACAGCCATATCGAACCCGGCGAAACTTACGGCAAGCGGGCGCTCGAGCTGCTGGCAAACAGAAAAAACGGGGTCGTAAAGGCAACCGGGGTCGACTCGAGCGATCCCGGAACGACCGACCCGCGCAACTTTTACGGACTTTCCGTGCTCGGCGGGCTCGTCCTTTTTGTAGGCGGGAGCATCGCGCTGGCGGTAACGCGTCACCTCGGCACTACGCCAAGGAGCAACGTATGAATCAGCTTAGCGCCGAACCTAGTCAAGCGCTTGACGCCCACACGCCAGCTCGCAGCTACAGACGGCTCCGTCACCTACTGGTACCCTGCAGGCGCAGCTTTATCTTTGCTGGAGCGCTCTCTCTCCTGCTCTCGAGCTGTAATCCCGGCGGCAACCCAGGGCCGGAGGACGCGCGCACGTCGGAAAGCCGTATCACCGCGAGTACCGACGATGTCGAGGAGGAGGCGTCGGGGAGCATTCAACGCTCGAGCACCGACCTCGAGATGGTCAGAAACGAAGCCGATCAGCTGGTCGGCCTCCGTTTTACCCAAGTCAACGTACCTCGGGGCGCAGTCGTGACCGACGCCTACGTCAGCTTTACAGCGGATGAGGTGTCGAACGAAAAAACGTCGCTCACCGTGCAAGGGGTGGCCGAGGACAACCCACCGACGTTTATCAGCGCCAGGTTTAACGTCTCGTCGCAGGAAAAGACAGCTGCTTCGGTGGCGTGGTCGCCACCACCTTGGATGATCTCAGGAGCGTCCGGGCCTGAACAGCAGACGGCGAACCTGGCTCCCATCGTCCAAGAGCTCGTCGACCGACCCGGCTGGTCGAGCGGCAACGCGCTGGCGTTCGTTATCTCGGGAACAGGCAAGCGCGTCGCCACATCGTTTGACAGCAGCCGCGCCAAAGCCCCGCGCCTCCACATAAGCTTTACAGCGGATCAACAGGTGAGTATCGACACTTTTACGGCACAACCCGCTTCGGTTCGGCAGGGAAGCCAGGTCACCTTCTCGTGGTCCGTTACCTCGGCAGGTGGCGGCGCGGTGCGCTGCACGCTCGACGTTGACGGGGATCACACTTCTGATTACACCGTCGCGGACTGTCTGAGCACGAAGACGCAGACCCACACCTATGAGGTGGCCGGGTACTACCCGGCGACGCTCACCCTAACGGACGCTACCGGTACAACAACGACTGCCACGGCGGAGACGAGCGTGACGACCCCTGCGTCCGTAACGGTCGCGGCGGCAGGGGACATCGCCTGTGATCCGGCTTCTGAGTACTTTAATCACGGAGAAGGCGTTGGCGACAGATGCCGCATGAAGGCTACCTCGGAGCTGCTGCTTGCTATCGCCCCAGACGCCGTACTGACCCTGGGCGACAATCAATATAACAGCGCCACGCTGAATAACCTGAGGCAGTCTTACGACCCGACTTGGGGACGGCTTAAGGCGATTACACACCCTGCCGCCGGAACCCATGAGTATACCGCTAGCGAAGAGGACGAGGACGACGGAAACGGAAATGGTGCAGGCTATTTCGCCTATTTCGGCGCAGCCGCAGGCGACCCTGCCAAGGGCTACTACAGTTTCGACTTAGGCGCGTGGCACATTGTCGTGCTTAACGCCAACTGCTCGAGATCGGGGGGGTGCGAAAAGGGCTCGCCACAAGAGCAGTGGCTGAGAGCCGATCTCACCGCTAGCCCCAAGCTGTGTACGCTCACAGTCATGCACTACCCGCGCTTCAGTTCGGGAAAACATGGCAACATCGTAAGAAATACCGACTTTTGGAAAACCCTGACCGACGCTGGAGCAGAATTGGTGCTTTCAGGCAACGATCACGACTACGAACGCTTCGCGCCGCAGAACCCGAACGGCGCACTCGACGCTGAGGGGGGCGTCCGCCAGTTCGTAGTGGGCACCGGCGGCAAAGAGCTGTACAGCTTCAGAGCGCCCCAACCCCACAGCGAAGCGAGGATCAGCGGTGTCTACGGCGTTCTCAAGTTGAATCTGCACCCCGGTAGTTATGACTGGGAATTCGTACCGGAAGTGGGTCAACCTAGCGATAAGGGGATGGGTCTATGTCACTAACGAGCTACTAAGGTGTTGACGAGCCGTGTGCGAAAAACTTTGTGTAATCCAGAGAGAGAGACAGATACATATGTACAAAAATCGGTTGGTGGCTGTTTTATCACTAAGCAGCTTGCTGCTTTTCGGTTGTAGCACCCGGACTCAGCTTGAACCACCTGTCGTGGAGTCGGGCGTAAGCAACCACGTTCTGGAGGTGCGGATTTCAGCGAGCACCGACGACGCCGAAGAGAGTGTATCCAACGGCGGCGTGACCCGCACGAGCACCGCGCTCGAGCTGGTTCGCAGCAGTACAAATCAGACCGTCGGTTTGCGTTTTACCGGCCTCGCTATTCCTTCCGAGGCTACTATCACGAGCGCCTACGTTCAGTTCAAGGCAAAAACTTCTACCTCGGAGGTAACGAGCCTGACGGTTCAAGCTCAGGCGGCGGACAACCCGGCGAGCTTTAGCGGTTCTCTCTACAACGTCTCTTCGAGAACCCGGACTACCGCCTCGACACCGTGGTCACCTGCGACTTGGACGCTGGGAACCGCCGGAGCGGAACAACGGACGCCTAACCTCGCCTCCGTTCTCCAAGAAGTCGTAAGGAGGCCCGGCTGGTCGAGCGGCAACGCACTGGCACTGATCGTAACGGGGTCGGGGCGGCGCGTCGCTTTTCCCTATGACGGGAGCCAGGCGGACGCCCCGCTGCTGCACGTGGAGTACAACGTCACGGACAGTGGCGGCAGCGGCGGGGGCGGCGGCACAGTGTCTACCGTGGAGACTAGTGTTTTGTCGAGCAGCGACGACGCTGAGGAAAACGGTACGACCGGTGGCGTGACCCGCACAAGTACCTCGCTCGAGCTGACCCGCAGCACCACAGATCAAACTGTCGGACTGCGCTTCTCCAACCTGGCCCTACCTCGAGGGGTCGCCATCACCAACGCTTACATCCAGTTCAAGGCGAGCAAAACAACCTCCGAAGCGACCTCGCTAACCGTTGAAGGTCAGGCTGCGGACGATCCGCCGAGCTTTAGCGGTTCCAACTACAACGTCTCTGCGAGAGCCAGAACCACCGCTTCGGTAGCGTGGTCGCCCGCCGTTTGGAGTTCGGGAGCTGCCGGTACCGTACAGAGAACCCCCAACCTCGCCCCTGTCATTCAGGAGATCATCAGCCGCTCCGGCTGGCGGAGCGGCAACGCGCTGGCACTTATCATCACCGGTACGGGGCAGCGGGTCGCGCGGTCTTACGACGGCGAGCAGGCGGGCGCGCCGCTCCTCCATATCGAGTACAGCGCGACGGATACACCGCCCAGCGTAAACCGCTTTAGTGCAAGCCCGGGCACGGTCGTTAGGGGTGGGCAGACACGCTTTTCTTGGTCGGTCGCCGACCCCGACGGTAGCCCGCTGCGCTGCACCCTGGACGCTAACGGCGACGGGGTGGCCGACTACGCGATCAGCGATTGCCGCGCCACCACTTCCCAGACGCATACCTACGCGGCGGCGGGGCGCTACTGGCCCACCTTGACGGTCAAAGATTCAAGCAACGCTGCGGACACCGCCACTCTGAGCTTCCAAGTGACCAACAGCACCACCGTAACGGTCGCTGCTGCAGGCGACGTCGCCTGCGACCCCGCTGACGCGAGTTACAGGGGTGGTGCGGGCACCTCGACCCGGTGCCACATGAAAGCGACCTCAAACGTCGTGCTCGACATGAATCCGGAAGCTGTATTCACCCTGGGCGATCAGCAGTACTCCGACGGGGCACTGGAAAAATACATGCAGGTCTACGACCAGACTTGGGGACAGTTTAAGGACATCACCTATCCTGCGGTCGGCACGCATGACAGTTCTGGAGGTTACTTCGCGTACTTCGGTGCGGCGGCAGGCAATCCTGCCAAGGGCTACTACAGCTTCGACATCGGTGCTTGGCACGTCGTCGTCCTCAACACCAGTTGTCCTCGTATAGGGGGCTGCGGTAGCGGCTCTGCAGAAGAGACGTGGTTAAAAGCCGACCTTGCGGCCCACCCGCAGCTCTGCACTTTGGCCGTCATGCATTACCCACGGTTCAGCTCGGGGAAAAACGGCAGCATCACCTCGGGCATCCCGTTCTGGCGCGACCTCTACGACGCGGGCGTCGAGTTCGTACTGTCCGGCAACGACCACCACTACGAACGCTTTGCCCCGCAAACGCCGGACGGCGCGCTTGATACCGGGCGGGGCGTCCGCCAGTTCATTGTAGGTACGGGAGGCAAAGAACTCTACGCCTTAAACACGCCCCTGCCCAACAGCGAGGTCAGGATTCCCAACATCTTCGGCATCCTTAAACTTACGCTTCAGCCGACCGGTTACGCTTGGCAGTTTGTACCGGAAGCGGGCAAAACGGCTACCGACAGCGGGGCGGGTACATGTCATTAGGTCAAAACTTCAGCGAAGCTGACCGGTTTCGGGAGAACTGCAGGTACCTATGTATCGACAGCTGATCTCAGCGCTAGCGGCGCTGCTTCTCTCGAGCTGCGTTGCGGGTACGTCTAACAGTACGGTTTACGCTGCCGGACTTCGCACCGCACCTGCTGTAGCCGCTGGGGAAGCTGTGGTAACCATCGCCGCAGCAGGCGACGTCGCTTGTGACCCCGACTCGAGCCATTTTAACGGTGGCCTAGGGACAACAGACAGTTGTCATATGAAAGCTACGTCCGAGCTGGTGCTCGAGCTGGCACCCGCCGCCGTGCTCACGCTGGGCGACACGCAGTACGAGAGCGCCTCCTACGAAAACTTCATGGCGTCCTACGACCTTTCGTGGGGACGCTTCAAAAATAAAACCTATCCCGTGATCGGCAATCATGAAGGCGAATCGGCAGATGCCGGGCAGGGCTACTGCGCGTACTTCGGGGCGGTAGCCCACTGCAACGCGGACGGTTCACAGGGCGACGCGGCTTACTACTCGTTTGAGGTAGGCCGCTGGCACCTGATCGCGCTCAACTCGAACTGCGCCGCAGCCGGCGGGTGCGACACCTCGAGCCCTCAGTACGAATGGCTAGTTGCTGACCTCGCCGCGCACCCCAGCAAATGCACTCTGGCGTACTGGCACCACCCACGCGTCAGCTCCGGGAACCACGGTAACCACACCCGTATGGAGGACATTTTCGGCGCGCTCTACGACGCCGGAGCCGAGATCGTCCTCAGCGGGCACGACCACGATTACGAGCGCTTCGCGCCGCAGACCCCGGACTTGGGGGCCGGCCCGGAGGGGGGCGTCCGGCAGTTTGTGGTAGGTACGGGGGGTAAAAACCTCTACACCTTTAACAGCTCGGAGCCGAACAGTGAGGTTATAGATTCCCAAACTTTCGGCGTTCTTAAACTGACGCTACGTCCGGAAAGTTACGACTGGGAGTTTGTCCCGGAAGCGGGCAAAACGTTCACTGACAAGGGGACTGACAAGTGTCATTAAGGCGTACCGTGTGGCCGCGTTTCAAACTAGGTCAGTGTTGAAAGGAGCGGTTCGTCCAGCTTTACCGGCGCGTAAGCCTGCACCTAGCGGCAAGACCAAGAAATGTTGGTAAGGATCAGACGTTCGTTTCCCAAAAGTATTCACCTAAAGGAAGGTGTATCTTATGTCATTTATAGCTGTCATCATGGCCGGTGGTTCGGGGCAGCGTTTTTGGCCCCTCTCGACCGCCGCACGTCCAAAACAGTTTCTCGACCTCGAGCGCTGCGGTCACACCCTGTTGCAGGCCACCTTTGAACGTTTACAAGCGCTGACCGGAGGGCCGAAATATACTTTCGTGATTACCGGGGAGCGCTACGCCGAGCTGGTCTTTGAACAACTGCCCGACCTACCGGAGGAAAACCTGCTACTCGAGCCGACCGGCCGTGACACCGCGCCCGCTGCGGCGCTGGCAGCTCTCGAAGTACGGGCCAGGGTGGGGGGAAACGCCATCATGGGTTTGTTCCCTTCGGATCACCGCGTCGGCGACGTCCCCGCCTTTTATGACACCGTGCAGCGGGCACTCAAGCTCACCGAAGCGACGGACGGCATCGTGACGCTCGGGATCAAACCCGACCGCCCCGCGACGGGCTACGGCTACATCGAACAGGGCGAACCGGTCGCGGGCGGCTACAAAGTTGCCCGCTTTGTGGAAAAACCCGATTTGCTTAGCGCGCAGGCGTACCTTGAGACGGGCCGCTACAGCTGGAACGGCGGCGTCTTTTTATGGCGTGTGCAGTCCATTTTAGATGAGCTGTGCCGGTACGCGCCCGGCCTCCTAAACCCACTTGCTGAAGCGCACAGCGCAGGGCGCGTTCATGAAGTTTTCCCCAGCTTGCAAAAAATCAGCATCGACTACGCGGTGATGGAGCGGACGCAGAAAGCCTTTGTAGTCCCGGCCGACTTCGGTTGGGACGACGTAGGCGACTGGCAGGCACTCGAGCGCCTGCTGCATAAAGAGCACAGCGATACCAACACCGTCGTGGGTCAGCATATCGGGCTCGAGACCTCCGGCAACATCATCTACACAGAAAGTGAGGAGGATATCGTCGCCACTTTGGGAGTAGAAGATTTGGTGATCGTCAAACGGCATAACGCGGTACTGTTAATGCGTAAAGACCGGGTACAAGACCTAAAACAGCTCTTGGCCGACGAGAGGCTGCTCAATTTTCCGGTTTGACACCTGTTTGCTAACCGAAAGTTGCGGTTTCACCGGTTTTGTAAATAGCGGACAAGAGGGTGACAAGTGCCTACCAAACGGCTGCCTAAGTGTGAGCCTCTAGGAAGTTAGGGAGAATGGATCAAGCGTCACCGCGAAAACGGCCCCTGAGAATGGCGACGGTTGCGCTGCTTTTACTAACGGCTTGTCTGCCCAGCGGACGGTCACTGGGGGCTTCTGCGGCGTTTCCTCATGACACACTTCAAACCAATGTTACCTTACCCGCTCGAGCCGCCTTCTACTATCCGTGGTATCCGGAGACCTGGCGCGTCAACGGGGCCGAGGTTTCTCTGGAACCGGTTTTAGGTCGTTACTACAGCGACGACTCGAGTGTCGTCAAGGCGCACATCAAAGCGCTCGACTACGCCAAGGTCGAGGTGGCGATTGCCTCGTGGTGGGGCGCGGGTACCCACGACGAGAGAGTACGTATTCCCCAACTGCTCGAGCAGACACAGGCGTTAGGTTCGCCGCTCAAATGGGCTGTGTATTACGAAAAAGAGGGAATAAGCGACCCCAGCGTAGACGAGCTTGAGACCGATCTGAAGTACCTCCAGTCGTATGTCGGCCCAGACTACGCGGTGGTAGATGGCAAACCGGTCATCTTCGTCTACAACACCGACGATACCGACTGCGAGGTGGCTACCAGGTGGCGGGCGGCAGCGCCGGACTGGTACGTCGTACTCAAAGTTTTCTCGGGCTACCGGGACTGCGCCGCACAACCCTCGAGCTGGCATCAGTACGCGCCCGCCGAGGCCGCCGACCGGCAGGCCGGTTTTTCTTACAGCATCTCACCCGGCTTCTGGCGCGCCGACGAAACCGCGCCGCGTCTAGCTCGAAACCTCGCTCGCTGGCAGCAAAACATCCGGGAGATGGTAGCAGCAGGTGATCCCTGGCAGCTGGTCACGACCTTTAACGAATGGGGGGAAGGGACGGCAGTCGAGGAAGCGAAAGCGTGGGAGAGCGCTCACTACGGCATTTACCTAGACGCTTTAGCAAACGACGGTGTAGCGGCTGAAACGCCGGTAGAGACGATGGTATCTACTTCCCTACCCCGTTGGTAGCTGTAGTAGGTGACGTCGCCTGCAATACTACCTCGAACAGCTTTGAAGGGCGCGCGGGTACCGCTTAGAAAGGAACGGCCTTCAAAACAAGTTCGAAAACAGTAGCAGGTAGCATCTGGTCAGCAACGCGCTCCGCTTGAATTTTATCGACCAGCATACACATTCTGAGATGCTTACAGGAGCAGTTTCTTTTGGAAGTGCTACCGAATTTTGCTTTTGGAACAAATCTGTGCGCATATACCCTGGAGTCGTAGATACTACGTCATCCGGGCTCTCAAAATTCAACTTCCGACGGCGGTTCGGAGACGCTTTGCGCCGGTCTCAAGAAGTCCTGAAGCTTCTCCGCACTACGTTCGGTCTCGTCGTTCCCTCAACACAAGGATCGTTTACAGCGTTTCGCCTTATGGCGTAAGCCTTTTAGACTTCAAAAAGCTGCACGCTTCGCGGGCAAAGCAAGCCGACCGACTGATATGAGATGGCAAAGAGAAGCTCCATTTTAACCACCTCGGTTGGAATCTGCGGACGTCAATTTGTAGACCAACCGAGACTCTTTGTCAACCGCAATCCAACGATGTTCAACCAACCCCCGGCGGCTCAGGTCTGCAAGAAGTGGATACACAACGTTCCCCAGCTTCGACAAGTGCGCCAGATCACCAGCGCTCTTATAAACAGCAGGTTCTTCAGCAAGCAAAGCCAAAAGACGCGCCATGCGTTTTTCTCTTTGACGCTTAAACGCCCCAAGCACGATTTTGCCTCTCAGGAGCAGCCACAGAGTACAGCTTAACAGCCTCTTGGTGTTTTATAAACAAGTTGGCGGTTGACTTTGGTCGTGCGTCCGGTATCTTATAATCATGTTAGTAGCGGCGACTCCACAGCTCTCTCGTGAACCGGCGAGATCACCTATTTCTTTGAAGGCGTGGCTAGGTTGCAAGTACCGAGTTCCCATCTGGCCATGCTGAGCCCCAGAGCCCTCGAGCGCCGCCTCAAACGCCATATACTCAAAGAGACTCAAGACTTTTTAGCGGTCGGGGCACTCGGTTTTGAAACGGTCTTGCTGGCAGAGGTTCAGACACTACCTGATGTGAGTAACGCAAAAATCGTACGCGGCGGGGTTGAGTTTCAGGGACCGTTTACGACGATTTATCACGCAAATTTGCAGCTCGCCACGGCGCACCGCGTCTTATGGCGTGTTGCTGAGTTTTTGGCGCAGTCGTACCCGATGCTCTATAACAAGGTGCTCAAGGTGCCGTGGGAGCGCTTTTTAGGATTTTCAGAAACGGTGCGTTTTAGCGTCAGCAGCAAGAGTTCGCGGCTTCACTATCCGCCTAAAATTGCCGAAACCGTTTTAAGTGCGGTGCAAGCCGCCGTTTCGCCGTTGGGCCTTCATCCCACCGAAGCGGACGACGCGGCCTTAAATGTTCATGTGCGGCTTTTTCAAGATCGCTGCACCCTGAGCCTCGACACCAGTGGCGCACACCTGCATCGGCGCGGCTACCGCACCCATGTTGGGGACGCACCCTTACGCGAAACACTCGCCGCTGCCACCCTAAAAACGGTGAATTTTGAGATGTTCGATTTAATTATCGACCCTATGTGCGGGAGCGGAACGTTTTTGCTCGAGGCCGCCCGCCTGTTACAAAATATGCCACCCGGCGGCGCACGCACCTTCGCTTTTGAAGCGTTTCCGGGGTTTCAAAAGTCCTTATGGGAACGGCTTAAACGTGAGGCCCAGGGTAGGGTTCACGGCTCGAGCGTTACCCTCCTCGGTTTCGACAAAAGCGCCGAGGTGCTAAGCGCCGCTAAGCACAACGCCGAGCGTGCAGGAGTTGTAGACGCCGTGCAGTTCAGCGCCGCCGACGCCCTTACGCTTCCCTACCACGCGCTTAGAGCCGGACACCCGCACGCGCTTCTGATCGCCAACCCACCTTACGGCAGGCGGCTGGACGCCCAAAACGCCCGCAAGCTCTACGCCGAGCTGTCCGCTGCGCTCTCACAGTCGCCGGGGTGGACGTACGCTCTACTCGCCCCCGACCCGGCTTGGGTCACGCTGGACGTGCTAAAAAGGCTCGAGCTGCAAAACGGCGGCGTTAAGGTCACGCTGCTCGTCGGGCGTACCTGAGAAAACCTGAGAGTTGCCGCGTAGGAGCAGCTTCGTAGGCTACCCCTACGCAAAGCGCGCATATTCTGCTAGACTATTAAAGACACCCACTCCCACACTGTATTTGCTCGTGGTGACGTTGCTCCTGAAAGCGCAATCAGCTTAGGTTGGAGCCAACACCGCAAACCTTGTACACCGTGGGAATTCGTGCTTAAATTAAGAATGTTGCCCTAAACTAGGCAAGGAGGAACCCCCCTAACATGGACGAAAAGCAAACCCAGACCGGACACCCTGTATCCGGCACCGACCAAGCCCAGAACCCCGGTTCGACCGAGGCTCCGACCGCTGCGCCCATTCAGGGTGAAAGCGCTGCGTCGGCTGAGACCACGACCTTCTCAGCATCTTCTACCCCAGAGGACGCCAACGCCGACACCAACCCTGAGACAGCAGCCGAGACGGAAACGACTCCAGTGGAAACTGACGCAGCTGCAACTCCAGAGACGGCGGACACTACCCTCCAAGATGCACTCGGCACAGAAGGCAGTCAGGCAGATAGTCAGGCGGACGTTCAAGCCGAACCCCAAACTGACACCGCTCAAGACGATGGTGTTCAAGGTGATGTTCAGAGCGTAGCTACAAGCACTCAGGACGACGACGGCTCGAGCATGACCATGGAAGAAGTTATGGCCGCCTCGGACGAGCAGCTCGCCCGCAAACCAATTCACCGTGGGATGCTCACCACCGGCACGGTCATTATGCTTTCTCAAGAAGGTTTAGTCGTCGATGTCGGGCAAAAAGTTGAAGGTTTGGTACCTTACAACCAGCTCTTCGAATTTGAAGCCGACGCTGCCGAGGCCGCCAAGTACTTTAAGTCCGGTGACGAGCTTCAGGTCTACGCCATCCGCGTCGATATTGCAAACAGCACCATCATCTTGTCGAAAAAACGTGCCGACCAAGAACGGGCGTGGAACTTGTTGCAAGACATCTTCGACAAGAAATTGCCGGTCGAGGTTGAAATCGTTGAAAAAGTTCGCGGTGGCCTCGTTGCCAACTTGGGTGTGCGGGCCTTTTTACCAGCCAGCCAGGTCGATGTGCGCCGGATCAACGACCTCGAGCCTTACGTCGGAAAGCGGATGCGAGTACGGATTATCGAACTCAACCGCCGCCGCAACCGCGTCATCATCTCGCGCCGCTCGATTATGGAAGAAGAGTTGGCGGGCCTTAAAGAAGAGACGCTTAAAAAGCTCGAGCCCGGTGCCAAGCTCGAGGGTGAAGTCGTTGAAATCACCGATTTCGGCGCGTTCGTCAACTTAGGCGGCGTTGACGGCCTCGTTCACCGCAGCGAGATTACCCACGGCCGTTTCAACCACCCCCGCGAAGTTTTAGAGGTTGGTCAAAAAGTCCAGGTCGAAGTCATGGACATGGACTTGGAGCGTGAGCGCATCAACTTGTCCATGAAATCGCTTAAAGGCGATCCGTGGGAAAACGTTCTGGCGAACTTTCAGATCGGTCAGAAAGTTTCCGGCAAAGTTACCAACATCACGCCGTTCGGCGCGTTTGTCGAGATCGAATCGGGGCTCGAGGGGCTTATTCACGTTTCTGAGATGAGCTGGACGAAGCGCGTTCGGCACCCTAAAGAGGTCGTCGAAGAGGGTCAAGAAGTCGAGGCGATGGTCTTAAAGATCGACGTGCCGCAACAGCGGATTTCGCTCGGTTTGCGCCAAACCCAACCCGACCCGTGGTCGAGCCTCCCCGACCGCTTCCCGCCGGGTACCGAAGTCACCGGCCCGATTACCGGGATGACCGATTTCGGCGTCTTTATGGAGATCGAAGAGGGTATCGAGGGCCTTGTGCACATCAGCGAGTTAGCTCACGAACACATCGAGGACATCTCGCAGCACTTTAACAAGGGCGACGAGATTACCGCTGTGATCCTTAACATCGATCCTATCGAGCAGCGCGCAAGTTTGTCACGTAAGCGCACACTGCCGTACAGCGCAGGCGAAGGCAGCTATGAAGGCGGCGCACCGCTCGGCGCACCACAGAGCCGTGGTGGAGGTCGTAAAGGGGGTCGCCGTGGCGGTCGCCGGAGCCAAGGCATCGACTACGATTACTCGTACGCCTCCTCCGACGCTGGCAGCAAAACCACCACCAAACTCGGGGATGTATACGCCGACCTGTTTGCCCAATTCGGCCTGAGCGACAACCAGCCGCAAGACAATCCTTCACCGGCTGAGGAGCAGAGCTCGAACGGTTCAGATAATGAGGCGGCAACGAGCGCCGTAGCCGATACTTCGGACAGCTCGAGCGCCGACACGAGCACCGTAGAGGCTGCTGCACCGGCAGCTGAGACACCAGCTCTGGCAGAAAAGCAAGAAACACCTCAACAACAAGCCCAGCCACAAGTTGAAGAGGACACGGAGAACGCGATTGACGCCGCTGAAGCAGCCGCGCTGCTCACCGCTGCGTTCCGTCAAGGTCGCCGTCCGGCACCTGCTTCATCTGATGAGGGCGAGTCGTCCTCACCCGGTGCGGCGCAGACCGAAGAAGAAAAAGAACCCTCCGCTTAGTTCAACTCATAAGTAAAAACCCCCGCGTTACTTGTTAAGCGCGGGGGGTTTTGCTTGACCATTTTTTCTGGCATCAGCTGAACGACACTTTGGGTACAGCCCGCTCCGGTTCGGGGGTCTCGAGCGGGACTTGCGCCGACTTGCCCATCGGCCCCGCCACGAAGACACCGGGAACCGTTTGAATGGCGTTGTTAAACTGTAAGACCGCGTCGTTATAAAACTGCCGAGCGTAGGCGATTTTGTCTTCGGTTTCGGACAGCTCGGTCTGCAGCGCTAAAAAGTTTTGATTGGCTTTAAGTTCGGGATAGTTTTCAGCCACGGCAAAAACGCTCCGCAGGGCGTTCGTCACCTGATTCGAGGCTTCGGCCTGTTCGGGAACGGTCGTCGCCCGGAGCGAACGCTCGCGCGCCTCACCGAGCTTTGTAAACAGCTCGCGCTCATGCGCCGCGTAACCTTTAACGGTCTCGAGCAAATTTGGGATCAGGTCGTTACGGCGTTTGAGCTGCACGTCGATCTGCGCCCAGGCGTTTTTGATACGGTTTTCTAAAACGGTGATACGGTTAAAAAGCGTAACCCCGACGAGGGCAACGACAACGAGTACAGCGAGTACGATCCACAACACAGCGGGCCTCCTGCGGTCAGTGTAGCGCAGGTAGCGCCCACCACAGGAAGATGTAAGGGCCTTTACAAATAGCGCGCGCTAATGACGCCGCCGCCCAAGAGACGCGGGCCGTCATAGATAACTGCCGATTGGCCGAGGGTGACGGCGAACATCGGGCTGTCGAAACGCAGCTCGAGCCTCTC
>JAABUN010002340.1_pt1 | contig 34277 bp, 32 predicted proteins | sample 5559311 | NCBI WGS metagenome assembly JAABUN01 (sample SAMN10711877, study PRJNA513370) | rock metagenome | isolation source: Antarctica rocks | place: Antarctica: Victoria Land, Siegfried Peak sud | reverse complement strand
GCAAGGGTGCTCAGAATATGCTCAACTTAAGAGTTGTGAGAAAAAATAATGATTGGAATAAAATCATTCAACTAACAAAAGCAACTTGCAAAGCCGCTGCTTAGCTGCGACAATTTGAAATGCACCCCTTTGCATTGATCAGTTTACTGCAAAATAAAACAATGTTATTGCTCCTTATTCTTTGCAAACTTTTACATGTAGCCCAACTTGTGGTGCAGCACCTGTCTTTCCAACTGAATTCAATTTGAACCACAAACTTCCCGGCATTTTACCAAAGCCAACCACTTCATCTCCCTGCACTCCCGTTATCATCCATCCATAACTATCCACCTCTTTTATAGTTTTATCAGCCAAATGAACGGTTGTCTTAAAATGATATTGGCGTCCTGCATCAAACATTTCAAATGCTGCAACAATTCCGGTTTCAGGCACTGCTATTTTATATTTACTTATATCCTCTGTAATCCACCCAACTTTTCCCGGAACGATTGTAATGGCTTCTGTAGTAATTTCATTTGCAGGCAAACCCGTAGAAGTATCTATTTCAAAAAACCGTAACCTGATCGGTGCATTTACATTTCCTCTTTTTGTACCGTAAGAAAAATACTTTATTAAACCTTTCTTTTCTGTTTTGTTAGGGACGAATGTTGCCCAAAAAAACCCTCCTGCTTTAGGTGTATATCCAAATCCATAATTATTTTTTCTGCTGGTTACTTTTAGATTTTCTTCAGTAAATTTTGTACAAGCTTTCATTACTACATCTTCAAGTTTGTGCGGCACTTTCGTAAGTAAAATCTCATGCACTTGCGGGTGCAACTCAACTGATTTGCTTGTATAACCTACGAAGCTAAACACGACTGCACAACTCTTCCAAATACTGTCTCCTATCATTATTCTTCCCACAGAATCAGAATAAGTGCCCCACTGCTTTTCAAAACATTCCGCTGTAGCAAATGCCAAAGGTTGATGTGTATCAGCATCTTTTACAACAAGTTGTTTCTGAGCTAAAGTTGCATTACATATAAAAAACAGAATGATAGTTAAACGTATCGTCATAAATAATTTATAAGGATGTGGATAATAACACCTGCTATGCTTACTTTACCTTAGGTGATGTGCAACTCATAATCTCTGCGTTAACTCCCTTGCCTCTGCTCTCCGCGGTTATTTTTACTTTTTAAAAAATTTTAAACTTTAAAATCAGGCAACGCTATTTCACCGCAGAGAACGGAGATAACAGAGGTTACGCAGAGATGGTTATTAAAACTTATATACTATTCTCTTAAAGCCGTCCTTTACTAAAGGCACATTAAAATTTATAAGATAACCAAGATTTTTTCCGGATAATTTTAGATAAGTTATTAGTTGTGCCTCATATACAGGATGCATCATTTCTACAGCTTTGGCTTCAATAATAATTTCCTCTTCAACCAGCAAGTCAATTAAATAGCCTTTGCCTAAATTTTCTCCTTTATATTCTAAGTAAACAGGAACTTGTACTCTTACATTAAGACCCCGTAACTCAAGCTCTTTTCTCAGGCTTATCTCATACGCGCTTTCTAACATCCCCGGACCTAATTCTCTATGAACTGTTATACAGGCATCTAAAATTATTGCTCCTAATTTATTTAATCTTTCTCTATCCATAATCTCTGCGTTAACTCCCTTGCCTCTGCTCTCCGCGGTTATTCTTATTTAAAATTCTTCTTTCTTCTCAACATAGAAAACTCACTTTCCTCTCTCACCATTGTATTACTAAGCTTCGCTAATCCTTCAATCTCCATTTCCACCACATCGCCTTCCTGCAGCCATTGTTCTTTATATTCTGGATCGTTTAATTTACCTGTACCGTTCAATTCAAGAAAACAGCCAGTACCAACCGTACCGCTTCCAATTACATCTCCGGGATATAGATCAACTCCATAAGCGCATCTTTCAATAATTTCAGCAAACGTCCAATCCATATCACCTAAGTTTCCTTCGCTAACTTGTTTGCCGTTTACACTGCAGGTCATTTTTAAATTCCAGCTTTTACCGGTGTGGCCTTCTTTAGCCGAAACTTCAAATGGTTCCAGTTCATCGAGTGTAACCAACCAGGGGCCAATGGCTGTACAAAAGTCTTTCCCTTTTGCAGGGCCAAGATTTAAAAGCATTTCTTCCATTTGCAATTGGCGTGCACTTAAATCGTTCATAATCATTAAACCGCCGATGTAACTATCTGCTTCATCTGCACTAATGTTACGGCCATGCTTACAAATAAGAACAGCACATTCCAGTTCAAAATCAAGCTTTTCAAAATGATCGGGCATACAGCGTACATCTCCCGGTCCCTGAATACTATGGTGATTGGTAAAATAAAAAACAGGATATTGATCAAATTCAGCGATCATCTCCACTTTTCTGTTACGCCTTGCTACTGCAACATGCTGCCTGAAAGCATACCCATCCCTGCAACTGGTAGGGAAAGGTATGGGCGACATTAGTTTCAAACCTTCTGCAGGTACGCCTTTGCCTTTTGCAAGCCGCCCTTCTTTAACCGCTTTTTCCGCTTCTTGAGCCACCGGAAATAAATCTTCCCAATAATTCAGCATCAGGCTCATGCTGTTTGGAAGATCGGGGTGCAGATCTTCCAGGTCATATACATATCCCTCAATATAGCAGGCTAATTGTTCATTTCCGTCTCGTAGGTAAGTAAGCAGTTTCATTGGTTAATTTTGATTGTGGTAAAATTAAGTGTTTTGAAAAGACAGCCTGCAGACTATATCAATCCAGGCTGATAAACAAGGCTCTGTAATAATTCCGCTAATAAGTTGTATTTTTCTTATTCGTTTTTATATATGAAGAAGTTAACTCCCTTATTGCTTATCGTTTTTATGATCGCATTCTTTTCTCACAAAAAGAAAGATGCAACCGAGGATCAATGGATAAGAATAAACCAGTTAGGTTACACACCCGAAGGAATTAAAGTGGCGGTTTGGTGTGCAAAAGATGCAACGGTAATATCTACCTTTCAATTAATAGATTCAGCAACCGGAAAAACAGTTTATCAATCAGCCGCAGGAAAAAACTTTGGCAGGTATGGCCCTTTTGTAAACACTTACGGCTTAAACTTCAGCCGGTTTAAAAAAGCAGGCGTTTATTACTTAAAAGCAGGCAATGCCAAATCACCTTTCTTCAAAATCAACAGGGAGGTTTACAAAGGTTCAGCAGATTTTTGCTTGCAATACATGCAGCAACAGCGCAGCGGTTTTAATCCGTTTTTAAAAGATAGCTGTCATACACACGATGGTTATACTATGTACGGCCCCATGCCCGACAGTACGCATATTGATGTTGTTGGCGGCTGGCACGATGCATCTGATTACCTGCAATATTCTGCCACCTCTGCAAATGCAACTTATCATTTACTTGCAGCTTACCGCGATTTTCCAAAAGTTTTTGAAGACGAAAAACAAGCAAACGGATTAGATGGAAAGAATGGAATGGCCGATGTGCTGGATGAAGCAAAGTGGGGTTTGGATTGGTTGATGAAAATGAATCCCAGACCAGATTGGTTGTTCAACCAGTTGGGGGATGACCGCGATCACATGGGAATGCGCATACCAAAAGAAGATAGCTTTTATGGCAAAGGATACGAACGGCCTGTTTACTTTGCAACAGGCCTGCCACAAGGATTATTTAAATACAAGAACAGGTCAACCGGCGTGGCATCAACAGCAGCCAAGTTTGCAAGTGCGTTTGCTTTAGGCGATCAAATACTATCAAAATTTGATAGTGCTTATAGCGAAAAGCTACAATTTAAAACGCTTTTTGCAGTGCACAATGCCCTTTCAAAAAAAGGAGTTTGTCAAACAGCTCCAGGCAGAGCTCCTTATTTTTATGAAGAAGATAATTGGGTTGATGATGTCGAACTTTCATTTGCCACAGTTCAAAATGGGTTTAGCTTGGAAAATGGATTAATTGACAATGGAATAGAAGTAGAGCCACAATCGCCTCAGGATAATACACTTCTTGATTCTGCATATAAGTATGCTTTACTTGAGCCCATTACTCCCTGGCTTGGCAAGGATACAGCCCGCCACTACCAATGGTATCCCTTTATAAATTTAGGACATTATGAGCTTGCCAAACAACTACATGACAAACGGAGAGATACTATAATCAGCTTTTACAAAACAGGCATCGAACGTGTTTGGAACAAAGCCAGGAACAATGCCTTTTATCGTGGCGTGCCTTTTATCTGGTGCAGCAATAATCTTACAACTTCCTTCGCCATTCAATGCTACTGGTATAAACAACTTACTGCAGACAAAACATTTGATGAATTGGAACAGGCAAATTTCGATTGGCTGTTTGGCTGTAATCCCTGGGGAACAAGCATGGTTTACGGTTTGCCTTCATGGGGAGATACACCTGCTGATCCTCACTCCGCATTCACTCATTTAAAAAATTATCCCATCAACGGAGGGTTGGTTGACGGCCCGGTTTATACAAGCATTTATAAAAATCTTATTGGCATTACATTGAAAGACGCTGATGAATACGCAATTTTTCAAAGTAATCTGGCCGTTTATCATGATGATTATGGCGACTACAGCACCAATGAACCTACTATGGATGGTACTGCTTCCCTCATTTATTTGTTAGCTGCAAAAGAAGCGGAATTAAGAAAAGCGCTTACCAGGTAACACTTGTTGAACGCTTAATTCAACCTAATAACAGATATTCACCCAAAAAAACAATGCGCTTTGATGAACAAATCGGTTATTAATTAAACCCTGCATACATGCCTCCCATCATTTTATAGCCACTTTTTTTTATTAATTTCCCTCAAACGTACTTCTGGCACGGTTTCTGGAAAACCTTCACATTACAATAAATATTATTTTAAACTACACTTTTATGTCAAACAAATTAGTAACCTTAGCGGGAACGGCGGCTATTCTTTTAGCTGCCCAGGTGTCTTTTGCTCAAACTTCGGGATCAAGCGGCACCACAAACAAGGGTCAGGTTAAAGAAAAAACCAAGGAAACTACCGATGGAACAAAAACTAAAACGAAAGGAACCGTAGATGGGACTAAAGTAAAAGTAAAGGAAAAAACACAATCGGGCAGCGGAACGACAGAAAGTACCGGAACAAGCGGAACTACTGAAACTGGAACTTCAGGTACCGGAACAAGCGGGACTACCGGCACTGGCACTATGGAGTCAGCGTCAGGAAGTAGCGAAACAGGAACTATGGTACAAGATACGGGTAGGATGAGATCGGGTTCAGGAACTATGAGGCAAGATACAGGTAGGATGAGATCGGGTTCAGGTACTATGAGGCAAGATACCGGCAGGATGAGATCGGGTTCTGGTACTTGGAGACAAGATTCAGGCAGGATGAGGTCAGATACAGGCAGAATGAGGTCAGACACAGGCAGAAGGAGATCAGGTTCAGGCTCAATGAGGTCAGACACAGGTAGAATGAGATCGGGTTCCGGCTCGATGAGAAGAGACACAGGTACGATGATAAGGGACACATCTGCAATAGGATCTGGTTCAGGAACCATGGAATCAGGTTCAAGCACTAGCGGAAGCTCCGGAACTGAAACTTCAGGTTCAAGTTCAGGAACTATGCAATCAGGTTCAGGAACAAGTGGAACAGGCGCAGGAATGAAAACAAAAACTAAAGAAACTACAGACGGCACAAAAACTAAAACCAAAGGAACTACTGAAGACGGAACAAAAGTAAAAATTAAAGAAAAGCCAGGTACAACTACACAGGGTCAAACTGAAACAAAGACCAAAGTTAAAACAGGCAATCAATAATAATTTTTTCTAAATTTCTTTCCTTAAAAGATGCCGGCCCTTACGCCGGCATCTTTATTTTCTGTACCTAAATTTATCACGCTAATTTCCGAATAGCGAAAAAGTTTGTTACTAAAGCGTTATGTACTTCCATAAAAGAATAATTTCTGATACGAGATTATTACTTTTGTGAACGATTTAAATTAAAGTTTTATGATCAAGACCGGCAACCCAATAATAAGTATATATACTGAAATGACTCCGAACCCAGAAACAATGAAATTTGTTGCTAACAAGCTTTTGTATCCCGGTAAGAGCATTGATTTTCCTGATGAAAGTACTGCAGGCCCGTCTCCGCTTGCAAAAGAGTTATTCAGTTTTCCATTTATTAAAAGTGTTTTTATTGCCAGTAATTTTGTAACCCTTACCAAAACTGCTGACACCGAAGAGTGGCAGGATGTTATCCCTACCATTAAACAATTTTTAAAGGATTACCTCGAAAATGGTGGCCCTGTTATTAACGAAGAAGAAATTGTAACAACTAAAGCAGATGGTGGCAACACTATAGAGGCAGATGATGATGATGTAGTTAAGCGTATAAAAGAATTGCTCGAAAACTATGTGAAGCCTGCCGTTGAGATGGATGGAGGTGCAATTCAATTTAAAAGCTACGATGAAGGCGTTGTAAATTTAATGCTTCAGGGAAGCTGTAGCGGCTGCCCTTCGAGCATGATTACATTAAAAGCAGGTATTGAAGGAATGATGAAAAGAATGATACCCGAAGTAAAAGAAGTTGTGGCAGAAGCTGAGTGATAATAATATTTAAGAAAATTTGTAGGCGCTTCTGTAAAGAGGCGCTTTTTTTATTGTCTGCTAATTTTGCAGCCGTAAACCCGTCTCAATAACTTTATCCTCAATTAATAAATCTGAACATAAACAAAATAAAGTTCGGGTAAGTTAGCCCCACCAAAAAGCTGCTGCTATTAAACAATATAATCCAATTAAGGCTAAACCTTCAAGCCATATAGACTCGCCATCGAAAACAATAAATGCACTTACAATTACAGCTAAGGCAAAACCGGCAAGCAGCAAAGGCGTTAATACAAAAGACAAAATAGCCCCGCCTAAAAAAAAGGAAAGCAGCACCAGCAATGGAAACAAACCAAGCGCAACCTGAAGAGAGCTGTTTAATATTACACTTACAGCGTAATCTGCCTGGTTGCGATAAGCCAGTTGAATACCTACCAGATTTTCAATCGCATTTCCAGCAATGGCAACAATTACAAGGCCTGCAAATGTTTCGTTTATGCCAAGTGATTTCATTGCAGGCTGAAGGGCTTCAACAAACCAGTCAGAAACAAAAGCTGCTCCTACTCCGGCAAGAGCAAGTACGGTAAGCGTTAAACCCAGCGACCACGCAGCATGCGGCTTTTCTTCATCAGACTTAGAAGAAACCACTGCTTTATCCCCTTTTATTGAAAAATAAAGACTTGCCGCAAAAATTAAGAGTAATACAATTGCAACAAAAATATCAAGCGAATTAAGATGAGCTTCTGCGGAGGTATGCAACATGCTGGTTAACGTGGGGATAGTTAAGGCCGCAAATGCCAATATCATTAAAGTGGCAATCATTTTTGGAGGCTCAGATACGAAACGTTGTGTTCCGTTTTTAAGACCGCCAATAAATAATGCCAAACCGAAAACCAATAACGAATTTCCTAAGATAGAGCCTATGAGTGCTGCCTGAACCACTTTATCTAACCCTGCCCTGAGTGCAAAAATGCAAACAAATAATTCAGGAAGATTGCCTAAGGCAGATTGCAGAATGCCTGTAGGTCCCGGCCCCAGGCGTTTACCAAGTTGGGAAGTAGCGTCTCCAACAATCATTGCTAATAGCGCAAGCGCCGCTGTAGTAACTGCAAAACCAAGCACCGCATTTGCATGGGCATAATGCAAAAAACCGGCAATACCTGTAACAACGATAGCCGAAGCAATTATTATTTTTTCTTTTTTATCCATTGGTTAATGATAAGTACTGCATCCCTTTATTTAATGATGTTTAAGTTGGGTTTATAAATGTTGTGTAAAAGAAACTGGTGACCTTCCTCTTTTACACACGATCCAAGTCCACCTTCGGGGGATTTAGGGGGCCGCCATTGCTCCAAACCATGCCATCATTTCAATGCCACTTGCAATTGCTCTTTCATCAATATCAAACTTCGGAGTATGTACGTTATGTATGATCCCTTTTTCTTCATTACGTACACCTAACCTGTAGAAGCATCCCGGAACAACATGGGTATAATAACCAAAGTCTTCGGCCCCCATTCTCAACTCTGTTTCTTCTACGTTTTCTTTGCCCCAAAATTCATTAGCCAGTTGCCAGGCCACTTCTGTTAATGGTGGATCGTTGTCAACAAAGGGATAGCCAACATCAATCAATACATCAGCTTCGGCGCCCATGGCAGCTACCAGTTCAACGGTTTGTTTTTTAATAAGTGCATGTGCTTTGTACCGCCATTTTTCATCCATTGCTCTAAAAGTTCCCTTTAGTTTTACCTCGCTGGGGATTACGTTGGTGGTATGCCCGCCCTGAATTGAACAAACAGATAAAACAGAAGGCGATATTGGATTGTTATTTCTGCTGATGATCTGCTGCAGACTTACAATAAGATGAGAAGCAATTAAAATAGTATCGGCTGTAAGATGCGGCGCTGCGGCATGACCACCTTTGCTTTTAATGGTAATATATATTTCGTCGGCGCTTGCCATAACCCGACCTTTGCGAAAACTTAATTTTCCTAATTGAAGCCCGGGGTGTACGTGCATTCCAAAAATGCCTTGTGGCTTTGGATTTTCCAATGCTCCGTCTTTAATCATCAGGCTTGCGCCGCCCGGGTTTTTTTCTTCGCCCGGTTGAAAGATGAGCTTCACTGTTCCTTCCCACTCATCTTTTAACTGCTGTAAAATTTTTGAAGCGCCCAACAGGCAAGTGGTATGAACATCATGTCCGCAGGCATGCATCACCCCTTCGTTAATTGATTTATACGGCACATCATTTTCTTCCTGAATTTGCAAGGCATCCATATCTGCACGCAGTGCAATAACACGGCTTTCGGGGTTCCTGCCTTTTATCAGTCCTACAACACCTGTTGTAGCTTTTACTGAATAAGGAATATTAAATTGAGCTAATCTTTGCTGAACAAATTTTGACGTTTCAAACTCCTGGTAACTTAATTCGGGGTGAGAATGAAGATGGTGCCTTACATTAATAAACTCCTGCTGATATTGCTGCGATAATAACTTTATTTTCTCCTTAAGCATCTGTAAAAATACCCTTTAATTAATTTGTGGAGGCTTCATCTTCTTCCGGAACGGTATATTCTATCTTGTCGCTAACAAAATATATTCCTCTGCCGGGGTATAAACTTGCAATCATTTTGCGCAGGGTGGCTCCTTCTTTTTGGGTAAAGAAGTTTCCTACTCTAACCTTAAAAGTTGGGGCCTGATATAATAAATAAACTTTTTGATCGGGGAAGCGGCGAAGCATTTCTGTTTTCACAGCATTCGCTTCATCACGGCTTGGTGTATTAATAACCTGGATACGATAGCCGGGATAATAACCGCTTTTTGATAGCCTTTCAGCTTTCTTATTAATTTCGATTTGTTTGGATGATAAGACATCTAAGCGGGGATCTTTATTTACGATTACACTACCATGATATTCCTTTGCTAACCCGGTTGATTGAGCGGCAACACGAAAAGTAACAAACACAAAAATGATGAATAATAGTTTTTGCATAAAGGGTTATATTAATAATTGCTTTCTGTCGGTTGCCCTTCAACAATAGCTACACTTGCGCTGCACCCTAATCTTGTTGCTCCTGCAGCTATTAACTGCTCTGCAAACTTATAAGTTTTTATGCCTCCTGATGCTTTTATCTGAACATGTGGCGGCAGGTTTTCGCGCATGGTTTTTACTGCTTCTATGGTTGCACCTGTTTCGGCAAAACCAGTTGATGTTTTTAAATAATCTATACCTGCTGCGCCATATAATTCGCAACATTTTAAAAGTTCATCCTGTGTTAGCACACCGCTTTCTATAATCACTTTTATCACCTTATCGTTCTTCTTAATGATTGGCATAAGGTGGTTTATTTCGTTTGCTGCATATAACCAGTCATTGTTTTTAATCGCTGTAAAATTTATTACCACATCAAGTTCATCAGCCCCGTCCACAATGGCAAGCAATATTTCTGCCAGCTTAGCTTCGATAGCAGAATAGCCAAACGGAAAGCCGATGACAGTAGCAACTTTAACTTTGCTGTCTTCTAAAAGTTCTTTTGATTTTTTTACAAAAAGCGGTGGTACACACACTGCAGCAAACTCGTATTGTTTGGCTTCTGCACAAACGTTTTTTATTTGAGCTGTAACCGTAACAGGTTTTAGAATAGTATGATCTATGTAATGATTGATTTTCATGTTTCGTAAAATTACGGTACTGCTTTAAAAGCAGCGTCTATTTTATTGAAACGCTTTCTTGTGCGAGTATTTAACCACCTCTGATTTTTATGCTGCGCACAAAAATCTGTCCCCTCCTTTGCAGGAGGGGAAATTTTTCTTAATTATTTATAATAAAAAAGGATAAGACTTTTGCAATCTTATCCTTTTACATTATTTAAAAATATTACAAATCCTTGCCGTGGCATTGCTTATACTTCTTTCCGCTGCCGCAGGGGCAGGGGTCGTTTCTTCCGATCTTTGGGCCTGCTACAATGGGCTGTTGTTTTACTGCGGTTGGGGTGGGGTCGTAATAATCATTTTCGTTGGCTGCATAATCATCGCCTCTTGCATCAATCTCATCTTTGTTAATACGCATCTTGCTCATGTCGGTTTTTTGCTCGCGGCCTTCACGAATTCTTTGCGAAGCCTGTTCCTGCTCAACAGGAATACCGGCATGGCATAAGAACGAAACAATGTCTCTGTTAATTTGCTCGTCTAATTTTTTAAACAATCCAAAAGCCTCCATTTTATAAATTACCAATGGGTCTTTTTGTTCGTACGATGCAGTTTGTACGCTTTGCTTTAAATCATCCATCGCTCTAAGGTGTTCTTTCCATGCATCATCAATAAATCCTAAAGCTATGCTTCGTTCAACAGCCTGGGTTAATTCGAAACCCTTGCTTTCAATTGTTTTTTCAAGATTTGCTAATACCTGCATTGCCCTGCGGCCATCGGTAAAAGGAACAACTACATTTTCTACATTCATGCCCTGTTGCTTACTTATATTTTGAAAAACCGGTAAGGCATTAGTTGCTAAGTCTGCTTTCTTTTTCTGGTAGTTACCAATTGCCTCCTGGTATAATCTTTCGGTTAGTTGTTGTTCGTTTCCTTTACTTAGTTCATCTTCAGTGATGGTTGTATCAATTCCAAAGTTTACAATCACAGCCATCCGGAAACCTTCAAAATCGCTCTGCTCTTTAAAGCTGCTTATTAAACCTTCGGCTACCTGGTAGAAACCATTATCAAGGTCTAAAGCCAGTCTTTCGCCAAACAATGCATGATTACGTTTTGAATAAACTACCGTACGCTGTTTGTTCATTACATCATCATACTCAAGCAAGCGTTTACGTATGCCGAAGTTGTTTTCTTCAACCTTGCGTTGTGCCCTTTCGATGCTTTTTGTGATCATGCTGTGTTGAATAACTTCACCTTCTTTATATCCGGCAAAGTCCATCACCTTGGCAATACGTTCGCTGCCGAACATACGCATAAGGTCGTCTTCAAGAGATACAAAGAATACAGAAGAACCCGGATCACCCTGGCGACCTGCACGACCCCGCAACTGCCTGTCCACACGGCGGCTTTCATGACGCTCAGTACCAACAATAGCTAAGCCACCAGCTTCTTTTACGCCAGGCCCCAGCTTAATATCTGTACCACGACCGGCCATGTTAGTTGCAATAGTTACATTACCGGCAAGACCAGCTTCTGCAACCACCTGCGCTTCACGTGCGTGTTGTTTTGCGTTCAGTACGTTGTGTGGAATTTGCTTTTGCTTAAGCATACGACTAAGCAACTCACTCACCTCAACGCTGGTTGTACCAACCAATAAAGGCCTGCCAAGGTTACGCTGTTTTTCTATTTCTTCGATAACCGCTTTATATTTTTCGCGCTTGGTTTTATATACAAGATCCTGCTCATCTTTACGGGTTAAAGGAAGGTTGGTTGGGATGGTAACAACATCCAGCTTATAAATATCCCAAAGCTCTGCTGCTTCCGTTTCGGCAGTACCGGTCATGCCGGCAAGCTTGTGGTACATACGGAAGAAGTTTTGCAAAGTGATGGTTGCATACGTTTGTGTGGCAGCTTCGATCTTTACGTTTTCCTTTGCTTCAATTGCCTGGTGCAAACCATCACTGTAGCGGCGGCCTTCCATTATACGGCCTGTTTGCTCATCCACAATTTTTACCGCGCCTTCCAATACTATGTACTCAACATCTTTTTCAAATAAGGTATAAGCTTTTAATAATTGCTGAACAGTGTGGATACGATCGGCCTTTAAAGAATAATCATTCAGAATTGCCTCTTTGCGATGCAGCTTTTCCTCTGCACTTATAGATGCATCTGTTTCAATAGCATTCAGTTCAATACTAATATCGGGAATGATGAAGAAGTTGGGATCTTCGCCACCCTTAGTTATCATTTGGATGCCCTTATCAGTCAATTCAACAGAATTGTTTTTTTCATCAATATGAAAAAACAATTCTTCATCAACATTATGCATTTCGCGTTGCTGATCGGCGAGGTAATAATTCTCAATTTTTTGAAGTTTAGAACGAATTCCGGGCTCGCTTAAAAACTTAATTAAGGCACCGCTTTTAGGCAAGCCACGCTGAGCTCTCATTAAAGCTAAGCCTCCATCTTTGGGGTCGTCATTTCCTTCAGCAAATTTTTTCTTAGCCTCATTTAAAAACTGGTTGGTTACCCTTTTTTGGGCTTCCACCAATTGCAGAACTCTTGGCTTTAAAGTGTGGTACTGCTGTTCATCTCCGCGGGGAACGGGACCTGAAATGATCAACGGAGTTCGGGCATCATCAATCAACACGCTGTCCACCTCATCCACCATTGCGAAGTGATGTTTACGCTGCACCATTTCATCGGGCGTGTGTACCATGTTATCCCGCAGGTAGTCGAAGCCAAATTCGTTATTGGTGCCGTAGGTAATGTCGGCGAGATAGGCCTGCCTGCGTTCGTACGTGTTTGGCTGGTGTTTGTCAATGCAGTCAACAGTAAGGCCAAGCCATTCGAAAATGGGGCCGTTCCATTCGCTGTCGCGTTTAGCGAGGTAGTCGTTTACTGTTACAATATGCACGCCTTCGCCGGCTAATGCATTTAGGTAAGCGGGCAAAGTTGACACAAGCGTTTTACCTTCACCTGTTGCCATTTCAGCAATTTTTCCTGAATGTAAAACCGATCCACCAATTAACTGAACATCGTAATGCACCATGTTCCAGGTAACCGGATTACCTGCAGCTAACCACGTGTTGCTGTAAATGGCGTTATCTCCCTCTATTCGTATGTGTTGCCTTGTAACACTTAGTTCCCGATCAAGGTCTGTGGCTTTTACAACCAGTTCTTTATTTTCGTTAAAACGGTGGGCAAGTTCCTTTACTACAGCAAAAGCTTCTGCTTCTATTTCTTTCAATGCATCTTCAATCTGGTCATCACGGTCGTGCTTTAGCTTATCTATTAACTGGTAGCTTGCATCACGGTCAGTGATATTATCAACAGGTAATTCTTCAGCTTCTTTCTGTTGATTAGCAATGGCAGCATCAATGGTTTCGAGATGCTTTTGAATGCGGGCTTTAAACTCCTGCGTTTTACCGCGAAGTTCATCGTTGCTTAACGATTGATATTCCCTAAAATATTGATTAACCTTTTCGACCAACGGAAGCAAAACCTTCACATCTTTCTGCGATTTGCTGCCGCCAAATAATTTGGATAAAAAACCTAACATAGTATTTATTTTTCGTCATGCTGAACTTGATTCTCCATCGGAGTCCATTAGGACAGCATCTCTTGTTTTTATGTGGATGAATTAAAGGGCTTTATTCAATCGTTCTGTACTTCCCTAAATAATTGCCAATAAGTATTTACAGTTATATTTTTACCCCAGAGAACCCGGAGGAAGAAACACAGAGTGCACAAAGTATGCTCTGTGTTCTCTGCGGTTTAACTCTTGTATTTCTCAGTGGTTTATGTTTCCTTGTCATGCTTATTAAATTAAGGTCTTAATTCATTTTATAAGTTTATCTGTTAGTCAAATTTAATGCTAAAGTACTTTTAGCCAATTTGACAGGGGAACAAAGGTAACAAAAGCAGCCGACACGAGCGAACCACCCCTAAATGGAGGAGTGTTAATATTTGAAGCTGAAAGGCAAACTGCTAAGGCAATACGTTTTACCTAAACTTTTTTAAGTGTCGCAAACACCCCCTTAAATTGTCTTTCTTCACCTTGTTAATTGTAACTATCGTTTGTACGTTTGAACTTGTAACAAATTAAATAATTTTTAAAAATTAAAGCTATGGCCAGTACAAGCACCTATCTCAATTTCCCACGCAACACTGAAGAAGCCTTCAATTTTTACAAATCAGTTTTTGGCGGCGAGTTTTTTGGAACACCAATGCGCTTTGGCGACATCCCGCCTATGGAAGGCATGCCGCCAATTGCTGAGGAAGACAAAAACTTAATAATGCATATTGAATTAGCAATTGTTGGCGGACACATGTTAATGGGAACTGATGCACCCGAATCTTTTGGTTTTCATGTAAACTTTGGCAACAACATTCATATAAACCTTCAGCCGGATACAAGGGATGAAACGAAAAGATTGTTTGACGCTTTATCAGAAGGCGGCAAAGTAACTATGGAACTTCAGGATATGTTTTGGGGTGATTATTATGGAAGCTGTACAGACAAACTCGGCGTCAACTGGATGTTCAATTGCGCAGAGAAAAAATAATTAAAACGATTGTTATACTAAGTTGCGGTTGTTTAAAATTTGACAACGGCAACTTTAATTATTGATGAATTATGACAAATACGGGACCCGCCATTACAGTTGAAACAACTGTAATAGCAACAGTAGAAAATGTTTGGAAACTTTGGACAACACCTGCTGACATTATGAAATGGAACAATCCTTCCGACGATTGGCATAACCTGCTGGTTGAAGTTGATTTGAAAGATGAAGGCAGCTTTTTATTCCGCATGCAATCCAAAGATGGCAGCCAGGGTTTTGACTATTGCGGCAAATATGATAAGGTAAAAACCAATCAGCTTATCGAACTTACAACATCTGATGGCAGAAAAGCAATAAACACATTTAAACCCGAGGGCAACGGAACAATTATAACCGAAACGTTTGAACCAGAAACAAATACTCCTGTTGACGTTCAAAGAAACTTTTGTCAGAATGTATTAAATAACTTTAAAAAATATGCAGAGAGTGAAATTACATAGCTTCTAAAATTATCGGGTATAAATATTGCTTAAGGGCTAAGAAACTTAAATTTCATGGCGCTTTTAGGTGGAGTAATTAAAAAAGCAATAGATTTTAATGGATTTATAAGTCGTGAGCCAAATCCTTACAAAGCGCAAAAGTTGGTTCTTTTGCAACTTTTGAAGAAAGCAAAACTTACGGCCTTTGGCATGCACTATAGGTTCAATCAAATTTTAGACAGTAACGATCCAATCAAAGCTTTCCAGGAAAATATACCCGTGTATGATTATGATGCAATGTACGATGAATGGTGGCACTACCTGCTGAAGGGGCACCAGAACATTACGTGGCCCGACGGACAAAAATACTTCGCACTCAGCAGCGGTACTACAAGCAATAAAAAATATATTCCTGTAACCGGTGATATGATTAATGCCATCAAAAAATCGGGCATGCAGCAAGTGTTGAGCCTGAAAAACTTTGATCTTCCAACTGATTTTTTTGAGAAGCAAATTCTTATGCTTGGAAGCAGCACGAATTTAATAGAACAGGAAGATCATTTTGAAGGAGAGATAAGCGGGATAAGTGCTGCCAATATTCCTGCCTGGTTCAGTAAATTTTACAAGCCGGGCACAGAAATAGCTTCAATTGAGAACTGGGACGAAAAGGTAAAAAGAATTGCCGAAGAAGCCCCAGGGTGGGATATCGGAAGCCTTTCAGGAATCCCTTCGTGGGTAGAGCTGATGCTCAAAGAAATTATTACTCACAACAACCTCAATACCATTCATGATATCTGGCCCAACCTACATGTATATACTTCCGGCGGTGTTGCCTTTGAGCCGTATAGAAAGAGCATGGAAAAGCTATTGGCCCAACCTTTAATTTACATAGATACTTACCTTGCCTCAGAAGGCTACCTTGCAACGCAGAAAAGGCCGGATACAAGTTCTATGGCCCTTATTGTAAACAACGGTATGTTTTTCGAGTTTGTTCCTTTTGTTGAGGAAAACATTGATGACGAAGGACGGGTTAAAAAGGGTGTGAAAGTGCTGACCTTGGAGCAGGCACAGGAAAACACGGAATATGTGTTGCTTATTTCGACTGTATCGGGAGCGTGGAGATATATGATTGGAGATACTGTGATTATAACTGATAAGAAAAGATCAGAAATCCAGATCAGTGGACGCACCAAACATTATCTAAATGTTGTTGGTGAGCAACTCTCAGTTCAGAAAATGAACATGGCGATAGAAAAACTGGAGCATACTTTTGATATGGAGATTAAAGAATTTACTGCGGCAACTGTTTTTGAAAATGAAGAGTATAAAATGAAGTTTATCATTGGAACAGATAAGGATATTGATACAATAAATGCAGCGGAAATAATTGATACTGAATTGTGCGATAACAATAAAAATTATAAAGTAGCCAGAACCAAAGCCCTGAAAGGGGTAGAAGTAGAGGCAATTCCAGTCGAACACTTTTATAACTGGAGCGAAGAATTTAAGAAACTGGGAGGACAGGCAAAAATTCCAAGAGTGATGAAAGAAGAAGATTTTACCGAATTCAGAGATTATGTACTACAGTTGTCTTAAGCCTGGGTTTTGCTAATAAAAACAACTTATTTGATAGCAATTGTAATTTAGTTTGTAGTCCTGATGGAGGCATTACAGGTGGGGGAGATAGAAAATGCACCAACTTTCATAATAAAAGAACAAATGAGAAACTAATATGGAAAGATCCAAGATAATCAACATCTAACAAAAGTAATGCGAAGGTAAGGTGCTAAAGAGCTTCCTTCATTTTATAGCTTTCTTAAACCACCGGATGCCTCTCGAACGCCTTGCTCCTGTCAAAATTATAGCGGTACGTAATCATGCGCCTGCTTTGGTTGCCCCCGATAGCTTTATATACTGCCAGCATTCGTGGGTTCCAGTCGCCGCCCCAGCCCATTTCAATTAACTCGTACCCTCCTTTTTCGCGAATGGCTGTTGCACCGGAGTAGATCATAAAAGCATCAATCCCCAATGCCTGAAATTTAGGTACAATCCCAAAAGCTACACCGTTTATTTTGTTGCTTGGTCTTGTTCGCTGCAGAATAAGTAATCGAAGTTTTTGCCACCAGCCAAACTTGCCATTAAAGTATTTGAAATACTGGTTAAGATCAGGTATATTGATCCACATGGCAATGGGGTCTTCTTTATAGTAAACAAACCATATAAGCACCTCATCTATTATTGGCTTCATTTTATTGAACAACTTAACCGCCTGCTCATAACTTATTTCCTTTCCTTCATCGTGTTGTGCCCATGCAGCGTTATATACAATTGAAAAGTCTTTGGCAAATTTTTTAAGATTGCCTTTATCTACATGTATTGCTTTATAATCCGGCTTCGAGGCAAATTTTGCATGCCTCTCCGCATATTTTTCGCTTAGTGTTCCATATACCGCAAGAGAATAATAGTACTGGTTATAAAAATTTTGAAAGCCATAACCTTCAAACAACCTTTCGTAATAACGCGGGTTGAAGGAGATGCCATACATAGGCTCTTCATCAAAGCCTTCAACCATTAAGCCCCACCATTTATCTCTTTCGCCAAAATTAACGGGGCCATCCATTGCCTCCATCCCCTTTTGCTGAAGCCATTGTTTGGCAGTATCAAATAAAATATCGGCAGCTTTCTGGTCATCAATACAATCAAAAAAACCGCATGATCCAACGGGGTAAGTATCGTCTTTATTAATGTATTTCGAGCTTACGAAAGCAGCTATTCTACCGATAAGTTTACCATCATCATCTTTTAAAATCCATCGTATGGCAGTACCGTATTTAAAGGCTTTATTTTTTTGCGGATCAAAAACTTCGTTCACTTCATTATCAAGCGGGCGTATATATTTGGGATTGTGGCGGTTCATTAAAACATTCACCTTCAAAAAATCATTCGACTCTAACCTGTTCTTCACTTCTATTACTTGCATAGGTAGGTAACTTTTTCTTTTTAGATTGATGCCCCAAAAATGGTAAATTAAACCGAACAGGTACGTTCTTTTTCTTTTTAATAACCGGCACCCCGCTTTGAAATTCCAGGTAATATATTTTTAGCAGAATAATAAAATACGAGATGAGGACAGGACCAAAAACGAGGCCTGTTAATCCAAAATATTTCAATCCCATTATTACTCCTAAAACCGTGATGATGGGATGAACATCGGCCATTTTTTTTGCCAGCATAAACCTTACAACATTATCTGTTGTTCCTAAAATAAGCAGTCCCCAGCCAATCATAAAAGCACCCTGCCAGGTATGATGAACAACAAATAAATAAACCGTAACCGGCACCCAAACAAGACCTGTACCAACAACAGGTATTACCGAAGCAAATGAAGTGATAATAGCCCAAAAACCCGCTTCGGGAAGGCCTGCAATAGAATAACCAATATAACCTATTGTACCCTGGGCTACAGCAATAGCCGATACTCCAAGTGCATTGCTGAAGGTTTGTGCTACCAGTTCTTTTCCAAATAGTTCTATTTTTTCTCTTTTAAAAGGCAGAAAAAAAACAATGGCAGCCTCCATACGGTTAACGCTAACGAGCATAAAATAAAGAAAGAAGTACAGCATAGTAATGCTGCCAAAAAAATTGAGGCTCTCGTTAAGCAACGCGGAGATGGCATTGGTTGCATACACTTTAATATTGGCAATGTTCTGGTCAGAAACAACAGTAATACCATAATTGATATGAATTTGCTCCCTCACCCTTTTCAGGCTTTCAACCAACATATCGGGGTTAGCCAGGTAATACTTGCCTTTGTTATATAATAAAACCCCGGCAATTACAATAGGAACCATAATTATAATGAGCGAAATAAAAATAATAAGAACCGCGGCAGTGGGTTTTTTCCAACCCTTTTTAATCAGCTTGTCCATCTTTTTTTTGCTGAGAACATAAAACACTACCGCACCTAAAAAAGCAGTAAAAAATTGCGAAAGACTATAAAATAAAAGAAGCCCGAAAATTATAATGATAGCAAGAAAAAAATACCGGTTTATCTTATAATCTATTTTATTAGGCTCTAAACCTTTTACGTCGGCTTCGGGTGTAATTACCTTTTTTTCGCCTTCATCAAATGCTATCATAAATTAAAAATATATACAGTTTCGATGCCTGCCAAAATAAGACGGGCACGATTAATAATAAGAAATATACAGCCGGATATAAAAATAATCTTTTTATTTAGTGGTTTAATTATTGATGTTTGTTCAAGATGGAAAAGGAAGGATTTTTTGTTGAAACCAAAGAGATGATTGAAGAGTATGTGGACGACCGCCTACTGCTTATGAGGCTTCAACTAACGGAAAAAGCTGCAAAGCTATCATCATTTGTGGTTATTGCAGTGGCTGTGGGTCTTCTGCTCTTTATATTATTTATGATTTTAAGCTTTATTGCCGGCTTCTACCTGTCGCAGGCCGTTGGCAGTTATTGGGGAGGATTTGGCATTCTTGCAGTGTTTTATATTGTTGTAATTTTTATTTTGCTTTATATGCACAAATCGTTTTTAAGCAAATACATAATTAATAAAGTGATTGAGAGTACCTTTAATGTAAAGAAAACAAACGATAATGGATTATGACCTCTCTCACATAAACTCTTTAGAAACATTGCAAAGAGAACAGCAATTAATTAAGCAGCGAATTAAGCATCGTGAAAACGAATTGCGGTTAAAGATGTATGAAATACCAGCCGAGCTTGCCGCAGCAGGAGCAAATTCGCTTATACCAAAAATATTAAGAGGCAAGATTACAGATGCTGCATTAAAGGGAGGTAAAAAACTGCTCAATAAATTTTTTGTTCCGGAAGATGAAACCAAACGTATCGGCTGGACTAAAAGCAACAAAACAAGCAGCGTAATATCCTTACTTGCAAAAGGGATAAAGCTGTTTAAAGGAAGAAGGTAGTAGTTAGGAGTTGGAAGATAGAAAATGTTCCTGCTTCCCGCCTATTCCTAACATACTATATCTTTGCCGCTCGGATGCCCAAATTTGCACATGATACCATAGTTCCTTTTAAAGAAAGTACGCTGAGTAAGAAGCAGCAGGTAGCAAATATGTTCGATGATATTGCTTATCGCTACGATTTTCTCAACCATTTTTTATCTGCCGGAATTGATGTAACGTGGCGAAAAAAAGCCATTAAACAACTAAAACCATTACACCCTCAATCGGTATTGGATGTTGCTACCGGAACCGGTGATGTTGCCATTCTTACATACAAGATTTTACATCCGCAAAAAATTACCGGCATTGATATTTCGGAAGGGATGCTTGAAATAGGCAGAAAAAAAATTGCAAAGCTTGGTCTTGAAAAAGAGATTGAATTGCTAAGTGGCGATTGCGAGTCTTTAAACTTTCCCGATGCTTCCTTCGATGCTGTTACCGTTGCTTTTGGTGTTCGTAACTTTGAAAATCTGGAGAAAGGATTGAAGGAAATGCTGCGTGTTTTAAAACCGGGCGGCAAGTTGGTAGTGCTTGAGTTTTCGAAGCCTAAACAAGTTGCGTTTAAAGGCATTTATAGTTTATATATGAAGATTGTTGCGCCGGGCATTGGCAAAATGATTTCCAAAAACAAAGATGCTTATCAATATTTAAACGATTCCGTTCAAAAGTTTCCGGAGGGTAAAGCATTTATTGAAATATTAAACACAGCGGGATTTAAGAACACTTATCTCGAAACACTTACATTAGAGATTTGCTCCATCTACTGTGGAAGTAAGTGATGGGGATGCTGCACCTTTTTCTTAGAAGCTGTTTACAATTCTGTTTTTTTTAAACACATAGACACATAGGCACAGTAGAATACATTGTAGTTTGCTTCTGAAGATGTTTTCTCTATCTGTCTATGCGGCCAGGCATTTAGAATTTAAAAACTGCTTCTTAAAAAATAAGAAAAAGATTCACTTTTGCTGAAAACGTCAAACCTAACTTTTTACGTTTCTTAACAGAACTTGTAAAGATGAAATTTGTTGGGTTAAAAATCGAAAGTATATTGCTCCTATAATAAATTAAATAGCTATAGCAGAATTGTACTCTCTTTGCATTAAGATTAAGAGCAATAAAAATGATGGAACTAAAGGGGATTACAAACTGTAAAAAAGTATTGTTGAAGCAATTAGCACTGATAATTGGCTGTATTATATTATCTGCAAGCGCATACAGCCAGAAAGAGCAATACAGGTCGAGCCATGATGATTGGCCCTATTACTTCGGATTGTCAATAAGCTATAACCATTCTTATCTTCATCCATCAAAGCATCCTAAATTTTTACAGGACGATAGCGTACTCTCTGTTGATCCCGGAAGCAGCGGTGGTATTGCCTTAGGTTTGTTAGGCACATTACAATTGTCGCCACGTTTTTCGTTAAGGGCAAACCCGCAACTGATAATTGGCGGCGCTAAATACTTTACCTACAGTTTAAAGTATCCCGCTTCAGGAGAAAATTATATTGAAAAGAAAACGTTGCCTTCAACTATTGTAAGCTTTCCCTTGCAGGTAAAGTTTAACAGCGACAGGATAGGCAATTTCAGAACTTATTTAATGGGTGGCGTTAAATATGATAAGGACCTTGCCAGTAACTCACAGGCCCGTAATGCAGAAGACCTTGTAAAATTATCAAACTCCGATTATGGCTACGAAGCGGGTATCGGTTTCAATTTCTATTTTCCCTTTGTAACCTTTTCGCCCGAGTTAAAAATTAGCAATGGCTTAAGCAACATCCATAGCCGCGACCCTAACTTAAAGTACAGTAATGTGCTGGATAAACTTCAATCGAGGATGATTGTGTTTTCTATTATTTTGGAAGATTAGTTTCGAGGTTTGAAATATTAAGTTGGCAAGATAGGGTTGACTGATAAAAGTTTCTTTCTAAACAAATAGGCACAGTAGGCACAATAGAATACATAGTTTAAAAATTCTAAAGAAGCTTCTTTCCGTTCTCTACAGTTGCCGTAAAATAAAGGTCTATAAAAAAATAAGTCTTGTAATATTAATGCTTGAACATTTCTTCTTAAAAATCAAACTCCCTCCGCGCCATATTCCAGCGAACGCCTATAGAAAGAACAGTTGTTTTTTGATTGCCGCCTCTTGCCAGTTTATAGCTTCGGTTTTGTAATGAGCCATCAATAAATAAGTTCTCTTTTACCTCGTACGAGGCCAGCAATATAATATTATTACAGGTGGCTTTATTGCCCGTTCCTGTAAAGTTTCCATATTCTTTGGTACGGGTAGTGTATAATTTAAAAGGGTTGCTTCCATAATTCGACCTCCCTGTATCGGTGCCCTGGTAGTAATGAATAAGCTTAGCCTGCAGGTATAGCTTGTTTAACGGCTGGTATTTTAAAATACCGATATACTCCTGAAAGTTTGCTCCCAGCGGGTGAGCAAGAGGTTGATTGTAATGAGTGTAATTGGCTACACTGTCAAAATGCGAATACGTAAAAGGAGTTACCCGGTTCTGTTCCAATTGAAGATCTAAATTCTTAATTCCGAAAACATCAACATATTTCAATCCCATCTGGTAACCGAGCTTGTTAGCCCAAAAACCACGGTTTTTTTTAATTTCGCTTAATATAAATTCATCCAGCAATAACTGGCCATAAAGTTGTATTCTTTTCTTAATATTTGCTTTAGCATCCATGCCTACCACTGCATTGTCAGGACTTCCAACCTGCTGTTCTGCAGCGCGTAAAAAAATCACCGGCAACAAGTATTGAAAATCGAAATGATTTCTTCGCCCCAACACTACTGCATCAAACAAACCAACATTCAGCCAGTTAGTGGGATTAATGCTTAAATGATTCATGCGAAAATATTTTCTGTCCAGCAAAGCATTTACTGTTGAGTACTGAGGCATTAGCTCCATGTATAAATTCTCGTAGTTGAACTTCCAGATGCGGGTATTGATCTTGAAGAACAAAGCATTATTCGCAAAGTCGCTGAGAAATAAACTTCGGTATCCTGCTCCTATAAAGTTTTTGTCATATCCTGCCTGCATATCAATAAACTTTGCAACATTCCACGACACTGAACCTCTTGCATCAATATAATCTACTCCCGTACTTTTAAACGTCTTATAAAAGCCGTTACCCGGCACTGCTCTGTACTTCGCTATCCACTGTTGCACATACAGTGGGTCGCGCTCCTGGTTTTCGGTTACATAAACATTAAAACCAACACGGCGGGCAATCATCCCTCTCAGCGAAACACCTCGGCTGTTATAAAAAATATTTTGCCCGTTGCCACTTTCCACCGATTGCTGATAGCTGATAAGCGGATTTACTGCAAGAAAGAAATCTTCATTATTTATTTCAAGCAAGTTGCCTTTGGTTGTATAAAAGGTATTGAAAAATGATTTTTTACTTACATAACTTTCTCGTGGCTTGCTCCATTCGCTGTTGTTCATTAAAAAGTGTTCAATATTATACCGGTCAACATTAGAAAGAGATACCAAATTACTATCGCCCATATTAGTCAGGCTGTCAATTGCTTCCACTTCCTTAACCAGGTGCTTGCGGCTGTAAGGCTTTATAGTAGAATAATTCAGGTTAGGATTTGCTGACTTAATCTCGAGCCTGTCGAGCAAAATGTAGTCTTTGGAACCAAGTTGTAAATAATTAGTTTGAGCAAACACACTTAAAGGCAATAAAAAAAGAAAGGCAACGCGAAAGGATTTAATAATTTGCATGAATACCAGATTTAGAAAAATAGCGGATAATGAATTTTTTAGTTAAAGATATTACGATTGTAAACGAAGGTAAAACTTTAGAGGGTGATGTATTGATTAAAGATGGCTTGATAGAAAAAATAGGAAGCCAACTTTCGGTGAGAGAAAAGCTTACTGAAATAAACGGTTACGGCAAATATTTGTTGCCTGGCGCAATAGACGACCAGGTACATTTTAGAGAACCGGGACTAACCCATAAAGCAACTATTTATACAGAAAGTAAAGCTGCAATTGCCGGCGGTGTTACCAGTTTTATGGAGATGCCGAACACAGTTCCGCCAGTTTTTACGCAAGAATTGCTTGAAGAAAAATACCGGATAGCAGCAAATTCATCCCTTGCCAATTACTCTTTTTATATGGGCACAGGCAACGATAATTTAGATGAAGTTTTAAAAACAAATGATAAGAAAAATGAGGTTTGCGGTGTAAAGATTTTTATGGGTTCTTCCACCGGAAATTTATTGGTTGATAATCCGCTCATCCTTGAAAAAGTATTTGCTGGCGTTGATCTTTTAATTGCCACCCACTGCGAAGATGAAGCAACTATAAAAGCAAATCTTGCAAAAATTAAAACCACAAAAGAAACATTACAGCCTGCAGATCATCCTGTAATACGAGATGAAGAAGCTTGTTTTATATCTTCGTTTAAGGCGGTTCAGTTGGCTAAGAAATATGATACGCGTTTGCACATCCTACATATAACTACTGAAAAAGAATTACAGCTTTTCAGCAACATGCTTCCTTTAAAGGAAAAAAGAATTACAGCGGAAGTTTGCGTGCATCACCTGCATTTCACAAGCGATGATTATGAAAGATTAGGCAATCAAATAAAATGCAATCCTGCCATTAAAGCATCGTATAATAAAGAAGCGCTCTGGCATGCCTTGTTACATGATCGTCTTGATGTAATAGCTACCGATCATGCTCCGCACACATGGCACGAAAAAAATGAGCCCTACCAAAAAGCACATGCAGGTTTGCCGCTTGTACAACATTCGTTGCTGCTTATGCTTCAGTATGTAAAGCAGGCCAAAATATCTATCGAAAAAGTAGTGGAGAAAATGAGCCATGCTGTTGCTGATTGTTTTAAAATTGAAAAAAGAGGTTTTATAAGAGAAGGCTATTATGCTGATCTGGTAATGGTGGATTTGAATACCCCAACCACAGTTATCAAAGAAAATATATTGTATAAATGCGGTTGGAGTCCTTTGGAAGGCATTATTTTTCCAGCAGCCATTACCCATACTTTTGTAAATGGTAATTTAATTTATGGAAATGGGCTGTGGAATGAGTCTGTAAAAGGAATGAGAATGAAATTTGATAGGTAAAGAATAGGACAGGGATTTTAGGGATTGTAAGGATTTAGGGATTTACCGTTGCTATCCATTTTACGAATTGTAAAGACTCTTCTTTTCTATCCTTTTAATCCTTTCAATGTGTGCAATCCCTGTTATATACAATAGGAAAAGAAATAATACATGCAGGTAGATAAAACAACGCTTAACGATCTTTCCATTTTTAACAGAGAAGAAGAACAATCTGTTTTTCATCATCTCAATTTTACCACTTCTATTGGTGGAAAAGAGTGGTTGCATCATCTGCTTGCTCATCCTCATAGCGATCTTAATAAAATTCAGGAAACACAACAAACGCTTCAACTTATTTTAAAAAACCAGCAAAAATGGCCTGCATTAATTACTAACGGAACGGTAATGGTTGTTCAAAAATTTTACGATACGCCGGTTGATGATATTCCGGATCATCCCAATCTTTTAAACAGCCTGTATTATAGAATAATCCAATCGCAGGATTACTCGCTTGTAAAATATTCTGTTACCCACTTTGTTGATTTTACCATCGGCATTGGCCAGATCCTGAATGTTTTTGAAGGCGTGAATATTCCAAAACTTTTGCAGGTAATACTCGAAAGGATTAGGATGCTCACCGACAGGCCGCTGGTTAAAACAATGATGAACTGGAATAAAAGTAACACACTATCTACCATTAATATTTTAACCTTCGGAAAATATTTAAGACAACGGTTTAAAGCAGAAGCCTTAGAACTGGTGGATATTTACAGCCGCCTCGATGCTTATTATGGAATGGCAATGGCTTGCAAAAAGTACAACTTCACTTTTCCCGAAATTGAAAAGGCGGATGCGCCATACATAGATGCAAAAAATGTTTATCACTTATTAGTTTCGCAACCGGTGGCGTACGATGTTCAGTTAAACCGGCAATCAAACTTTTTATTTCTTACCGGGGCAAATATGGCGGGCAAAAGTACGTTCATAAAAGCAGTGGGGATTGCTGTTTATTTAGCACATGTAGGCATGGGCGTTCCGGCAGAAAAGTGTAAGCTTAGCTTGTTTGATGGCCTGTTAAGCAATATACAGGTAGAAGATAATATCAGCCGCGGAGAAAGTTATTTTTTTAATGAAGTACAGCGCATAAAAAAAACAATTGAAAAAATTAATGATGGCCGCAACTGGCTTATTTTAATTGACGAATTATTTAAAGGAACCAACGTGCAGGATGCCATGAAATGCAGCACGGTTGTGATTGAAGGCTTGCGAAAAATGAAGAATGCTTTGTTCATCCTTTCTACTCACTTATATGAAATTGGTGAAAACTTAAAACAATACCCAAACATCAGGTTCAATTTTTTTGAAACACATATACAGGATGGGCAACTGGTTTTTAGTTATCAATTGAAAGACGGCATCAGCAACGATCGCCTCGGTTATGTTATATTAAAACGCGAAGGTGTGGTGAAGATGCTGGAAGAGCTATAAGCTGTGTAGCCGTAAAATTATTCTTTACTTATTATTTCCAATAAGCCGGTTTCTGTTGAACTTTCAAGTAGTTCTATTTCAGTTTTTCTTTGTATTAAAAGATTAGATAAGAATAGCCTGCTTTGGTTACCGGTTCTAAGCAAAACTATTTTCGGCGGGAAACCTTTTACGTTAATAATATCTATAAAATCTTCATCATTGGTAACTATAATAAAATTATTATTTTTTGCATAATTCCATATTTCGCTATCTCGGGCAGGCATCTTCAGTTCGTCAATACGGTCAACATGATAACAACCAGTAAAATGTTTTTGAAGAACCGCTAACATTCGCCATGATAAATTAGCATCTAACAAAAGTATCATCCTGCAACAATTTTCACTATCACTTCTCTGTTAGCTGCAAACATAAGCGCGGCCTTTATATGCTCTTCCTTTAAAGATGGGTAATCTTTAATTATTTCAGTGTATGTCATTCCTGAAGCAAGCCACTTAAGAATATCGCCAACTGCAATACGTGTACCTTTTATACAAGGCTTACCAAACCTTATTTCAGGATTAATGGAGATATACTGAATATATTCTTTCATGTAATAAAATTACAGCAATAAATTCTATGCTTATGAGGAAAAAAAAGAGAAAATTATGATTAAATAATAACTTCTGCATTAGAAGGAGGCCGCTTAAATAAAAAAGTTTATGCCGCACAAATAGCATCTTACATTTGCAAAAACCTCAACTGCATTCATGAACATACTAGAGCTGAGAAACATTAAAAAATATTACGCTACACAAAAAGCCGTTGACGATATTAGTTTTTCCATAGAGAAGGGAAGCATTTTTGGCTTGCTTGGCCCTAACGGAGCAGGCAAAACAACTTTGCTCAGAATGATAACCGGCATATTTTATCCTGATGACGGCGAAATTATTTTCAGCGATAAAAAGTTCGATCCTCTTAACGATACCCGCTTTATAGGTTATATGCCCGAAGAAAGAGGCCTGTATAAAAAGATGAAGATTGGTGAACAGGCCCTGTACCTGGCGCAACTAAAAGGCATGAGCAGAAGTGATGCAATGGAGAAGATAAAACACTGGTTTGTTCGTTTAGGCATGGAAAGCTGGTGGAATAAAAAAGTGGAAGACTTGAGCAAGGGTATGAGCCAGAAACTTCAGTTTGTAACTACTGTTATACACGAACCCAAACTGGTTATTTTAGACGAACCTTTCAGCGGGTTAGACCCTTTAAATGCAAACCTTATTAAAGACGAAATTTTTGAGCTTGCAAAAAAAGGAAGCACAGTTATTTTCAGCACGCACCGCATGGAACAGGTTGAAGAAATTTGCGACCACATAGTATTGGTAAACCAGGGAAAGAAAATATTGGATGGCACCGTTAAGAACATAAAACAACAATATAAAGAACACCTTTTTCGACTTCAGCTTAACCAGGTTCCTGCAAACACAGAAAGCGCTGCTTTTGAAGTTGTAAAACAAGACGGCCCGCAACTGATGGTTAAGATAAATGATAACATAAGCAGTAACGAAGTTCTTCAATACTTCATTAATCAGAATGTAACCATCGAAGCCTTTAACGAAATTCTTCCTTCGCTAAACGAAGTATTCATCAGGCTTGTAGAAGGCACTAAAGCAAGTCGTCAATTTCAAAATGTAGCAGTGTAGAAACAAGTTATAAGTTATATGTTTTAAGTTGTAAGCTTCACCCAAAATCTTTTTCAGTTACGTTTTACTTTTTACACCCTTTCCTAAATCTTAACTTTAATAATGAACAAAATATTTTTAATCATAAAACGCGAATACCTTACACGCGTTCGTAATAAAACTTTCATTCTTTCTACTATTCTTACCCCATTGTTGTTTGTAGGATTGATTACTGCAGTTACATTTATTTCGGTAAAAAATGTTGACAAGGAAAGAATTGCTGTAATTGATAAGAGCGGTTTTTATAAAGACAACCTGCAGAATGCAAAAGCGATAACATTTGAATTTCCGGCAGATGTTGACAGCACCAATTATAAAGCAAAAGGATATACAGCAGTTTTATATATTCCGCAGGATAGCGCAATAAATTATAAATTAATAAGCCAAAAACAATTTGGCATGGTTGCAGAAGGCAATCTTGAGCAAAAGATTAATGATGCGCTCGAAAACCAAATGCTTAAAACAAAATACAACATTGATATAAAGCAATTTGATGAGGAAAAAAAGAAAGCAGGCAAGGCCGTAATTGAACAGGCATACTACGAAGGCGCACAAGTTAAAAAAGGAAACAGCGGACTTGCTTATGGCATTGGTTACGGCAGCGGATTTCTTATTTATATTACGTTGTTTATTTATGGCAGTATGGTAATGCGCGGGGTAATGGAAGAAAAAACAAACCGCATTGCTGAAGTGATAGTTTCATCTGTAAAGCCGTTTCAATTAATGATAGGAAAAATTGTAGGTATTGGCGCAGTTGGGTTAACTCAATTTTTTATCTGGATAATTTTAATTATCGGCTTATCTGCCGTAGCCTCTGCTGTGTTTTCCCACGAAACGTTGCAGCAGGCCCAGGAGGCAAGCCAGCAGTTGCAAAGTGGTAATGTAAAGATGGCCACCAATGCAGCCAGTGGTTTTAATGAATTTAAAGATACTATGAGCGAAGCAAACTGGTTCTTGATTATTGGATGCTTCCTGTTCTACTTTTTATTCGGCTACCTGTTTTATGCAGCTTTATTTGCAGCAGTTGGCAGCACTGTTAACGAAGACCCGCAGGATGCACAGAGCTTAATGCTTCCCATTACAATGCCTATTATAGTATCAATAGTAATAATGATTAATGCCATAACAAACCCTTCCGGTTCTCTTGCTACCTGGGCAAGTCTTATACCGTTTTTCTCCCCGGTAGTAATGATGGGAAGGATACCATTTGGGGTTCCGGGAACAGTTCCTTACTGGCAGTTAATTGCAAGTATGTTCTTTCTTGTAGCGGGATTTCTGCTAACAACATGGCTAAGTGCAAAAATTTATCGTATAGGAATTTTATTATATGGCAAAAAAGCAACCTGGAAGGAAATGTGGAAGTGGGCGTTTAGAAAAAGTTAGGGGCTGCGGGTTTAGTAGTTCACCAGTTTACGAGTTCCAGGATTCGCAAGTTGATGGATATGCAATTTATGAACTTGAAATATATTGCGCACTTTACTTGGGAGCATTTTAAATTAAAATTAGGCTGTAGAATGACATGCCCGCTAAGATTATGATTTCAATCTGCTTCGCTATTTTACCGGCCCCAGGTTGTCAACTCGCAAGGGACGAACATAAACGACAGTTTGTGATGCACTTGTTGTGCTTATTGTTTTGTTTCGTCAGAAGTTACCTCTACAGCAGCCTTTAATAATGCATTATCTCTTTCCATTTCGATGATCCAGTCTTTACGGCGAAGTTCAAAATTAGTACCGAGGTACAGTCTTCTCACCTGCTCGTCGTGCGCCAGCTCTTCGGCGGTGCCGTGTTTAAAAATGCTGCCGTCAATAAGTAAATAGGCGCGGTCGCAAATGGATAAGGTTTCGTTTACATTATGGTCTGTAATTAATATTCCAATATTGCGGTATTTAAGTTTAGCCACTACAGTTTGAATATCTTCCACCGCAATAGGGTCAACGCCGGCAAAAGGTTCGTCAAGCAAAATAAATTTGGGATCTACAGCAAGGGCACGGGCAATTTCGGTTCTTCTTCTTTCGCCGCCACTCAGGCTGTCGCCGTTATTATGCCTTACGTGGTGCAGGTTAAATTCATCGAGCAGAGCTTCTAACTTAGTTTTTTGCTCTCTTTTTGTAAGCCTCGACATTTCAAGAACAGCCTTAATATTGTCTTCTACCGTAAGCTTTCTAAAAACACTGGCTTCCTGCGGCAAATAGCCTATGCCCATTTGCGCCCTTTTATACATGGGCAGCTTAGTAATATCTTCCTCATTCAAATAAACCCTTCCCTCATCGGGTTTAATAAGGCCTACCACCATATAAAATGTGGTTGTTTTACCTGCACCGTTTGGCCCCAGCAAACCCACTATTTCTCCCTGCTTAACATCCACCGACACATGGTTTACCACCGTACGGTTTCGGTACGTTTTAATAAGTTCTTTGGTGTGAATGATGAGGCTCAATTAAAATAGTTTGTTACAAAAATACTGTAATAGGCTGTACGTAAATTAATACCAACACCTATTAACACATTTATTGCTTTGTTTTCTTAATTAAAGGAGAAAAGCATTTATTTGCCTGTTAGTTCGGCAATTTGTGTATGCTCTTGTTATTATTACATTCCACCTTATGTTTGCACCAATTTTAATTACAGGATGAGAGTTATTGACCACTTAAACCAGGCGAAAGACACGCTTATTTCTTTCGAAGTTTTGCCCCCCTTAAAAGGGCGCAGCATTAATTCAATTTACGACCACCTCGATCCGTTGATGGAATTTAAACCGTCGTGGATAAATGTTACTTACCACCGCAGCGAAAGCATGTTTAAAAAGAAACAAGACGGCACTTTTGAAAAGGTGGAGGTTCGTAAACGCCCCGGCACCGTTGGTATTTGCGCAGCCATTATGAACCATTATAAAATAGATGCAGTTCCTCATTTTATTTGCGGCGGTTTCACCAAAAGAGAAACCGAAGATGCGTTGATAGATCTTAACTTTCTGGGGATAGACAATGTGCTTGTATTACGCGGCGATGCGCCTAAAAATGAAATGGCTTTTGAACCTGAGCCCGAAGGTCATCGCTTTGCAATAGAATTATTGAAGCAGGTAAGCCAGTTAAACAGTGGTTTGTATTTGGATGAGGATATATTAAACGGTGGCAAAACAAATTTTTGCATTGGAGTTGCCGGTTATCCTGAAAAACATTTTGAAGCGCCAAATCTTGAAATTGATCTTCAAAGATTAAAAGATAAGGTAGATGCCGGAGCTACTTATATTATGACTCAGATGTTTTTTGACAACCAGAAATACTACGACTTTGTAAAAGCTTGCAGAAATATTGGAATTGAATCTCCCATCATTCCCGGATTAAAACCTATCACCAATAAAAAACAATTGTCTGTTTTGCCACGGATATTTCATGTTGATATCCCTACCGATTTATCGCATGCAATTATGCGTTGTAAAAATGATGAAGAATGTGAAAAAGTAGGAACTGAATGGCTGGTTCAGCAAAGCAAAGAATTGAAGAAATTTGGCGCACCTGTTTTGCATTATTACACACTGGGAAAGCCGAAAGTTATCTGGAATGTGGTGAAGGAACTGGTGTGACAGGGATTGTGTGGATTGAAAGGATTAATGGATTGGAAAATGACAGACTATATGCAAATTGTTATAGAAGCATGAGAATTTAGATATCTATATTTTTGTATAGATCATCGGGATTTCTTCTGTTGTCCCAAATGCCTACGATGATAATTTCTTCTTCAGCAATTTTATAAAATATGGTAAAGTGATTGACCAAAGTGGCTCTTACATCATCGAAATCTGTTGGTTTTCCTGAATAGTGTTGAGATTTAAGAAGTTCAATCTTCCTTTTAAATAAGTCTGCAATCTTCTTTGAATAGAAATTTGATCCGTTGTGCTTAATCCAATATTCAAGTATTTCTCGTCTGGCTTTTTTAGCTGTAATAGTCCAGATTATCCGTTTAACCATTTTTCTTCCTCTTCATTTAATTCTTCATCTGCTACAAAGTTTCTTTTAAGAATGTCATCCTCACTATTTAAAAGCATTTGTTGCTGCCTTTCGTTCACTTTTATTACAGTCTTTTCTAAATCAACCTTGCCAAGTAACCTATCAATTCTTTCTAACAGGTCCTCGTCTGTTATAGAAATAATCTTATCAAGGATGCTGAGCCTTAAATTATCCTGTTGCATTTACATTGATTTTCTAACTACATAAAGGTAAAAAAATTATAGGTAAACCGACGATTAGGCACTATCTCCAGCTACCCTAATAACTCACTAGCCAATGACCAATGACTTATTGACCTATTGACTTATTAAACCCTATAGCACATTGCATTAATATTCATCCCGGCTCCTACGCTTGCAAACAGCACCACATCTCGGTCCTTTAGCTGGTGTTTTTTATCGAGGCCTTTTTTTACCAGGTCGTATAAAGTGGGTATGGTTGCAACAGAGCTATTGCCCAGCCAGTGAATACACATGGGCATAATATCCGGGGGAATTTCTTTGATGCCGTAGAGTTTGTATAATACTTTTACTATTGCTTCATCCATTTTTTCGTTAGCCTGGTGAATGAAAATTTTATTAAGCTCATTTATGCCTATGCCACTTTTTTCAAGGCAGTCTTTCATTGCTTCGGCTACATGTTTCATGGCGTATTCATATACTTTACGTCCTTTCATTTTCATATAACGCACAGCAGGATCGCTATCAGGAGAATAAGATTTTCCCATGCTTATATAAAAAGTTTCGTCAGTGCAATGCGATTGAACACTGGCGCCTAAAAAGCCACTTCCATTTTCTTCTGTCTGCTTGTATTCTACAACTGTAGCGCCGGCGCCATCGCTAAAAATCATACTGTCGCGGTCGTGCATATCAATTACCCGGCTTAGAGTTTCTGCTCCTATCACCAAAGCTTTTTTTGCAATGCCTGCTTTAAAAAAAGCGTCAGCCTGTATCATGCCCTGCAGCCAGCCCGGGCAACCAAACAGAACATCATAAGCAACACAATTTGGATTTTTAATTTCGAGGTTATGTTTTACCCGCGAAGCAAGTGATGGAACGGCATCGCTTTGAATGGTGTTGTTTTTTACATCGCCAAAATTATGAGCTAAAATAAGCTGGTCAATTGTTTCAGGGTCAACACCGCTGTCTTCTATGGCGAGCTTTGCAGCTATAGTAGCAATGTCAGACGTAGTCATATCATCCGATATATATCTGCGTTCTGCAATACCTGTTATCTGCCTGAATTTTTCAACTATTATCTCCGGCTCTGTTTCAATTGCAGTATGATCTTCTGCATAAAATTTACTTACTGTAAACTCCTCGTTAGTTTTAATTTCTGTGGGTATATAACAACCCGAACCGGTGATAACAGATCTGTTCATTTCAACTGAAGGATATTAGTTGATAAATGGGAGTTTTAAAAATGCAAATATAGGGATAAATGAGGCATTACTCATTAGTCATTGGGTCAATAAGTCATTAGGTCATTGGGGGTCTTTCGGTGATTAAATGAAAATAGAAGGGAAGCTTATTGAATATAATAATCAATGCATCACTAACGTCCTAACGTTTTAATATATAGTTCTTTGAAAATATTGTTAGATAAGGGTTTCATTTGATTTTGATTTCAAACGATTTCAACTTGATTTGATTTTTAAACCTGTCGTTTCGGCATAGG
>JAABUN010002339.1_pt1 | contig 34284 bp, 33 predicted proteins | sample 5559311 | NCBI WGS metagenome assembly JAABUN01 (sample SAMN10711877, study PRJNA513370) | rock metagenome | isolation source: Antarctica rocks | place: Antarctica: Victoria Land, Siegfried Peak sud | reverse complement strand
AGGAGTCAATCAACTTCAAGAAATATTAGAGAGATTGCTAAATCAAGGAGAGCTAGTAATTAACTGGAACAGAAATATCCAGAATAAAGGGAATAAAGTTGTTGCAAATTAAATGTCTATCAGCTTACCAACTGAGGCAATCCATCTAAATAAGTGATTAAAATCAGCCTCTATCAGATGAACAACGCAAACTCTAGAACTTTTCACCATCTTTCCGTAACGATTTGCAGTTCCAAACCCATTACTTAGTTAAATTTGTCCTCAATATTTGGGTTCTGCATATTTATTAACAACAATAATTTTGGATTAATACTACATGACTTTTGCTGCCGACTTCCCCATTACTGCTGTTACACAATATCAGGGTAATGACATTACAGCCACAAATCCCCTGCAAACAGCGACAGGTGTTTACGTTACAGTTCACGGTCATTTTTACCAGCCACCCCGCGAAAACCCTTATTTAGATGCGGTTGAGAGGCAAGCGGGGTCGGCTCCATTTCACGACTGGAACGAACGCATACATCACGAATGTTACCGCCCAAATGCCTTTGCAAGAGTGGTAGACGAATGGGGCGATGTGGTGGGGATCGTCAATAACTACGAGTATTTGAGCTTTAATATCGGCGCAACGCTGATGTCATGGTTAGAAAGGTACGATGTGGAAGTGTATCAGCGCATTTTGGAAGCCGATCACCATAGTTGCGATCGCCTGAATGGACACGGAAATGCGATCGCTCAAGTATACAATCACATCATTATGCCCCTTGCCAACGAGCGCGACAAGCATACGCAGATTCGCTGGGGTAAAGAAGATTTCAAATCCCGGTTTAAGCGCGATCCCGAAGGAATGTGGCTGGCGGAGGCGGCGGTAGACTATGCAACGATAGAAGCCTTGATTGCTGAGAAAATTCGCTTTATAGTCCTAGCACCATCTCAAGCGCTACGTTGCCGAAATTTAGCTAACTCAGACGAAAATATGGGTGAATGGTACGAAGTGGGCGGTAGTCAAATTGATGCAACTCGTCCTTACCGATGTTTTTTACCTGGGGGCGATCGCAATAGCGACTACATTGATATTTTCTTTTATGATGGCCCAATCTCCCGCGATATGGGCTTTAATGATGACTTGTATAGTGCCGAGCGCTTAAGTGGCAGAATTGGACAAGCAGTACGCGGGGATCACCGCTCATCGCAGTTAATTTCTGTGGCTACCGATGGCGAAACTTTTGGACATCACAAAAAAGGTACAGAAAAGACTTTAGCCTATGCTTTTTTAAATGAGTTTCCCGATCGCAATTGGACAGTAACCAACTACGCTCACTATTTAAGTATCAATCCCCCTACTTGGGAAGTGGAATTAAAGCCGATAACAGCTTGGAGTTGCGCTCATGGTGTCGATCGCTGGCAAGATGATTGTGGTTGTGGTGGTGGTGGCGTATGGCATCAAAAATGGCGCAAACCCTTGCGCGAGTCTCTTGATTGGCTGAGAGATCAGTTAGTTAAGGTGTATGAGGAGACAGGAAAGCTATTTTTCCGCGATCCCTGGCTAGTTAGAGATGAGTATGTTCAGGTAATGCGCGATCGCTCGATTGCTAATGTTAGCCGTTTCCTCTACCGCCACCAATCCCACAAACTCACAGTTTTAGAGCAAGTAGACGCTTTACGTTTACTAGAGATGCAGCGTCATGCTTTGTTGATGTATACGAGTTGCGGCTGGTTTTTTGAAGAAATTTCCCGCCCCGAAGGTACGCAAATTTTGCGTTATGCTGCTCGTGCTTTAGAATTGGCGGGAGATGTAGCGGGAGTCCAGCTAGAAAAAGCTTTTGTTAAACGCTTAACCCAAGCACCGAGCAATGTTGAGTCATTTAAGCACGGCGCAGAAATTTATCGACAATTGGTAGTAACAGCGCAAATTGGGTTTAGACAAGTAGCCGCTCAGTATGCCATTAGTTCCTTGTTTGGCGATCGCACTTCTAATCGTTCGGTACAGCGCATTTATTGCTACACCGCCCATCAAGTAGATTACCAAGTACAACGCATGGGATCGCTAACTTTGGCTGTAGGACAGTTGCGTTTAGTTTCTGATATTACTTGGGAAAGTCAACATTTAACCTTTGCGGTATTGCATTTAGGCGGTTGGGATTTTCATTGTTGCATTCAACCATTTACCGGACGGAGAACTTACAGCCAGTTAAAAGAGAAAGTATTTGGCTCTTTAGAACAAGCTAGTGCGGCGCAGACTATTTTGGCAATCAATCAAGTATTTGGGGATCAAACTTTTAGTTTACAAAATCTGTTCGCTGAAGAAAGACATCGGATTATGGAGCTATTAAGTCACGAAACTTTGACGAGGCTCGACCAGCTTTATACTCAAGTTTACCGCGATAATTACGGCTTACTGATGGCATTTCACCGCGACGGGCTAGATGTACCCCAAGAGTTGCAAGTAGCGGCGGAGATTGCTTTAAAGCACCGTTGCGTCAATGTTTTAAAGCTAATGTGGGAAGAAATCGCCGATATTCAAGTAAGTTTGCATCATTTGGGAGAATTGGAAGCAATGGCTACAGAAGCCAAACATCTGCACTGTAATTTGCATATACCCGCAGGTAAGCAGACAATGGAGCAATTAATTTTGCGATCGCTCTGGCAACTATTGCATGATACTAATTTGGCTACAGTAGAGGCAATACAACAGGTTGAGCGCTTGATTGATGTAGCAAATCAATTAAATCTTGGCTTGAGTTTGGGTAAGTCTCAGGAGCTATATTTTAGCCAGTTACCGCAAATAGTCTTGCAGTGTCGCCAAGCTGCTGCAAGTGAAGGTGATTTTGGTCAGTTACAGCAATTGTTGAATTTGGGGCAAAAGTTAGGTATAGGTGTGAGTAATTTATTGAAGCAGTTACCTTAGATTGCCAAATTTGGAGATCCCCCCTAACCCCCCTTGGAAAAGGGGGGAAAATATTGAAGTACCCCTTTTAAGAGGGATTTAGAAGGGGAATGAGCAGGGGATCTCAAAGGACGAGTTAAAAGTCTTTCTGTTGATAGCAAGTTATCTATATCCTCCTAAATCCTCCTTTTTAAAGAGAAATAGCACATATTTCCCCCCCTTTTTTCAAGGGGGGCTAGGGGGGATCTCATGCGTGACTACCAACCAAAAGACTTTACAAGTCAAAATAACGTTTAAACCGAGGATCTAAGCGATCGCGTTTACGTTGATTGCAGGTACAACACAGAGTTTGCAGATTGCTAAGATCGTTTTTGCCACCACGAGCTAAAGGAATAATATGATCGACATTTAGGTTAGCTTCTGAGTTAGTTTTACCGCAACTTTGGCAATGGTGTAAGTCGCGTTCAAAAACATATTTCCTCACTTCTGGAGGAATGGGGATGCGTGGCGTTTTGCTCATTTATTGGCTGTCTTTGCTCATCATTTGGCGTATATCGTCAAGGGGTGATTCTGATTTATTATTTTCTGTGTTATTGCTTTGTGTTATTTCCTTAATTTCAGGCTCATCGGGACAAAATTCTACACTCAATCGAACTTTTCCCTTTCTCCAACCTTTAGCATCTAGTTTCAAAACTTCCAATTCTAAACCGCTTTCTTCAAACAATTTCTTGCTTGAATCATCAACTTGATTTCTAATTGCTTCAACTAATTGCTTTACTTTAAACGTCTGAGGTAAACTTTGATTCCCTATCTTATAAGATACTGTAGCAATGAATATTACCTCGTCAAAACTTAGCCGCTCAAATTTATTATTCATTTTTACTTCTATTTTTTGTAACTGTTTTACTAATTATCTTTGTTCATCATCCGCCGAATATCATCAAGGGGTGATTCGGTTTGATTAATTTCTGCATCATTACTTTGTGTTATTTGTTCAGCTTCAGGCTCGTCAGGACAAAATTCTAAAGTAAACTTAATTCTCAACTTACCTTTTTGCCAGCCTCCAGCACCAATACTTAAAATTTCACAATTTTTTCCATCACTAAACCACTTCCAATTATGCTTATGTAATTTAGCTGAACCAAGATGAGATCCATAGATAGCTGTTCCTTTTATTCCCTGTGCCTCTAAAAACTCGACTAATGTATCGGCTAATTTGCTTTGCAAGGCTGATTGTAATACTTGTTTGAACCTACCAAATTTACACATTTCAGATGAATTGAATGCTATAACATCATCGTCACTGTAATTTGGTTGATAAAATTTGTCTTCCATCTTGATATATAGCGGTTCGCACTTGAGTGCAGTACATCTTGAGCATGACCTCACAGTAATTAAATCCTAAAGCTGTACTTTATCGGAATGAGAACTGCTGTATTTCCTTAAAAGTGTTTGCGTTTTTTCAATTAGTACCTGGACATAAAAACCACCTATATAAATTAAGTAGCTTATAGAATCGGTATAGGTGGCTTTCATCTTTTTATCTGTAATTTAAACTGCTAATGCTTCCTTCAAAAGCTCTGCATCAACAATAACTGATTTATAATCAGAATCGCTGATTACAGGCAATAAATGACTATGTAATTGCATCGCTTGCAAGCAATCATTAATACCACAAACCGCCTGATTGTAATCAGCTATTTTACTTTCTACTTCTTTTTGCGATCGCATATTCCCAGCAATCTTTTCCTCCGCTTCTTTTTCCAAAGTTTGCTCTAGATGATTACGAGCATTATTGTATTGCTGCAAAATATCATTTGCTTGGATTTCGGCAAGTGGTAATAATCGACTTTTGAGAACAGCATTAATATTAGCGCGGAAGTTTTTGCGGATAGTTTCGGAGACTTTTGGCTCAAAATCTAACTTCAACAATTGCCTAATTGCGGGTTCTGCTTGTACCATACTTTCGCTGTCGTAGCCTTGGGATGTTTGCGCTAATGTTTGACGGAATTGATAGATAGAAAATGTACCTTCGTCGTAAAACCTTGGACTTTCTCTAACAAAGCGATCGCACTCTACTTTTGCTGCATCCATTAAAGAATGTTGTACTAAAGTTTCCAGTCCTTTTATTTGTTCTACAATTCCCGCATCATTTCCCAATAATCTGTACAAATGACTATAATATTCTGCTTTCTGCACTCGCTCAATTAAGCGTTGAAAAAAGCTAGTAATCACTTCTTGGCAAGATTTGACTAAAACATCTTCCAATTCATTAGATAGATAATAAAGTGCTTCCACTAAAACAGCAATCAATGGCGCTGTAGCATTACGGCGATGGCTGAGAGTCGCACGGCTGTAAGCTTCCGCTACAGAAAAAGTATTTATCAATTCGTCCAGTTTGCCAATCATTCGAGTTTGTAGCAAAAGAAAATCTTTTTCAAAACTCTCGCATTTATTATTTACTAATTGATTGACTTCTAACTCAATATGCTGTAAAAACTGCTCCCCCAAGTCTTGTAATTCTTTACTTAATAGTTGCAATTCCCGCGATTTCATAGCTTCAATTTCGCGGGGTTGGCTATCTAATTCTCGATGTTTGTCAAGATAATTGTTGCGTAAGTTAATACACACTGGTTGTAAATCGTCAGCTAAGTTTGCAAACAGTTGAGGGCGCTTTTCTTCAGTCAAATAACGAGTAATAGCCGAGCGAAATTCCTCAATCCCACTATCTAAAATCAATTGCTCAATTAGTGGCATTCCATAATCATCTAAAATACGCTCATAGTTTTGATTTGGCGTTTCATATCCTCGCACATCAATCCGAAATATAGGAGGTAGTTTACCCGCTAACGCGCAATATTGCATTAAAGCATTAACAAATTGTGGTGTTTCTTCTTGTCCATTTGCACCCCTAACACTCTCTGCAAAGATAGAATCTAAACCAAAGCGATCGCTCTTATTTGTATATTGTTTAACCTGACTCCCATGAAACCCTAGCAAACCACTGGTTTTGTAGACTCTAGTAGTATTTTGAAATTCAGAATTAATCAACTTATCTAATCGTTGCTTTAACTCCGGTTTGAACCAAGTTTCATCAATTCGGTTAAATACATAAAAAAGGCGATCGCGTATTCCTATATTAGAGTTAGTTTTTTCGATTAATTCTGTCTCCTCTTTCGTCATATCTCCCGCAGATGCAGGCTTTAGTACGCAAACAACGGCGGAAGTATCGGGGTTTTCAATTTTACGATAAGCTAATTCTGCATCCCTTTGTACGGGTGCATCAATTCCGGGTGTATCAATAATAACGTTGCCATCAATTAATAATGGATGGTTGCAATAGTAATCGATCCGCTTTAAAACAGCGCTATTACTACCACGACGCGCATAACTAGCGGCTTCTTTAAGCGTTGAAAAGTTAAACTGTTCCATCGAATAAGTAGCGTTATTTAGCGAATGAATGCGATCGCGATTTGCCTCAAATCCTTCTAATAAAAGTATCAAAGCCTTAGCTTGTTTGGCGCGTTCCGATTTACTCTCACCGCCTTCTTTTTGAATAATTAATACGCATCCTTGACGCAACAAATCAACCATGTCAGCTTGATTAATGTTACTCGGTGGTGTTAATTCCAATTTTTGACATAACGCTACCGCTTGTTCTCTAATTTCTACTTCACTTAAGAAAGTCAAAATAACTTTTTCTTGTTCAGCTTCAGCATAAAAAATGTAGCATTCTGTACCCGTAGCGTGTCCTTCGGCGCTGTATAACAGTTCTCTTTCTAGTAGGGCGTTGATTAGCATCGATTTACCCGCACTAAAAGCGCCAGCAAAGACAATTTCAAAGGTTGGGGAAACAGCTTTTCTTAAACTAGATTGCACTGGGGTTGTATCTTGCGCTCGCAAACTTGTTTCTTGATGCGATAACTGAAGTATGCTTTCAACTTGTGCTTGCAAGTTTTGGCATTCTGCTAAGGGTGCAGTCATTATACTTTTCCTAAAAATAGCTAATTTCACCTATTCTAAGAAGCCTATTTAGGTACGAGTGATAGTAGAAATACGGATATATTTATAATAAGTTTAATTTCTACTCGTATATATACCAATGTTGCGCTATGAAAACTTTTGCTATTCGACTCAAACCTGAACAAGATTTACGCCAAGCTTTAGAAATATTCACTCAAGAAAAAGATGTAAAAGCAGGATTTATTTTAACAGCAATAGGTAGTTTAAAACAGGCAAGTATTCGTTTTGCTAATCAATCTAAGGCAACAGTTTTACAAGACAAATTTGAAATACTTTCCCTTAACGGCACATTAGCTAAAACTGGCATTCATTTACATATAACAATAGCCGATTGCCAAGGTAAAACTATCGGCGGACATTTAGAAACTGGTTGTATTATCTACACAACAGCCGAAATTGTTATTGGTTTAAGTGAAGATTTTACCTTTATTAGAACTATTGACGCGCAGACAGGTTATAAAGAGCTAGAAATATTACCAATTCAATAATATTTTTCTTAAATAATTTATGTAAAAAAATATACCACCATCTAAAGTGTCACAGCTAGAGAAGTTTTATATTATTTATAGTTTGAAAATAAAACCAACATAGCTTTTAAATTTATAAAGCTTTTAATTTACCAATCCTTTGTTGATAAAAAAGGAGTCATTTATGACTACAGACAAGTTTCGCAGCCAATTACGCCAAGAAGCGGAAGTATGGCGCACCGAAGGAATAATTAATGATTCCCAACACGAACAATTAGCACAACGCTACCAATTTAATACCCTTGATACATCTTCTCGAAACCTGTTTGTAATGGTTTTAATCGGACTTGGATGTATTTTAATTGGTTTAGGAATAATTACTTTTGTAGCCTCTAACTGGCAAGAGTTATCAAAAAATTTCAAAGTTTTGTTACTCCTAAGTTTATTTGTAAGCGTAAATAGTACAGGATTTTATATTTGGAAAAAATTAAGGGAATCTAGCCAGCGTCTCGGTAATGGATTGCTGATTTTAGGAGCATTAATATTAGGCGCAAATATGGCATTAATGGGGCAGATTTATCACGTCAACAATCCATTTTATGAATTGATGCTTGCTTGGGGAATTGGTGTATTAGCAATGGCTTATAGCTTGCGTCTAACTACATTAAGTTTGCTTGCTATTCTGCTAATTTGGATTGGTCAATGGGGATTTGCTATCAATAGTTCATTTGATAGTCTTTGGCTATATCAAAAACTTAGTTGGTCATCTTTATTAGGGGAACATATGCCGATACTTGCTTGCATAATGTTTATACCTTTAGCTTATTTATGTAAATCGCGGTGGATATTTGCGTTTAGTGCGATCGCAATTGTATCGGCTTTGATGGGTAATTTATATTTCTACAGCTACGGAATAGGTAGATTATTCAATTTATCAACACTACAAATATCAGGTTGGGCGATCGCGCTTTTCTTTGCATTACCGCCAATACTATTATGGAGTTACGACGACTTTAGAGAAAATCAGGCTATATCAAAGTCTTTTAGGGCAATTTCTCAAAACCTTGCGCTTATTTACTTAGCAGGTGTATTTTACTCGTTTTCTTTCTATAGTTTATGGGCTAATTTAGCGCGCGAATCTTCACAAATGGAGTTATTAAAAGTCAACTTATTTCCGCTAATAAGCCTTTTAGGTTTAATCCTAATTGGAGTTTGGCAATGGGTGCGTTTAGGACAAAAAATGACTAGACATCGCCCGTTACGTTCTCAAGATTTGACAACTATTGTTGTCGGTTTATTGATAGGTATTACTGCTTTTATTCCGCTCTGGCATACTTACGTTGCGCCAATTCCTGAATTAGCAACCTTTGCATTTAACGCGCTGTTATTTATGCTCTCAATTGGCTTGATGAGAGAAGGCTTAACTCACGGGCAAAGAAGCGCTTTTTGGTTTGGATTGTTGTTACTAATTTGTAGAATTTTAAATTGGTTTTTCTTAGCTAATACTGGGCTACTTATCAAGTCTTTAGTCTTTGTCTTGTGCGGAGTTGGCGTAATTGCAATTGGGCTATGGTTTGAGAAATATGTCAGAACTTTTGGTAATACTACTAATTAAAACTTAAGAGGTTTTTATGACGCAAAATCAAGAAAAGCGATCGCCATTACCTCTATGGCGGTTTGCTGTACCTTTACTGCTACAAATCGGGCTAATATTGGTTCCTCCCGCCCAATCAGTGTATACGCACATTACAGGCAAAACTGTGATACTACAGACAATTCCTGTAGATCCTTACGATCCATTGCGGGGTTATTCGCAAACCTTAAGTTATGACATTTCTCGCCTAGAAACTTTAAAAAAGCTTCCCGGTTGGCAAGAAATAAGTAAGCAGCAAAAAAGTAAAAATGTAGACTACTTAGAGTCAGGAACAGAGTTGTATGTAGTTTTAGAATCGCCACCAGACGGTGCAAAACAGCCGCCTCTAGCTTGGAAACCTGTAAAAGTGAGTGGAATCCCAACATCTTTACCAGCCAATCAGATAGCTCTAAAGGGCAAAGGAGCAGCTAATATGATTCGCTACGGATTGGAGACTTATTACTTCCCCGAATCTCAGCAACAAGAAATCAACCAAGCTATTATGCAGGCGCAAAGAGGACAAAAGCAGTCGCTAGTAGTGGAAATTAAGGTAAATGAGGGAGGTTACGGCGTACCAGTTAGTCTTTGGGTACGCGATCGCAATTACCGTTTTTAATCGGCTAAAAGTTTAGTATTTGCAGTTAAAAGCTATTTTTCGCTCGTTAGAGAGAGTTATCAAGGGAGGCAAAAGTATTATCAAAATAGAAGCAAAGTTAACAAAAATCTAGGTTGCAGTCGGTGGGAATAATTCGAGAATTTAGAAGCGCGATCGCTTATTTACCTTTGGGAAGCGTTACAAATACCGTTTTTTCAGGCTCTCAAGGCTTTTTAGTCTTAATTGCGGGGTTAGTTTTAGCTTTTGCCTTTCAGCTACTACTGGCTAACTTTTTTATTGCTTTAGGTATTTCCTACTCAGACTCCGACGAGGGATTGGATAAGTCAGAAACTTTAGACGATACCATTGACAAAATTGGCACAATAGTAGGCTTACGAACGCTGGGAACTCTTAGCATTACTTTGTTTGGGGCTTGTTTTTTGGCGGTAAAACTCAGCTTAGTAAATGATGCCGTTTTAGGAGCAATTTTTGGGCTAACAATTTGGGCAACGTACTTTACTTTACTTATTTGGATTAGTGTAAGTACAGTGGGATCTGTAATTGGTACAGTAGTCAATTCCGCAACTTCGGGATTGCAAGGAATTATTGGTACAGCAGCGATCGCCCTGGGGGCAAAACAAGTAAGCGATCGCGTTGTCTCTACCGCCGAAGCCGCCGCAACTACCGTGCGCCGCGAACTTAGTACGGCAATAGATTATGATCGCAGCCGAGATGCGATTTCAAGTTACCTAAAACAGCTAAGAATACCCGAAGAAGATCGCCACCAACTCCAAGGGGAATTTGAAAAGTTGATTGTTGAACCAGAAATGCAGTCAATCGCCCGCGATCACCAAATTCAAAACATTGGGCGGCAAACTTTTGTAGACTTAGTTAGCAGCCGTACAGACTTTTCTAAAAACGATGTCAATCAAGCTATGGAGCAGTTAGAAACCTATTGGCTACAGCTTTGGGGACAACAACCGCCAAAATCTGCACCAGAAACTATACTTGCCGTGCTTCAACCTGCCCACATTGAAGACAAATCAATCCAACTTAGTCAAGAATTAGAACAACTGATCGAGCAAACCCGCAAACAACAGGCTATTGTTCAAGCACACGCTATTCAAAAGGTAGAAGAAACCGCAGCTTGGTGGTTATTTGGTTCGGCTTTTACCTCGGCTGTAGCAGCAGCGATCGCGGGGATAATTAGCGTTAAAGGTTAGAAACTTTATTCGTCGTGTTTGATTTGTAAAGCCGCCACTACGGCGGCGCTAAATCCAGCAATTAAACCCGTACTCATGCCTTGCATAGTTTTAACTAATGGCTCTTGAATGAGACAATCATTTGTCACCTCTTTAGATTCCCAACATTGATTGCTGTCTGCCAAACTAGCACTACCGCCTAGAATTACACCCACGGCACTACAAGAAATTACTAATAGTGCCAGACGCTTATTTTTTATGTCCATAGGTAGATGTGGGCGATCGCGTTTATATATTTAACTTTTCCTAATTCTATAGGTATAGTTTTAAAATACAACCGTGATTTTACTTATTACCTGTGCGCTTGGTTAAAGTAGATACCTATTTATTCAATCTTGAGGTTAAACGGCAAACGAGCATAAACCCCCAAGGGATCGTTCATTGATTGCAATACTTCTAGCTCTTGTTGTAGTTTTGCAAACTCCGCCGTCAGCAAATCTGTTGACTTGATTGTCTCACCGCCCAATCTTACCCGCGCTTCGTTGCCTAATTGTCTGAGTAGACGTTGTTCAAAGCTGCGGACTACGGGATACTCTGTTACTTGCCAATCATTGCCCAACTTTGCCTGTTTAGCCGCGTAACTAATCGCTGCATCAACACCGCCAATTTCATCAACTAAACCAATTTCTTTTGCTGCTACTCCCGACCATACCCGACCTTGGGCAATTTCTGCTACTTTTTGGGCTGGAAGATTGCGCCCTTGAGCAACTTTACTCAAAAATAAACCATAAAGTCGATTGACAGAACTTTGATAAACTGCTAATTCTTGAGGAGACTTAGGACGAGAAACAGTTTGACTATCGGCAAGTTTAGCAGTTTTGACTACATCCCAAGTAATGCCATTATTATTTGCAAGTTTCTGAAAGTTTGGTAGCACTCCAAACACGCCAATAGAGCCAGTAATTGTATTTGGCTCGGCAAAAATGCGGTTAGCATCGGTAGCAATCCAGTAACCACCCGAAGCCGCCACGTCACCCATAGAGACAATTACAGGCTTTGTTTTACCTACAAGCTTAATTTCGCGCTGCATGACCTCTGAAGCCGTCGCGCTACCCCCCGGACTATTGACGCGCAAAACGATCGCTCTTACAGTTTTATCTTGCTGCAACCTCCGAAATATCCGCGCAAAGCGATCGCCTCCTACTTCTCCTACTCCACCTTGTCCATCAACAATCGTACCTTCAGCGTAAACAACTGCAATATGATTTTTTGAGGTGCGCTCTACACCCAAAGATTTTCCAGAAACTTCAGAGTAGTCTACTAAACTAACTTGCTCAAAGGTTTTATCTTCTGCTTTGCTACCAGTTAACTGCTTAAGATCGCCCAAAACTTCGTCAAAATATGCGACTTTATCAACTAAACCATTACTTTTGGCGGCACTAGCTTCAAGTATGCCTTGATTGTCGGCGATTTGTTGCAATTTGCTAGTAGTGACATTGCGGCTCTTGCTAACGGCGCTTTGCCATTCTCCCCATACATCGCCCAATAATCTCTCGGTTTGCTGGCGGTTTGCTGGACTTAGCTTAGTTAAGATTAGTGGTTCAACGGCGGCTTTAAATTTGCCAACTCGGATAATTTGAATCCCGATACCGTACTTTTCTAAAGCTCCGGCTAAAAACATGGGTTCAGAACTCAAGCCGTTAAGTTCCATCGCTCCCAATGGATTGATAATAATCTTATTAGCTACGGAGCTAAGATAATAATCACGTTCGCTCCATTCCACATTATAGGTAACGATAGTTTTTCCGGCGGCGCGGAATTTTTCTAAAGCGACTCTTACTTCTTTAAGCGTGGCAAAGCCTGTAGAACTTTCTTTACTACTTCTACTACCGTCTAAATAAATACCAACAATGCGCGGATCGCGCCTAGCTTTTTCTAAGGTATCTAAAACAGTACGCAACGTAACTCTATTTCTATCTTCTCCTGATAGTGCTTCTTGCAAGGCGGCGCTGCTGCTAGAGTTGGGCTTAGAATCAGTAATATTTAGCGCTAAATCTAATACCAATACCGATTTATTTTTTACTTGAGGACTTTTATCTTGACTTGCGGCGATTAGCAGTCCTATTAATCCTACAGTTCCCAGTCCAAAAAAAATAAATAGCCCTAGCAAGCTGCCGATCGCGCTTGTAAAGGTTTGTTTAATAAAATTACGCATTTTGATATTCCTAACGGTTAGCTAACAGCTAACTTTTTTTACGTTTTGCTGCCAGTAATATAAACCACCAATCTAACTTAAAGTTTTGCAAATTCGTGGGTTAGGCGATTTCTCTTGTTAGCGTTTGCAAAGCTGACGATGATTTTAGTTGCTCTATCGTGGCATTTCCCGTACAAAATAGCACCGTTGTCATTTCCGCAATCAATACCTCAACCAACTCATTTAGAGCCGCCTCCGATTGAGCCGCCGCCTGCAAAAAGGGTAATGCCATTCCCCCAATATCTGCGCCTATTGCTAAAGCCTTGGCGATATCTAAGCCATGACGCAAGCCACCAGAAGCTATTAGAGGTACTGTTGGTGCGACAGCGCGAATGCTGGTAATGCACTCCGCCGTAGGCAAACCCCAATCAGCAAACGTCATGCCCAAGCGCCTTTGCAAGGGGGTTTCGGCTCTTTCACTTTCTACCTTTGCCCAAGATGTCCCCCCCGCTCCAGCTACATCAATTGCTTTTACTCCCGCTTCTATTAGTTTTTTCGTCATTGCTGCCGAAATCCCGTTCCCTACTTCTTTAGCAATTACTGGCACAGGTAACTTAGAGCATAAAATACTAATTTTGTCAAGCAATCTGCTAAAATTTGTATCTCCTTTAGTTTGAATACACTCTTGTAGGGGGTTGAGGTGCAAAATCAAGGCATCAGCTTGCACCAAATTGACCATTTGCAGACATTGATCTAAACCGTAGTTATAGTTAAGTTGCACCGCGCCCAAATTAGCAAATAGGAGAATATCAGGAGCGAGCGATCGCACAGCAAAGGTAGAAGCAACAATTGGCTTTTCTACAGCTACTCTTTGAGAACCCACGCCCATAGCTATTTTATAGTGTTGGGCAACAGTGGCTAGACGCTGGTTAATGATTCGGGCTTGTTCTGTACCACCCGTCATTGAAGAAATTAGTAAAGGTGCTAATAGCAGTTTGCCCAAAAATGTTGTAGTTAAATCGATTTCGCTGCGATCTAATTCTGGCAAACAACAATGAGTAAAACGATAACGTTCTAATCCGTTAGTGTTGGCAAATTGCACATCCTCCTCTAGACAGATTCGTAAATGATCGGCTTTGCGGGTTTGGATTTGGACGGGGGAACTTAGAGGAATCACAACTATCTAACTCAAAACAGGATAATTAACATTCTCTCAGCCCTTGGCAAATTCAGGATCTAAGAGTAATTTAGACGTATTTATTGCTCTTTGAGCTATTGTATTGCTTTTGTAAAATGCTTATTTGCTCCCAATAGATTTGTAAATAAAAGCGCAAAATTAGTTAAAGTCTTCTCAGGATATCTACCAGTTTAAGTATAAAACGGAGCTAAATTTAGGATTATGTACGATTGCATTATTGTCGGGGCAGGCCCCGCAGGTGGCACGGCTGCTTATCATTTAGCTAAAAAAGGGCATTCCGTTTTAGTGTTAGAAAAAGAATCGCTGCCACGTTATAAGCCTTGTGGCGGTGGAGTATCGCCAGAAGTCGCCAAGTGGTTTGATTTTGACTTTTCCCCAGCAATTTCTGTTAAAGTCAATACCATTCGCTACACCTGGAAAATGGAAGATCCAGTACAAGCAGAATTAAATACCCCAGAACCGATGTGGATGGTCAGGCGTGATGTTTTCGATCATTTTTTGATTCAGCAAGCCCAGAAACAAGGCGCAGAATTAAAAGATAGTACCGAAGTTAAAAGCATTGAGGTTAAAAACGACTCTTGGCAAGTTAATACTAGCAATGGTTCCTTTGACGGACGGTTTTTGATTGCGGCTGATGGTGCTAAAGGGCCAATGGCGAAGTTACTAGGTTTTAAAGAGCGTCAGCGCCGTTTGGGAGCAGCTTTAGAGGCGGAGGCGATCGCTAAGGTCGAAAACAGTAATATTGCTCATTTCGAGTTTGGGATGGTCAAAAATGGCTATATTTGGAACTTCCCTAAAGCCGACGGTTACTCGATTGGGATTGGCACTTTTCGAGGTGGGGAAGGGCAAGATTTTAAGAAGATTTTAGGCGAATACAGTAACTTGTTTGGCATTGATATGAAAACTACCAAACAATACGGGCATCCCCTCTGTTTGTGGGATGGCAATCAACGATTGCATACTCAAAATGCCGTTTTAGCTGGAGAAGCGGCTTGTATTGTCGATCCAATGACCGCTGAGGGGATTCGCCCCTCAATTTTTAGCGGTTTAAAAGCCGCAGAATCAATTGATCGCGCTATTGGTGGCGATTTGAATGCTTTGGAGAAGTACACCCAAGTTATTACCGAAGAATGGGGATCGGAAATGATCTGGGCGCAGCGTTTGGCGGCGGTATTTTACCGAGTCCCAGGGATTGGCTACAGAGTTGGAGTTAAGCGCCCCTCTGCTACCCAACGCATGGGTAAAATCCTTTGTGGCGAAATAGGTTACAGCGAAGTGGCGGGACGCGCTCTTAAGCGTCTTAGTGGTAGTTTAATCCCTGGTATGGGTGGATAGCATGAATTTTGGTGTAGAGACGTTGCAATGCAACGTCTCTATTAATGCAGGCGGTTTATTGTTGTTGATACGCCCAATAGACAGCCTCTAAAAATACATCGGGTTCAACGGGTGTAGGAAGTTTATCTAAACCTATAATTGCTTTAGTCTGCTTGGCGAGTTGCAAACTTACCTCATTTTTTGCTTTTGGGGTCATTTGCTCCCGTCGCTGGAGGTAGTCGCGGATAGTTGCAAATTCATCGGGTAATAGTTGACTAATATTAGCCTGATGTTGTAATAAAATCGCTATCTCCTGCGCCTTGCTAGATACGGGAAAACTTGCAGAGGTGGTTGATGCTTCAGTTTGAATCACAATAGTTCCCGCTAACAAATCTCCTAATCGCTTTTCTTTTTTTGTAAGCATAATTAGCAATGCACCAATAAAAAAGGTGTCATCAACACTTCTAATTAAAGCTCTTAAGGTTGCTTGTTGCAGCCCGATTAATCTGCCATCATCTTGAATAACGCGAATTTTAGCTAACCTTTTTCCCGGCGTTTGTCCTTGCCACAAAGTCTCAAAGAAGACAAAATAGCTGGTATAAATTGCAAAGGCAGTTATAAAGGCGATCGCCCCTAACCACAATTCTATATTTCGAGTACCAAAAAAACTACCCCAACCCTCCACTAATACGCTAGAAATTGTCCAAATAATCGCTAAAAAGCCTATTAATATTGCCCCCAAAATATTGTAATCAATTACCAATGCCCAAGCCCGACTACCAATCCCTGCTAGGGTAAATTCTAGTTCTATACTTTCTGGCGTTTGGTGAGTGACACGATTAAAAATGTGCATAATAAGTTAAATATTGCGATCGCGTAGATTCAATCCCAAGCCTTCTTTACGAGTCCGCAAGTCGTAATAAACCACGGCTTTGAGAGCTTGCGTAAAAGGCAACTGTAAAGCCCCAGAAGCAAAACTTAAGCCTAAAGTCAAAACAAAAACTAGCAGCCCAATAACTGGGTTTTGTTCGCCCAAACTTGCTAAGGAAAATTGCAGAGCGGTGCTAATTACTTGAACTAAAAGTATTAAAGGAAAAGTAATTAAAACCGCGACAAAAGAAATTAACATAATCCGCCCCACAAAGCCTTTAGTTAAGTGCCAACTACGACTAATAGTTGAAGTAGAATCAATATTATCTTCAATGGCTAAAGGTACTTCATAGATATAAAAACGGATTAAAATCCACAAAAATCCCACAAAAAAAGCAATAAAGGCGATCGCACCTATAATAAAAGCGATTCCTGTAAGCGCACTATTACCTACTTGATAAGCAACTAGCCCACCGAATCCTGCAATACCAATAGCGATCGCAAAAGCAATGTACGCACCTAAAGCAATCAATCCGAGGAGTATGGCTGCAACTAAAAATTGCCACAGCTTAGAATTGACATATTTTGTCCCATTCGTAATAGTTTCGGGTTGATTGACTAATTCACCGTAAACTAATCGAGAAATCAGCGCCGAAAGTGCAAAAAACTTCGCCCAACCGTAAACTGGAACTAGCAACCAAAAGTATGCTTTAAGCGCCAACAAGAAGTAAGGCTTAAAACGATTTTTATAGAGTTGAAAAGCGGTAGTAACAATATTACCAACACTTAAAGGCTGCGCTGAACTTTGAGCCATAATAATTCTCTAGTGATTTTACATATCTATCTAGGGGAATAGCGCTATCTTAAGTTAGCGAAGTCTTATTGACCACAAAGTTAATGAACATTCAACGTTGGATTGCCAGACGAGAAACAGACTGGAAGCGTCTAGATGCGTTACTAGGGCAGGTAGAGAAAAAAGGGATTAAATCGTTACTAGCTGAGGAAATAGCAACCCTAGCAAGCTTGTATCGCTCGGTAGCCGCAGATTTTGCCCGCGCTCGTACCCAACAAGTAGGTAATTTAATTACTCAAAATTTACAATCATTAACGACTCGCGGATATAACCAAATTTATCAAGGTTCGCGGCGACAAGAATGGCAAGCGGTAAAAGAGTTTTATCGCACAGGTTTACCACTGTTAATCCAGCAGACATCAGGATATATCGCCCTGGCGACAGGGATATTTTTATTCGGGGCAGCGATCGCCTGGTGGTATGCTTGGCAAGATCCGGCATTTTTGCCCTTAATAGTGCCGCAAGAATTAATTACCAAAGTTAGAGACAAGCATGAGCTATGGATGGGTTCAATTGTCGGGATTGAGCCATTAGCTTCTAGCGGTATTACAATCAACAATATTTCTGTATCTTTTGCGGCGATTTCTGGAGGCATAACCGCCGGATTATATACAGCTTATATCATGGGCTATAACGGGTTAAGTATTGGGGCGATTTCTACTTTAGTCGGGCAAAATAACTTAGCTTATCCATTTTGGGCGTTTGTCTTTCCTCATGGTGCGCTGGAATTACCAGCTATATTTTTTGCTGGCGGTGCGGGGTTATTGATTGCTAAAGCAATTTTGTTTCCTGGTAAGTATCGCCGCCTAGATGCTTTGCGATTTTATGGTTCTAAGGCAGTACAGTTATTATTTGGTATAGTGCCAATGTTAGTTATTGCAGGGACTATTGAGGGCTTTTTCTCACCCAATCCCAATGTCAATGCTGCAATTAAATATTTAGTTGGAATTACCCTATTTACGCTTTTAGTCTTGTATTGCAGCAAAAAAAGTAAATTTATATCTTAAAAGTTATTTCCCAATACAAAAACGGCTGAAAATTCGGTCAAGCACTGATTCTGTAACTTCTTCGCCAGTAATTTCCCCCAAGGCTTGAATTGCTCCCCTTAAATCAATTGTCCAAAAATCTAGCGGTAAGGTAGCGTTTACTGCTTCAATTACTTGTTCTAACGAGATTTTGGCTCTTGTCAACGCCGCCGCTTGTCTTTGATTAATGGCTAAATCCAGATCAGCAGACTTGACAATTCCCGTTTGTGCGGTGGTCAAAATTGCTTGCTCTAACGCTTCAATACCTCTATTTTGTGCTGCCGCCGTCACAACGATACGTGTAATATTATCGGGGAGTTGGGGTTTTGTTTCTACTAAGTCAATTTTATTAATGACTAAAATTACCGGACGATGTTGTACAGAAGTATAGATGTCTGCGTCCGCTTCTGTCCAACCTGCGGAAGCATCAATTGTCAGCAATACTAAATCTGCACCTTGAGCGCTGGTAAGACTTCTTTCTACACCAATTTTTTCTACTTTATCGCTGGTTTCTCGGATTCCCGCCGTGTCTAACACTTGTACCGGAATACCGCCGACAACTAGCTGAGATTCTACTACATCACGGGTTGTACCAGGTAAATCTGTGACGATCGCGCGGTCGCATTTACTCCACGCATTTAGTAAACTAGATTTACCAACGTTTGGTCTACCAACTATCGCCACCTTCAATCCACTGCGTAATAGTTCGCCTCGGTCAGCCGTTGCGAGTATTTCACTTACTTGCGCTAATAATTGCCTGATTTTGGCTGTAATATCTTCTATATCGAGGGGTATTAAATCTTCTTCAAAATCAATCCGTGCCTCAATTTCTGCTAGTATATCCAAGCAAGTAGCTCGTAATTGAACAATAGGCGATCGCAAAAATCCTTGTAACCCCATTAAAGCCGCCTGTGCTGCTTGGGGAGATTTTGCCCCTACTAAGTCATTAATACTTTCTGCTTGAGTTAAATCTAAGCGCCCGTTTAAAAATGCTCTTAAAGTAAATTCTCCCGGTTGCGCCAACCTTGCACCAGCTTCTAAACATAGTTGCAAAACTTGCTGTACCGCCATAATTCCCCCGTGACAATGAAGTTCTATTACATCCTCGCGGGTGTAGGAGCGGGGAGAAAGCATAATTAATAGCAAAGCTTCATCAATTAGTTGTTGCGTCTGAGGATGAAGAATGTAGCCGTAAAGAATGCGGTGAGACTCCCATACTTGCGAACCTGGGGAGTGAAAAATCTGTTGAGCAATTTTTAGCGCCGCAAGACCCGATAAGCGTACAATTCCTACACTACCTTGTTGAGGAACAATCGCTGTTGCGATCGCAGCTATAGTTTCATTGGTTGCTAACATTCACAATCTCTAGGCGTATCGCTACTTATCCTAGCGATAACGTAGTAGAAATGCGAAGCTCTGCAAGCTTGTGGCTCTATCGCGTTAGTCGAAGTTTTATAATCAAAAACAGTTACCAATACAACAATTTTCGTACTTTTATATGCCAGAAACTACGATTGACTGTGCCACCGCCTGCATTAATGGCTGTGTTTTGGGCGACAAATGCCCCAACTTAGAGTATAAGCAAGAGTCAGCGAAATTTATTCAAGAGACTTCTTTAGATCGGATGTTAGAAATTGCTGAAGAAAGGTTGAGGAAAAAAATGACGGAGCCGCCAAAGTGGGTTTATCCTGAAGAATAGTTTGAAAAAGGCGATCGCGCGATCGCCTTTCTTCTCAAAGAGCCTCTGGATCTATTCCCAATTCCCTCAACTTGGCGGCTAAAATTTCTGCTCGTTGAGTTTGGGTTTGAGCAACTTCTGCGGGGCTTGGAACTAACGCGCCTTCGGCTGTAAAAAAGCGTAATTTTTGCTCGTGAATACCTAAATATAGTTCTAACTGCTGACTCCACATCCAGCCTTGAGCGTTTGGTTCTATAGGCTGATACGTGCCGTTAATTAGACAAAATCCGACAAATTCTAAACTATCTGGATCGAACCAAAAGTATTCTGGAGTATGGAAAGTATCTTGATAAATCTGCTTTTTTAAGCCTCGATCTACCTTAGCTGTTGACTCAGACAATAATTCGATAATTATATTGGGATACAAGCCGTTTTCATGCCAAACTACCCAACTTTTGCGAGGTTTGCGCTCTGTCCCCAAAACGACAAAAAAGTCTGGGCCCCGAAAATCCTCGCTTTTGCGCTGCCGTTGGCTGTAATAAATAGTTAAATTACCTACAGCATAAAAATCGTTTCGGTCTTGCCAACACAATTCAAGGCACTGTAATAGTAGGATAATTTGCCGCAAATGCAATTCGGTTTCCAAAGGTGGCTCGTCGCTATAGATTTCCCCTGGAGGAAAGATAACATCTTCGGCGGTACTTTCGATAAGTTCTAAGTCTTTGGCAACAGACATAACTATTTTGGGTACAGATTCTGCTTTAAGTTTAGCAAACATCACCCTAATTATCGCAATGTCCCCGCTTGACAGTCCCTCAGCCAAGTTTTTACAGCTTGAGCAACAGAGCCATTACTGCTTTCTCTTGGCGGAGTGGGTGGTTGTTTATTTGGATAAGTCCCCGTCCGCGAAAACATAAACGCCAAGCGCCAACCGCCCGTTGTTTGGGTCAAAAATAGCCAATGATACTGTTGCAATTGAACTAATTTTCTGCTCGTATACTGTCGCTCTAAAGTAGTGATAAACACTTGCTGTGGCTGCTCGGCAACTGGTAACGTTGGCAAATACTCCCCAGGGCCGAGAGATAAGGGGGCAAATTCTGCTTTTCCAGCTATCAGCACGTAACTATAAATATCTACGCTTCGTTTTAAACGGCGAGACTTTTGATTGACGCGATTAGTATAGTTGGGTAAGTCTTTGACTAATTGAGTTGTGAGGGTTTCTATATCTTGTTTTTGGCATTTTGATAAAGGAACTTGAGCGATCGCACCACAATCTATAAGCCATAACAGACAAGCTACAATCCCTAGTAATCTCATGCTAGTGCTATTTCGTCACAAATGCGCTGCCAAGCTGCTTTAGGGTTAGCCGCCGCCGTAATTGGACGACCAATAACTAAATAATCTGCCCCTAATGCGATCGCTCTTGAAGGGGTCATACTCCGCTTTTGATCTCCCAATTCTGCCCAAGTTGGACGTACACCCGGACAAACTAGCAAAAAATCTTTACCACAACTATCTTTTAGTTGCTTTACTTCAAGCGGCGAACAAACTGCCCCTTCTAGCCCCGATTCTTGCGCTATTAAAGCCATTTGTAGGGCATATTCTGGTAATTCTAAAGGGATTTTTAGCTCGAAGGCAAGCTGACGCGATGAGAGGCTTGTCAGCACAGTAATTGCAATTAATTTAGTTGGTGTAACCCCAGATTCTTGAGCGCCTTGTTGAATTGCCTCGTGGGCTAACTTCAGAGCTTCTTTACCACAGGTACTATGGATTGTAAGTAAATCTACACCGTACCGCGCCGCCGCCCGACTTGCTCCAGCGACGGTATTAGGAATATCGTGCAGCTTGAGGTCTAAAAATACCTTTTTTTGCCGCTCTTTGAGAATTTTTACTACATTAGCGCCAGTGCTGACAAATAACTCTAAACCCACTTTCCAAAAAGTAACTTCTGGCAACTTGTCAATTAGAGTAATCGCATCAGCTTCGGTAGCTACGTCTAGAGGGACAATAATTTGAGATGAGGGCATACTATTTATGGTACTAGGCGGATAAATTTTGTTTTGCCAAACTGTAAAACCTTGTCATATAAAGGATTAGGTTGATCAAAACCTAAATCGGCTTGCTCGATTTTTTCTCCATCTAAGCGGATAGCGCCCCCCTGAATTTGCCGCCGCGCGTCTCCATTACTTTTACACAAGCTGCTACCACTTAAAATATTTGCTAACTTGGTTGGAAACGTAATAGAGGAAAGAGAAAACTCTGGTACAGCAGCCGATTGGGTTGTACTACCACTAACTATTGATAAAGCTGCGCTTTGAGCTTGTAAGGCGGATTCTTTGCCGTGATATTGAGTAACAATGTTTAAAGCTAGGAGTTTTTGGCGATCGCGCGCCTTGGCTGGCAATTGTTCTAAAGATGAATCTGTCAACAACTCAAAATACTGCTCTAGCAAGCTATCGGGGGTTTTTTCCAGCTTTGAGTACATGGTTAACGGATCTTCAGATAATCCTACATAATTGTGCAGCGACTTAGACATTTTCTGTATGCCATCTGTCCCTAACAAAATTGGCATTAATAAGCCAAACTGGGGTGTTTTGCCAAAATGTTTTTGTAAGTCTCGCCCCACAGCGATGTTAAATTTTTGGTCTGTACCGCCTAATTCTACATCTGCGTCAATAGCAACGGAATCGTAACCTTGCATTAATGGGTAAAGAAATTCGTGCAGATAAATCGGATTTTCTTGGGTAAAGCGATCGCTAAATCCTTCTTTTGCCAACATTTGCCCTACAGTCATTGTTGACAGCAAGTTTAAAATTTCTGATAAATCTAGTTTTGCCAACCACTGCGAGTTATACCGGATTTCCAACCTTCCAGGGGTGTCAAAATCTAAAATCGGTCGAACTTGGTTTAGATAATTTTGGGCATTTTGCGCTACCATTTCCTCAGTTAGCTGACGGCGTACTTCCGATTTGCCCGTCGGATCGCCAATTCTGGCGGTGAAATCACCAATAATCAAAACTGCTATATGTCCCGCATCTTGAAACGCCCGTAGTTTTCGCACAGGGATACTATGACCAAGATGTATATCTGCTCCCGTTGGATCGATGCCCAATTTTATCCGCAAAGGTCGCTTTGTAGTTTCAAGCAGTCTTTCTAAGCTTTCTTGGGGATTATTGCTATCTGGGCGATCGGGGAAAATTTCACTTGTCCCCCGATGCAGCCAATTATTACCTGTGTCAAGTTGGGGAACGGTTTCAACGTTAGTTGTTTCTAGGTTTTGCATCCGCTCAACAGATTGTTTTTTCAACTCTAATGTAAACTTTTCTCTTAACCCCAAATTACTATTGGCTGCTTTTTTAGCTAAATTAGTTACATTCACTAGCAATTTACTTTTCTTGTTCTGCTCGTCAACCTACTATAATTGCAAAAATTAACTCTCTTGTCTCTGGAAATCTAGAGAAAATTTCTTTAACCAATTATTAAAAAAATCCTCTGCTACTACCACTACTAATCCTAATTATCTAAGTGAGGAAGTTAAGTAACTGTGTCAACTAGTATTATTCACAAAAAAGATCAAGGTAGCCCTAATTTTAAGTTTGTTAGGGACATAGCCAAAGTAACCGGGGGAACCCTGCTAACGATTACGATGTTGGGAAGTGCGATCGCGGCAGGAGGATTAGTTGGTTTAGCAATTAGCTTCCGTGACTTGCCCGATGTGCGAGTTTTACGTACCTATGTTCCGGCGGAGACTAGCTACATTTACGACATTAAAGGCAAGCTTTTCTCTAGTATTCACGGGGAAGCTAACCGCGAAGTGACACCTCTAGATAAAATTTCTCCCGACTTAAAAAGGGCAGTAATTGCGATCGAAGACAGCAATTTTTATTACCACAAAGGCATCAACCCAATCAGTGTAGGACGGGCGCTGGTAGTAAACTATCAAAAAGGTTCAGTGAGAGAAGGTAGCTCAACCTTGACTATGCAGTTGATGAAAAATGTCTTTCTCTCACGCCAGCGTACCTTTAGCCGCAAACTAGCTGAGGGCGTATTGGCAATTCGGATCGAACAAATTTTGACCAAAGATCAAATTTTGGAAATGTACCTCAATCAAATTTATTGGGGACATAACAACTATGGCGTACAAACTGCTGCTCGTAGCTATTTCAACAAATCGGCCGGAACTTTAACCTTAGCCGAATCGGCAATGCTTGCAGGTTTAATCAAAGCACCTCAAGAATACAGCCCGTTTGTAGATATCAAAAAGGCAACCGAGCAACAGCATATAGTATTGCGGCGAATGCGCGATTTAGGCTGGATTACACCCCAAGAGGAAACCAAAGCCCGCGACCAAAAAATTAAGCTAGGTAAAATTAAATCTTTCCAAGGTAGTGCAAGTCCCTATGTGACAAATGCCGCTTCCCGCGAGTTAATTCAACGCTTTGGGCGCGATGCAGTTTTAAAAGGTGGAATGCGGGTACAAACTACGATTGATGCCAAAATGCAAACTATGGCAGAAGAAACGGTCGTTAATTCGCATCGCAGGTTGCGTCGTCAAGGTGTCCGCGCCGATCAAATGGCTCTAGTGGCGATCGATCCGCGCACGCACTTTATTAAAGCCCTTGTAGGGGGTGTAAATCCTAAAAAGAGCGAATTTAACCGCGCAATTCAAGCTATTCGTCAGCCTGGCTCAGCGTTTAAACCCTTTGTTTACTACACAGCTTTTGCAACGGGCAAATATACGCCCAATTCGATTGTTTCCGATACACCCGTCCGGTATCGAGAAGCTAGTGGTTACTATTATCCCAAAAACTACGATAGCTCTTTTAGCGGATCTATGTCGATTCGCAAAGCTTTGGAAGTATCGCGCAATATTCCAGCAATTAAAATCGGACGGGCTGTGGGGCTGAATAAAGTGATTGAAACTTGCCGTATTTTGGGTATCAATAGCCCAATGGAGCCTGTAACCTCTCTGCCATTGGGAGCCATTGGCGTAACTCCTTTAGAAATGGCTAATGCCTATGCCACGTTTGCTAGTTATGGTTGGCAATCGGAGCCTACGGTGATTGCTCGTGTCACCGATAGCAGTGGAAATGTTTTATTAGACAATACCCCCAAACCGCAATTAGTTCTTGAGCCTTGGGCAGCAGCCTCACTAACAAGTGTCATGCAAGGGGTAATTAATAACGGTACGGGAAGAGCTGCCCAAATTGGTCGCCCTGCCGCCGGGAAAACGGGAACAACATCTTCCGAGCGGGATATCTGGTTTGTGGGCTACGTACCGCAACTGGCTACGGCTGTGTGGGTAGGAAATGATAACTATAGACCCTTGGGGCATGGTTCTACTGGTGGTACTTTTGTCGCTCCAATTTGGCGCGACTTTATGAGTAAAGCTTTGAAAGGTATACCCGCTCAAAACTTTCGTCCGGCTTCAGATTTTGATCGCCCTAGGAGATAGTAGAGACATTGCATTGCAACGTCTCTACACTCCCTTTTCTAACTCAGCTTTCATCCGCTCTAAGGTGAAGTTCATTTGGTCGAACATTTGCTGCGGAGTCACCCCAAATTGATTTAGCTGAGTTTTTAGCTGTTCTACCGTCATCTGCGCCATGAAATCTTCTGATAGCTCAAAGCGCTTCATAAAGATTTTATAGCGCTCCATCATCGCCTCCATCTGCTCGATAAATAGCTTTTTGCCGTCGCGGTCGAATTTGCCATAACTATTACCTAGCTTTACTAAGGCTTGGTATTCTTCAAATAGTTGTTTGGCTTCTTGTTGGACTATCTCAGAGTCAAAAAATCCCATAGCGTTGGATAACAAAGGTGCGATCGCCCAAAATATTTGTACTTTGGCGTTTAGTATCATTCTAGTCTAGACTTAAGGTTTAGCTTGAATATCTTAAAGAGTGAGATTTCTCCCCTTGACTATATAGCAATTATGTGTATATAAATTATCTTGCTATGTAGAGTTGCCGGAAAATGAGCGATCAATCAAAAAGTCGAAAAATTGCCGCAGTTTTAGCTTTAACAGGAATCCTTAGCCCCATTGCTGGATGGCATAAGTTTTATTTGGGTCAGCCCTTGTGGGGGGTGGTATACTTGCTATTGTCTTGGACACCAATACCACGCGCCGCTAGTGCCATTGAGGGTGTATGGTATTTACTACAAAATGAAGCAGAATTTGACGAAAACTTTAACCAAACTTGTTCGCCTCAGATATTAATAGCGCCAAATAACGTTAAAGCAATTTCTGAAGCCATGCGTCAGCTAGACGGGTTGCGCGAAGATGGGCTAATCTCGGAATACGAGTTTGAGCAGAAACGCCGCCAAATGTTAGATAAAATTGCTTGACCATTTATAATCAAATAATTCATGCAATGGCTACCTTCAATTCGCACTAAGCTATTAAACGATCCTTATTATCGAATGCAAACAAATGCAGAAATTGCGATCGCTGCCGATTTGGGTATTATAATCGATGTCAATAGAGCCAAGGTAGACGATTGGTTGCGACTACCTGGGTTATCCATCCATCAAGCGCGAAACTTGGTGCAACTATGTCAAGCCGGAGTACAATTTTGCTGCATTGAAGATATTGCCGCAGCTTTAAGTATTTCTGTCCAACACTTGCAACCATTGGCACCCGTACTCAAGTTTTGCTACTACGATGAAGTTTCTACTATAAAAGCAATTAGCCCAAATATTGCCACAATTGAGCAATTAGCAGAAATTCCCGCCATTGATTTAGCTTTAGCTCAATTTATAGTCCAAAATCGTCACTTGCAAGGTACGTACCGCAACTTAGTAGATTTTCAACGGCGGCTATCGCTACCTGGGGCTGTAATTAGCCAGTTGATGTATTATTTGCAGTTTTAGACAAAGCCAATCCGGTTAAGCGGCCAAAAACGAAACCTTGCCCGTCCAATAATATTTTTTTCTGGTAAAAATCCCCAAACGTGAGAATCGTTACTATCATTGCGGTTATCGCCCATAACAAACAAATTATGTGCGGGAACTTGTTGGGGTAATAAGCGGTAAGCTGGAGGTTCGGCAATATAGCTTTCTTGCAAAGGATGGTTGTTTAGATATACTTTGCCATTGGTAACGCTTACGGTTTCTTGAGGAGTCGCAATTACACGCTTGATAAAGGCTTGTTCTTTATCGTAGGCAGCTTGTAGTTGCAGGGGAGTATGGAAAACGACAATATCTCCCTTTGTTGGTGGTTGGAAATGATAAGAGAGTTTTTCTACCACTAAGCGATCGCCTGTATGTAAAGTTGGTAGCATAGAATCTGAGGGAATATAGCGCGGTTCGGCAACAAAAGCACGAATCAGCAGCGCCAAACACAAAGCAATAAAAATTAGCTGAAAATTCTCTTGCTGGGAGCGCCAAACCCTCAACCATAAAGGCGCTTCTATTGATTTTTTGTCTTCATTCATAGAAATTAGTTGAGCAAAGCAATTAGTTCAAACAGCATTTTTTCGCCCAACTTTGATTATCGGCGAAAAAAAATTGCTGATAACTCTAAGTCTAAGAGAGGTTGAGCCTTAGAAACTGTTTTAATCCCAGTTAAGCCAGAAAGCAACATTGGTAAAATCGTCTTTAACGCGATTCTAGAGCAAAAACAAACATAAATACGTTAAATCTAACACCAAGATTTCTTTAGCCCTCTCCTAACCCAAAATCCTAACCTTTTAATATTATTTCTACCTTTTGGTAGTGTAAAAACCTTGGAGCGATGTTAAATTAGATACGAGATAAGTTTATCCTTTCGCAATTGCTAAAAACGGTGATTTTTGGGATTATACTGTCATTTTTAAGTGAAAAATTTAGAAGGCTCCTATTTTTCATTAGTTCGCGCTATCAAGCGATGCTTTGGACTCAATAGCAACGTTTTACAATGTACAACAGGTGTTGTACCAATCGCTGTTAACTGTAAGTAAACTAAAAACCATGAGTATTGTTCAAGCAAAATTTGCAGCGACTGAAACTGCCTTTCATGTAGAAGGATACGAAAAAATTGATTTTAGTCTAGTTTTCGTCAACGGAGCTTTCGACATCAAAAACCCAGAATTAGCGCAAAGCTATCACAATTTTGGGCGATGTTTAGCAGTAGTAGATCGCAATGTCAATCGGTTGTATGGTAGTCAAATTGAAGCATACTTTAAGCATTACAACATCGATTTAACTGTATTTGAACTTGTAATTACAGAACCAACAAAGACGTTAGAAACCTTTGAAACAATTATCGATGGGTTTGCTGACTTTGGTTTAGTCCGCAAAGAGCCTGTTTTGGTAGTAGGTGGTGGATTGACAACCGATGTCGCGGGTTTTGCTTGCGCCTCTTATCGCCGCCGTACAAACTACATTCGCATCCCGACAACGTTAATTGGCTTAGTAGATGCGGGAGTAGCAATTAAAGTTGCAGTCAATCACGGCAAACTTAAAAACCGTTTGGGCGCTTACCACGCACCAAAAAAAGTAATTTTAGACTTTTCATTTTTACAAACCTTGCCAACTTCAGAAGTACGCAACGGGATGGCAGAATTAGTCAAAATTGCTGTAGTTTCAAACTCTGAAGTATTCGAGCTATTAGCAGAGTATGGGGAAGAATTACTCAATACTCATTTTGGGTACATTAATGCCAGCGAAAAAATTAAACTTGTCGCCCAAGAAGTAACCTACAAAGCAATTCAAACCATGCTGGAATTGGAAACGCCCAACTTGCATGAATTGGATTTAGATCGGGTAATTGCTTACGGACACACCTGGAGTCCAACTTTAGAATTAGCGCCCTCTGTGCCTTTATTACACGGTCATGCAGTAAATATTGACATGGCATTGACGGCAACGATCGCCCAATTACGAGGTTACATTACTGTTGAAGAACGCGATCGCATTTTGGGTTTAATGAGCAAAATTGGTTTAGCTTTAGATCATCCTCTACTAGATATCGATTTACTGTGGTATGCCACCGAGTCTATCACCCAAACTAGAGACGGCTTGCAACGCGCCGCCATGCCCAAACCAATCGGCGAATGCTGCTTTGTGAACGATTTAACCATTGAAGAATTAGAGGCGGCTTTAAGCGAACACAAGCGCCTTTGTGCAACCTATGCTCGTGCCGGGGCGGGAATTGATGGTTATGTTGGTAGCGTTCAACAATTGGTAGGAACTAATAATGTCTAAATTAGTTCCTCGCCCGGTTACTCCTTTGGGGATACTGGTAGAAAAACTAGAAACGGCGTTAATGATGGCAAGAGAGGCGCTTGTAGCAACTCCTGTAATCGAAAAATTGGAAACAGCGCTGTTTCTAGCGGCGGGGATAGATCCTTACATAGAAAATTGTACTACCACGCAATCGCCAGCATTAAGAGAAATCGCTTTAAACACTCAAGCGGAAAAATGGCGCGAAAAGTTTGATGATGGTGCTACTGGGCGAGAGTTAGAACAAGAAATGCTTTCGGGACACTTAGAAGGACAAGCTTTAAAAATGTTTGTTTATATGAGTCGCGCTCAAAGTATTTTAGACATTGGGATGTTTACAGGCTACTCGGCGTTAGCAATGGCGGAAGCTTTGCCAGAAAATGGACGTTTGGTAGCTTGCGAGGTGGATGCTTACGTTGCTAAATTTGCTCAAAAGTTGTTTCAATCTTCTCCTCACGGAGCAAAAATCCAAGTGGAAGTAGGTGGGGCTTTAGAAACTTTAGATAAGTTATGCGCTAAGGGAGAGTGTTTCGATTTGGCGTTTATTGATGCCGATAAAAAGGAATACGTAGAGTATTACCAAAAACTGTTAGACTCCAATCTCTTAGCACCCCAAGGCTTTATCTGTGTAGATAATACCTTGTTGCAAGGGCAGCCTTACTTATCAGAGCAATCCGCCAATGGCAAAGCGATCGCTCAATTTAACCAGATAGTGGCAGACGATCCGCGCACGGAGCAAGTATTGTTACCAATTCGTGACGGTTTGACGATTATTCGCCGAGTTTAACTCTCAAGGGCGTACCTAAGTTGTGCGCCCTCAACAAATTTTTGACTAGGGAGAAGCCGCGCAAGTGTTAGCATTGTTTCAAAATCTGGGTACTCTATTACTACTTGCCTTCGCATTTCCCTTTAATTGCATTGTTGTTTTAGTCGCTTTACTAACAAAACCAAAACTTCCTCAAGCTACCGTTGCTAAAGCTCAAAATATCTTGATTAGTGGCGGTAAAATGACAAAAGCGTTGCAATTAGCGCGATCGTTTTATGCGGCGGGACATCGAGTAGTTTTAATTGAAACTGATAAATATTGGTTAACTGGACATCGATTTTCTCGCGCTGTCGATGCTTTTTATACTGTACCCGCACCACAAAAAGACCCTGAAGCTTACATTCAAGCGTTAGTTAACATTGCAAAAAAGGAAAATATTGATGTCTACATTCCTGTATGCAGCCCAATTTCTAGCTATTATGACTCCCTAGCCAAACCCGCTTTAGCTGGCTGCTGCGAGGTGTTTCACTTTGATGCTAATACTACAAAAATGCTCGATGATAAGTTTGCTTTTGCTCAAACAGCGCAAAGTTTTGGTTTATCTGTCCCCAAATCCTACAAAATTACTCATCCTCAACAAGTCCTTGACTTTGATTTCTCTACTGAGCAGCATAAATATATTCTTAAAAGCATTCCCTACGATTCTGTTAGACGCTTAAACTTAACTAAACTTCCCTGTAATACCCGCGCCGAAACAGCAGCTTTTGTAAATAGCTTACCCATCAGCGAGGAAAAGCCCTGGATTATGCAAGAATTTATCACAGGGAAAGAGTATTGCACTCATAGCACCGTCAGAGATGGAGAATTGAGATTGCATTGCTGTTGTGAATCCTCAGCTTTTCAAGTGAATTATGAAAACGCCGAGCAACCGGAGATTTTGCAATGGGTGAGCCATTTTGTTAAACAATTGGGAATCACCGGACAAGCTTCTTTTGACTTTATTAGAGCAGAAAACGATAATATATACGCCATTGAATGCAACCCCCGCACGCACTCCGCCATTACGATGTTTTACAACCATCCAGGGGTAGCGTCAGCTTATTTGAGCAGTCAACCATTAAAGCCCTTACAACCGTTAACTGATAGCAAGCCCACTTACTGGCTATATCACGAAGTTTGGCGGCTAAATGAAATTAGATCGTTGCAGCAATTGCAGACATGGTTTAAAAATATTAGGCGCGGGAAAGAGTCAATTTTTGCCTTTAACGATCCCTTACCTTTTCTAATGGTGCATCATTGGCAAATCCCTTTACTATTATTAGACAATCTGCGCCGATTAGCAGGTTGGATCAGGATAGATTTTAATATTGGTAAGCTTGTGGAGTTTGGGGGAGACTAATATTCAATGAATAGCACAACCCACTCGCAAGGTAGATTGTGCCAAGAAACCTTAAATAATTCATCTCTATTATGTCTTAAAATGCGATCGCACTTTCTTAATTAATTCTTAAATATTTACATAATTTTAATTTCTATAGCTATTGAGTCAAAGGATTTGCCATGCACCTAAACCCTCTCCAACAAAAGATTCTCAGCATTATTGAGCCACTACCGCTACAAAACGCCTTAGTTAAATCAACCTTAATCTAAATCAGCAAATTGGTTTAGGCGCAACCGTGACAAAAATGTTGCTACGGTGCGATCTGTATATAAGATAAAGTAAATAAATATTAATAATTTCTCACAATAGGTCAAAACTATATCATGCGTGTAATTTTAATGACAGGTAAAGGCGGAGTTGGCAAAACTTCTGTAGCGGCGGCTACAGGACTGCGTTGTGCCGAGCTTGGCTATCGTACCTTGGTATTGAGTACCGATCCTGCGCACTCTTTAGCAGATAGTTTTGACTTAGAATTAGGACACGAAGCGCAACAAATTCGCCCTAACCTCTGGGGAGCAGAATTAGACGCGCTAATGGAGCTAGAAGGCAACTGGGGAGCCGTCAAACGCTACATTACCCAAGTATTGCAGGCTCGTGGTTTAGACGGCATTCAGGCGGAGGAATTAGCAATTTTGCCAGGGATGGACGAAATCTTTGGTTTAGTACGGATGAAACGCCACTACGACGAAGGCGAATTTGATGTCTTAATTATTGATTCTGCGCCCACAGGTACAGCTTTGCGGTTACTAAGCTTACCAGAAGTTGGCGGCTGGTATATGCGCCGCTTTTACAAACCATTTCAAAATATATCTGTAGCCTTAAGACCGCTTGTAGAGCCATTTTTTAGACCAATTGCCGGGTTTTCTTTGCCCAATAAAGAAGTAATGGACGCTCCTTACGAATTTTACGAACAAATTGAGGCTTTAGAAAAAGTATTAACCGATAATACGCAAACTTCTGTGCGGTTAGTTACCAACCCGGAAAAAATGGTAATTAAAGAATCTTTACGCGCCCATGCTTACTTAAGTTTGTACAACGTAGCAACCGATTTAGTAGTAGCAAATAGAATTATTCCCGCCGAAGTTCAAGATCCATTTTTTAAACGTTGGAAAGAGAATCAAGAGCAATATCGCCAAGAAATTCACGAGAATTTCCACCCTTTACCCGTTAAGGAAGTTCCTCTATATTCCGAGGAAATGTGCGGTTTAGCAGCTTTGGAAAGATTGAAAGATACTTTATACGACAACGAAGATCCGACGCAAGTTTATTACAAAGAAACTACCTTAAGAGTTGTTAGAGAAGACAATCAATACAGCTTAGAGATTTATTTACCAGGTATTCCTAAAAACCAAGTTCAGCTAAATAAAACGGGTGACGAGCTAAATATTACTATTGGCAATCATCGGCGGAATTTAGTTTTGCCTCAAGCTTTAGCAGCGCTGCAACCTGCGGGCGCAAAAATGGAAGAAGATTACTTGAAAATTCGTTTTGCTTGAATTGCCAGAAACTTCTTAAATGGGCAGTAAAGATGTCCTACAGAAAGTTTCCTTATAATCAACCGTTAAGCCACTACAAAGAATTTCTGATGAGCCAATATTCTCAAGCGAAAGTCGTCCAATTGGAGGAACGTCTTAGACAAGCAATGCTGGACTCCGATGTAGCCGAGCTAGACACACTTATTGCACCGGAACTTATTTTTACTAACCATTTAGGTCAGCTTATTGGTAAGCAAGAAGACCTTGCCATCCACCGATCGGGAGCGCTTAAATTAAGAGAACTTATACCCTCAGAGCAGCGTATTAGGTTCAATCAAGATTTGGCGATCGTTTCGGTTCAAATGCACCTGCTAGGCAGCTACGAAGGCACAGCAATTGATGTGCCGATTCGGTACACTCGTGTTTGGTCGAAATCCTCCATCGGCTCTATTCAAGTTATCGCCGGACATTCTAGTATTGTTTCACCGGAGTTAGTAAGCGAGAACGACTGAGCGATCGCACTTCCTCAAAACAATTATCCGTCGCTATAGAAATTGCTGGGAAGTGCGAAGTCTTTTATCTTGAGAATTTATCTATATTGATATGCGCCGTTAAGTTTTTTACCTCTTTAAGACTCAAGTTTTAATCAGTAGTTTTAGGAGGTAAAGCTATAATTTTATTAGTTTCTAGCTATAGTGCGTAGCCTTATGAGCCAAATTTTGACCTTAGAGTTGAGCGATCGGGTTTTCGCTGCTATTCAGAAGCAGGCACAAAATATTGGTATTCCTCCAGAAAGCCTAGCCGCAAATCTTCTCGAACAGAAATTTTCTCAAATTGTCAATATTCTGCTTACTGATGCAGAAACAGAGGACGGACAAGCAAAATTTGAGCGCCACTTTGGAACTCTCAATCTTAGTTACATTACAAATTTAGATAATGAAAGCATGGATGCGGATTTAGCAAAAGAATATTCTAGTACCCATGAAGAAGGGTGATGTTACTCGATACTTCTGGTTTGCTTTGTTTGCATTATAAAACCGAGCCGCTTCACACTCAAGCTCGTAGTGAATATAAAAAAGCCCTATTTTTATTGACTCATAATTATATTATTGCTGAGTATGTTGCATTAGCAAATGCTCGGCGTTTTCCTCGCTCATCTGTCCTTGCCTTTGTAGTTGATTTACTAAATAACCCAGCTATAGAAACAATCTGGATAGATGAGCCGTTGCACCGAGAAGCAGTGGAGCTATTGACAGTGAGGCAAGATAAAACTTATTCTCTGTGTGATTCAGTCAGCTTTGTTTTGATGCGTCAGCGAGGAATGACTGAAGCCTTAGTGGTGCAGAAAACTTTTCATAGTCTCAAGATGAGAAGAGGGTCACACGGAAGAACTCAATCCGGGTCTGGAACTCCTCTCGCTTTTTCAAGGAAGCAGAAGCTGGAGGAGGATTCTGTC
>JAABUN010002338.1_pt1 | contig 34290 bp, 32 predicted proteins | sample 5559311 | NCBI WGS metagenome assembly JAABUN01 (sample SAMN10711877, study PRJNA513370) | rock metagenome | isolation source: Antarctica rocks | place: Antarctica: Victoria Land, Siegfried Peak sud | reverse complement strand
CTGGTGCGGGAGGAGGGGACGTGGTGCGATGATTGGGAGAGACGGAGGTGGTGGAGCGGGAATGGTGGGATAGGCGGTGAAATCGTTAGGGCAGGCGCTGAAAAGTGGGGCGCTGCTGACGTTGATGCTCGGGCACTTCACGAACGATATGTTCGCGGGGGTGCTGCCGATGCTCTTTCCGGTGATGAAGGAGCGCTTCGATCTGACAAACGCCGGTGTGGGGCTGGTAGCGCTGGCGTACACGGGGATGGCGTCGTTGACGCAACCGGTTTTCGGTTTCTTCTCCGATCGGTACGGCCGGCGCTGGTTCGCTTCAGCGGCGCTGCTGTGGGGGGTGAGCTTTGTCGCGGCGTACGGGTTCGCGCCGAGCTATCACACCTTTATCGCCTTCGCGGCGCTGGCCGGGATCGCCTCTGGCGCCTATCACCCATTAGGGGCGTCGAACGCGGCGCTGGTCACGGACGAGCGGTACAAGAACGTCGCGATGTCGCTCTATACCGTGGGCGGGACGACGGGGTATGCGCTGGGGCCGCTGGTGGCGGTGGCGCTGTTGGCGCTGATCGGACCGCACGGGACGGTGATCCTCCTGGTGCCGGGGATCGCCGTGGCGGCGTTGCTGCTGCCACAGATGCGGTTGGTGGAGCGGGCGCGGCGGGCGCGGCTGGCTACGCTCTCAGGGAGCGGGGCCAGTGTCGCGGCGTGGGGGCCCCTGACGCGGGTGGTGCTGGTGACGATGCTGCGGTCGTGGGTGTTTCTGTCGGTCGTCCAGTTCATTCCGGTGTGGTACGACGATTTGGGGTTCGGACGGGGGTTCTACGGGCCGCTGGTGACGACGATCATCCTGGCGGGGGCGGTAGGGACGCTGGTCGGGGGGGCGCTGGCGGACCGGCTGGGGCAGCGGCGGATCGTGGTTGGCTCGCTGGTGCTGGCGATCCCGGCGCTGCTGCTCTTCGCCGGGCTGCCGGGGCGCTACGCATTTCTGTCGGGAATGCTATTTGGGATCGCCTGCGACGCGAGTTTGTCGGTGACGCTGGTGATGGCCCAGCGGCTGGTGCCGGGGCGGGTCGGGGTGACCTCGGGGGTGATCCTCGGGTTGGGATTCGTGACTGGGGGAATTGGGGTGCCGATTACCGGGCACCTCGCCGACGCGATCGGCATCCAGGCGGCGCTGATGTCGCTGGGCATACTCTGCGGGCTGGGAGCATTGGTCGGGCTGACGCTGCCACGGGGCGCGGGGGCGGACGAGTGGGCGACGGACCTGGAGCCGCTGGCTGTGGGGCCGGACGCGATCGGCGCCTCGCGGGCCACGGCGGCGGCGCGACGGTAAGGCGGTGGTGCGCTTTGGACGGGTGGAGGGGGTGGTGGTCCCGATCGAGGGGGAGGGTGGCCCGCGGCTGCACCTGACGGTCTATCTGGAATCGGGGTCGCGGTTGGACGTGGTGCGGGACGAGGTAATCCGGCCGGTCGGACCGGCGGCGACGGCCGAAGATCTGATCTGGCAGGCCGACCAACTGACCCAGGAGACGATTGGGGTCGATCTCGCGGAGCTCGGCTGGGAAGCGATCGGGGCGGGGGATCTGCCGGCGCCGGAGCCGGGGGCGCTGGCGAAGTCGGCGTCGTACGGCGTTCGGAACCTGGGGTACGGGTGAGGTACGGTCTGGGCGAGACATGGGGGATGGGGTCGACGGCCGCACTTCCTCGCCACCCCAAAATGCCCTCACCCCCAACCCCGCCCAGAGGGCACCCGCCGGATGCGCGGGCGAGGGGAGCCCGATCTCGCCGCATCGGCGGAAACTCACGAAACAACCGGATTTCGCATCATAGGGCGATAGATGGGTGGGAACGCCTGCTGCGAAGATGAATAGGGACAGGCTCGTATGGGTGAAGGGGTGAGCGCGAGCAGGAAGGTGGTGGTGGGGCTGCTGGTGCTCCAACTGCTGATTGGCGCGATCGGGATCGGGGTGTGGCGATGGACGTCAGAGGCGGCGCCAGCCGTGCCGGTGGTGCCGATGGGGGGGGCGGCGCCGGCGGTGCAGCCGGCGACGCTGGAGAGCGGCGAGGAGATCGCTGCGGGACAGGCGGACGCGTGGCGAGCGGGGGCGCGGCTCTTCAGCGCGACGATGCAGGTGGACTGGTCGTGGGAATCGCCGCCGGTCACCGTGACGAGCGTGCCGGGAACGGGTTGGCTGACCTACGTCTTCGTCGCGCCGTGGCATCCGGCAGGGCGGCGAGAGCAGGCGGCGTCGCTGGCGGTGCTCATCGAGCGGCTCAGCGGGTCCGTGAGAACAGAAACGACGCTGGGGTGGGGGGAAGCTCCGCCAGGTGAGGGGGCGGCGACGGCGGCCGTGTCGTCGACGGCGGCGGTGCTGGCGGCCGAGGCGGCGGGGGGAACGGGGTTTCGCCGGGCTTGCCCGGCCAACCGGCACATGACGCGGGTGTCGTTGGTGACGGGAACAGAGTGGCCGGCGCACTGGCTGGTGACGTATGAGGACGCGCGCGAGCCGGAGCGGCACGGTTTGGAGGTGCGCATCGACGCGGCGACGGCGAAGGTGCTGCGGATGGTGGGAGACGCGCCGCCATGCGAGGCGGTGGCGCGGGAGCGGGGAACTGGGACGGTGGTGTAGGACGTGCCCGGCTTCGAAGTCGACGGCGCGGATTCGGGCTGATACGGAATCCGGGTCAACACCTGGCCGTGACGTTGCTCTTGGCGATCCTCACCCCCCTACCCGCGAAAGCCCTCACCCTCTACCCGCGCCCAGAGGGCACCCGCCCGATGCGCGGGGACGGCCCTCACCCCCTACCCCTCTCTCCCGGACAGTTTAAGTTTTGTCATGCCTTCACCGATTGCTCGCGAGCCGCCTGCGAGGAGACGCGACCCCGACCCGTCGCGCCGCGCCAGAATCGGCCGGTCGGACGCGGCTGGTGGGCGGTTAACGGGCTTCCAAAGCCGCCTGCAACGGCCCAACATGAAACTGTCCGGGAGAGAGCCCCCTACCCCCTCTCCCGATGCGCGGGAGAGGGGAGCCTGGCCGCGTGGCGGGAGGGAGACGTACGGATCAACCGGATTTGGTAGGCGACGCTCGCGAGCGGTGTCGAGCGGGGGCGGCGCTACCAGGTGTCTTCGCCGGCGAGGCGGTGGTAGAGGGTGTCGAGCTCTTCGTCCGAGTGGTAATGGATCGTGAGGGAGCCACCGGCGCCGGCGCGGTTGCGTTTGAAGGTGACTTTCGTGCCGAGGGCGGCTTGGAAGCGGTCCTCAAAGCGATCTTCGGCGGGATGGCGCGGAGGAGCCGGGGCGGGACGGGGGCGGGGCGTCTCGGTCCAGCGGCGGACGGCGTCTTCGGTTTGGCGCACGGTGAGACCGCGGGTGGTGATGCGCTCTAACGCGGCGAGTTGGTCGGCAGCGGTCGGGAGGCCGAGGAGAGCGCGAGCATGCCCCTCGGTGATCTCGCCGGCATTGAGGGCAGCCTGGACGGGTTCGGGAGCGGCAAGCAGGCGGAGGGTGTTGGTGACACTGACGCGGGAGCGGCCAACTCGCTCGGCGACGGCGGCCTGGGTAAGACCGAATTCGTCGACCAACTGGCGGTAGGCGGCGGCTTCTTCCAATGGGGAGAGATCGGCCCGGGCGACATTCTCGACGAGGGCCAGCTCGAGCATGGCGCGAGGGGCCGCTTCCTTGACGACAACGGGGACGGTGGTGAGGCCGGCGAGCCGGGCGGCGCGCCAGCGGCGCTCGCCAGCGATCAGCACGTAGCGGTCGCGCTCTGGACCACGCGTGACGACGAGAGGCTGAATGACGCCGTGAGCACGGATCGAGTCGGCGAGGGTCGCGAGGGCGTCGGGGTCAAGGGAGACACGCGGCTGGTAGGGATTCGGCTCGATGGCGTTGACGTCGACGTCGAGACCGGCGGCATGGGGGGCTTCGTCGGCGCGGGCCGGGATGAGCGCACCAAGCCCGCGGCCGAGACCGCCCTTCCGGGAGAGGGAGGGGCGAGGCGCGGTGGCGACGTCGCGGTCGGGGGATGAGGTATTGGAGGCCATCGGCTGGGCTTCGGCTCCCCGCTGAGGAATGCGTGCCGTGTGTGCAGTCTAGCATCGTGGGGGAGGAGGTCGGAGGACTGAGGACTGAGGACTGAGGACTGAGAAGTCAGAGGGCAGAGGGCAGAGGGCAGGGAGCATCTCTCCTGGACGGTTTCAGCTGGGGCTATTGGAGGTGGTTTGGGGGGCCGGTCTACCGCCCACAGGTCGCGTCAAGACGGCCGATTCGGGTGTCACGCAGAGCGTTGAGGCCGCGTTGCGTCGCCGGCGCCTCGCCTGCCAGGAATGAAGGACGGCCAAAACCCAAACTGTCCGGGAGAAAGGGGGTCGGGGGTCGGGGAAGCGACGGCGCGGAGACATGGCGAGGCGTCGCTGGGACGGCTGAGAATGGGTGCCCGAAGGCGTGGGGCGGACGAGGGGCGAACGCTATACTCCGGCGCACCGTCCCAACGGGGGCGGCGGTTTCGCGTCTGGGGTCCGTGACCCGTGAGGCGCATCGTGAGGATCGGTCGCGGCACGAGCCGTGGCGCCGACCGCTGGAGTTTAGCCGCTGGTGATTGCGCTGACGCTGGTCGTTTACACCGCGGTCGCGCTGGCGGCGTTCGGGTTGTCGTACTGGGCGTTCCGGGCCCGAACGGATCACTCCGCCTTTGTCGGGCTCTATCTCCTGTTCGGCTTTCCGTCGGCGCTGCTGGCGATCTCGGGGGTGGCCCTGCTGGTGACGACGGGGAACCGCCTGGGGTTGTTGCTTTTGCTGCTCGGGTTCGGGCTCGGGTTGCCCCTGCTGTCGCCGATCCGGCGATTGTTCGCGGCGGTGACGCCGATGGACGCCGACTCGCCGGTCGATATGACGGGACTTTGCCTGCTGCTCGTGACGCTGGCGATCTTGATCTTTTCGATCAGCATGTCCAGCGGGCCTCCGGACGAGCTGCCCTCGGTACGGATCGTCGACATCGTGCTGCAGGCCGCGATCGAGGTGGTGCTGGCGTACGCGGCGGTCGGTTTCTGGTTCGAGCGGTCGCTACGGACGGCGACGGAACGGCTGGGGATTGTCCGGCCGACGTGGCGGATGGCGATCGGGGTGATCGGCGGCCTGGTGGTGGCGATGGTGGTCTACGGGATTGCCGGATACGTGGCCCAAGTGCTCGATCCCAAGATTATCGGCGAGCTCGACACGGTGACGAACGAGATGACGGCTCAGGTGCAGAACCCGATTGGAGCGCTGGTGCTGGGGGCGAGCGCCGGCATCGGCGAGGAGGCAATCTTCCGGGGGGCGCTGCAGCCGCGATACGGGATCGTCTTGTCGTCGCTCGTCTTCGCCCTGCTGCACGCGCCGCAGTATGGGTTCACCTTCGCCATCGTGGGCTTGTTCGGGGTCAGCGTCGTCCTGGGAATAGTGCGGCAGCGGTATGGTACGACGGCCTCGATGGGGACGCACGCGCTCTACAATTTCCTGGCGGTGATGGCGCAGGCGTACCTCTGATGGAGAGGGGGGAGGGAAAGAGGGGAGACGGGAAGGACGGGGCGCGACGTCTGCCGTCTTTACGAACATCACTTCTTGCTTATCGCTTCGGCGCTCGTGGCAGCGGCGTTGCGATCGGCGACGGTGGACTGGAACGGGGTGGCCAACGGCGGGACGTGATCGGGGGCGGTGGTGGAGGTCGTGGAGATCCGGGATCTGGACGGCCCAAACGTCTTTCTCCTCCAGCCGGCGATCAAGCTCGAGCTGTTGGCCACGGAGGCGGACCTCTCGGCGGACGCGCTGTCGGCGCTGGTTGCCCGGTTGGAAGCGTTGGGAATCAGCGACGAGGAGCGGGGCGAGGGAGAGTCGGCGCTCGGTGATTTGCTGACAGCGGCGACGGCGGCGGTGCACGAGCGGGCGGGACTCGCTGAGCCGGAGATCGTCTGGACTTCGCTTGAGACACCCGGCCATTACGCGCTCGCGTTCGGCTGGGAGCGGCGACGGTTCGGCGTCAGCCTGGCGCGCCTGGTCGGGGCGCTGGCGACCGGGGAGGCGATCGATGTCGACGCTGAGGCTGAGGGTCTGCGGAAACTGCGTCGCGGCGACGATCCGGAGGACCGGCCGCGGCTGCTGCGCGACGGCGACCGGACGATTCCGATCATCGGCGTGACGGGAACCAACGGCAAGACGACGACGACGCGATTGATCGCGCACATCCTGCGGACGGCGGGAGAGCGGGTTGGTTGGACATCGACGGTCGGGGTCTACATCGACGGCGAGCTCGTGCTGGAGGGGGACTACACGGGGCCGGCCGGGGCGTGGCGAGTGCTGGAGGAGCCGGGGCTGGAGACGGCGGTGCTGGAGACGGCGCGGGGCGGGATCTTGCTGCGGGGCCTGGCGTACGAGAGCAACGACATCGGGGTCGTGACCAACGTCAGCGGGGATCACCTCGGGTTGCATGGCATCCAGAGCGTCGACGGGTTGGCTCAGGTCAAGGCGACGGTGGTGCGGGTCACCCGGCCGAGCGGCTACGCGGTGTTCAACGCCGACGACGAGCGGGTGCGGGGACTGGCCAGCACGGTGCGGGCCTCACCCTTCTGGATCACGCAGGAGGCGGAGAATCCGACGGTGGTGGCCGACGTCGCCGCCGGAGGACGGGCGCTGATCGTTAAGGACGGGGCGATCGTCGAGACGCGTGGGGGTAAGGAGGCGGTGCTGATCGACCTGGCCGCGGTGCCGATTACCTTTGGCGGACGCGCACGGCACATGATCGAGAACGTGCTGTGCGCGGCGGCGGCCTGTCTGGGACGGGGACTCGACCGAGAGGTGGTGGCAGCTGGGCTCCGATCGTTTGGGACTGATCCGTCGCACAATCCCGGCCGGCTGCACGTGTATGACGTGGACGGCGCGACGGCGATCATCGATTACGCGCACAACGAAGTCGGGTTACGGTACCTGTTGGAGCTGGCGTCCGGCTACCGGGGCGAGGGAGGGAGGCTGACGGCAATCATCGGCACGGCGGGGGATCGGACCGATGACGCGCTGCGGGAGTTGGGGCGATTGGCGGCGAGCGCGGGGGACCGGGTGCTGGTCAAGGAAACGCAGCGGTACCTGCGGGGCCGGGCATCGGCGGATGAGATGAACGCGCTGTTTCTGGAAGGGATCGAAGCGGGAGGAAACCCGCCGCACGAGATCGTGCGGAGCGAGCTCGAGGCGGTGGAGGTCGCTCTGGCGGATCTGAAGCCGGGGGACGTGATGGCGATGATGTGCATTGAGGAGGGGCCGGTGGTGCGACAGCGGCTCGGGGAACGGGGGCGGACGGTGTCCTGAGGTCGAAGCCGGACTCGCGGGTTTGCGGGGTGCGGCTCCGTCTGATACCATCGTGAATATATGTAAAATCGGTAGACAAAGTTCTGGGAGGCGAAGATGGAAGAGCGCGCCGACCGACAGTGGCCGCCGAGGACGGAGGCCGGATTGACGCGGCGGGGGTTGGTCGCCCGCTTGGCGGCGGCGGGGTTCGCGGCGCCGGTCATCGCGTCGATTCTGGCAACGAAGGGCGGGATCGAGGCGGAGAACGCGACGCCGCCGGCCTCGCCGGGGGCATCGCCGCTCGCCTCCCCCGGCGCCACCCCGGCGGCGTCGCCGGCGCCAGAGGAGGTGCTGCGAAGCATCGGGGCGGATCCGAGGTTGATCGGCTACAGCTCGACCACCTTCGGCACGCCGCTGGGCCTGATCGACGGCCTGACGGTACCGAACGACCTCTTCTTTATCCGCGCGAACGGACCGGTATCGATCGACATCGCTCCCAACGCCTGGCGGCTGGCGGTGACGGGGTTGGTCGACGCGCCGCTGATGCTCTCCCTCCGCGATCTCCAGGCAATGCCGCCGCGCACGCTGACCGCGTTCCTCGAGTGCTCTGGGGACAGCCGCGACCGCTTCACGCCGAAGGCCGAGGGGACGGCGTGGGGCAACACGGCGGTCGGCAACGCGGAGTGGACCGGCGTGTCGCTGGCGAACGTCCTGGACCGTGCCGGGGTGCGGCCTGGGGCGGTCGACGTGGTCGCGCAAGGGGGCGACTTCGCCAAGATGCTGCGTGGCCTCCCGTTCGAGATCGCGCGGCAGCCGGACACGATGCTGGTCTGGCAAATGAACGGCGAGCCGCTACCGGCGTCGCACGGCGGTCCGGTCCGGCTGTTCGTGCCGGGCTGGGGTGGGATCGCTTCGACCAAATGGGTGGTCGGTTTGGAGGTGATCGATCACCCCTTCGCCGGCCACTACAACACAGAGAGCTACGTCATCATCGACGAGCAGGAGCACGTGGTGCGGCCGGTGCGGGAGATGCCGGTCAAGTCGGTCATCACGGCGCCGGCACCGCAGGCGGTGGTTGGCGCCGGTCCGCAGTCGGTGGCGGGGTACGCCTGGTCGGGATATGGGGGCATTACGAAGGTCGAGGTCAGCGGCGACGGGGGGGCAACCTGGGCGGAGGCGCCGATCACGCTGCAGGCGGGGCGGCGATCCTGGGTGCGGTTCGAGTACCCGTGGGCAGCGAAAGCGGGCACGGCACGCTTACGATCGCGGGCGACGGATGAGCGAGAGCTTACGCAACCGGAAACGGTGCCCTGGAACGCGAAGGGGTACCAAATGAACGCGGTCTACGAGGTGCCGGTGACGGTCAGGTAGTGTCCTCTCGGTCGCAGAGTCTGGTGGAGATGGGAGCCGGCCCCACGGCGGACCTATCCGGCGCGGTCCGCGATGACGGGGCGACGAGGGCTCATACGGAATCCGCGTGAATCCTCAACGTTGGCAATGGCGGCCTTCGCCCGCAACCCTTACCGCCCACCCGAGGTCACCCGGCCGATGCGCGGGAGAGGGAAACTCGATCCCGCACCGTCGGGGGGAAGACCCACCGATCAACCGGAACTGGTAACGCTCCACCCCGGCATCCCGGTCCAGCCAACGCGGGGGCCGGCGGAGCGGTCCGCGTCGCACCCAAGGCCGCCAGGCGGGGATCACGTGGCGAACGCACGCAGCGACCAGGTGGAAGATCCTGGTCACCGGTTGCGATGCGCTCATTCATCCGCTAGAGTGTCATTAGTCTACTAATTAGGTAGACATAGAGATACTGTGTGAGTGCGGGTGATCTGAGGCTGGGAGCGGTGGGGGATAACACCGGTTGAGGATCCGTCCCGCCGATGCGACCTCAGCCGCGACGGCGGGCGGGTACCGAACGGCGGTTCGTCCGGTCATGGCGCAGGGAAAGGTTGGACAGCGATGGTCACGGCGGATTTCTCGACGACCGAGGTGGAACGGGCGAGCAGAGGGCTGGATGGGGCGGCGATCCGGGCCGATTTCCCGATTCTCGATCAGGCCAACGAGTGGGGGCAGGAGCTGGTCTTTCTCGATAGCGCGGCGAGCTCGCAGAAGCCGGCGGCGGTGCTGGAGGCACTCGACGACTACCACCGCCATTACAACGCCAACATCCACCGGGGAATGTACGCGCTATCGGAGCGGGCGACGGCGCGGTACGAGGCGGCGCGACAGCGCGTGGCGGAGTTCATCGGCGCGACCTCGCCGCGGGAGTGCATTTTCGTCCGCAACACGACCGAGGCGATCAACCTCGTAGCTCACAGCTGGGGCCGGCGCAACGTGAGCGCCGGCGATCTGATCGTGCTGACGGTGATGGAGCATCACTCGAATCTCGTGCCGTGGCAACTGCTGGCCGAGGAACGGGGGGCGGGGCTCGCGCACGTCCAGATGGATGCCGAGGGGCGGTTGGATCTCGACCATCTCGATACCTTGCTGGCACGACAGCCGAAGCTGATGGCATTCACGCATGTCTCGAACGCGCTCGGCACGGTCAACGACGCGGCGGAGATTGTGCGGAGAGCGCACGCCGCGGGGGCGGTCGTGCTCATTGACGGCGCGCAGAGCGTGCCTCACCTCCCGGTCGACGTCCGGGCACTCGATTGCGATTTTCTGGCGTTCTCAGGACACAAGATGCTGGGGCCGATGGGATCGGGGGTGCTCTACGGGAAGCTCGCGCTGCTAGAGGCGATGCCGCCCTTCCTGGCGGGAGGCGGAATGATCGGGCGGGTCGGACTGGAGCGCTCGACCTGGGCCGAGGCGCCAGCGAAGTTCGAGGCGGGCACGCCGGCCGTCGCTGACGCGATCGGGTTGGGGGCGGCCGTCGAGTATCTCGACGGGCTCGGCATGGAGCAGGTCCAGGCACACGTGCGGGACCTGACCGCCTACGCGATCGGGCGGCTGGGAGAGGTGCCGGGGGTGACGATCTATGGACCGAGCGGCGCCGGGCAGCGGAGCGGAGTTGTGCCGTTCACGGTGGCGGGGATGCCGGCGCACGAGGTGGCGGCGGCGCTGGACGGCGAGAACGTGGCGATCCGAGCCGGGCATCACTGCTGTCAGCCGCTCCTGCGGGCGCTCGGGGTGGGAGCGATCGCGCGGGCAAGCTTCTATGTCTACAACGCTGAGGAGGACGTCGATCGTCTGATCGCGGCGCTGGAGCGCGCGATCCAGGCGTTGGGCGATCCGGTCGCGGCGTTGCCGGCGGACGACGGTGGTGGAGCGTGTCGCGACCGCTGGCAGGGTCTGAAACCAATCGCCGGTGAGGTGCGGCGGGAAGAACGAACGGCGCGGCTGGGGGCCTAGCCGCCGGCAGGCAGCGGGCGCGCCCAGCGCGGGACGGGCGCAGGCACGGGGGAGAAGGCCATGTACTTCAAGCAACTGCTCGACGAGCGATGCGGCTGCGCCTCGTACGTGATCGCCTCGCGTCAGAGCGGCGAGGCGGCGATCGTCGATCCGGGGATCGTGACCGATCCGTACGAGGCGGTGCTGCGGGAGCGTGGGTTCCGGCTGCGATACGTGATCGACAGCCACGTGCACGCGGACCACGTGTCGGGAGCGCGACGCCTGGCGACGAGGCACGGGGCGGAACTCTGTCTCCGTGCGGCGGCACAGGTTACCTACCCCTATCGCGGGCTCGACGACGAGGAGGAACTGGCGCTGGGGCAGTTGCGGCTGCGCGTTTGGCATACACCGGGACACCGACCGGAGTCAATCTCTCTGCTTGTCGTCAATCTGGAGCGCAGCCCGGAGCCATCAATGGTGCTGACCGGCGACTCGTTATTGGTCGGGGACGTCGGTCGTCCCGATTTCGGTGGTGGAGACGCGGTCGCGCAGTACGAGAGTATGAGGCGGCTGCTGGGATTGCCAGACTGGGTGGCGGTCTTCCCGGGGCATTTTGAGGGGCCGTGCGGTGCCGGGATGTGCGGTCGCCCGAGCTCGACGATCGGGTTCGAGCGACGCTTCAACCCACTGGCGCGGCTGGAGCGCGCGCCGTTCGTGGCCAGGCTGACAGAGACCGTTCCGGCACGCCCGCTGAACACGACCGCGATCGAGGCGACGAACCGAGGAGTGGTCGACAAGGCGTGGGCGATGCTGACGTCGTCGCCGGCGGTGGCGGAGATCGGGATCGACGAGCTGGAGGCGCGGCGCGGTGGAGCGCTGGTATTGGACGTTCGCGAGCCTGGGGAGTACGCGGCGGGGCACGTACCGGGGGCGATCAACCTGCCGCAGGCGGAGCTCGCGACGCGGTTGGACGAGCTGCCGCGCGATCGATCGTTGCTGCTCGTTTGCCAGTCCGGCGCGCGGTCGCTGCGGTCGACGCAGTTTCTGGTTCAGTCCGGGGTGCTGCGGGTGGCGAATGTGCGGGGGGGAACGGCCGCCTGGATGCGGGCAGGCAAGCCACTGGAGAGCGAGGAGCGGACTGGCACGGAGGAGCCGCTGGCGGAACGGGCCGCGGAGCCGGGATGGAATCAAGGCGGGGGGAGATCGCCGGCTGCGTGAGACGGTGCGCGCACTCCCATGCCGGGGGAGGACAGCGGCGGGGCGGCCGACGTGCGCGGACAGGTGCGATCCCTCCGACGATGGGCGAGGCGCGCGACGGGGTGTTCCAAGAAGGAGAGCAGACGCCGAGGCCACGAGGCAACCAGGCGGGGCGAGGAGTTGCACGGGTCTTGGTGACCCGCGGTGAGCGCCGGCGCCGAGCGAGGCGACCGTTCAGGCGGGGAGACTTGGCCAGCGGAGGGGGCCGTGTGAACGGCGCGGGCGGATGGGGGACGCGCGGCCAATTGTCGACTAAATGCATAGACAACTCCTCTTTCCCTGATACACTAAGTTGGTAGACAATGAAGTCTAAGAGGTTTGATTGCTCGGACTAGCTGACCCAGGAGGGGCCATGCACGATATTGTCACGATCGCGGGGAGTCCGTCCGCGCCATCGCGCTGCGCGGCGATTCTCGATCGGGCGCGAGACCGGCTGGCGACGCGCGGATTGCGCACCGCGGCGATCTCGGTCCGGGACCTCCAGCCGGAGGAACTGATCTGGGGCCAGATCGACGGCCCATCCATCCAACACGGACTCAGTCTGATCGAGGAGGCGCGCGGGGTGATCCTGGCGACGCCGGTCTACAAAGCCGCCTACGCGGGCGTGTTGAAGGCATTCCTCGATCTGCTGCCACCGGGTGTGCTGGCAGGGAAGGTGGTACTGCCGATCGCGACGGCGGGCTCGCTGGCGCATTGCCTGGCCCTGGAGTACGCCCTGAAGCCGGTTGTCTCGGCGCTTGGCGCGCGCCATGTGCTGGGCGGCTTCTGCGTTCTCGATGGCGACCTGATCTATGACGCGGGCAAGCCGGTCGGACTGGAAGAGGTCGCTGAGGGCCGGTTGAATCGATCGCTCGACGAATTGGAAGCTGGACTGACGACACGACGCGACGTTTTCGTGCTTGAGGAGGCGACCGCATGATTCGGATCACAGATCGCGCGACATTCCGCCGGCTGCTGTCCGTCGTTGGCTTGCTGACAACGATGTCCTTGCTCCTCGCCGTGGTCGCGCCACCGGCGACGGGAGTACGGGCGGCGAACAAAGAGGTTCGGATCGGGTATCAGAAGGGCTCGGCCAACCTGTTGGTGCTGAAGGCCGAGGGCGAGCTCGACAAGCGGCTGGGCGAGCTTGGCTACTCGGTGAGTTGGTCGGAGTTCTCGTCGGGGCCGCCGCTGTTGGAGGCGTTGAACGCGAAGAGCATCGATTTTGGCGCGACTGGAGCGCCGCCGCCGATCTTCGTCCAGGCGGCCGGGACGGACCTGATCTATGCCCTGGCGACGGTCCCGTCGCCGCGGACGCAGGCGATCCTGGTGCCGAAGGACTCCACCATCAAAGGGGTCGCGGAGCTGAAGGGGAAGCGGGTCGCGGTGGCGAAAGGATCGAGCGCGCACGCGCTGTTGGTCCGCGCGCTCCAAGCCGCCGGCCTGCAATGGGGTGACGTCGAGCCGGTCTACCTGCAGCCCGCGGACGCGAAGGCGGCGTTCGAGGGAGGAAGCGTCGAGGCGTGGTCGATCTGGGATCCGTATTACGCCGCCGAGCAGGGATCGACGGGGGCGAGGACGATTGCCGACGACGAGAGCGTGGGGAGTCCCAACCGGAGTTTCTACCTCGCCTCACGCTCCTTCGCGACGGATGACGCCGACGCGCTGAAGGTGCTGACGGCGGCGCTGGAAGAGACGGACGCCTGGGCGGATACCCATCCGGACGACGTGGCGAAGATGGTCTCCAAGGAGACGGGGATTCCGGAAGCGACGCTGCTGACGGTCGAGAACCGGCGGGTCTATGGGACGGTGCCGGTGACGCCGGACGTGATCGCGGATCAGCAGAAGCTGGCCGATCTGTTCTACGAGCTGAAGTTGATTCCCGAGCAGATCGACGTGGCGAAGGCGACGGTGAGCGGGACGTAGACGGAGGTCAGAAGTCAGAAGTCAGGAGTTGTTGGGAGACGACGCTCGGCGACGGAGGAGCGAGCGCGACGAGCGTCGCTTGGAGAACGGGTGGCAGTGTGAACGGCTGTCCTCTGACTTCTGACTTCTGACCTCTGCCCTCTGCCCTCTGCCCTCTGCCCTCTGACGGCTGACCGCGGATCAAGGAGAGATGAACGATGGACGTTTTGTGGTTCATTCCGACGCACGGCGATGGACGATATCTGGGGACGGCCGAGGGGGGGCGGGCGACGACGCACGCCTACATGCGGCAGATCGCGCAGGCGGTGGACGATCTTGGCTATGCGGGGGCGCTGCTGCCGACGGGGGCGAGCTGCGAGGACGCATGGCTGGTCGCGAGCTCGATGATCCCGGTGACGAAGCGGATGCGGTTCCTGGTGGCGATCCGGCCCGGTCTGATGTCGCCGACGCTGGCGGCGCGAATGGCGGCGACGTTTGACCGGCTGAGTGGTGGCCGGATTCTGATCAACGTGGTGACGGGTGGCGACCCGGTCGAGCTGGCGGGCGACGGCGTGCATCTCGAGCACGACGCGCGCTACGAGCTGACGGACGAGTTTCTCGAGGTCTGGCGACGGGTGTTGCAGGGGGAGCGGGTCGACTTCGCAGGCGAACACATCCAGGTCGCGGGGGCCAGGCTGCTCTTTCCTGGCATCCAGGCGCCGCACCCACCGCTCTACTTCGGCGGGTCGTCGCCGGCGGCGCAGCGGGTCGCGGCGAAGCACGTCGATCTGTACCTGACGTGGGGTGAGCCGCCGGCCCAGGTCGCGGAGAAGATCGCGTCGGTTCGCCGGCTGGCGGCGGCGGAAGGGAGGACAATGCGGTTCGGGATCCGGTTGCACGTGATCGTGCGGGAGACGGAGCGGGAGGCGTGGGAAGCGGCGGATCGCCTGATTCACAACGTCGATGACGAGACGATCGCGCGGGCGCAGCAACGATTTAGCCAGATGGACTCGCACGGTCAGGCGCGAATGCGGGTGCTCCACAAGGGAAGTCGCGAGAGCCTGGAGATCAGCCCCAACCTGTGGGCGGGCGTTGGCTTGGTCCGCGGCGGCGCGGGGACGGCGCTAGTCGGCGACCCCAAGACGGTGGCGACGCGAATGCGGGAATATGGCGAGCTTGGCATCGACACGTTCATCTTCAGCGGTTACCCGCATCTGGAGGAGGCGTACCGGTTCGCGGAGCTGGTCTTCCCGAAGTTGAACCTGAGCTCAGTCGAGGAGTTGGGGACAGGCGAACTCGCCGTCACCGGCCCCTTTGGCGGCGAGATGATCGCCAACGCCGAGCGCCCGGAGTTCGGCCGGGCCAAGGTGGCGGTGAGCGCGTGAGCGACCTGTTTGAGACCAGGTTCGGGCGCCAAATGGTGCCCTGGGTGGTGCCGGTCGTCCTCGTCGCGCTCTGGCAAGTGCTGTCGATGGCCGGATGGCTTTCGACCAAGGTGCTGCCGGCGCCGTTCGACGTCGCGCGCGCCGGCTGGACCTTGGCTACCGAAGGGCAACTGGCGCGGGATGTTCTGGTCAGCACCGAGCGGGCGGCAGTCGGCTTCGCGATCGGTGGCACGGTCGGCTTCGCGCTGGGGCTCTTGAACGGGGCGGTGCCGTGGAGCGCCAGGCTCCTCGACGGCACGATGCAGATGGTGCGAAACATTCCGCACCTGGCGCTGATCCCGCTGGTGATCTTGTGGTTCGGGATCGGCGAGGAAGCGAAGGTTTTCCTGGTGGCGATCGGCGTCGCGTTCCCGATCTATTTGAACACCTACCACGGGGTACGCAACGTCGACGCGGGCTTGATCGAGATGAGCAAGACGTACGGGCTTTCGACGCGGGCCCTGTTCTGGCAGGTCATTTTGCCGGGGGCGCTGCCATCGATCCTGGTGGGCGTGCGGTACGCGCTGGGCATCATGTGGCTGACGTTGATCGTGGCGGAGACGATCGCGGCGAGCTCGGGGATTGGCTACATCACGATGAATGCCCGGGAGTTTTTGCAAACCGACGTGCTGGTGCTCGGGATTTTGCTCTACGCGCTGCTCGGCAAGCTGGCCGACGTGCTGGCGCGGCTGTTGGAGCGAAGCCTTCTGGCCTGGCATCCGAGCTACGCGGGGGCGGTCTAGATCCGCCAGCGCGAGCGACGACCCTGGACGAGGAGGACTATCGCGTGGATACACGAGGGAACGGCGTCGCGGTCGCGGCGCACGAGGTGACGAAGCACTTTGGCCGGCGCGAAGTGCTGCGAGGTGTCGATCTCACGGCCGGCGAAGGCGAGTTCGTCGCGATTGTCGGTCGTAGCGGCTGCGGCAAGAGCACGCTGCTGCGGCTCCTCGCCGGGTTGGAAAGGCCCGCGACGGGGAGTGTGCGGGTAGGAGATGACGCGCCACGAGCCGGGACCGCGACGGTACGGATGATGTTCCAGGACGCGCGGCTGCTGCCGTGGAAACGCGTCCTCGACAACGTGGCGTTGGGTCTGCCAGCGGGGCGGAGAGCAGATGCCGAGCGCGCGCTGCGCGAGGTTGGCTTGGGCGAACGGGAGCGGGACTGGCCGGCGGTGCTCTCGGGTGGGCAGCGGCAGCGCGTGGCGCTGGCGCGGGCCCTGGTGACCCGGCCGCGACTCCTCCTGCTGGACGAACCGCTGGGGGCGCTCGACGCGCTGACGCGGATAGAGATGCAGGGGTTGATCGAGCGAATCTGGCGGGAGCAAGGCTTTACGGCGGTGCTGGTCACGCACGACGTGGAGGAAGCGGTGGCAATGGCCGACCGCATCGTGGTGGTCGAGGACGGGATGGTGGCGCTCAACCAGCGGGTGGACCTGCCCCGGCCGCGGGTGCGCGGCAGCGCGGGATTCGGAGCGGTGGAGGACGCGGTGCTGACGCGGGTACTCGGTCACCGGGGGCGCGACGGCGCGGCCGAGGTGCGGGCGTTGCCACGGGAGGCGGCGCTGGCGAGGACGGGGTAGGCGGAGGGGGCGGAGGGGGGTCGCTGCGCTCCCGGGGGGACGAGTAGGACGGGGAGTTTAGGGGGGCGAGCAGGGTCGCCGTATGGGCCCGCGTTGCTGGTCTCATCGATACAGAGGAGCGGAGCGATGACCAAGGATGCCTCACGTCTGCAGCTGTCGCGCCGGCAGGTATTGCAATGGTCGGCGCTGGCTGGAACCGCGGCTCTCGTGCCCGGTTTCAGCGCCTCTCGGTCGCCTCAGGCGGCGGCGGAGGTGGACTGGGTGGCACCGCCTGATCTGGCGAAGGCGAAGGAGCAGGCGACCGAATTCCAGACGTATGGAATGCCTGACGACTGGGCCAACTACGGCGCTGTCTTGCACGCCTTTGCCAAGAAGTACGGCTTCACGCTCAAGCGCAACGACACGGACATGACCTCGATGGAGGAGATCACCAAGTACGACGCGGAGAAGGATCACGCGGTGGCGGTCAGCTCGGACATTGGCTTGATCTACGGCCCGATCGCCGAGAAAGAGGGTGTGGTCCCTCCCTATGTTCCACCGAGGGCAGAGACGCTGCCGGCGGGTCTGAAGGCGACGAGCGGAGGCTGGGTGGCGACGTTTACCGGCGTGCCCTCGATCGTGGTCAACACGGATGTGATCGAGGATGTGCCGGCGACGTGGGACGATCTCCTGAAGCCGGCATATACGGGCAAGATCGGGATGCGCGACCCCCGGCAGGCTGGTGAGGCGGCGACGGCTTTTCTGGCCTGGTCGTTCGCCCACGGCGGCGATGAGACCAATCTGAAACCGGGCATCGAGTTCGCGAAACGGCTCTTGCCCCAGTTCGGACCGAAAGAAGGGAACGCCCAAGACCTGGAAAAGGGTGAGGTTCCGATCCTGATCAAGTACGACTTCCACTCGGTGGCCGCCGCGTCGACGGTGCAAGAAAAAGGAGTCAACGCCAAGGTCGTGATTCCAGGGGTTTCGATCTATGCCCCGTCGGCGCTGATGATCAATAAGTACAACACCGCCAAGGCCGACTTGGCGAAGCTGCTGCTCGACTTCGTTCTAAGTGATGAGGCACAGACCGCGTTTGCGGGGTTCGGCGCCCGTCCAATCCGCTACGTCTTGGGCGATCTGATCCTGCCCGAGGGGGCCAAAGCCACATGGCTGCCGGAAGCGGAGTACGCGAGCGTCAAGCAAGTGGCGGACTGGTCCAAGGTCGACGCGACGCACATCGCCGATACGTGGGATCAAGAGGTGTTGGGTGGCTGATGTTGGCGCCGGCGGGGTGTCGCTCGACGGCGTGGGGGAGGCGGCGCGGACGAGATCGCACCCGTCGGTCGCGGCGAGGTTCGGTTCGGGTCTGGTGAACTGGCTACCGGCACTCCCTCTCATTGCCGTCGCCTTCGCTCTCCTTCTAGCACCAACCACGTTGCTGGTGATCCAGAGTTTCCGGGGAGATAGCGATCACTGGACCGTTGAGTTCTGGAAGGAAACGTTTGAGCGGCGAGGCGACCGCCACGCCATCGGCACCAGTCTGCGGCTTGGTGCGGTCTGCGCTTCGCTGTCGTTTCTGGTCGGCGCGCCGATGGCGTGGCTTCTCTCGCAGATGGTGACGGGGCGACGCGCGATCTGGCTGGCCCTCCTCAACGTGGCCGCCAACTTCGGTGGGATCGGCCTCGCCTTCGGTTACACGGCGGCGTTGGGGACGTATGGCATGATCACTCTGGCCATGAGGGGACTTGGTTTCGGCTTCTCGCCGCCCGTCTCCGCGTCGTTTGCCGGTCTCGTGATCGCCTACGTCTACACGAACGTTCCCCTCTTCGTGCTGCTAACGCTCCCGGTGATGAGCATCCTGCGGCGGGACTGGATGGAAGCGGCGGAAGTCTCGGCGGCGACGCGCCTCCAGTTCTGGCGCTATGTCGGCCTGCCGATCCTGAGCCCGTTCCTGGCGGCGGGTTGGCTGTTGATCTTCACCTGGTCGATCGGGATTTACGGCCTTGCGTACGCGTTAGCGGGCACGGCGGCGAATGGCCGGCTCCGACTGATGACGCTGCAGATTGGGCTCGCGCTCAATTCGTCGCCCACCGGTCAAAATCGGGCGGCGGTGATGGCGGTGCTCCTGTTGCTGTTCGCCACGGGATCGCTGCTGGCCTACCGGTTGATGCTTCGGCGGGCGCTGCGATGGTTCGCCTAAAGGCGGCGCCTCGTGTGCTGCTGTTCGCCGTGGTCGCGGGATACTTGCTGCTGCCGATGCTCGCGGTCGGGTTGTATTCGGTGGCGACGGGTTGGACCTCGCACGTTCTACCCGATGGCTACAGTCTGGCGGCCTGGCGGGAGGGCCTAACCGAGCCGCGCCTGATCACCGCGGTCGTGAGGACGCTGGTGCTGGCGCTGGCGGTGCTCGTCCTGGACGTGACCCTCGTCGTGCCGGCGGTCTACTGGCAACGGGTTCGGAACCCGCGGATCCGATTGGTGACGGAGCTGTCGGCGGCGATTCCCTTCGTCCTCCCATTCATCGTCATCGCCTTCGGCATCCTGCGCCTGGTCGGGGACGTGGCGCCGCAGCTCCTCGGCACCCCGTGGCTGCTGTTGTTCGGCCACGCGGCGATCGCGTTCCCGTTTCTCTACTGGGCGGTCGATGGAGCGATGGCGGCGGTGAACGTCGTGCGGCTGAACGAGGCGGCCCAAATGTGCGGCGCCTCGCCGATACAGACGCTGCGGCACGTGGTGGTGCCGAACATTGGGGCGAGGTTGGCGGCGGGGGGAATGCTTGTCTTCGCGACGAGCTTCGGCGAGTTCGCCCTGGCTCAAGTGCTTGTCGGCACGCGGTTCGAGAACGTCTCCCTCTACAGCCTCGATCTGCTGGCGCGGACCAACGCCGATTTCGGCAAGCTGGCGGTATTGACCAGCATCACCTTCGTGACCTTGTTCCTGATCTCGGTTGGCGTGGTGTACCTCAACCGGGGGCAGGCGGGTCGCCTGCTGTCCGGGGGACGGGCGATGCCGGAAAGGCGCGTCACGTGAGCGAGATCGGCCGGTCGTCATCTCCTGAAACATGCACAACCGTGGCGACGCGCGTAGCGAGCGAGCGGGGGCGCGCCTCCCGGTTGAGCGCGACTCGGAAGATAGCGCGGCAGAGGAGCATGGCCGTGTTCGCCGCCCGGATGAGGACTGCTTGGCTGGCGCTCCGTCCGTAGCCCTGGACCGTTTTGGGGCCGGGGCAAGGGGAACTGGTGAGCGGCTATTGGTGACGGAGGGGGTGAGAAAACGTGATGACTGAGAGTGGTTGGCGGGGGGCGGTATTCGGAGCGTCCTGGTTTGTGAGTGCGATGGTGGTAGCGGCGACGATTGGGGGTGGCGTCTCGGCGTGGAGGGTCGTGGTGGCGCTGGCGACGGCCGGGGTGGCCGCGGGCGCCTATCTCGTCGGGGAGCGACGGCGAACGCCCGCGAGCGGACGCGACATGGGGGACGATAGGCGAGAAGAGTAACGATGGGTCAGCGGCGGGTCTGGTGGGGCAGCGGCCTGCCGTCGCCCGACGACGAGGCCATGAGTCCAACGTCTGGCCCGAGTGTCGGCCGAGAGGTCATGAAGCGGCAGGAGCTGGCGCGGGAACGCGGATGTGGGATTCACGCGCGGGGCGGGTCGTTGATGCCGTCGACCTCGATCTGGACGATGCCGTGGACGTACCGGCCACCGTGGATGTCGCCGGGGACGACCAAGCGGAGGGGACCGTCCTCACCGGTCAAGCGCCGGCCATCCTGTTGCCAGGCAAGGAGGATGGGAGCGTCGCCGAAGTTGGGGTCAAGCTCGCCACCGGACAGGAGGACCTGGTAGCCATCGTTGGCGGTGACGATGAGGTAGCGATGGAGCAAAGGATTGCGTTCGTCTGGGGCGGCTGTGACACCAACCCGATCGAGGAGAGCGAAGAGACGAACCCCGGTGAAGGTGTGACGCTCCTCGCCGTCGTGGCCCTGGTAGGTGACGGCGACCGTTTCGGTGGGCAACCGCTGGAGATCGGTGACGCTGAGCGACCCGGGATGGTCGACGAGTCCGCTGATCGCGATCGTATCCGTTGGGACGGGCGACGCCGACGGCGACGCTTGACGCAGAGGAGCCAGAGGCTCCGGCGCAGGAGACGCCACCACGGAACCTGGTCCAGCGACGGCGAACGCACAGGCTATGATGCTGACAGCGGCGATGCGCTTAAGTATCCGACCATCCGTGAGTCGCTTCACCAGTTGTGCCCTCCGACAATCACGCAATCACGGTGACGCCGCATTAGGGCGTCTTACGATCTCAGGCGCGGCGGTCTACCGTTTGCCGACCATCACGTCAGTCGCCTTGACGACAGCGACGACTTCGGCACCCTCCTTGAGGTCGAGCGACTCGGCGGCGGCGCGGGTGATGGCGGCGACGATGGTGGTACCACCGCCTAAATCGATCGTGACCTCAGCCATGACGGCGCCGAGGGTGAGTTTGGCGACCCGCCCCGGCACCTGATTTCGCGCGCTCAACTCCATGGGTTTCGTCCTCTCCCGGGTCATCCCCACCGCCTGCGGCAGGCAAGGGCTGAAAGATGTCCATGCCAGGGGCTTAGCGGCCGCTTGACAGCCCCGCGGTCCTCGCATACGCTCGGCGTCCCATGGATACTCAATGGCTGAGTATCCAGAGCATGACCGATTGTGGCACGAGGCGAGGGAGGAAACAAGTGGCGCGGATGATGACACGGCGGTGCCTGGGGCGATTCGTAGCGCTGACGCTGATGCTGAGCGCGGGACTGGGTGGTGGTTTCGTCCAGCACGGGGCGGCCGCGGCCCAGGGGACGATCGATTGCGCGGCGCCAGCGACGCCGGCGGCATCACCGGCGACACCGCCGGTCGCGTCGCCCAGCGGGCCGGGGACCAGCCCGGCCGCCTTCCCCGACGGCGGGGGTGATCTGACCGTCTTCGCAGCGGCCTCCCTGACCGATGCGTTTGGGGAGATCAAGAACGATCTGGAAGCGGCTCATCCGGGACTGACGGTCACGTACAACTTCGCGGGGTCACAGGCGCTGGTGACGCAACTGCGCGAGGGGGCAAAGGCGGACGTGTTCGCGTCGGCGAACGCGACGCAGATGAAAGCCGCCCGTACAAATGGCGCGATTGAGGGGGAGCCGGTCAGCTTCGTCCGGAACCGGCTGACGATCGTCGTCCCGAAAGGCAACCCGGCCGACGTGCAAAGCGCCGCCGATCTGGGGAAGGACGGGCTGAAACTGGTGCTGGCGCAAGCGGACGTGCCGGCGGGAAAGTACGCGCGCGAGGCGGTCTGCACGATGGGGCAAGACACCGCCACCTACGGTCAGGGGTTTGCGGACCGCGTCGCCGGCAACGTCGTCTCGGAGGAGGAAGACGTACGGGCGGTGCTGACGAAGGTCGAGCTCGGCGAGGCGGACGCGGGCGTCGTCTATGTCTCCGATGCGAAGAGCGCGGGGGACAAGGCTGAGACGGTTGAGATTCCAAACGATGTCAATGTCGTCGCGACCTACCCGATCGCCGCGGTGCGCGGGGGGCAGACTGAGCTCGCGGACGCCTTCATCGCGTATGTCCTGGGGCCGGACGGTCAGGCAACATTAGGAAGGTACGGGTTCGAGCCGGTCGGCTAGCGGCGGCCACGGGCAGGCTCCCTCGTTCCGCGTGACCCTCCGCTATGCTGGTACGGCAAGCGGCGACGGCGGGGTCGGACGCCGTCGCCGCGGCGGGTGGTCACACGGGGCGAGGGAGCGGTGATCGGACAGGGCGAGGCGGCGCGAGGGATCGGCGGACGGCGATCGGGTGACCGGGCCACCGATCGGGTTGGCGATGCCGCGGTCACCGAACGGGCCAGACGCCCGGGCAGCGCCGTGGTCGCGCGGGGTCTTGGGGCGGCGGTCTGGGGTGCCGCCGTCATTCTCGTTCTCTTTCTGGCGGTCCCGCTGGCGGCGCTGGTCGGCAGGGCGACGAGCGAAACCCAGGGGCTGACTCCGCAGGCGGCGCGGACCCTGAGGCAGGCGTTGACGTTGAGCGCGGTGACGTCCGTCATAACCTTGGGGATTGTGGTGGCGCTGGGGACGCCACTCGCCTATCTGCTGGCGAGAAGGCGCTTTCGCGGGTCCCGCTTGGTCGACACGCTGGTCGATTTGCCGATCGTGCTGCCACCGGCGGTGGCGGGGATCGCGCTGCTGGTCGCGTTCGGACGGCGAGGCGTGGTTGGCCGGTGGCTCGGTGAGGTTGGGATCAGCGTGGGCTTCACGACGGCGGCGGTCGTCCTCGCTCAGATCTTCGTTGCGGTCCCTTTCTTCGTGCGGGCGGCGAACAGCGGTTTCATTCGAGTCGATCCCGATCTGGAGGCCGCGGCAGCGGATCTTGGGGCGTCGCCGGCACGGGTCTTCTGGACGGTGACGCTGCCGCTGGCGCGACCGGGGTTAGCGGCAGGAGCGGTGCTGGCCTGGGCGCGGGCCTTGGGGGAGTTCGGCGCGACGATTATGTTCGCGGGGAACTTTCCGGGGCGAACGCAGACGATGCCGCTGGCCATTTATGGCCGGTTTGGGGCGGGTGAAGCCGGCCGGGTGGCTTTTTTTCCTAACGGGACGGTGGCGGGTCGCGAGCGGTGATCCCACCGCGTCACCGGCAGCGGCGGGCGCGCGTCGGACGCCAACGCCTCCCCTCCCGGCGGAGCTGCGTGTCCGACGGGCGATGGTTGCAATTCCTGACGTCGTCCTGTAGAGTACGCATAAGTCTATAAATACCATAGACAAAACGTATACGATCGACAAACAGGAGATCGGAGGAGAAACAGCGTGCGACAAGTGACGGGAACGACGATTGGTCGGCGATCGGTACTGGCGCTGGTCGCGGCGGCGTTGCTAGCGCCGCTCGCGCCGATCCAGGCGGGCGCCGCGGGGACGACGCTGACGCTGGTCGCTTACTCGACGCCGCGGGAGGCGTACGAGGCGATCATCCCCAAGTTCCAGGCGACGGAGGCGGGCAAGGATATCGAGTTCGAGACGTCGTACGGAGCCTCCGGCGACCAGAGCCGGGCGGTGGCGGGTGGCCTGCCGGCCGACGTCGTGGCGTTCTCGCTGGCGCCGGACATCGACCGCCTCGTCAAGGCGGGGCTGGTCGACGAGGGATGGAACGCGGACGCGCATAAGGGGATGGTCACCGACTCGGTGGTCGTCCTGGTCGTCCGCAAGGGGAATCCGAAGAACATCCACGGCTGGGCCGATTTGGTGAAGGAGGGGGTAGAGGTTATCACCGCCAACCCCTTGACGTCCGGCGGCGCACGCTGGAACGTGATGGCGGCGTACGGGGCGCAGATCAAGCAGGGAAAGACGGAGGAGCAAGGGACCGAGTACCTGCGGCAACTGTTCGCCAACGTTCCGGTTCAGGACAAGAGTGCGCGCGAGGCGTTGCAGACGTTTGTCGGCGGCAAGGGCGATGTCCTGTTGTCGTACGAGAACGAGGCGATTGCCGCTCAGCAGGCAGGTCAGTCAATCGATTATGTCATCCCGGACCAGACGATTCTGATCGAGAATCCGGTCGCGGTGACATCGGACTCAGAGCATAAGGACCAGGCCAAGGCGTTCGTCGACTACCTGCGGACGCCCGAGGCGCAGCAGATCTTCGGCGAGAAGGGGTACCGGCCAGTTGATCCGGAGGTGCTGGCGAAGTTCGCCGACACATTCCCGAAGCCGGCGACGCAGTTCACGATCGACGATCTCGGTGGCTGGTCAACGGTGAGCGCGAAGTTCTTTGACCCGGATACGGGTATCGTCGCTAAGGTGCAGAAGCAGTCGTGAGCACGTTCGTCAATCCGGTCACGGCGAAGGTCGGCCCGTCCCGCACCGCGGTCTCGCGGCGTTTCGACGGCACCCCGCTTGTGCGGGGTGTCGTCACCGCCTATCTGAGTCTGATTGTTTTGCTTCCCCTCGCCGCGGTGCTCATTCGCTCGACGAACGCGGGGTGGGGGGGATTCTGGGCGGCGATCACGACACCGCAGGCGCTGGCGGCGCTGCGGTTGAGTTTGCTCGGATCGCTCGGGGTCGTGGTCATCAACGCGGTGACGGGGACGGTGATCGCCTGGGTGCTGGTACGGGACGATTTCGCGGGCAAGGGGGCGATCAACGCACTGATCGACCTGCCGTTCGCCTTGCCGACCATCGTCGCCGGGTTGACGTTGGTGGCGCTGTACGGGCCGAAGGGGCCGCTTGGGATCAACCTGGCCTATACCAAAGCGGGTGTCATCCTGGCGATGCTCTTCGTGACGTTGCCGTTCGTGGTGCGGGCGGTGCAGCCGGTGCTGGCCGAGCTCGACCGCGATGTGGAGCAAGCGGCGGCGGCGCTGGGGGCGAGCAACGCGACGATCTTCCGGCTGATCGTGCTGCCAGCGCTGTTGCCGGCGATCTTGTCCGGAGTCGGTCTCGGCTTCGCGCGAGCCATCGGGGAATTCGGGGCGATCGTACTGATCTCGGGGAACGTGCCGTTCCGGACGGAGGTCGCGGCTGTTCGCATCTTCAGTCAAGTTGAGAACGACAACACGGTCGCGGCGGCGGCGATTTCGATGCTGCTGCTGACGATCTCGCTCACGGTATTGTTGACGATTTCACGGATCGAGCGATGGAGCACAAAGCATGAGCGCACCCAGTAAATACGTGTTGCGGGGGGTGGCGCTCGGCTACATGGCGCTCCTGATCGCCTTACCGGTCGGCTTGCTCGTCTGGAGGACGTTCGCGCATGGATTGAGCCCCGTTTGGCAGGCGCTGACGACGCCGGCGGCCTTGCACGCGCTCTGGTTGACGTTGCTGATCGCCCTGATCACGGTGCCGCTGAACACGATCTTCGGCATCCTCTGCGCGATGGCGCTGGTCCGTCACGATTTCCGGGGCAAGTCGTTGCTGAGCGCCTTCGTCGATCTGCCGCTTGGGGTGTCGCCGGTGGTCGTTGGCTTGGCGATGGTGATCGTCTACGGGCGGCGGGGGTGGCTCGGGCCGTGGTTCCTAGAGCACGACGTCCGGATCATCTTCGCGCTGCCGGGGATGGTGCTGGCGACAATCTTCGTCGCGCTGCCGTTCGTGGTGCGCGAAGTGGTGCCGGTGCTGCGGGAGATCGGAACGGATCAGGAGCAGGCGGCGCGGACGCTCGGCGCGTCGACGTGGCAGACCTTCTCAATGATCACGTTGCCAGCGATCCGGTCGGGTATCGCGTTTGGGGTGGTGCTGACGACGGCGCGGGCGCTCGGTGAGTACGGGGCGGTCAGCATCGTCTCCGGCAAGCTCTCCGGGCGGACGGAAACGTTGACGCTGCACGTCGAGGACCGGTTCCAGGCGTTCGACATGACGGGAGCGTACGCGGCGTCGCTGGTGCTGGCGTTGCTGGCCTTACTGACGCTCTTTTCGATGCAGCGATTGAAGCCCCGGGAGGAGCGGTAATGGGTATCTCGGTCCGCCACTTGAAGAAGCGGTTCAACGACTTCGCGGCGCTGAGCGACGTGTCGCTCGATGTCCCAGATGGGTCGTTGACGGCGCTGCTAGGTCCGAGCGGGAGCGGCAAATCGACGCTGCTGCGGGTGATCGCGGGGTTGGAGCAACCGGACGAGGGCGAGGTCTTGATCGGGGGCGAGGTGGCGACGTCGCTGCCGCCGCAGCGGCGCAACGTCGGTTTCGTCTTCCAGCACTACGCGGCGTTCAAGCACATGACGGTTCGCGACAACATTGGGTTTGGGTTGCGGATCAGGAAGCGGCCGAAGGCGGAGATCCGGAAGCGGGTCGACGAGCTGCTGCACCTGGTGCAGCTCGACGGATTTGCCGAGCGCTACCCGGCGCAGCTCTCTGGTGGGCAGCGGCAGCGGATGGCGCTGGCGCGGTCGCTGGCGGTGGAGCCGCGGGTGCTGCTGCTGGATGAGCCGTTTGGCGCGCTCGACGCGCGGGTACGGGAAGAGCTGAGGGAGTGGCTGCGGCGGCTGCACGATCAGGTCCACGTGACGACGGTGCTGGTGACGCACGATCAGGAGGAGGCGATGGAGGTCGCCTCGCGGATCGTGGTCATGAATCATGGCAAGATCGAGCAGGTTGGCACGCCACTGGAGTTGTACGAGCATCCAGCGACGGAGTTCGTGATGAGCTTCGTCGGCAAGGTGAACCGCCTGGGAGACACCTACATCCGGCCGCACGAGGTCGTCGTCTGCGCGCCGGACAACGATGCCTGTGAGCGCGCGTTCGTCGAGCGTCTGGTGACGCTGGGGTTTGAGACGCGGGCCGAGCTCCGACTCGGCGACGGGCAGCGGGTCTGGGCGCAGCTGCCGCTGACGGAGATTACCCGGCTGGGGTTGCAGCAGGGGCAGACGGTTGGCGTGGACCTGAGCCGGAGCCGGCGGATTGGGTGGCAGGTGGTTGGGGCGGGGGCGAGCGGGGCGCGGGCGCAAGCGTAGGCGGAGGAAGTGGCGACGGGGAGAAGAGGAACGACTTGTGGAGGATCCGTGTAACGAGCACGGTGCAGATAGGTGAACCGTGTCAGACGATTGAGACCTTCCTTTCGCTTTGCGCTCCTCGTTCCGGCGAAGGCCATGAGATCGTCAAATCGGACGCGTCGATGCGTTCCGGTCTTCATAAACGGAATCTCCCCCCATCGAGCAACTGCACCAAATAGGGACGCAAGACGCCCAGTAAATCCGCCGCCTGTTGGGTCGTGAGCTGCTTATGCACCGGTACGATCGTGGCAGCCTGGTCCTGCGCCAACGTCGATCTCCTCCCCCTCAGGACCGACGAGCTTGGGTCCCCGGTCCGGATGCTTCTTGAACATTGACTCCATCCGCGAAACCGCGGACCGCTCGCCCGCAGAAGCGGCCAGCGGTCGGTGCTCGTCGAGGGTAGACACCATGCGGTGCCTCCTTTCCAGCCTGGCTGCTTGCGGGTCGTGCAGCCCAACACATCCCATAAAATAAACGAAATAAACGAAACGATCGTCGTGTCGAGCGTGGTAACGGTAGATCTCGCCCCAACATGCCGCCCCCCGAGTCAGGAGCGGCGCGAGATGGTGGCGCATACGTGGGTGAGGTTAGCGGCGAATCCAGGCGTCGGGGGCGGTGGTGAGGTCGCGGACGGCGGAGGGGAGGGTGCCGTCGAGGAGATCGGCGATGGTGACCTGCTCAAGGACCGCGCGCATATTGGCGCGGAGGGCGATCCAGACGTCGCGGAGGGGTGCGGCGGGACCGACGTACTCGAGCTTCTCGGGACTCATCCCGCGGACATTGGCAAGGGGGCCATCGACGACACGGATGACGTCGGCGAGGCGGATCTGATCGGGGGAGCGGGCGAGGCTGTAGCCGCCGCGGATGGCGCCGCGCTGGCTGTTGACGATACCGGCGTGGCGCAGCTCCAACATGATGTTTTCGAGGAACTTGAGGGGGATCCCCTGGGCGTGGGAGATGGACTCGGCTTTGACGGGGCCGGTGCCGGCGCTGGCCAACTCGGCGAGGGCACGTAAGGCGTAGTCGACTTTGGCGTTGACTTGCACGGACGACCTACCCTCGTTTCCGATCCGGCCGATCAAGAAAGTGGACAGGTCGATTGTAGCAGTCGCGAGGGTCGAGGCGGAAGGCCGAGCGGTCAGATGCGGGCGATGCCGGTTGGGTTGAGCGCGCCGGTGGAGGCTCAATGGCGACTCGTGTTCGATCGGTGATGGGGAGAGCTTCCTCGTACGAATGGCATGATGACGGGTCGAGGCGTGCGGTGGCTGGGGGGCCCGGTCGCATGGCCATCGGCGCGACGAGAGAGGGCGGGTTACTCGCGGGGTTGGTCGCGGCCGTTGGTGCTCTTGCCGAGCTTGCCCTGCTTGCTGCTAAGGGACTCCCAGACCAGGGCCGGGCGATCGACCATGAGGATGACGAGGTCGTTGCGGCCGGCGCGGGCGACGGTGGCGTGGGCGGCTTCGATCTCGTCGAGGATGATCGCGGTGTGATCGGGGGGGAGACCGGAGGCGGCAACCGCGGAGCCGAGCATGCCAGCGATCTCGCCGGGCTGGCGGCCGCGCGTATTGACGTCCTCGCGGATGACGATCTCCTGGAAAGTGGACCCGGCAAGGCGGCCGAAGGCGTGGATGTCGTCGTCCGAGCGATCGCCGGGCATCGAAATCATGGCGACGGTGCGGTCGGCGTCCATCCGCTTGACGAAGTCGGCCATCGCTTCGAGGCCGGCGACGTTGTGGCAGTAATCGATCAGGACGCGGCGGCCATCGACCTCGATCAGGTTGAAGCGGCCAGGAGTCTGGAAGAAGTTGGAGGTAAAGGTGCGGAGCGCGTGACGGATGTGCTCGAGCTGGACATCGCCGGCGAAGGCGGCGGCGGTGGCCGCGAGGGCGTTGGCGATGTTGACCCGGATGCGGCTGTCGAAGGTGGCCGGAATCTCTTCGGCGAGGAGCAGGCTGGTATCGCGGCGGTGCTCGATCAGGGTGATCATCTCGCCATGGCGCGTGGGGCGGAGGACGACGGCTTTGCCGCGCTCGCGGATGTGGTCGCGGATGACAGGATTCTCCTCGTCCATGCTGAAGAAGATGATCTCGCCGCGGGCGCCACGGGCCATCTCGACGGTCCACTGGTTGTCGGCGTTGAGGACACTGGCGCCATCGCGGAGGACGGACTGGGGGACGACGGCCTTGACACGGGCGAGCTCGGCGATGGTATTGACGCCGCGCAGACCGAGGTGGTCACTCGTGACGTTAGTGACGACGGCGATGTTGCAGCGATCGAAGCCGAGGCCGGAGCGGATAATGCCGCCACGAGCGGTCTCCAGCACGGCGTAGTTGATCGCGGGGTTCTTGAGGACCATCTGAGCGCTGCTGGGGCCGCTCATGTCACCGGCCATGATCTGGGTCTCGTCGATGTAGATGCCGTCGGTGGTGGTCAAGCCGACGAGCTTGCCGGCGCGCTTCATGATGTGGGCGATCATGCGTGAGGTGGTGGTTTTGCCGTTGGTGCCGGTGATCGCGACGATCGGGACGCGGGAAGGTTGACCCGGCGGGAAGAGCATATCGACGACGGCGCGGCCGACGTGGCGGGGGTGGCCCTCGGTCGGGTGGGTGTGCATCCGGAAGCCGGGCCCGGCGTTGACCTCGACGATGGCGCCGCCGGCCTGACGCACGGAACGGGCGATGTCTTCGGCGACGAAGTCGATGCCGGCGACATCGAGGCCGACGACCATCGCCGCCTGACGGGCGATCTCGCAGTTGTCGGGGTGGATGTCGTCGGTGCGGTCGATCGAGGTGCCGCCGGTGCTCATGTTCCCGGTCAGCTTGAGCTGGACGAAGCGGTCGGCGTCGGGCACGTCGTCGAGGGCGATGCTCTGCCGCTCCAGGACTTCCTGGGTCTGCTCGTCGACGACGATGCGGGTGAGGATCTTTTCGTGGCCGACACCACGGCGGGAATCGGCGTTGGTAAGGTCGATGAGCTGGCGGACGGTGTGCGTGCCATCGCCGACGACGTGGGCGGGGACGCGCTCGGCGACGGCGACGACCTGGCTATCGACGACGAGAATCCGATAATCCTTCCCGGTGATAAAGCTCTCAACGACGACGACACCGGTGCGGCTCTCGCGGTCGGCGATGGGGTAGGCCTCGCGAATCTCGGCCTCGTCGGCGAGGTTGATCATGACGCCGCGCCCGTGGTTGCCATCGAGGGGCTTGATGACGACGGGGTAGCCGACGCGGCCGGCGGCGCGAACGGCCTCGTCGGCGTTGCGGACGATCATTGAGCGGGGAACGGGGATGCCGACGTCGTGGAGCATCCGGTTGGTCAGTTCCTTGTTGCCGGCGATCTCGACGGAGATGTTGGCCGAATCACTGGTGACGGTGGCCCAAACCCGTTTCTGATAGGCCCCGTGGCCGAGTTGGGCGAGGGAACGGCGGGGGTCGAGGCGGAGGACGGGAATACCGCGCCGCTCGGCTTCGCCGACGATGGCGCCGGTCGAGGGACCATAGGCGAGGCGTTCGGCGACCTTGATGACTTCCTCTTCCAACTCATGGACAAAGTCGAAGTCGGGCTCGGTGTCGTAGACGAGATGGTTGGCGAGGCGGGTCGCGAGGCGGCCGGCGGCAAGCCCAACGTCCTCCTGTTGATATTGGTAGACGACGTTGTAGACACCGCGCTCGGGAGTGCTGCGGGTCTTGCCGCGGACGACCTCGGCGCCAGCGAGGTTTTGCAGTTCGAGGGCGACGTGCTCGACGACGTGACCCATCCAGGTTCCCTCGCGCATGCGCTGGAGGAACCCGCCGGGGCGACCAACTGAGCAGGAATGGTCATAGAGGGATGGCAGCAGCTCGGTGAGGCGCTCGTAAAACTCGGGGATTTTGTTGGTGGGACGCTGTTCCAGCTCGCCGATGTCGAGGAGGAGACGAATGGCGGGCAGGCGGGCCCAGACATTCGGGCCGCGGTAGACGGTGGTCTCGCGGATCTCCAACACGGCGGTCTCCTCGGATGAAGGGCTGAGGACTGAGGACTGAGGACTGAGAGAGACGCGAACTCAAGCCGCAACGCTATCGTAGAACGTCCAGTGATCTCCTTCCCAGGGGTCAGGCAACGGCATCGATGAATCGTTTAGTCGTCGAGCAGGTGACGGGTTTTGAGATCGAAGCGGTGGCCGGGGGTGAGGACATGGAGGACGGCGCCGCTGATGGTGATGTTGCCGTGACCCTTGACCTGAAAGACGTCGGAGTACATGTGGGAGCCATCGACGATGGTGACGCTGTGGCGACCGACGACCTCGGCCGCGCCGTCGGGGTCGAAGAGGGCGGCGGTGTCCTCGTCGATGCCCATGCCGAGGAGACCGGGGTTGGAAGCGACGAGGGCGAGGAGGCGGCCGATGCGGTCGCGCTGGCGGAAATGCTGGTCGAGGATGACGCCGGGGACGAGGCCGAAGCCTGCCACCATATTGGCCATGCGCTGGCGCGGGGTGGGGCCGCTGGCGCCAAAGGCGACCATGTGTGAGGAGAGGATGGAGGCGCCGGCACTCGTGCCGGCGACGATCGCGCCGGCGGCGTTGCGTTCGAGGACGAGCCGCATGACGCGGGTGCCGCCGACGATGGCGGCGAGCCGGAGCTGGTTGCCACCGGTGAGGAAGATACCAGTGGCGTCCCGCATCTGCTCGATCGCGGCATCGGCGTCGGCGGCACGACGGTCAGCGAGGTAGACGACCTGAGCTTGCTCGGCACCGAGACCGAGGAAGATGGCTTTGTAGCGCTCGCCGGCCGACTCGATCGAGGAGGCGGTGGGGACGACGGCGATGCGGGCGGTGCGACCGCCGGCGAGTTGGACGAAGGTCGAGAGAATGATTTTGTCGTCAAACTTGTCCTCGGCGCCACCGATGGCCATGATCGGGCCGTGGCGAGGCGGGGCGACGACCGCGCGGGGGGGCCGCTCAGAGACGGCGGCCTCGGCTCGGCTCTCGGTACGGGTGCTCACCGGTTCCCCTCGTTCCCATGTCCCGGGCGCCCATGGCGCAACCACGCGTCCGCCTGGGCCGCGTTGGTGGGCGACTCTAGCGCGGTTGGGGCAGGGCGTCAATAAACGGGGGTTGTGCGGAGGGCACGAATGGAAGAGGGCAGGGGTCAGGAGTCAGGAGGTGCGTGGCGGCGGTATTCTTGCGGCGTAGGTGGTCGCGAGGAGCGAGATGTGGGACGAGGACGATGACGAATCCGCTGGTGACCCGGCTGACCGAGGGGATTGTCCTGGCCGATGGGGCGATGGGGACGATGCTGTACGCCGGGGGGGCGGCGCTCGACGAGAGCTTCGACGCGCTCAACCTCTCGAAGCCGGAGTTGGTGGCAGCGACGCACCGGGCGTATTTGGAGGCCGGGGCGGACCTGATCGAGACGAACACGTTCGGCGCGAACCGCTACCGGCTGGAGCACTTCGGGCTGGCGGATCGGGTGCGAGAGATCAATAAGCGAGGGGTGCGGCTGGCACGGGAGGCCCGGGAGGTGACCGGCCAGGCGGCGCTGGTCGCGGGGTCGATCGGGCCGACAGCGCGGACGCTGGCGCCCTTTGGCACGGCCGACCCGGAAGCGGTGCGGGCGGTCTTCCGGGAGCAGATCGAGGCGCTGCTGGAGGGCGGGGTCGATCTGCTGATGATCGAAACGATCGGCAACCTGGCGGAGATGGAGCAGGCGATCGGGGCGGCGCGGGATGCGAGCGACCTGCCGGTGGTGGCGATGATGACGTTCGCGGAGGATGGGCGAACGATTGGGGGGAGCACACCGGAGGACGTGGTCGAGCGGCTGCGGTCGCTGGAGGTGACGGCGCTCGGGGCGAACTGCTCGGTCGGCCCGCAGCGGATGTTGCCGGTGGTGGCGGCGATGGGCCGGCGGCTGGCGGAGTTGGCCGGCGCGGCTGGGGGCGGGCCGGCGCTGGCTTGTATGCCGAACGCGGGCTGGCCGGCGCAGGTCGGAGGGCGGGTGATCTACCGATCCTCACCGGAGTACTTCGCGGAGTTCGCGCGGCGGGCGGCGGAGACGGGGGTGCGGCTGATCGGCGGCTGCTGCGGGACGACGCCAGCCCACACCCGGGCGATGCGTGAGGCGTTGACCGTGCGGGCGGGAGATCAGCAGACGACGGGGGACGAGGCGACGGCCGCGACGGCGCCGCCGGTGTCGACGCGGGTCCGCGCCGTACCCGACGCGGACCTGACGCCGGCCGAGGGACCAACGGAGATTTGCGCGAAGCTGCAGGGGCGGAAGTTTCTGGTCAGCGTGGAGATCGACCCACCGAAGGGGCTTAATCCGGCGAAGGCGCTGGAGGGGGCGCGACTGCTGAAGGAGGTCGGGGTCGACGCGATCAACGTCGCCGACTCGCCGATGGCGCGGGTGCGGATGAGCGCGTTGACGCTCTGCTACTTGATCCAGCATCAGGTGGGGGTGGAGACGATCATCCACTTCACGACGCGGGATCGCTCGTTGATGGGGTTGCAGTCGGAGCTGCTCGGGGCGCACGCGGTGGGGGTCCGCAACATTTTGGCACTGACGGGCGACCCGCCGAGTTTGGGGGACTATCCCGATTCGTCGGCCGTCTACGACGTCGACTCGATCGGGTTAATCCGGGTGCTATCGCGGTTGAACGCCGGGACGGATTCGGCGGGAGCGTCAATTGGACGCCCGGCGAACTTCACGATCGCCTGCGCGGTCGATCCGACGCGGGACGATCTGGAGGAAGAGGCGCGACGGTTGCGAGCGAAGCTGGAGGCTGGGGCCAACTTCGTGATGACGCAGCCGATCTATGACGCGGCGGTCTGGCGGCGCTTTCTCGACGTCTTTGGCGCGGAGCGGCTGCCGGTACCGACCCTGGTGGGCATCTTGCCGTTGCAGAGCTCGCGGCACGCGGAGTTCCTGCATAACGAGGTACCGGGGATCACCCTGACCGACGAGGCCCGGGAGCGGATGCGGAAGGCGGGGGCCGAGGGGCGGCGGGAAGGGGTCAAGATGGCCCAGGAGCTGTTGTTGGAGCTACGGCCGGATGT
>JAABUN010002337.1_pt1 | contig 34317 bp, 33 predicted proteins | sample 5559311 | NCBI WGS metagenome assembly JAABUN01 (sample SAMN10711877, study PRJNA513370) | rock metagenome | isolation source: Antarctica rocks | place: Antarctica: Victoria Land, Siegfried Peak sud | reverse complement strand
GCGCCGTGCCGTTGCGGTTGAAGCCGTAGCGACCGACCGAAGCAATGTCCCCGCAACCGGGGCAGGACAGCGCAATCATGCCCCCAGTCTACTTGGACCCGATAAACGCAATCAAGCCCGTAGCCGTGGCAGCAGCCAAAATACCTGACACAAAAGAGCCATGTCCATTAAACGTGCTCTCATCATCATCCGGGTAACTGGATGGCGTCACCTCGTTGAAGCCGTAAAGGTTCGTGCCGTTCACGACTGCCCCATTGGGCCTGGGCGCGATCTTGGGCAGCAGGTCAACGTGTTGCCGGCTGATGCCTGAATCAAGAACCGCCGTGTAAAAACTTCCACCTCTCGTTCGGTTCCAGGTGGCTTCCAATCCGATAAGCCGCAACGGAAACTGCTCAGAAGCAAAGAACGCATCCGTCGGGGTGGCTCCTCCGGAAATGATTGCGTTCATCTCCGCATATTCAACCAGCGGATTCCGGTTCAGCAGCGCGACCCAGGATTGTGCATCCAGAGGACCGGGCACACGCAAACAACGCCACCGGATGCCTTTGGCGTGGGACAGTTGAACCAGGCTATTCGCGGCAAGCACATCGCGCACGGCGGCTTCGGACGCGCTGGCCTTGAACTTAACCAGCACCTGGTCGGCGGCATACGAGTAGCCCCCGACAAAAATCGTGCGCTCCGGGAACGGCGCGCCTCCCTCGACAGGCTCCACCACAGGCGCGGGGGGCGGCGGGGTGACAGGACGGCTGAAGTCAGGCGGCGGGGGCAGTTCTTGGGCAAGCGACGCCAGCGGCGCTCCAACAAAGAGAAGCGAAACGCCGGCCAACACACCGAAGCCGCTGAAAAGCGAAACAGGAAAGTTGCGAGTCATGAAGGAATCTACTCCCGAATATAGCCTTTGTCGTTCACAGACACAGGGCATTCCGACATCCCCCTTGCCTCCTCCTGCCCGCACTTCTGTAGATGAGAATTTTTGCGCGAGCCAACCGTTCGTCCTTCCCTCCTCTGCCAGGGAGAAAGGGCGAGGACAAAAACGATGACGTTGACTGTTCAAAGTGAAGTCGCCGTGCGCGACCAGATCGTTCCCGTCGGGCCGGGCGACTCCTTTTTCGACGTGTTGCGAAAGGTCGGCGTGGCCGCCGTCGAACTGGAGGCAGCGCCCGATCTGTCGGTCCCGCACATCAAAGGCGAAGACGGCAAGCCGCTGTTCTCGCTGGCGACGCCCTCCGCAGTCCAGCTTCTCAAGGAACGTTTCGAGGCGGGGAAAATCCGCGTCACCGCCCTGATGCTGGCAACCGATTTTTCTGGCGACGCGGCCGAAGCGCACGTTGCCTGGGCCGTTCGCGCCGCCCATGCGGCGCAGGTTCTGGACGCTCCCGCGCTTCGCATTGACACCTGGACGCGCCGAACCGACCTTCCCATCGCCACCATCGTGGACAACTTCGCCTGGTGCGTTCGCCGCGTGCTGGACGAAACGGCCGAGACGGGCGTCGCTCTGGGCATCGAAAACCACGGATCGCTGTCCAACGATCCCGCGTTCCTCGACGCCGTTTTCGCCGCGTGCGACGATCCGCGCCTGGGCATGACGCTGGACACGGGCAACTTTTACTGGTACGGCCATCCTTTGAGCGACGTGTACGCGATCATCGAACGCTTCGCGCCGCGCGCCAAGCACACGCACATCAAGAACATCGCCTACCCGGCCGAAATTGCGGAAACGAAGCGTGCCATCGGCTACGAATACAGCCGCTACGCCGCCCCGCTCGATGAGGGGAACATTGACGTGGCCCGTGTCGTTCGCATCCTCCGTCAGGCCGACTATCGCGGCGACCTGTGCGTCGAGAACGAGGCGCTTTCCCGCTACGGCGGGCCGGAACAGCAAACGCAAATCCTGCGGCGCGACGTGCAAACGCTGCGCACGGCCCTTCAAAACGAGGCACGAACATGACCGATTGGAAGCCCGACAGGGAGAAATGGCGGCGCGATTACGACGAAGCCGGCTACCTGGTCGTGGAAAACGCCCTGGATGCCGCGCTGCTTTCGCGCCTGCGCGACGCGGTGGAAAAGATCGAGCAGGCGGTCACGAACGACACGCTGCCGCCGCACCTGCGGCGCTGGGTGTCGCTGGAGCGGGACCGCACGCGCGGCCTGAGCAGCGGCGCGTCCGACAGCGACGCCATCTCGAACATCATGGAACTGCCTATGTTCGACCCGCTGTTTCGTGATCTCATCGTCTACGACCGCGTCCTGGATATTTTGGAGAGCCTGTTCCAAAGCGGCGAGTTCGCCTTTCACAACTACAAGTGCATCTGCAAAATGCCGGGCGGCAAAGCGGCCTTTCAATGGCACCGCGACCTGCCCTACCTCCAGCACACCAGCCCGAACCTGCTTACCTGCATGCTGTGCCTGGACCCGATGACCGAGGAAAACGGCGCGACCGTTGTTTGTCCCGGAACGCATCGCGTGCCGCACGAAGCCGTGAAGCCGCGGGACACGGACATTCCCGCCGCCGACGTTCCCGCCGAGCGCGTGACCGTCGCCTGTCCCGCCGGCTCGGCCGTGCTGTTTCACGTCAGCCTCATCCACGGCGGCCCGCCCAACCAGACGCAGAGCAAGCGGCGCAACGTCATCGGCATCTGGTCCGGGCCGGACGCCTACCCGACGACCGGCGCGCGCTACGCTTATCAGGGCGTGATGCCGCGCAGCAATGACCCGGCCCGGCAGCGGCAGATCGCCCAAACGTTCGGGAAAGCCTGACGATGCCTTTCACCCTGGACCTGCGAACGCGCGTCGAGACCGCTCCCGGCAGCGACGTTTGGCGTGTATGCGTCGTGCGCGAGGAGATTGCTGCCGCCCAAACCGCCGTGTTGCTGTGCGACGTGTGGGACGATCACTGGTGCGCGAGCGCGGCCCGCCGCTGCGACGCGCTCGCGCGCAAAATGGCTCCGGTCGTAAACGCCGCGCGCGCAAAGGGCGCGCAAATCATCCACGCCCCGTCCGACTGCATGGCCTTTTACGAAAATACGCCGCAACGCCAACGTTTGCGGGACGCGCCCTTCGCCGGGCCGCCAAACCCGGACGCGCTTTCGGAGCCGCCGCTGCCCATTGACGATTCGGACGGCGGCTGCGACGATGAGCCGCCCTGCCCCGTGCGCCGCGCGTGGACACGGCAGCACCCGGCCATCCCCATCGCGGGTGCCGACGGGATCAGCGACAGTGGGACCGAAGTCTATAATCTGCTCTGCGAAAAGGAAATCACCACGCTCCTCATCCTGGGCGTTCACACGAATATGTGCATCCTGAAGCGCTCCTTTGGCATTCGGCAGATGCGGCGCTGCGGCGTTCGCTGCATGCTCGTGCGCGACCTGACCGACACGATGTACAACCCACGAATGCCGCCGTTCGTCTCCCATGATGAGGGAACCGAGCGGGTCATCGCGCACATCGAAAAATACCTATGCCCATCGGTCCTGAGCACCTTCGCCGTCGAATGAATTCGCGGTTACCGAAGGCACAGGGGCGGCCCGCGCCGACTGAATTCTGGAGTCCGCGAAGTCCGACTTGGTGTCGTCCGTAGCCGCGAATTCATTCGACGGCGTGCCCGTTGAGGAAAAATCCCATGCCCGTGCCGCGATACCGAAGAATGTCCTTCCTGGCAGTCCTTTTGGTTCTTTGCTCCCCGACGGCGCTTTTGGCGAAAGGAAACGAGCCGGTGAAGACCATCGCCCATTTTTCTGACTTCGTAGGGGGGAAACCGGCGAACGGCGCGCCGGGCGGTTGGACACCCTGGTCGCCGCGCGCCGAGATTGCCGCGCGTTTCTCGATAGACAACGAAGCCGGACGCACGAAAAACGGGTCGCTTCGTATCGAGGCCGGTGACAATCCGGCCGCGCTGGGCGCGTGGCGGCGGCAGGTGGACAACATCACGCCCGGCCGAACGTACCGATTCACGGCGTACTACCGGACCCGAAACGTTGCGCGTCCCGGTCGCAGCGTCTTCGCCCAACTCGGTTGGTTGGATGCGAAGGGCGAGCGGTTGCGCCTGCCCGACATCGCCGCTGACGGCCGCGCCGCGGAGGGTGGCTGGACACGCGTGGAGTGCGTTGCCGACGCCCCGGAGGATGCGCGGGGCGTCGTGATCGAATTGTCGCTTGGCTGGGCGTCCGGCGGCACGGTCTGGTGGGACGACGTTACGCTGGAGGAAGTGACGGCCCCGCGCCGGGTCGTGCGCGCGCTGACCGTTTATCACCGGCCGCAAAGCACGGGCGACGCGGCCAAAAGCGTCGCCGAATTTTGCCGCGTGGTCGAATCGGTTGCGGATCAGCAACCGGACATCATCTGCCTGCCCGAAGGCATTACCGTGATCGGAACGAGCAAGACGTATGCCGAGGTGAGCGAGCCAATCCCCGGCCCGACGACGCGAACGCTGGGCGCACTCGCCAAAAAGATGCATTCCTACCTCGTGGCGGGGCTGATCGAACGCGACGGCGCGACGATTTATAACACGGCCGTACTCGTCGGGCGGGGCGGCGAACTCGTCGGCAAGTACCGCAAAACGCATCTGCCGCAGGCCGAAGTCGAGGGCGGCCTCACGCCCGGCGGCACCTACCCCGTTTTCAAAACCGATTTCGGCGTCGTCGGCCTGCTGATCTGCTGGGACGTTCAGTTTCCCGAACCCGCGCGCGCCCTCGCGCTCAAAGGGGCCGAACTGATCCTGTTGCCGATCTGGGGCGGAAGCGAGACGCTGGCCCGCGCCCGCGCCATCGAGAACCACGTCTTTTTGATAACGTCGAGTTACGACATGAAAACGTTCATCGTGGACCCGACCGGCGACGTACGGGCCGAGGCGACACGCGAGAAACCCGTCGCGCTCGCCGAACTGGACCTGGAAAAACGGATCGTGCAGCCCTGGCTGGGCGACATGAAAACGCGCACCTGGAAAGAGCGGCGCGGCGATATTCCCGTGGAGGCATCCTGATGAACAGCAATCCGTTGTCGCTTGGCATCATCGGCGCGGGCGGGCGGGGCGTGCGCTGCTTCGGCAAGTTGATTGCCGCCCGTGACGACGTCCGCCTGACCGCCCTCGCCGATGTCAACCCGGTTCGGATGGAGGCCGCCTGCGCCCTGCTCGGCCTGAACCCGGCCCGCTATACCGACGTCGACGCCCTGCTAACCGAACAAAAACTCGACGGCGTGATCGTCACCAGCCCGGATTTTTGTCACGCTGGGCATGTCCTCGCCGCGCTCCGTGCGGGCGTGCGTCACGTTTTGGTGGACAAGCCGCTCGCCACCACCGTCGCCGACTGCCTAAAGATCGCGCGTGCCTTGAAGGAGACGGGCGCGCACCTCGCCATCGGCTTCAACATGCGGCACCTGCCCCTCATTGAAACGATCAAGCGCGTGATTGACGACGGCGTGATCGGCGACCTGATGCTGATCGAGAACCGCGAGTTTTACGACGGCGGGCGCACCTACATGGCGCGCTGGAACCGAAAATACGCCTGGTCGGGCGGTTTGTGGGTCCACAAGGGGACGCACGACTTCGACGTGTTCAACTGGTGGAACGCGGGCGGAACGCCGGTCCGCGTCAGCGCATCGGGCGGCGTGAACGCGCTGCGGGCCGACAAAATCCCGTTCCCGGTCGAGCCAAACAAGCCGGTCGGCCCGAACTGTACCTCCTGCGCCTACGCCGACGTGTGCCCCGACTTTTCCGCGCCCGTCGGCGGCAAGGATTTGTACAACGCCGAAACTGCCTTCGCCGACGGCTACGTTCAGGATTTGTGCGTGTTTTTGTCCGACAAGGACACGCACGACAACGGCATCGCCCTCGTCGAGTACGACAACAACGTGCGCGCCAGCCACCTGGAATGCTTCGTGTGCAACTTCACCGACCGCCTGTACACCATCGTCGGCGACCGGGGCACGCTGATGGCCCATTTGGAGGACCCGACGCGCATCGAACTGCGCCCGCGCTGGGGTGCAAACAAAACCATCGAAGTGCCGCCCGCCGGGGAAGGCAGCCACGGCGGGGCCGACCCGCGCCTGCTCGAAAACTTTCTCGCGGCCATCCGGGGCGGCGCAACGTCCTCCTCGACGCTGCGCGACGGCATCCGAGCCGTCGCCGTCGGGCAGGCCGCCGAAGTTTCCTGGCGAAACCACCGCATGGTGGACATCGGCGAACTCGGCGATTTGTCCGACGCCTCTTTGCTCGGCGAGCCGAAAGGATAACTGCCGGTGCCGTTCGTTCCTCTGCACCATGACGCCGACGACATGGAAAACCGGACGGGCCTGTGGCTGTGCCCACGTCTGGAACGGCCCGCCGCGTCGGAACCATTCGTCGGGACCCGCCTTTACGCCACGCGCGAAGCGGTCACGGGCGGCGTCGCCCTGCGAATCGAAATCCCCAAAGGCTCGCGCGGCATCGTCACCTACGAGCATTCGCCGCTCCCCGCCGGCTCAGCCGGGATCACGTTTTACGCCCGCGCCTCCGAACCGCTCGACCTGACCCTCAAAAACGTCCTGGTGCGGGTGGGCACGACCTGGGCCAAGCACGACGTTCCGTGGGCCGCGCTCGGAACCAAACCCGACGCGCCCGACATCGGCTATGAATTTACGCTCGGCCTTGCCGCGCCCGCCCCGCGCGACGTGTGGATTATCATTGACCGCCTGGGCACGGAGGGGCCGACCTTCGAGGCCGCTCCGCCCCTTTCGCCCACACGCGGCCCTGACAGGGTTATCAACACGCGCGAATTGGTCGGCAACGCCGCCGTGCTCGCCCCCACGATGCAGCGTTTGCGGCGGCGTGAACGATTCCGAATCGTCGCCTTCGGGGACAGCGTGACGGCCGGCGCGCAGAGTTTCCGGGGCAACTGGGACCTCAAGGATGCCGCGCCGCAACACCTGTATTTCAGCCGCCTGGCGCGCGGCCTGGAAAAGCATTTCGGCGTCGGCAACATTGCCTGCGTGCAAAACGGGCACGGCGGCTGGACTGCGGAGAAGGCGAAAACGGTCGCGCCAAAGGTTTTCGGCGAGATGCTGCCGGGCGACGTGCTGCTTCTGGAATTCGGCGCGAACGATCTGGGCTGGGCCGAGCACGGCATAGACCGCTGGCTCACCAATCTGCGCGATCTTGTCCACATGGCGCGCGCCAAAACCGATCAAATCGTCGTCCTGACCCCGACCGTGGGCGGCAAAATCCCCCAGTTTGCCCCGGCAATCTCGGCCGCAATACGCCGCTTTGCCCAAAGTGAGCGCGTTGCGTATGCCGACATCACGCTCTGGAGTTTGTACCGAGGCGAAGCGTTCGCCTGGGCGTATCTGGCCAACGAGTACCACCCCGACTTCATGGGCCACGCGATGATCGGCGAGATAGTGTTGCCGCTGTTCACCGGCGAACACTTTGACTGGCCGCCCCGCCGCGCCCTCACCCCGGCCTCGCGGACTCGGCCTCCCCTCTCCCAAGTTTGGGAGAGGGGAGGGACCCGCCGCAGGCGGGAGGGGTGAGGGCGCGGCGGGTTACACAGGAAGAACAAGGAGAACGAACCCATGCAAACAACGAGCGCGCTCTTGCTGCTGTTTGTACTGGCGGCCTGCGGGCAAGCAACAACGGCTGCCGCCGAAATGCCCCTCATCCACGCCGGCCACCCCCGGATGGCGTTCGCGCCTGCCACGGCAAAACAGGACGCGGCCCGCCTTCAACGCAGCCCGTTCTGGAAAGACTTCGCCGCGCGAGCCATCCGCCACCTTGAAGCCAGCGATGACAGCCCGCGCGCGCTCGCCGACGCCCTTTGTCAGGGCAGTCTGCTCGCCCTTGCGACCGACGACGCCGCAACCGGGAAAAAGGTCGGCGCGGCGCTCGACCGGCTTTCCCGCCTCGTCGAAACCGGCGGCTGGAAGATTGACGACGACCTCGCGCAGGGCATGTTGCTGACCGACATCGCGTTCGGCTACGACTGGGCGTATCCGTACCTCAGTTCGGAGCAGCGGACGCGCGGCGCAGGGACGCTCGTCATGCTCGCCAACTACTCGAAAACAACGTTCGCCGGCTACTTCAAAAAGGAGACCGCCACCGCCTTCAACAACCACACGCACTGGAACCACGTCGGCGTCGGCGCGGCGGGCTTCGCCGTGGCGGGCGACCACCCCGGCGGGCGCGCGCTGGCCGAGGAAAGTTACCGCTGGTTCACGGGCGTCTTCCTGCCGGTCTTCGAGCGCTGGGTGGGCAAGAACGGCATCTGGAATGAGGGAACGCACTACAACCAGGTGGCCTTCAAGCCGACGTTTTTGTGGATGGAGGCCGCCGGCCCCGCGCTGGGCAAGAACTTTTTCGACGCCCCGTGGGTGCGCGCGTCCGGCTACTACTGGGTCTACCTGACCCGCCCCGATGACACGATGACCATCCTGGGCGACTGGTGGCCCGACCGTTTGGGCGACACGGTCGTCAACCTCCATGCGCGCACCTTCTGGGTCACGTCGCGCGCGGCCTCGGCGAGCCGCGACGGGCACCTGCAGGCGTTCGCGCAGCGGCAACTCCCCTACGCCCTGAAAAAAGCGCCCGAAGTGTGGAACCTGATCTGGTACGACCCCGATTTGCCCGCCCGCCCCGTTTCCGAACTGCCCCCGTCCCGGCTGTTCCAGGGGGACAAATCTGTCGGCGGCGGGGAAACGCTGGCCGTGCTGCGCTCCTGCTGGGGACCCGACGCCCGCCTCATCACCTTCTCGATGGGCGACTGGTTGGGCCACCACGACCATTACGACAGCAACAGTTTCACCATCCACTACAAGGAAGACCTCGCCATTGACCCCGGCTATGGCGGCGAAAAGGACATTGACTGGACCTACTACCGCCGCACTATCGCCCACAACAGCCTGCTCGTCCCCGTTTCCGAAGCGCAGGCGGTTAAGGACGACCCGCGCATCAAGGGGCGCGGCTGGAACTACGACGGCGGTCAGCGTGTCCCGCTCGTGCAGGAGCGCCCCCGCAACCAGGAGCAGTTTTTCGCCGTCAAGAACCCCGAATACCTGGACAAAAGCCTCTTCGAGACCGGCGACTGCCTCGCCTTCGACAGCCGCCCGACGTATGACTACGTCGTCGGCGACGCCACCCGCGCCTACCACCGCTCGCAACTCACCCGCTGGGTACGCCATCTCGTTTTCCTGAAACCCGACGTACTCGTTGTCTACGACGTGCTGGAAACGCCGCCCGGCCGACAGCCGCGCTGGCTACTGCAAACCGTCAACAAACCCACGCTGCAGAGCGGCAGCAGACTCGTCGCCCAAAACGGGGCGGCCGAACTGCGCGTACAAACTCTGCTACCCGCCCAACCCGCCGCCACCTTCCACGCCACGCCGACCACCTCGCCCTTCGGCCCGCAAACCAGCGTCGCCCCGCTGTACCGAACCGAAATCGCCGCGTCCGCCGGGGGCACGGAACACCGCTTCCTCCACGTCCTGCACATCACCGACAAGGACGCCCCCCGGAGCGTCGAAAGCAACTATCGGCGCGACGGCGACCGCATCCGCGTGCAGGTCGGGCGAGGGACCGGCGCGAAGACAGTCTTCCTGCGTTGGGACGGCAAGCCAGGCGTCGAGGTGCGGTAAAGTCTCATGTTGAGCAAAAGTAACTTGACATGATGACCATGACCTTCAGTGACGCAACAAAGGAGTTCCAACGCTTCCTGGTGCAGCAAGGACGTTCTCCTAAACTTGTCTGGGTATTCCGAGAAGATGTTTTCCTGTACCCAGACGCGCTCGACATTCGTTGGCCGCTACCGGCCAATAATACCGAGCGGGCACAGCAGCTGTACGAAAGCGGGCAGGAGCAAGGCTTGGGTGTAGCTCTGGAAGCCTTATGCGAACAGGGCAAGGTAACTTGCTGTTACGTATTCGTACCAGCAGACAAGACCGAGGCGGAGTGTGCCTTACTGTCGGGCCTGAAGTTCAGCATTTTGACCACACCCATACCAACACGGAAAGTGTGGCTTGGTATCTTGAGCAGCACCTTTTCGCGACCAGTGACACTGTCGCCGTATCGGCACTTCGCTGACGCCCAGTTGCCCAAACGCGAGGCTGCCTGATCGCTTTCTGGCTACACGGAATGCGAATGCAACCAGTACCTTGCTTCGCTCTCTCGATGGTAGGTGCTTCGCGCCCCCGAGTTCGGGCGTTGAGCCACTGGCCACTCGCATAGCCGATGAGCAACCAGAGCACTCAATCCGCTGAGGAGCGGCAGCGGCCCGGCCGTGGCTTGCTTTACGTCGGCATTTTTCTGGCCGTGCCCGCATTGGTGTACCTGGCAACGGTAATGATAGCGACTTCAGGAGACCGGGCCGCCGACACTCCGGACTCGTTCATGCCGTTTGTTATGCCGTTTGTTTACGCCTCACCGATTCTGGCGTTGGCGTGCTTCGCGGTTGCGGTTTTCGCCTTTGTTCGATTCCGGCGTTCGCAGGCAAGGCACGTTGCGGTCGCAGCCGTCGTGTGGCTTTTCGACGCGGCGGCCTACGTCTTCACATTTCGTGATTTCGCGCACCGCATGGAGTAACTATGGCAAGGTCTCAGCGCGCTATTCCGTTGGTGAGCGAATCCCTGTTCCGGTTCGGAGGTCAGGCGGCGTGGACGACGTTCTCCTGCGCTGGGACGGCAAGCAGGGCGTTCAGGTGCGTTGACCAGTGCAAACAATGAGTGAGACAAACACGGTGCGGGTGGCGATGATTGGGGCCGGGGTGATGGCGAACGCGGTCCACTACCCCTCGCTCGCCTCGTTCGAGGATGTGGAGTTCGCCGCCATCTGCGACCTGGCCGCCGAGCGCCTGACGCGAACGGCGGACAAGTACGGCATTGACCGGCGCTACACCGACTACCGGAAGATGGTCGAGGAGGTCGCCCCGCACGCCGTCTACGCCATCGGGCAGCCGCACCTGATGTACGACGTTTGGGTCTGGTGTCTCCAGCAGGGTCAGAACCTGTACATCGAGAAGCCAATGGGTCTTTCCATCCATCAGGCCCGCTCGCTCGCGTACCTGGCCGAGAAGCACGGCTGCATCACTCAGGTCAGTTTTCAGCGGCGCGCCTGCCCGATGGTGGTCCGTCTGTGGGAGGAGTGCCGGAGGCGCGGCCCGGTCACCCATGCCGTCTGCGAGTTCACCAAGTGCAGTCCCGGACCGACCGTCGGGCCGCGCGACCACATGATGGACGACGGCGTTCACGCGGTGGACACGCTGCGCTGGCTGTGTGGCGGCGAGGTGAGCGAGATACAAAGTGTTACGCGACGTGTCGGCGTTCCGGACATCAACTTCATCGCCGCCCTGCTCACCTTCGACAACGGGGCGACCGGCGTTCTGCTGAACAGCTGGACGAGCGGGCGGCGCGTCTTCCGGGTGCAGATACACGCGCCCTCCATCAGTGCGGAGGCCGAGCATGAGGCCAAAGGGTATCTTTACGCTGACGGCGACACCAAAGGCGTTGAGTACGACACGCGCCAGGTCGCCGGCAGCGACGAGTTGTACGTCTTTGGCGGCTTCCAGGCCAAGAATCACGAGTTCATCGCCGCCGTGAAGTCCGGTGGACAGCCGACCTCCCACTTCGGCGACGCGGTCAAGACCATGGAGGTCGCCGACAGAATCCTCGCCCAGTCTCTCCTGCGCGGCGAGTAACTCGGAACAGAAAGGCTTTCACGATGGCGGAGACAGAACGCAGCATCGGTCGGCCCATGCGAATCGTCAGCCTCAGTTTCCGCATGGGCAGCAAGAGTCTCGAAGAGGCCGCCGCCGTGGTAGACCGGGAGGGCGCGCGGGGCTGTGACCTGATTGCCCTGCCGGAGACCTGGACGGGGACAGTCCCGCAACGTTTGGAGGACCGCACCGTTTCCACGCTCGCGGCCTTCGCACGGGCGCACCGCACCTACCTCGTCTGCCCCATCAACCGCTGGGAGGACACGCGCTGCCTGAACTCCGCCGTTCTTCTGGACCGCCGGGGCGAGGTGGCCTGTATCTACGACAAAGTCTATCCGTACTGGAGCGAGTTCGAGCAGAAGCCGCCGGTGCAGATAGGGCGGGACGCACCTGTCTACCAAGCGGACTTCGGGCGCGTCGGCATGGCAACCTGTTTCGACGTCAACTTCCCCGCCGTCTGGCAGCGGCTCGCCGACCAGCAGGCGGAACTCGTCGTCTGGCCCAGCGCTTACTCCGCCGGCTCGTCCTTGCAGGCCCACGCCCTGAACCACCACTTCGCTATCGTGACCGCGACCGCCACGGGCGACTGCCAGGTCTACGACATCACTGGGGAGCGCCTTCTCGACGAGCGGGGCGAGGGCCTGAACATCAGCCGGATAACCCTGGACCTGGACCGGGGAATCTACCACGAGAACTTCAACGTTGACAAGCGCGACCGGCTCCTGCGCGAGCGCGGCGACGAGGTGCTGCTGGAGAAGTCCCTGCCACGCGAGGAGTGGTTCGTCCTGCGGGTCAAGCGACCCGGCGTGAGCGCGCGGGCGCTGGCCCAAGAGTACGGGCTGGAGGACTTGCGCGATTATCTCAGCCGCCGCCGCCGCGAAATTGACCAAATGCGCGGCGCGGCGTTCCCCGCCCACGACCCGGCGTGACGCCGAGAGAAAGGGGTCTCCCGTGGTCGCCCGCTTACAAATACGGAGCCTGACGGCTGCGGCACTTTCGTTACTTTCGCTCGGCGCGTCCTCCCTTGCCGCCGGCCCTGCTCGCCCCGGAACCTATGGGGCCACGCTCGCTCCCGCCCTCCCGAAGGGCGCTGTCCTTGTTCCCGCCGCGAAGGGCGCTCTCGCGGCGGCGATTGCCTCTCATGGCACGAACACGACCTTCTTCCTCAAGGCCGGCGTTCACACCGGCAACGGCGAAATGCGACCGAAGGCGGGTTCCGTCTTCGTCGGGGCGGCGGGAGCCATCCTCGACGGCGGAAACACCACGCCCTATTGTTTCAAGCACGACCCCGGCGTCATCCCCTATTCCGCCGCCGCGCCGCGCTACGTCGTCACCCTGCGCAACCTCGTCATCCGCAATTACGCCCCCGCCGACCAGACGTGCGCGGTCATGGTCGAGGGCACGGGACGGGGGTGGCAGAACGTGCTGACCGACCCCGCCGACCGCAACGGCTGGCTGCTCGACCACTGCACGTTTACCGCGAACCGCGCGGGCGGGGCGTTCCTCGGCTCGGCCTCGACCGCCCGGAACTGCCTGGCCTCGAACAACGGCCAACTCGGCTTCAAGGCCACCGGGCGCAAGGTACGGTTCCTGACCTGCCGCTCCACAGCCAACAACGCTCAACGCAAGTTCAACTACTTCTGGGAAGCCGGCGGCATGAAGTGCTGGAACGTGAAAGAACTCCTGATTGACGGCGGCGAATACGACCACAACGGCGGCTTCGGCGTGTGGACCGACTACGCATGGGACGGCAACGTCATCCGCAACGCGGGCTTCCACGACAACCGGCGGGCCGGAATCACCGTCGAGATGACCATCGGCGTCGAGGTCACGGGCTGCACGCTGAGCCGTAACGACACCGACGGTATCGCCGGGACTATCCCCGCAGCGTTCCGCCCGTGGGACAAATCACCCAAGTCCAGCCCGGACCTGTGGGCCGGGGAAATCTTCCTGTTCAACGGCTCCGGCGCGGGGACCTACGTTGACGCCACCACCAAGACCTCCCACACATTCACCGGCAGGACCCGGATTCACGGCAACCGTATCCGCAACGGCAACGGCGGGGTCCTGTGCCTGTATCAGGACCGGGGCAGTATCAACCCCCTCGGCGCTCAAATGGCGGGGTCGCAGAACGGGCCGGTGGCCGGGCTGGACGGAATTGTCGTCGAAAACAACGAAATAGCCTGTGTCGCCGGCTACGCCGCCGGGGTGAACACGCTCGTCAATCGCGATTACAAGGACGCCGCCGGCTCCTGGGGACCCATCCCCTCTGCCCAGGCGAAGACGCAGTATCAGGCAGCCGTCTACCGCCGTAACCAGTACTCCGGAAGCCTCACGTTCTGCGTGCCCAAGGCGGCGGACACGCAGGGCGGTAGCACCGCCAATGTCTGGGACTGGAACGGCCGCGCCGACGTGGATTTGGCGAAGTGGCGGGCGCTCAGACACGATTTCAACGCGAACGCACGCAGGTGACTTTCCTCGATGAGTGAAACAGGAGGTCCACGAGACCGCTGCCATGTATTCTGGGAACTGGGCCGCGTCTTCTTCGGCCACCGGGCGCTGTTAGGCTAAAAGAATCGTTTCTATGGCTATCAAGAACGGGCAACAGGTGCTGGCAATCCCCGCCTACTTCTACCCAGCGGGCGGGAACCTAGCCTACTGGGAACAGTTACGGACTGGATATCCGAGCGTGCGAATCGCCGTGGCGACCGGACTGGGCCTGGAAGGGAACCAGCCGAACCCTGACTACCAGACCCAGATCACGAAAACCCGCAAGGTCGGCATTCAAACGCTCGCCTACGTCACTACAAGCAGCGGCACCAAGCCGCTTTCCCAGGCTCAGCGGGAGGTGGATAACGCCTACGCCTGGTACGAACCGGACGGCGTCCTCTTCGATGAGGCCGTCGCCTACCCGGTCACCCCGGCTCAGGTCGGCTACTACACAACGCTCCACCGCTACGTGAAGGCAAAGGGCGGTCGCCGGGCCGTCACCGTCCTCAACCACGGCCAGATTTTGCCGGAAGAGTACGCCCCGACGTGCGACATCCTGCTCAACGCCGAGATGAGTTACGATTCCTACGTCAAGGGGGAGTGGAAGCCGTGGGACTGGGAGTCACGCTACCCGGCTACCAAGTTCTGGCACCTTATCCACAGCGTGGACACCATAGCCAAAATGCAGGAGGTCCTTCGGCTGAGCCGGGCGCGCAACGCCCACTACGTGTTCGTCACCCCGGCGACCATGAAGAGTTCCGGCGGCCCCTACGGATCGCTCCCGCCCGCCCCCTATTGGCGCGCCGAGATGAAGGAGATAACCTCCCGCCAGCCGCCGTCCCGGCCATGGCCTTAACCAGCGTCGGGCGCGTGAACGACCCGCGAACGAAAGAAACACGCACCATGGAAAACGTCGTCTTCGGCTTAATCGGCACGGGCGGAATCGCCCAGTCGCAGCACCTGCCTAACCTCAAGCGCGCCCCGCACGTCACGTTAAAGACGGTTTGCGACGTGCGCGAGGACGTGCTGGGCGAAATGCAGCGAAAGTACGCCGTCCCGCACGCGACTACGGATTACCGGCAACTGCTGGCCGATCCGGAAATACAGGCCGTGGTCGTGGCAACGCGCGAGGATAGGCAGGCGCCGCTAACCATCGAGGCGTTGCGGGCGGGCAAGCATGTGTACGTCGAGAAGCCGCTCGCCGAAACGAGTGAGGCGTGCGCCGAAGTCGCTGCCGCACAGCGCGAAACGGGCCGGTTCGTAGCGGTCGGCTTCAACCGGCGTTTCGCGCCCGCTTACCGAAAAGCGAAGGAGATTGCCCACGCGGAGGGCGGCGCGTGGAACATCCACTACCGGATCAGCGACGAGTACTGGCGCTGGGGCAAAAACTACCCGCCGGGCGTGCGCGTCATCCACGAGGTCTGCCACATCTTCGACCTGCTGCGCTGGCTCACGAACTCCGAGGTGGCGTCTATCTACTGCGCCGGTGCGTCCCGGCCCGACGACGAAAGTCTCGTGCTCAAGTTCCGCTCCGGCTGCGTCGCCTCAATCATGAGCAGCGGCTATGCGACGATGGACCTGCCCAAGGAGCGGCTGGAAGTCATCACCGAGCGAGGCGCGGTCACGGTCGAGGATTTTGTCGAACTGCGCACCTTCGGCTTCGCGCACCGGGAGCCGGTTTATCGCTTCGCCGGCCACACGCACCCGGACCGCGAGTTCACGCACAAGTATCTGTTGGAGGCGGAAGGGGCGTCCGCCCTGTACGCGCTCCGTCGCCTGGGCTGGTCACTGCGGAACGCGGCGGAAGATTCCCCCGCCGAGCAAACTAACGAGGCACGGCGTTACCTGAATGAGACCAGCCCGCACTGGAACTACATGGTGGACAAAGGCTGGCTTCACGCGCTCGACCACTTCGCCCAGCGCATTCTGACGAACGAGTCGCCCGAAAACGCGGGGGCTGAAGACGGTTTGCGCGCCAGCCTGCTCTGCCACGCCGCCATCCGAAGCCGCGACACCAACACGGTCGTTTTTCTCGACGAAAAGGCCAGTGGACAGTAACGCTGCGCGCTGCTCCCGCCGCGTCGGCGACGAAGTAAAAGGAGAAGCACGGTGCCACTTATCCAGCAGCGATCCTGCGACGACTGCGGCGAAGCGAACCCGGCAACGGCTTCCCGATGCGGCTTTTGCGGGCGCGAACTGACCGGGAACGCCGAGCAGGACGCGGTCGGCCACGCCGAGAATCCGGCCTTTGACGACCTGCTGGCCGATTCCCGCGCGAGCAGCGCCGCCAGCACTGACGCCACAGCGGAGGCGACGCTGCACCACTTGTTGTCCATGGCGGACAAGGGGTGGAACGCCTTACAAGGACGATTGGCGGTCCCCGGCGCGGCGGCGGCCGCCGCGGCGACCACGGCCGCGACCAGCGCCACGCACGCCGCGACGACGGCTGCTACGACCGCCGCCACCCAGGCCGCCGGGGCGGTTCAGGCCGCCTGGATCGCGTCACCCGTCGTGGCCCTCCTACTGTGCGTCGCCAGCGTCGCCCTGCTGCTCGTGCTCCAGATCGGCTCCGGCCCGCTGCTGTCGTTTTGGCCATTCCTGCTGCTCGCGCCCATCGCCGTGGCTCTGCTGCGCGGGCCGCTGTGGGGCAGTTTGGCCGCCCTGCTCGTCGCCGCGAGCCAGGCGCTGCTCCCGTGGCTGCCCGGCAGCGAGGCCGCAGTCGCCGCCGCGACGCTACCGGCAGGGGGAACGGACTGGCCGCGCCTGGGCGTCTGTTTGGGGACCGGCGTTCTGGCCGCCATCGGCACCCACAGCCTGCGCCAAAGTCACACGACCCGGCGCGACGAGGCCCAGGTGTTTCGCGCCCAATTGCGCCTCGCCGCCGTGACCAGCGACCCCAGTTCGCTGCCCGTGCTCCTGAACGCCACCGTGCGTGAGGTGGCCGAACTGACGGGCCGGGCGGTGTGCGGCCTTTTTTTATGGGACGCTCCGCGCGGCGTCTTTGCACTCGCGCAGCAGTCCCCACCGCCCGCGAGCCGGGAAAACAGCATCGCGCTGCCCGCCGACTTTTCCCTCAACCCCGCCCGCTTCCCCGGCCTGCAACGCGCGATGGACACGCGTGCGCCCGTGGTCGTCGAGCGCGCGGAACTCGCCGCCAGCCCCGAAATCGCGGAGGCCCTGTTCTTTCCCGCCGTCGCGTTCGTCCCGCTGGTGAACTGGGGCCGCGTGCTGGGCTGCTTTCTGCTCGCCGGTGACCTGCGCGCGCGACGCGGACGCCGCGAGCGCTGGAAGCCGGCCCCGTTCGCCACGCCCGAGATCGAGGTGGCGACGGGTTTCGCTGGGCAGGTCGCCGTCGCGCTGGAAAACGCCCGCCTGTACGACGAAATTCTCGCCCAAAAAGAGCTGCTCGCCGTGGAGCGGCAAAAGTCCGAGCGCCTGCTGCTCAACGTGTTGCCCGCGCAGATTGCCGAGCGGCTAAAACGGTCGCCCCAGGTCATTGCCGACAGTTTCGCCGAGGTCACAGTCGTGTTCGCCGACATCGTGGACTTTACGCCGCTGTCAACCGCGCTGCCGCCCCAGTCCCTGGTACGTCTGCTCAACGCGGTTTTTTCCGCCTTCGACCCCCTTGCCGAAGAATACGGCCTGGAAAAGATCAAGACCATCGGCGATGCCTACATGGTCGTGGCCGGTCTGCCCGAACCGCGCGCCGATCACGCCCACGCCGCCGCCCGGATGGCGCTCGCTATGCAGCAAAAAGTAGCCGACTTCCCCGACGCTCACGGCGCGCCGCTGCGCCTGCGTGTCGGGATGCACACCGGCCCGGTCGTGGCCGGGGTAATCGGCGCGCGCAAGTTCGCCTACGATCTGTGGGGCGACACGGTCAACACGGCCAGCCGCATGGAGTCGCACGGTTTGCCCGGCGACATCCAGGTGACGCAGGCCACCTACGAACTCCTGCGCGATCAGTACACATTCGAGGACCGGGGCACAATCACGGTAAAAGGCAAGGGCGAGATGCCCGTTTACCTGCTGCGCAGCGGCGCATCCTGACGAACGAGACGTCCGCGAAAGCGCCGCAGCACCAACACGATCGTTTTTCTCGGTGAAGAAAACAATGAACAGTAACACCGGCGGCTATTTCGACTTGCAGGTCAACGGCTACGCCGGCATTGACTTCAACCAGGACGACTTGACCGGCGACGATCTGCACGCCGCCTGCGAACGCCTCGCCGCTGACGGCGTTTCCGGCATTTTGGCGGCCATCGTCACCGAGCACGTCGAAAAGATGGAGCGGCGGCTGCGAAACTTGTTCGCGCTCCGAGAACAGGACCCGCTCGCCCAACGGATCATCGCCGGCGTTCACATCGAGGGGCCGTTCCTGAACGAGACGCCCGGCTACCGGGGCGCGCACCCCGCCGACGCCATTCACCCCGCCGACGCGGGCGCGATGGACCGCCTGTTAGACGCGGCCGGCGGGCTGGCCCGTCTGGTCACGCTCGCGCCCGAACGCGATTCGGAACTGAAGGTGACGCGGATGCTTGCCGGGCGAAACATCACCGTCGCCGCCGGCCACTGCGACCCCAGCCTCGATGAACTGTGGGCGGCGATTGACGCCGGCCTGACCGTGTTCACGCACCTGGGCAACGGCTGCCCGATGCAAATGCACCGCCACGACAACATCATCCAGCGCGCGCTCAGCCTACACGACCGGCTGTGGCTGTGCTTCATCGCCGACGGCGCGCACGTCGCGTTCCCGGCTTTGGGCAACTACCTGCGCGCGGCTGGCTTGGACCGCTGCGTGGTCGTCACCGACGCCATTGCGCCGGCCAGTCTGGGACCGGGACGCTACACGCTGGGGCGCTGGGACCTGGTCATCGGCCCGGACTTGGTTGCCCGCGCGCCGGACGGTTCGCACCTGATCGGCGCGGTCGTCACCATGCCCCAAAGCGTCGCCAACCTGGTCGAGCACGTCGGTCTGACCCGTGACGACGCGCTGCGCCTGACGGTCACGAACCCGCGCCGAACACTGGAAAAGGCTTTCTCGTAACTGCTTCTCGTAACTGCAACCTGTCAACGCTGCACGCATGCTCGTTCTTGAAACGGGTCCGCCCGCGCGATACCATAACCGGCAACGTGGAACCTTTCGGGCACCTTAGGAAGCAAAAAATGGCAGCAGAAACAAACGGGATGAACGGCGCGGGGGCGGCGACCCTGAACGGAAACGGCGCGGGCACGACCGAAAAAAGCACCTGGCGCAGCAAGGTCGGCCTGGCCGAAATGCTCAAGGGCGGCGTCATCATGGACGTGATCAACGCTGAGCAGGCCGTGATCGCCGAAGAGGCCGGCGCGGTCGCGGTCATGGCTTTGGAGCGCGTGCCCGCCGACATTCGCAAGCACGGCGGCGTGGCCCGCATGAGCGACCCGCAAATGATCCGCGAGATCATGAACGCCGTCACCATCCCCGTGATGGCGAAGGCGCGTATCGGGCACATCGTCGAGGCGCAAATTTTGGAGGCCCTCGGCGTGGACTTCGTGGACGAATCCGAGGTTTTGACGCCCGCCGACGAGCAGTTCCACATCAACAAGCACGAGTTCAAGGTGCCGTTCGTGTGCGGCTGCCGCGACCTGGGCGAAGCTCTGCGCCGCGTGGGCGAGGGGGCGGCGATGATCCGCACCAAGGGCGAAGCCGGCACCGGCAACGTGGTCGAGGCCGTGCGCCATTTGCGCACCTTGATGAGCGGAATCCGCCGCATCCAGGTCATGGACGACGCGGAACTGATGACCGCCGCCAAGAACCTTCAGGCCCCTTACGAACTGGTCCGCGAGGTCAAGCGGCTGGGCCGCCTGCCCGTCCCGAACTTTTCCGCCGGCGGCGTCGCCACCCCGGCCGACGCGGCCCTGATGATGCAACTGGGCGCGGAAAGCGTTTTCGTCGGGTCGGGCATCTTCAAGTCCGGCGACCCGGCCGAGCGGGCCAAGCGCATCGTGGACGCCGTGACCTACCACGACGACGCGATGAAACTGGCCGAGATCAGCACGGGCCTGGGCGAGCCGATGGTCGGCATTGACATCCGCACCCTGGACGACAAGGAGCTGCTGGCGGTCCGAGGCTGGTAGCAAACGCGGGCGTGAGTCGAGAAGGCGGCGGGCGCGGACGCGCCTGCCGCCTTCCGCACGTTGGTGGGGGCGGCTCAAGCGAAGGACTTCGGCCCGGTCGTGTCGCACCTGACGCAAATGCGGGTAATTTATTGGCAGCAATGAATCACGATGAAATGCCGCCGCCGCTGTCGCAATCCAAACGGGTCGCCGTGCTTGCCCTTCAGGGCGATTATGAGGCGCACCGCCGCGCGGTCGAGGCGGCTGGTGGAACCGCGTTTCTCGCCCGGACGCCGGCCGACGTGGACGCGGCCGACGCGTTGATCCTGCCCGGCGGCGAAAGTACCACCATCGGCAAACTGCTCGCGCGCTACGGCCTCGACGCGGCCATCGTCCGCGCGCACGCGGCCGGTAAGCCTATTTTTGGGACCTGCGCCGGCATGATTCTTCTGGCGAAAGGCATCACGAGCGGCGAAAAAAAGGGCGGCCAGCCCACACTGGGTCTGATGGACGTTCGCGTTGCCCGCAACGCGTTTGGGCGTCAATTGGACTCGTTCGAGGCGGACCTTGCGGCCCCGCGCGTCACGGGTGAAACCGGCGACCCGCTGCGGGCCGTGTTCATTCGCGCACCCATCATCAAGGAGGCCGGGCCGAACGTGGACGTGCTGGCGAGCGTGGACGGCAAACCCGTCCTGGCCCGCGAGGGCCGGGTTCTCGCCGCCGCCTTCCACCCCGAACTGACCGGCGACACGCGCGTTCACCGTTTTTTTCTAAACATGATTTGCGGCGGCGACGACGAGAAAGGCGTGCAGCCGTGATCCGGCGGCTGCTCCTTTTAGGCGCGTTCGCGCTGGCTTCGGGGGCCGTTGCCCGGTTCGCGTTCATGCCCGCCGTCGCCACCGCGTCCGGCGAGGCGGTCGCTTTCACCCCGCCGCCGGCCGTGGACGATCCCGCCGCTCCGTCGCCGCCGCTGACCGGCGTTCGGCCCGGATGGAGCGTCGCCTGGACGCGCCCCGCGCCGGGCCTGATCGCCCTTGACCTGTCGCCCGACGGCCGAGGCGTCGCCTGGGTGGACGACAAGGGGGCGGTCCGGCTCGTGGACGCGCCGTCCGGCCGAACGCTGTGGCGCACCCACCCGCTCGCGGGCGTCAATGCGGTGGCCGCCGTTCCCTTTAGCGAAGGGGCATTTGTTGCCGTGCTGGCGTATTCCCGCCTGAACCCGGCCGCGCCCCTCGTTCATCTGCTGCCCCGCGGCACGGGGGCCGCGCCCACTCAAGCCGCGAACCCGGCGACGTACCGCGTGGACGGGGCCGTGTGGGACGTTGCCGTGTCTTTCGGGGGCGAGCGCGCCCTGATCGGGACGGGACAACGTTCGCTGTACGTGCTGCCGCTGCGTGATGCCGCGCCGCCGTCGCGCGCGGCGAAATCGTGGCAGACGCCGGGCATTCCTGGATCGCTCGCGGTCACGGATCGGGAGCCGCTCGCGCTCGCGGCGACCTGGCAGGACGCGGGCGTGTCCGCTTACGGGTTGGACGGCACGCCCCGGTGGCGGCACGACGAGGCGGACGCGGCGCGTCTTTATCAGGTGCGCCTGTCCGCGAACGGCAAAACGGCCGTGGCCGTGTCCGCCCGCGCGCCGCGCGAAAGCGGCGTCCGCATCCACGTTTGGGACGCCGACAGCGGCAAACGTCTTTTTTGGGCGAACCTGCCCGACGCCAACCATCCGCGCGTTTGCGTTTCAGCCGACGGCGGCCGGGTCGCCGTGACATATTTGCGCATGACGCATTACCGCACCGGCGTGGTGACCGAGCACAAACTGGCCGCCTGGGACCGGGCGGGCCGGCCGCTGTTCAAGGAAAAGGGCGGCAGCGGTTTTTTTTCGCCCGACGACATCGTCGCGCTGTCCCATGATGGGAGCCGCATCACCGTTCAGGATCGCCGCCGTAACATCTTGTACACGCTCGACGGGCGGGGCAATTTCGTTCACCAACTGCGCCTTTCCGCCGCCGGCCCGAAAACCCCCGGCGTCCCGGCCCCGCCCGTTCCGGTGCTGCGTGAAACCGTCGCCACGCCCGACGGCGCTTTTTTGCTGGTCCACCGGGGCGACGGCCAGATCAGCCTGCTGAAAGCTGTATCCGTTCCCGCATCCTCCAAACCTGCCGCGCCGTAAACCGTGATGGCTGCGCTTCCCAACGACCCGGCCGCTGATCTCGCGCGCGACATCGCCGCCTTCCTTGCCAGCGGTGGGGAAAACGACGAGGCCGCCTTCAACGCGCTCGCCCGCCGCGTGTTCGCCCGCCAGTATGCGCAGAGCGCGCCGTACCGCGCGTTCTGCGACGGGCGCGGCGCAACCCCCGAAACCGTGACGCAGTGGCGCGCCGCGCCGGCCGCGCCCGCGGCGGCGTTCAAACGTTTCGCTTTGACCTGCGCGCCCGAAGACGCTTGTCGTCCCGAAAACGGCGGCCGCGTTTTTTTCTCGTCCGGCACGACCGGGGCGGAAATTAATCGCCACTTTCTGGACAAGCCCGCCCTCGACCTTTACCGTGTGTCGCTGCGCGAAGGCTACCGCCGCTTCGTGCTCCCGGACGGCATCCGGCTCCCCATTTTCGCGCTCATGGCCCCGCCCGAAGCCGCTCCCCACTCGTCCCTGTCGTTCATGCTGGGCGAACTCATCGGCGACGATGGCGGCTGTTTTTTTCATGTTCCCGGCTGGCAAACCGAACTCGCAAACGCGCTGCGCGAACTCGCCGCGCCCGTGGTCGTTTTCGGAACCGCGTTCGCGTTCGTCCATTTCTTCGACGCCGTGACGGAAACGTTCGCGCTGCCGGCCGGCAGCCGCATCGTCGAAACCGGCGGCTTCAAGGGACGCTCGCGCGAGGTCGGCCGCGACGAATTGTACGCCCTGTTCATTCAACGCCTGGGCGTGCCCGCCACGCACTGCTTGAGCGAATACGGCATGAGCGAAATGGCCTCGCAGTTTTACGACAGCACGCTCGTGGATCACGTGCGCGGCGTGGTCCGGCCCGCTTGCAAGGTCGGTCCGTTCTGGCTTCGCACGCGCGTCGTGGACCCGGTAACGGGAACGGATGCCGCGCCGGGCGAACCGGGCCTGCTCGCGCACTACGACCTTGCCAACCTGAACTCCGTTTTCGCCCTCCAAACCGAGGACTACGGCCATGCGGCTTTCGGTGGCGGCTTCGTGCTGCTCGGCCGCGCGCCCGGCGCGGTTTTGCGCGGGTGCTCGCTTTTGGCCGAGGAGATGGCGGCCTCTGCAACCATCACCGCGCCGCAGGAAACCCCGCTCCAGCCGACGAACCGAACGCCATGAACGGGATCAATGGAATCACCTGGCCGGTGTACGCGTTGCTGTCGGCCGGCTTCGCGGGCGCGACCGCGATTCTTGCCAAGATGGGCATTCAAGGCGTTCCAACCAACCTGGTGGTCGCCATCCGCACCAGCGTCGCGCTAGTGTTCGCGCTCATCCTCGTCGCTTTGAGCAACGACGCGCAGCACCTGAGCCGCCTGACGCGCACGAACTGGACGTTCCTCACGCTGTCCGGCCTCGCCACCGGCTTATCGTGGCTGTGTTACTTCCGCGCCATCCAACTCGGCCCGGTTTCGCGTGTCGCCCCGATTGACAAACTCAGTTTCGTAATCGCCGTCGCGCTTGGCGTTCTCCTGTTCCACGAAAAGTTGACGTGGCAACTGGGCGCCGGGGCCGCGCTCATCGTCGCGGGCGTTTTGCTGACGCTGAAAGGTTAAAGGAAATAGGCATGTCCCCCAAAGCCCGTTTGTTGACGATGGCCGCCGTGGCGGCAGCCGCAACGTGCGCTCTTCTGGCCGCAAGCGCGAGGGCACAAACCGCCGCGTGCAAGATCGGCGACGTGCCCGTGCCCGGCTTCGCCACGAAAACGCTCGGTCCCAAAGCCTTCAATGCTTTGCACGCCGCCGTGCGGCCGGGCGGGGCGGGCGAGCGCTGGACCGAAATCGGCTGGCAGCCCGACCTAATTGCCGCGCGTCGGACGGCCGCGCGCGAAAACAAGCCGCTCCTGCTCTGGATCATGGACGGCCACCCGCTCGGCTGCACCTGAAACAACGGCGTGACGGGCCGTGCGCTCGTCTTCTCGAACGAAGCCGTGATTTCGCGGCTTAAAACCGGGTTCGTTCCTTACGCGGGCGACAAGTGGTACCTGAACCGGCAGCAGGACGCCGACGGCCGCTTTCTCGCCCGACTCGCTTTCCAGCGTGACGGGGCGGTAAACAGGGCTGACGCCCCGCAGGGCGTTTACGTCGCCACGCCCGGCGGCGCGCTGCTCGCCTACGATCACTTCCGGCCGAGCGCCGAAAGTTTCCTCGCCCTGCTCGACCGGGCCACGGCCGCCGCGCAACCGCAAGCGGCAGAGCTTGTTGCGGGCGCTGCGGCGGGGGACACGGCCCCGGCTGATCCGCGTTTCCGGCGCGATCCGCCGCCCGGCGGCCGGGTCCTGAACGTGTATACGCGCATCCCGCTCGTGCCGGCTGGCCCCGCGTGGACGCCGAACCAGGCGACGGGCCGCGACCATCTGTGGCTGACCGCCGACGACCTGCGCGCCCTACGCCCGTCTGCGTGGAAAACGGGCAGTCGCTACCCGGCCCCGTTCGCGCTCGCTACCCGCATCGCGCGCTTTCACCTGGCGGACAACGTGCGCGGGGAGCCGAACTTTTGGGAACAAGGCGACGTGCGCGCCTGCGACCTTTTTCTGATCGTTGAAAACGCCGCCGCCCGCCGCGTGCGCCTTGCGGGAACCGTGCGTTTGTCGTCCCCGAACAACGAGCGCACCTACGATGCTCAGGTGCAGGGCTACCTGGCGTGGAGCAAAACGGCCGCCGGCAGCGCGGACGATGAACGCCTTGTCCGCTTCGACTGGCTCGCGTGGGGCGAAGCGAGCGGCGAGGGGACGTACACGCGCGGGGCGCCGCTTGGCCGTTTTCCGCTCGTGATCGCCGCCGGTCTCGCACCCGCCGGTGACACGGCTGCCGCGACCGTTCCGCCGCAGGGCAGCCGGGAACGCGACGCCTACCTGAACCCCGCCGCCGCCCGCTGAGGACCGCCCGCCTCAGGCGGCGACGGCTGCTCCTGCGCCGGCCGGAACGGGGGCCACTTCGGGCGTGGCGGCGGGGAGGGTGAACCAGAAGCGGCTGCCCTTGCCTGGTGCGCTTTCCACCCCGATGGTTCCGCCGTGCGCCTCGACGGCCATTTTGCAGAACGACAGGCCAAGCCCGGTCGAGGCAACCCCGCCCGCGCTCGCGCCGGGCTTCACCTGGTAAAACTTGTCGAAGATGCGCGCTTGATGTTCGGGCGCGATGCCGGCCCCCGTATCCGTGACCGAAACGCGAATCAAGCCGGCGGTCGTCGGGTCCGGGTCGGCGCGCAGCGTGATCGCGCCGTTATCGGGCGTGAACTTGATGGCGTTGCCCAAAAGGTTCACCAGAACGCGGCGCACTTTTTCCCGGTCCGCTTCGATGAGTACGGGGAAAGCCGCTTCTTCCCGGCGCAGCGTAAGATTCTTGGCACGCAAAAGTGGGTCCACCAGGCGGGCCGCATCGTCGAGCACGCCGGCCACGGCGAAGCGTTCGCGGTGCAGGGCCATCTCGCCCGATTCCATTTTGCTGATGTCCAGCAGGTCGTTGACCATCGTGAGCAGCCGGTTCGCCCCGCCCAGCGCGCCCTCGACGAACTCTTCGCGCAGGTCGGGCGCGTCGTCGCCCAGCGTTTGCACGGTTTGCAGGCCGCTGATGACGCTGGTGAGGGGCGTTCTCATGTCATGCACGATCATGTGGGCGAGCGCGTCGCGCGACTCCTGCGCCTGCTTCAATTCCTCGTGATATTCCTGAAGTTCGCCGTACAAGCGTTCGGTGTTGCGCTGGCGGGCCGTTTCCGCGCGCAGATCGGGAAACCAGCGGCGCACCAGCACGCCGATGATGGTCAGCGCGGCCAGCAGGTTGATCACTTTTGGGATCAAAACGAAGCGCGGTTCGGCCAGCGTGTCCCACAGGTAGCGCGGAAAAACGCCCGTGCGAGCCGTGTACCACGTTCCGAAGTAAACGCTTTCCAGCAGCGTGCGCGCGCCGTCCAAAAACACGACCACCAGCATCGTTCCCACCATCGGGGTCAGGCGCGTCAGGCGGCGGTGCTCACGCCAGTAAAAGATCAGGATGCTGAGCCAGCACGCGATCAAGCACCAGTACAGCACGGCGACGGCGACGGCAAACGGATCAGCCCGTAACATAATGGTCTTGTACCACCGGAACCGGCCGCCGAAAAACAAAACCGGGGAAGCGTTCGCCTCCCCGGTTTTTCCCACCCCGGCTACTTTTTCGCGGCGATTTTCCTCACGGCCGCGTCGAGCGCGGCTGTATCCACGCCCTCGATCACCGCGACTACCCTGCCCGTTTTGTCAATGGCGACGTTGAGCGGAATGACTTCAACCTGGTACTTTTCGCCAATAGCGCCCTTCGGGTCGAACAGGATGGGAAACGGCGCCTTGAAGTCCTTTTTCCACTTGGCCGCCTCGTTTCGCTTGCTTTCCAATGGGACCGAAATAACCGTGAAGCCTTTTTTGCCGTATTGGTTGTGGAGTTTGATCAGGTGCGGAAACTCCGCACGACACGACCCTCAGGTGTTGGAGTAAAAGTTGAGCAGCACGCCGCTTTTGCCTTTGTAGGCGGCAAGCGAAACCGTCTTGTTCGTGTCCACGGTCGGGGCGGAAAAGGCGGGCGCGGGCTTGTTCACGGGCGGCGCGGCCGATGCGAACGGGACGGAGGCCAGCGTGCCCAAGCCCAGAACGGAAAAGGCGAGCAGTGCGGCGCGCTCGCGATTTGTCTTCTTCATTTAGCTTGTGTTCCTTTGAACGCTTTCGCCCGGCGTGCGTGCGCGGGCGACCGAGCGTGTCCCTATTCTATCGCTCGCCGCCTTCCCTTCGAGGGGGCATCTTCGTTGACACTGCGCCCGCCCGACGTTATACTGTGTACGATTTCACAAAGTACACCGCGCCGGTCGCTTCGGGCCGGTTTCGCTCACCGGAGGAGCTTCGCCAACCATCATGGCAACAGGCAAAATCGTTCAAATTCAGGGGCCGGTCGTGGACATCGCGTTCGATCCCGGCCAACTTCCCCAAATCCTTAACGCGGTTCGCATTCCGCTCCATCAGAGGGGCGCGAACGGCGTAAAAAGCGCGGAGGGCGACACGCTCGCGCACGGGGCGGCACTCGCCACCGACCTGATCGTCGAGGTCGCGCAGCATCTGGGCAACGACGTGGTGCGTTGCATCGCCATGTCCTCCACCGACGGCCTGATCCGCGGCGAGGAAGCGACCGACACCGGAAGCCCGATCTCGGTCCCGGTCGGCTCGGAAACGCTCGGCCGCGTGTTCAACTTGTTGGGCTACCCGATTGACGAGCGCGGCCCGGTTGTCACCGAAAAAACCTACCCGATCCACCGCCCGGCCCCGCAGTTCGAGGATTTGGCGACCAAGTCGGAAATGCTCGAAACCGGCCTCAAGGTCATTGACCTGCTTTGCCCCTACCTGAAGGGCGGCAAGATCGGCCTGTTCGGCGGCGCGGGCGTGGGCAAAACGGTTCTGATCCAGGAACTTATTAGAAACATCGCCGTGCAGCACAGTGGCGTGTCGGTCTTCGCGGGCGTGGGCGAGCGAACGCGCGAGGGCAACGACCTGTGGCTCGAAATGAGCGAGGCCGAGTACAAGGATGCCAACGGCAACATCGCGCACGTGATTGACAAAACGGCGATGGTGTTCGGTCAGATGAACGAGCCGCCCGGCGCGCGCCTTCGCGTCGCGCTGTCGGGCCTGACGATGGCCGAATACTTCCGCGACGAGCAGGGCCAGGACGTTCTTCTTTTCGTGGACAACATTTTCCGCTTCACCCAGGCGGGGAGTGAAGTGTCCGCCCTTCTCGGCCGTATGCCAAGCGCCGTCGGCTACCAACCCACGCTCGCGTCGGAAATGGGCGCGCTTCAGGAGCGCATTACGAGTACGCGCAAAGGCTCGGTCACGTCCGTTCAGGCCATCTACGTGCCCGCCGACGACCCGACCGACCCGGCCCCGGCGACCACCTTCGCGTTCCTCGACGCCACCACGTATTTGGAGCGCAAACTTACGGAAATCGGCATCTACCCGGCCGTGGACCCGCTGGTTTCGACCAGCCGCATTTTGTCGCCGCTGATCGTGGGCGAGGAGCACTACGCGGTCGCGCGCGGCGTGCAGCAGATTTTGCAGCGTTACAAGGAACTTCAGGACATCATAGCCATCCTGGGCATTGACGAACTCTCCGACGAGGACAAACTCGTGGTCGCCCGCGCCCGCAAAATCCAGCGGTTCCTGAGCCAGCCGAACTTCGTCGCCGAGCAGTTCACGGGCACGCCCGGCAAGTACGTTCCGCGCGAAGAAACGGTCCGCTCGTTCAAGGAAGTCCTCGACGGCAAGCACGACGACCTGCCCGAACAGGCTTTCTACATGGTCGGCGGCATTGACGAAGTGATCGAAAAGGCCCGCAAAATGGCCGCCGGTTCGTAAGACCGCTCGCCGAACAAGCGACGAAAAGGCCCGCGACGCGCAAAAGCGTCGCGGGCCTTTTCTTTGATCGGTTTGCGCGGGTCGAGCGTGGCCTGCTACAGTGAACGTCAGGAGAAAAACAAAATGGCTGTCGCGGCGCAGGCTCCCGAAACTTCCCGCATTCAGTACGTGTCGGACGCGGACGGCAATCCCGTGGGCGTGATCGTGCCGATTGACCTGTGGCGGCAAATCGAGTCCGCGCGAAACGCTAACGGCGACGACCGCCAGCCGTTTTCCGGCGATAATGTCGCGCGCGCTTGCCTCATTGCCGGCGCGAACGCGACGCGCCACGTTTGGGATACGCCGGAAGAGGACGCGGCGTGGGCGCATTTGTAAAGGGCGACGTTGTTGTCGTTCGCTTCCCCAACTCGGCCGGCTCCGACTTCAAAAAGCGTCCCGCCGTGGTCGTCGCGCTCGTGCCGTATGCGGGCGGCACGGACTACATGGTTTGCCTCGTGACTTCGCAGAACGCCCAGGACCCGAACGCCATCGAGTTAGCGCCCTCGGACCTGATCGGCGGTTCCCTTCGAGCCACGCAAAGTTTTCTGCGTCCGACTTATCTGTACACAGCGGACGAAGCCAGTCTGGAGTACCGGATTGGCGCGCTGCTCGGCAAAACGTTGGCGCGGGTCGTGGAGACGCTTAAGGCGGTTCTGGACGAGTAAATTGGCTGCGGCGGTTTGGAACAAGGCCCGCGACGGTTCGCCATCGCGGGCTTTGTTATTTCTTGCGCTTCGGCCCCTGCCATTCGTGCGCGCCGATGTCGGGCGTTCTGCCGCGCGGGTGGCGGTCCATGTCTGTTCCGGCCTCCGGCCGCAGCGCGGCGCGATCAATGGCGTCGGTCGCCCGCGCGGTCAGGCGCAGATTTCCCTCGGAGGCGGCGACGAAGGCGGCGGTCAGGTCGTCCTTTTGCCGGTTGTTCCGGAACGTGATCTTGCTGGCGGACTCGTTGCGGATCGGGGGACCGCTGAGCAGGTTGCCAGCGACGAGCAGGTCGTCGTTGTCGTGGACGAGGCGGAGGAGGCGGCCCTGACGGCTGCCGGGGTCGTGGACGGTGTTGTGGAGGATTTTGCAGCCCTCGGTGTAATCGGCCAGGATGCCGTTTTCCGGGACGCGGGCGAGGAAGTTGTTGCGGACCACGAAGCGGCGGCAGTGGACGCGGACGTCGGCGGGCTTGTGCGCGTTGCCCAGACAGATGCCGGAATCGCAGTCCAGGATGACGTTGCGCTCAATGACGCAGTCTTCGGACTCGTGCCAAACGAAAATCGCGCCGCGCGCGCTTCCCGTCCGGCCCTGAATGCCCACGAACACGTTGTCGCTGATGACCCAGTTTTTCGCGTACATCACGTCAATGCCGCCGACGTAGTTGCCGTCGAAGGTTTGGGGCGTGTCGGACGGGTCGTCGTCGAAGCGTTTGGGCCGGTCGTTGGTGAACAGGCAGTACTGAACCCGGCAGGCCGTGGGCCGTGTCTTTTCCCGGTTCGGCTCCGGGACGGCGACGCCCTTAACCGCCCGCTGCCAGATGTTACGCAGCACGCAGTTGTAGATGCGCGCCCGCTGCACGCCGGTTTCGGAGTTAATCTTGATGCCGTTCCATTTGACGTTCTGGACGGTCAGGTCGGCAATCGTCACGCCGGAGCAGGCCGAGATGCCGATCAGTTCGCCGTGCGTGGCCGAGCCGTCGAGGATGACCTTTTCCCGCTTACCGGACGCGCCGCGCAGGGTGACGTTGTCGGTTTTAAGGACGAAGTAACGGGGCAGGGCGTAGAAGCCGTCGGCGAGCAGGATCGTTCCACCTGGATGGACGCGCTCGACCGCCCGGTACAGCTCGTCGGGGTTCGCGGCCCGGATCACTTCGCCGCGCGGGGCCGGCAGCGGAGGGGCCTTCGGGAACCACGGCCGGCTGGGAAGGGATGGGGTGAGAGCGTCGAGGACTTCGGCGTATTTCCGAAGCGTCAGGTAGTTGCGCAGCGAGTAGCCATTGCTGCGCAGGGCCGTTTCGGAATAGTCGTTCTCGAACCGCTTGGGCAGGCTGGGATGAACGCCGTCGCGGGCGATCAGGGTCGGCACGTCGTAGTCCTGGTAGGCGGCGAACTTTTCGGATGCGCCGTCCCAGTCGTTGGGGCGACGCTTCAGGATTTCGGCGTGGAAGTCAATCAGCGGGACGTTCATTTCGCGGGCGATCTTCCGAACGGCCTGGGCGAACGTTTCCGCTTTTTTCTCGAAGCCATGCCGAGGCGGGATCGTGCTCAGGATCACGACCGTGCCGTTGTCCAGGCAGCGCTGCACGACGATTCGCGTCTTTTCCTGGTACTCGTCCAACTCCAGCGCGCGCAAGTCGTTCGTGCCGAACTGGACGAGGGCGACTTCGGGGTTGAGTTTGCGCAGCCAGCCGTCTATGTTTTCGTGCGCCCAGCGGATCGTTTTGCCGCCCTGGTTGCCGAACTCCGGCCCCTTCCACGCGCGCCAGCATTGGGGGCGCAGGATGGCGTTGACCTGCTTGAAGGCGCGCTCCATTTCCGGCGGGGCGTTTTTGCGGGCGAACGGCAGCGGCGACCAGAAGGCGAGCGTTTCGGTGATCGAGTCGCCGAAGTGCGCGAACGTTCCCTTTTGCCCGTGGAATTGTGCGTGAACCGGTCTCATCGCCGCCCGCCAATCGGAGCCGGTGATTTCTGCTCGCTCCGGGGGTTGGCTGCCGCGCGGCAGGGCGGGGAGTCGGGCGGCGAGGAGCAGCAGCAGCAAATCGCGTCGTTGCATGGACGGGATGGTCCTCTATTTTTCCGGCACGTTGGCCTTGAGTTCGTCGAGCCAGACGGTTGCTTCGGAATCGCTGGGCGCGCGCCAGTCGCCGCGCGGGGAAAGGGAGCCGCCCGACCCGACTTTGGGGCCGTTGGGGATGCAGGAACGCTTGAACTGGCTGGTCTTGAAGAAGCGCCACAAAAAGACGCCGAGCCAGCGTTTGATCGTGGCAAGGTCGTACTCGTTGCGCTTGTCTTCGGTAATACCGTCGGGCCAGTCGCCGCGCGTTTCGTCGGCCCAGGCGTGGTGGCTGAGAAAGGCGACCTTGCTGGGGCGGAAGCCGTAGCGGGTCGTGTAATACAGGTTGAAGTCCTGCAATTCGTAGGGGCCGATGGTTGCCTGCGTGCTTTGGGCGGGCTTGCCCCGGTCCTCGTCGTCCCCGTGCGGAACAAGTTCGGGCGAGATTTCCGTACCCAGGATCGCGGTCAGGATCGCGCCGGTCGCGTCGTCGAACTGGCGCGTGCCCACTGCCCAGCGCAGCAGGTGCTGGATCAGGGTCTTGGGCACGCTGGCGTTGACGTTGTAGTGGCTCATGTGGTCGCCGACGCCGTAGGTGGACCAGCCGAGGGCGAGTTCGGAAAGGTCGCCGGTGCCGAGCACCAAGCCGTTGTGGAGGTTGGCGAGGCGGAACAGGTGTGAGGTGCGTTCGCCGGCCTGGACGTTCTCGAAGGTGATGTCGTAAACCGGCTTGCCGTCGCTGAACGGGTGGCCGATGTCGCGCAGCATTTGCAAACAGGACGGTCGGATGTCAATTTCGGCCCCGGTCACGCCGAGCGCGCGCATCAGGGCGTGGGCGTTTTCCTTTGTCGTGTCGCTGGTGGCGAAGCCGGGCAGGGTGTAGGCCAGGATGTTTGCGCGCGGCAGGCCCAGCCGGTCCATCGTCTTGGCGGCGACGATCAGCGCGTGCGTGGAATCCAGCCCGCCGGACACGCCGATGACGATTTTCTTGATGCCGGTGCTGTCCAGGCGCTTCAGCAGGCCGTGGACCTGGATGTTGTACGCCTCGTAGCAGCGTTCGTCGCGGGCGCGCGCGCCGCTGGGAACGTAGGGAAAGCGCTCGACGCGGCGCTCCAGCGGAACGTCGCCGTCCGGGATTTGGAAATCGAAGGGCACGCGGCGGATCGCGCCGACGCGCTCGCGGTAGTCGCCCACGGTGTCGTGGAAACTGGTCAGTCGCATCCGGTCCTGAACCAGACGTTCCAGGTCAATGTCGCCGGTGATGATCTGCTCACCCTGGGGGAAGCGTTCGGATTCGGCCAGCAGTTCGTTGTTTTCATAAATAAGCGCGTGGCCGTCCCAGGCGAGGTCGGTGGTGGATTCGCCCGGCCCGGCCGCTGAATAAAGATACGCGGCGACGCACTTGCCCGACTGGTTCGCGCACAGGTCATGCCGGTAGTCGGCCTTGCCGACCGTGATGTTGCTCGCCGACAGGTTCGCCAAAATCGTCGCCCCGGCAAGCGCGCCCCAGGTCGAGGGTGGAATCGGCGTCCACACGTCCTCGCAAATCTCGACGTGGAGCGCGAAGCCGGGCACGTTTGCGGCCTCGAAAACGAGGTCGTTCCCGAACGGCGCGTGCTCACCAAACAAGGTCACTTCGTCATTCACGGCTTCGCGCCCGCTCGCAAACTGCCGCTTCTCGTAGAACTCGCGGTAGTTGGGCAGGTACGTTTTGGGCACCACTCCCAGCACGCGCCCCCGGTACACGACCACGGCGCAGTTAAACAGTTTTTCCTCGAAGCGCAGCGGCGCCCCGACGAGCAGAACCGGCGTCAGTTCGCGGCTCGCCTCGACCAGCCGCCCCAAAGCGTCGCGGGTGGCGTCCAGCAGGGCGTCCTGATGAAACAAATCATCGTTCGAGTAGGCCGACAATCCCAGTTCCGTGAACAGGGCGACGGCCGCGCCGCGTTCATGCGCCTGCCCCGCCAGCGCGATAATCCGTTCGGCATTAAAGGCCGGGTCCGCCACGCGCACGGCCGGCACGCACACGGCCGCGCGCACGAAGCCGTGGGAGTAAAGGGAATGAAAAGGGCGTTTTTGCATCGTGTTTCTCCGCCTGAACTACCCCGATGCTACCCCGCCCCGCGCCTCCGTGTCCGCATCGCCGTGGCGCAACCGCCGGTCGCCTTCGGAGTAGAATAACAGGCAGCGCGCCCGCGCGCGAAAACCCGAATCTCGCTGCCCCACAAGAAAGCCGCACGCACATGGACGGCAAGCGCCTCATCCGCTCAATCAAACTCACCAACCTTCTCTCCTTCGGCCCCGACGGCATGGAGATCGAACTTCAACCCTTCAACGTCCTCATCGGCGCGAACGGATCGGGCAAGTCGAACTTCGTGGACGCTTTAAGCCTTCTTCAACATGCCGAGTCTGATTTTTCCAAACCATTTCAGGAAGTTGATGATAACGCGCATTGGTTTTGGAAAGGTGATTCGGATACTTTCAAAGCAGAGATGAATGTTGGTTTATTCATCAAGTTTGTTGGTCACGACTATGAGCATAGTATTAAATTTCGGACAGGTTCTGAATGTGTTATTATCTTGTCCGAAGTGGCTATGGATCGGAGTGCGTTGTTCGCGTCAGGCGTTGGCTTGCTTTCGACTTCGTTTCCAAGCGCAGGCTTCTAAAGCCGGAAGCAGACAGGCTTCTTC
>JAABUN010002336.1_pt1 | contig 34327 bp, 32 predicted proteins | sample 5559311 | NCBI WGS metagenome assembly JAABUN01 (sample SAMN10711877, study PRJNA513370) | rock metagenome | isolation source: Antarctica rocks | place: Antarctica: Victoria Land, Siegfried Peak sud | reverse complement strand
TTCTTACAGAAACAATTTTTTTAAACTTAGGTCTTGACCTGAATTGCAATAAAATAAAAAAGCTATACAGCCAATGCTTAAATATTGGCTCTATGGCCGCTTAAAATATTACCGAACCATTGATTTAGTATTAAATAGGAAGTTATATATGTAAGTTCCTTTAGCAAAAAGGTGAACATTTTTTTTCCTAAAAAAATCAACTCCTATACTTAATGGAATTTGTAAGGTTCTAAAAGATACACTTTTAGTTATATAGGCAACTCCAACAGAGTCATAATAAGGTGGGGGCAGTAAAAATTGGTCAACAAAAACCTTTGTCTTTAATTTTCTTGAAATAAAACCTAATCCACCCTCTACAAACAGTTTGTTTGTAAGATTATAATGTAACGATGAAGATAAACCAAGATTGAATGTAGATTTTGTATATTTTTCTTTCCACCTAAAGGCATAATCATTTTTGTGAAAAGTCAATTCAGGTTGTAACTGAAAAGAAAGTTGCCATTTGTTATTTTTTTGTCCATAAGCAAGGATGGAACTAGTTAAGAATACAAGAATTAAAATATGCTTTTTAAATTTCACTAAATTGGTTTTTATGAAAATGGAAACAGAACGCATAATATAATTATTGATTAAAAAAAATATTGGTAAGGAGGAAGATTTATTAGATGAAAGCCAGTTGTAAACATGGAAGAATCTTCCTGGCCATGTTTTAATAAGTTTATAAACACTATTGCCGACACCATAAAAACATTTTTAAGAATATCTATAGTAGCGGATATAGCAATTTGTTCTTCGTTCTACTCTCGACACTCAGGTTAAAAAATCTTTCTTTTTTACAGCCGAAAGCAGCAAGTAACGTATATGATGCGGGAAGGAAATGTAAGTGTAGATATTTTTCATAGCAAATACGTAAAGCTTCCATAAAGCTAAACCTAATTGCTTATAGATACAAGCGCATAACCATGTGATTTTTTAAGTTTAATTCCCATAATTTCTGCACTTATCCACTGCTATATTTAGAACTTCATCAATATTTCAAGATGCCTAAAGCCTTTATCTTGCAACCAGTGCTGCAATTACAAAACATATCACTTTACCAGTTTAAAAATTACGTTCAAAATACGTTTCACTTTACCGAAAAAATCGTTGGCATTTGCGGCAATAATGGCTTGGGAAAAACAAATTTGCTTGATGCTATTTATTACCTCTGCTTCACCAAAAGTTATTTCAGCAAAACGGATGCGGCAAGTGTAAAACAAGGCACGCAGGGCATGCGCATTGAAGGGAATTTTTTGAGGAACAACGAAACAGAAAAGATCGTTTGCATTTTAAGAGAGAATAACCGCAAGGAGATGCAGCGCAACGGGGAAGAATATAAAAAGTTTAGTACGCATATCGGGCGGTTTCCGGCGGTAATTATAGCGCCGGATGATGTTGAGCTGGTAACCGGAACAAGTGAAGTAAGAAGGAAATTTTTAGATACACTATTAAGCCAGCTCGACAATAAATATTTACAGTGGCTGATTGATTATAATAAAGTTTTGCAGCAACGGAACAGCTTATTAAAATTGGCAGGTGAAAGAGGTTATATAGATGAAGCTCTTTTACAAATTTTGAATGAACAATTGGTGCAACCGGCAAAATTGATATTTGAAAAACGGAAAAGCTTTTTAGAAGCCTTTTTACCCTCAGCAGCAAAAAGCTACGAAGCTATTGCCGGAACTGACGAACCTGTTACTTTAAAATATTACAGCCAGTTATTTGAAGATAAGTTTGAAAATCTGCTGCTGGCTTTCAGACAAAAAGATATGATGCTGCAACGAACCACTGTAGGCATTCATAAAGATGATATTGAGTTTGAATTAAACAACTGGCATTTTAAAAACATAGCATCGCAGGGGCAACGCAAAAGTTTATTATTTGCTTTAAAGCTGAAAGAGTTTGAAGAACTAAAATCAGCAAATGGCTTCGCTCCTATCTTATTGTTGGATGATGTTTTTGAAAAGCTTGATACCACTCGTATGAACAACCTGCTGCATCATGTTTGTGTTGAAAACGACAGCCAGGTGTTTATTACCGATACACACAAAGAAAGGCTGCAGCTTGCTTTGCAGGATTTGAACATCCGGTTTCAGTTGATTGAGCTGGAAGATGCCAAGAGGTAAAGAGTTAAATTTTAAAAAACCTCTTTTCACGTTTCACGTTATGATAATTATCTTTACTTCATGGCACAAATGTCAATTGGCGACGCTATTAAAGAGTTTCTTAAAAAGAGCCGTTTAAAAACAGGCATACAGGCTCTGCAAATTGAAGAGATTTGGGAGAAAATGATGGGCAAAACGATTGCCAAATACACTGATAAAATACAAATAATCAATCACACTTTATTTATACGAACCAATGTAGGCCCTTTAAAGCAGGAGCTCACTTATCAAAAAGAAAAGATAATCGAAAGGGTAAATGAAGCTTTAGGCGAAAAGGTAATTAAGGAAGTGGTAATACAATAGGATTCTTATTTAAGCTCATCAAAATAACATAAAACTATACTTTATGATACAAGGTTTACGGACCGTTATCTATTTTGTAAAAGACATTGAAAAAGCTAAGGCATGGTACGCAAAAATTTTTAATAAGGCGCCCTATTTTGATGAGCCTTATTATGTTGGTTTTAATATAGAAGGTTTTGAATTAGGTCTGCAACCCGATAGTGAAGGCAAAAATGTTGGTAACAATAGTGTTGCTTATTGGGGAGTGAAAGATGCAAAGGCGGTATATGAGTATTTAATTGAAAATGGAAGCATAGCCAATGAACCCGTTACAGATGTTGGCGGCGGAATATTAGTAGGTACCGTTATAACTCCTGCGGGAAATGTTTTCGGCGTTATAGAAAACCCTCAATTCAAATATCAGCCTGTTAATGATTCTTCATCTATTCATTAAAGAATTCTCGGGATACCTGATTTATTTCATCCTTATCCGCGGATCAATTATCCCATATAAAATATCAGCCAGTAAATTGATGACAATAAAAAAAGCAGCGGTAACAAGTACGCTTCCCATTACAATGGGGAAGTCAAGTTTTTCTAAAGCATCTACTGTAGTTTTGCCAATGCCTTTCCAGCCAAAAATGTATTCAACAAAAAATGCTCCTGCAAGCAACTCTGCAAACCAGCCGGTAATGGCAGTAACCACGGGGTTTAAAGCATTGCGCAAGGCATGCCTGAAAATTACTACCCGCTTACTTAAACCTTTGGCATAAGCTGTTCTTATATAATCCTGATCGAGTACATCAAGCATGGCACTGCGGGTAAGTTGTGTGATGATGGCAAGCGGACGAATGCCAAGCGTAACCGCCGGAAGAATGAGGTTCTTCAATTGCAACTCTCTGCCGGTAAAAGGATCTATATTATAAAGACTACCCGTCATGTGCAAACCGGTGTAATGGCTTAACACAAAACCAAACAGGTAAGCAATTACAATACCCATAAAAAATGACGGAGCAGAAATACCGAGCACACTCGAAAAAATGGCAGAAGTATCCCACCATGTATTTTGTTTAACCGCTGCCAAAACACCCAACAGTATTCCAAGCAATGTAGCAATAAACATAGCTGATAATGCAAGCAGGATAGTTCCGGGCAAAGCCTCCATCAGTACCTGCAATACATCTCTTTTACTCTGGTACGACCGGCGCAGGTATGGTATCTTCAGTGCCGCCTTTGTATTTCCGCCAATAAAAATTCCCTTTAGTTTTTTGTTAGTAATTTCCTCTTTTGTATGGATGGATAAAGGAGAAACATCGTTTAGGTAAAAAATAAACTGCTTCCATTTTGGCTGGTCGAGGTACAGTTCTTTACGAATATTTTTTATGGTTGTGCTGTCGCCTGTTTGCCCTAATACCAACCTTGCCGGATCGCCAAAGCCCTGGAATAAAAAGAATACAAGCACCACCACCCCCAGCAAAACCAGGAGGCCATATAAAAATTTTTTGGTGATGAATGAGAGCATGAGAATTCAAAATTCAAAAGTAAAAATTCAAAAAAACGTTTGGTGTCAGCCTGAGGCTGTCGAAGCCTTGCTGAACATAGTTCTCTCGCTGAAACAACGCTTGGACAAGCTGCTAATGACAAGTGGTTTAAAGCATGCATTGCGAGGAGGAACGGCGAAGCAATCTGCTCTTTATAAATAATGCTTTTCAAAATCAAATCATCCGATTGCTGCGTTCCTCGCAATAACGAAGAAATTTGCTATGTCATTACAAAGAACTTAAAAATAAACTTTTTTATTTGTGCCTCAGCCTGACAGTTATTCCTTACTTGCCAATAACATTAATCTTCTCAATCACTTTCCCATAATCTTCATTAGCATATTTCACTAAAACCGTTGCCTGTTTCATAATAAAATAAGTAGGATTTACACGGGCTGCAGTTTTTATAACCGTAGCATCGCTTTTAAGAAAATTAATATTATTATCGTTTAGTTGTTGTTGTGCCGCTTCGGTTGTAGCAGTAACAACATAAAAGGGAAAGCCCTTTTGTTTACAAACCTTTACTACTTCTTCTGCATTTTTTGCCCAGTCTTTTTCTGCTGTACCGGCATCTTTTAAAAATAACATTACATAAGTATTGGGTTGATGTAATATAGCGACTGTAGTATCCGTACCGCTTAAAGAGGTAAGATTAAAGTCGGTAATGGGAGCTTGTGCAGTTCCCTGTCGCACCAACTTTTGGTAGCGATCAATAAACCGGTAAGTGCTGTCGTTAAAATCTTCAGGAAAGTTATTCATATCAAACTCTACATCCTTACCATTTTTACGGTATTTGAAGGTGATGGCAAAACTATCTGCAGTGGCACCTTTGGGCGCTTTCATTTGCTCAACAATATTATTTCCTGCCTTATAAGGAAGGCAATCAACTACAGGAAGATGTTTTAAAACATACGATTGCAATACAATGCAAAACATTACTGTAAGCGTAAGAAAAATACCATTTATAGCAACAGAAAAAGCAGGACTTATAATTTTACGCTTAATAAATATGAACAGGATAAGCGCAGTTAGTATAAGGTCTTTTATAAACGATTGCAATGGAGTTAGCGGCAGGCAATCGCCAAAGCAGCCACATGATTTTATTTTATCTGGATGAAGCACTGCAAAGCCCGTTAAGAAGGTAAAAAAGATAATGAGCAGCAAAAGCAGCCAGCTAAATAAACGCATTCGCCAGCCTAATAAAACGGCTACACCTGCCACAATCTCAAAGGTGTTCATCAGTAAGGCAAACGCTAAAGAGTAATCATTAAGAAAACTCCATCCCCAAACATCAAAAAACTCCTGCATCTTATAGCTGAGACCAGAGGGATCGTTGGCTTTAACCAAACCTGAAAAAATAAAAAGAACCCCAACAACTATCCTTACTATCGTTAATAAAACTTTCATTTAGATTATTGTTTTCCCTCCCCTATTAAGATCAGTGCAAAAACGGAATAGTTAATAATGTCAGTAAAATTTGCATCAATTCCTTCACTTATTATTGTTTTGCCATCGTTGGCTATAATTTGTTTTATACGTAACAGCTTCACCAAAATCATATCAACAAAACTCTGCTGGCTCATGTCGCGCCATGCTTCGCCATAATCATGATTTTTATTTTGCATCAGTTCGCGGGCTTCCTGTATCTTTTCGTCATACAGTCTTGCAGCTTCTTCAACGGGTAAATCTTCGGCTTCAAATGTTCCCAAATCAATTTGTATCAAAGCGATCACTGCATAATTTACCATGCCTTTAAATTCGCCTGTTATATCGTCTGCAATTTTTTGGTGCTTCTTTTCTTGTATCGTTCTTATGCGCAGCGCTTTAATATAAATCTGGTCAACAATCGAAATCATTCTCAGTACCCGCCACGATGTTCCATAATCCTGAACCTTTTGTATAAAAACTTCCCTGCAACTATTTACTGCCTCGTCGTATTGCTCTAATGTATTCATGTTATTTCTGGTAGTAATAGGCCTCACTATATTGGATATAAAGGTGATCTTTATTTTTTGTAACAAGCCAAAAATAAAGGAAAGAAATTAATGTTTACGCTTAATTGTAAAGGCCGGTTGCTAGTAATTGATGAACCTGTGGTGATGGGAATAATCAATGTAACTCCCGATTCTTTTTATAGCGGCAGCCGTAAATCAACTTTAGATGATGTTTTAAAGCAGGCAGATAAAATGCTTACTGAAGGAGCAACCATACTTGATATTGGCGGACAAAGTACACGCCCCGGAAGTGAAGCGATTGGCGCAGATAGCGAGTTGCAAAGAGTTGTTCCTGCCATTGAAGCGATTGCAAATCGTTTCTCACACAGTTATATTTCTGTTGATACTTACCATGCGAAAGTTGCCAAAGCAGCCGTTGAAGCAGGTGCTTGCATAGTTAATGACATCAGCAGTGGTGATATGGATTCTGAAACGATAGAAACTGTAGCAGCATTACAAGTGCCATACATTACCATGCACATGAAAGGCACACCGGCAACCATGCAGCAAAATGCACAATACGAAAATGTAACCCGCGACGTGTTTGATTACTTTATAAAAAAAATAGAACAATGCAGGCTTGCAGGAATAACCGATGTAATTGTTGACCCAGGTTTTGGTTTTGGAAAAACCATTCAACACAATTTCACTTTGCTTAAAAATCTGTCTGTTTTTAAAATGCTTCAAAAACCAGTAATTGCTGGGCTTTCGCGCAAAGCAACTATTTATAAAACCTTAGGCACTTCTGCTGAGGAAGCTTTAAATGGCACTACAGTTTTAAACACCATCGCATTATTAAACGGAGCCAATATTTTAAGAGTGCACGATGTAAAGGAAGCTAAGGAAACTGTGAAGCTGATTGGTGCTTATTGCAGATGAATGAAATTGTTCCGAGTTATGTGTTTGAAGACAGTGCTAACCTGAAGCTCTTGAAATTCTACTAACAGTTTTTACTTTTGAAGACTTGAAACGAGACAGCTTTTTTTACATTTGAAGCATTAATAAAACGGCCTTCAATCCGAAGATTTGTTTAAAAAAACTTTCTCTGAGTATTACAGGCGACACTATTGACGGAAGGGCACGTTATCATATTTACTTTCTTATTCAGGCTCTAAACCTATTAGAGCAAGACGGCAAACTCGCTTTTATTATGCGGGAATTTGAGCAAGCTTCCAATACCAGAACATATTGTAAAACTGTTTGACTTAAAGCGGCCTTACCAAACATCTACAGGGCAGCTTGAAATATTTCGAGAACCTAAGGCAAAATACAACAGGCAAAAAGGTACAGCCAAAAGTAATAAGGACTAATAAGTGCTGAATATTAGTGTTTTCAATTAATCTATATCTTTGTTTAATCCACCTGGTACACTATTACCCTACCTTCGGCGAGTCCTAAACTTAATAATATCTTCACAATCATATCTAATAATCATCAATCAACTCAACATGCCACAACAAAACTTACGTTTCGAAACATTGCAGGTACATGCCGGGCAAGAGCCTGATCCCGTTACCAAATCCCGCGCAGTTCCTATTTATCAAACCACTTCTTATGTTTTTGACAGTGCTGAACATGCAGCAAACCTTTTTGGCCTTCGCGAATTCGGAAACATATATACACGTATAATGAACCCTACTACCGATGTGTTTGAGAAACGCGTTGCAGCATTGGAAGGTGGCGTAGGTGCGCTGGCTATGGCCTCAGGACAATCGTCTCAGTTTATTGCTTTGCAAAATATTTTGCAGCAGGGCGATAACATTGTTTCCTCATCGTACCTGTATGGCGGAACCTATAATCAGTTTAAAGTAACTTTCAAACGCTTAGGCTTCCAGGTTAAATTTGCAGACCTTGATAACCCTGATGATTTTGAAGCTAAGATAGACGACAGAACCCGTGCTCTTTATGTAGAAACAATAGGCAACCCCGGTTTTAGTGTTCCTGATTTTGAAAGACTGGCTGATATTGCCCAAAAACACCAGATACCTTTAATTGTTGACAATACTTTTGGGGCCTGCGGCTACTTGTGCCGCCCGATAGATTTTGGCGCAAACGTAATTGTTGAAGCTGCTACCAAATGGATAGGCGGCCACGGCAACAGCATTGGCGGCGTTATTGTAGATGGGGGTAATTTTAACTGGGGCAATGGCAAGTTTCAATATTTTACAGAACCTGATGAGGCGTATCATGGTATGAAATTCTGGGAGGTGTTTGGCAGCGGCAGTCCTTTTGGTAATATTGCTTATATCATTCGTGCAAGGGTTACAGGGCTTCGAAGTTTGGGTCCTGCATTAAGCCCGTTTAATTCTTTCCTGTTCCTGCAGGGTTTGGAAACCCTTAGTTTACGTGTACAACGAACTGTTGATAATGCCATGGAACTTGCTGAATGGTTACAAAAACATCCCCAGGTAGAAGATGTATTATACCCCGGTCTGAAAGGTAATAAGTACTATGAGTTGGCGAAGAAATACCTGCGCAACGGATTCGGCGGCGTATTGTCTTTTAAAATAAAAGCCGGAAAAGAAGCAGCCGATAAAATGGTAAACAACCTTAAATTAATTAGTCACCTCGCTAATGTTGGCGATGCAAAAACACTGATCATCCATCCTGCTACTACCACCCACCAACAACTCACCGAAGCCGAGCAGCTTTCGGCAGGTGTTGAGCCGGGACGTTTACGTATATCGCTGGGTATTGAGCATATTGAAGATATAAAGGATGATATAGAAGCGGCATTCAAGGCTTCGATGTAGTGTTTTGAATTTCACGAAGGGTTTCAGGAAAAAACGTTCTCGGGGGTGAAGGGCGGCCAGATACGGTTGTAATGCAACACAACATCTGGTTGCCTTTTGCTTTAAAAGAGGAAATCTCCTCAAGTTTTTAAATGTTGGTTGTGAAATATTTACTGCACAAAGATCACGATGTGATTAATTGACTTTAGGAGGGTTGATCATAATATGAGCACCATGAGTACCGGGGTTCATTATCCAGGGCATGCCAGGTGCTTCCGGTCTTAAAGGCAGTCCGGTACTTTCGGCAGTGGCATAAGGAATATAAATTACAGAACGCAGCAGGCCGTTTTTGATTACTCCCGTTGCGCTGTTATAATCTTCTTTTGAAGCAGCATACACAAATAAACTGGTAGGTTGCTTTGGCATTGCGAGCTTACCTGCTTTCACTTCTTTTTCCCGAATGTCGAATATTTCCCCAAACTGTTTCCCTTGTTTTCTCAAATCCCGTCCCCGCTTCATAAAAGGTTCGAGGTCGTGGTGGTAACATGCTACTGAGAAGCCGGGCTGATCAGGATCATCGGATAGACAAATAAATTCGTTGTTGCCTTTTCGTAACAGAATAAATTCTTTATTAGTTGAATAACCATAAACAGCAGCGCCATCTTTTTTATCGGACGGTGCCGCTAATAAAGCATTTTTTATCTGCACTTCGGGGGTAGGTATTTTACTTTGAGCTAAGCTCTCGAACCCAATAAAGCACATGGCAAGTAATGGTATAAACTTTTTCATGTTGTTACGAATTTAAGATAAGAAGTTAAAAAACCCGGGTCTCAACAAATTTACCATCTAATTTCCACACCTACTCCTTCACTAAAGTTTTCAAACTTTAGTAAACAAGTATTTGTAGCTGCATCCCATTCACTTTTAACATTGATATTTGTTTGGTTGTTATCCTTAACCTTTACCTCTATTGGTTTTGATGGCAGCAAAATCCGCATCACATTCTGTGTTTTAGAAGGACTTTTTGTAATGAATGAATAACTTTTTGCTCTTACCTTTTCTTCGTAAACACGAGAAGCTGCGGCTAATACTTTTGGTTGTTTCCTGTTAGTAACCTGGCTTAAACTATATAAGTACGCTTGTTCTCCGGGGGCTACAATTTTCTCTTTCAAGATTGGCAGGTTGGGATTAAAAAGATCAATGAACGAACCTTTTAAATGTAAAGGTTCTGAACTAACACTTTCATCCATAACCGAAGCAATTAAATAGTGCCCACGTTGAAGGGTGAAATTATTTTTCGTTTCAAACTTAGCGCCTTTCACTGCCTGCTCATAAGCATCTTTTATCAATTGCAGAAATGCACCATCTGCATTTGATTGAAGCACGAGTTCTTTAGGGTCTTGCCTTATAACAAACACCTTTCCTTTTCCCACATTATAATTGTTTTTATTAGCTTCCGGATTTATGCCCATCTGCTCAAATAAATGTATTGACGGGGCTTTGTAGTTATTACCATTGCTGTTCCACCATTCCTTCACTTCCTGAAAAGGATCATTATCGCGACCATAATAAACTAATACGCCTCCCTTTTTTACCCATGCAGCTAATTGCGCATGCACCTCTGGCGTCAAAGGCTTCATATTAGCATAGCTCATTATTAAAACCTTAATGCTCTTTAATGTTCCTGTAAAAGCCAGGTTTTCCATGTGTACGGTTTCTACAGGCACTCCTCTTTTTAACAAGGGCAGAGCCATCCCATAAAAGTTGGACAACTGCGGATCTTCATAACTTTTGTGTGTCGGAAAACGTTGAAACATCATTGAGTTTGAAAGCAACACACCTATGCATTTTGTTCCGTTTAACTTATTGTTCGAAAGCGGCATCTCGTTCAAAGAATTAACCATTACCTGCATTTGTGTGGCATAAGCCGGTGATATAGGTTGGCGAAGGTCACTACCCTCAACCCTGAATTTGCCGAGGTAAATACGATTAGGCCAGGGCATTACTTCAAAATGATCAACTGAAGGATACATGAGCTCGGCAGTAAACGTTGCCTGGTAATTGCGTTTATAATCGTCCCAGGTTTTGGCGCGGTCTTCAATAGGGTCAGTTAAAAAATACATTCGCCTTCCTGTTGGTGCGGTCATAGAAAGCATAGTACCATATTCTAAAAAAGCATTTTCAAATACACGTTCTTTCTTCACGCCATTAAAAAAAGTTGGCTCACGTGAAGTGCCGGTCCATACCTGGGCAATATAACCATCCATACCGGGCAGCGATGAAAGGCTTGCTTCAGGACTAACAATGCTCCATGCAGAATAATTAAGCAATGAATGCGTAGGCACATAACATTTTACACGCTTGCCAATACTTTCTCCATAAGTTTTTGCATACTGAAAAACTTCTTTTAATGCATTATAATAAAGCTGGTATTTTAATTTAGAAGATAAATAAGTAGCCTCCGGAGATTCGTGCTGGGGCATCCACGCGAAACCATAATATTTTTGCCATTCTCTTTTAAATGATTCCTCATAGCCGCCTCTTGCCCAAAATTCAGGTTCTTCCAAATATATATTTGCAATGCCTGCATCAACTACCCGCTTCACCAATGCCTGCATGTATTTTATATAAGGCTCGGTGGGAACAATATAAGGAATCAATCTGCCATGCCCTATCGTATCACCATTTCTTTGTAACTGGCTTTCATCCCAGTGCGATTTGCCATCAAACTTGCCCAAAAAATAATCCTGGTAAGTACCCCAGGCAATGCCTGTCATAAAATGAACATTGTAACCATGTTCTCTCCAACCCTTTACCCTTTCTTCAAAAGGTACATTGTTTTCATTTATTCCATATACAATTGCTACATCTGAACGTACATCATACTCTGCCCGCCACGGTTCAGATACCTGGAAAGAAGTTTTTTCTGCGAGGGGAGTTGGTTTTATCTCTTGTGCAGGCAGGTTGCTGATATAAAAAGCGAGAAAAATGAAACAAGCTATTTTTTTCATACAATCATGTTAGTATTTAGTTGAATTATTTTGAAGGCAGGGCATTTATTGATTGTTCAGTTAAGTACAAATGCTCATTGAATATATTTGGTTGAAGTTAAGAACTAAAGCTGAAATGAATGGACTCTCAGAGCCATTGATGATAGTAGCACAAGTTATTTTTTACATCGTCCTGCTATTGCCGTATTTCGATGACGGTAATTTCTATCTCCGTTTTTATGTATGAAATTTTAATCCGTCAAGTGCCTTGTTAACTTTTTTATTTTCTCCATAAGTTGCAATACCAACAAGAACTTGATTCTCGTCTGTACATTTTGCTATTTCAATATGATTTTCTTCTTCATTTTTAGTTGTGAATAGCGGTTCGGTATAAATTCCAATGTATAGTTCCCTTTCTTTTGCCCTGCTTACTGCGCCTAAATAAGGCAGTGATAAAAGAGAAGGAACATTGGCATCGTCCATCAGGTTATAGCTTCCGAAACCGTTTGTTTCATAAGCATATATTTTTGCGAAAGCGCCGTTGTTAACTGTTGCATGTGCTTTTAATGCATCATCTACCTGCTTGGAAAGATCCATTGCTTCTTTAATTTCATCCTGCCTGCCACCTTTTGTTTTTAACAGCTCTGCCATTTGTTTTAAAGATACAACTGCAAAAAAATTACTGGGTATGAGGTAGGGATAAATGGTAGCATCATCACTGGGTCTGAACATAGAACAAATCAATCCATTAGGGTTTGCAGGATAGCCATAGCCTGCCATTGGCACACCATCGGTTGCCCACGCTGTTCTTCTTTGAAAGCTATATGGACCTTTGGAATTAAAACGTTGCTGCTCCTTTAAAGTTTTTACTATCAGTTTCATTGCTTCTGCCCATCTGTCGTCAAAAGCTGAGGCATCTCCGGTTTGTTTCCAATATCCGTAAGCTAAACGAACAGGATAACACACTGAATCAATTTCCCATTTACGTTCGTGTATGCCAGGCTTCATATCAGTAATATCACTTTTTTTCCATTCGCTTATTTTGTTTTCGTCTTTATAAAATGCATTGGCATACGGGTCTTTTAAAATACATTTTACCTGACGGTTAATAACGCCCTTAATTAATTGTTTTAAATCCTGGTCTTCTTTACATAATTGAAGATATGGCCAAACCTGAGCAGAACTATCCCTTAACCACATCGCATCTAGATTTTTCTCTTTCACAGTTACTATTATAGCATGCGGCCTGATCAAATTATGGCTACAATATTATTTCTGTGTTACCCTTACCCAATCTACCCATATTTTACTTTTACCCTGTTTAATTAAATCAACGCTTGAGGCTGGAAGACCAAAATAAGGTTCTTTAACTTTATTCACTCCTGCAGGATAACCTCCCCCAAGGGCAAAGTTTAAAATAAGAAACTTGGCATTATCATAAGACCATTTACCGTACTTTTCTACCATTGAGCGGGTGACGCGGTAAAATTCATTTCCATCTACTTTAAACATGAGGCTATCAGGTTGCCAATCTACAGAATAAACATGCCAGTTGGTAACAGGGTCTTTTACTGCAAAAGAATCTCGCTTAACAAAAGGTGTATTGCCCGAATAACCAGGGCCATGCATAGCTGCATTTGTCCATTCTTTTTGTCCTATAAATTCCATAATGTCAATCTCTCCGGTTTCGGGCCAACGTCCCGTGCCTAATATCCACCATGCAGGCCAAAAGCCAGTGCCTTCTGACATTTTTATTCGGGCTGCAATAGTGCCGTAAGTAAACTCAACCTTATTGCGTGTATCAATTCTACCGGAGATAATATCAAACTTTTTTCCTTCTTTAGTGGTAAAGCCTGGCGAGAAACGGGGTTGTATAACTAATGCGCCGTTTTTTGCTCCTGCTGCTTCTTTACCTTTTGCAATATAAATAGTGGCGGAAGAATCCACATAGGCTTGCTGTTCGTTATTTACTGTCTGTCCGGTAACTATTACGTTCCATTTAGAACGGTTTAATGCATTGCCGGGAAAATCATCAAAAAATATGATTTTACCTGAAGCGTTGCTGCTCTGTTTTTTTGCAGCTGTACTTTGTGCGTAAGTAAAATGCGTTAAAACGATAAAACTGATAATCGTTAATCTTATAGTTGTCAGGTTCAATTTCGTTAGCTTGTTTAGTTTCATTTAAGAATTTATAAAAGATTAGGTTTATTGAGAAGGTTATTATGACCTATTTCAAAGCAAGCTTTTTAACCCTTTCATTAGTCATCTTACCTGGTTTAATTATTTCGTTTATCAACAGGTTTTGATACTCTGTAAATCCACGATCATCCCCAGTTAAAGTCAACCACCTTATTATTCAGCTTCCATTTTGCAGGTTCAAAGTTGGTCACCCAGTCTAATGGTTCGCCTAGTGGCTGCACTTTGGCTGCTTGTGCAAAGGCCCGTTTAACAGCGGCCTTTTGCTCCTCACCCAGGGCTTCGGGTTGGGCAGATATGAACAGCGGCGCGCCACTTTCCGCTAATAGTTGCAGCCATTGTTTATTTTTACCCCAAGGTACATCTTTAGTTAATCCAACACAATCGCCATCAGCCGCATAGAATGTATTATGTTGGGGCAGTCGGAAAGCCAACGTGTTCACTCCCATTTTGCGTGTTCGGCTCCAGTCCTTGCCACTGGTATCATCGCCAATACGACACAACTCAAAAATACCTGCACTTAAATGGCTCATCGTATTACAGCCTATGATATAAATACTATTACCTGCTGCTTCACGGATGGAACGGTAAAGGTGAAGAATAATCTCGGCAGTGGTTTTGCTCCTGTCGTTGAAGTTCCAGCCTGGTGACGTTATACTATCCTTCATGGCAAACCCCCATCGGCCGGTGATATCATAAGTGGAGAAATCATGTTTCACCATTTCGTAACCCCAATCTTTATAAAAATCAAAGTTGCGTTTAACGCGTTCAATATTCTCGGGAATGGTAGGATCGAGCACCGGATTTTTAGGATTATTCCTTCCGGGAATCTTTGGAGCTAGCAGACTTGCCTTTTCATCGTGTCGGGCACAAAGCGGGCGCATCCATAAGCCAGGGCGCAAACCCAGTTTCTTAATGTCATCACCCAGCAGGTGCATATCCCTAAACTTATCATTAGGTTTGGAGAAATCATCATTCCAGCCACCATCTCCCGGTAGCAAAGGGGAATAAGTAGCCCAGCCTGCGTCTATTACCGAGAATGGTTTGTTGTGTGTATCCGTAACCAATTCTGCCATCATGGCTGTAGTTTTTTTAATTAAATCGAAAGAATTATTGCCATAAGCAAAATACCAGTCGTTGATACCATACACAGGTTGTTTGGGTAAGCGAGGATTTTCGCACATCATTCCACAAAAACGGTTATCTGTATGAAAAGGATTTTCACCAGGCTTGCCATTTGTAGTGATGATATCAGCAGCATGCAGCATCCGGTTGCCAAGCAAAACTCCATTACCACCGGACTGGGTATCTAAAGTAAGTTCCAAACTATCGCTGTTTAAACCCCACCAGCAAATACTGTTAGCACCGGTTTTTACACCAAAGCAGGCAGTTTGCTTTTCATCATATATTATTACGTACCAGGGATTTTTAACCCCTGCCTTATTGGTTTTCCATTGGAGATCACCATACGAGCGTTCCCAATGATCTCCCAGAAATTTGGCTGCTGGTGCTATATTATGCTTCCATTTTAAACGTAACGTATTCAGCTGCTGTGTGGGCGAAGTAACGTACACGCCTTTTGCATTGCCATGTTTTTTTACCGTAACCTCAACATCCTTATACCTGAACAAGGAACCATTGGTTGCCTTTAGCTTAAACCATTCATCGCCCGACTGTGCCCAAACCTCATCAGGAGCGTTAATAACCGTTGTTGCAGGTGTGGCATAAGTGAGACGGTTGAATAAGACCGTTGTGGCAGCAGTTGCAGAAAGTTTGAGGAAATGTCGCCTTTGCATAGTTGATGTACAATGATTGGATGTGTAAAAATCTGGTTTAACAGGATAGCAATTTATTTTGTACCGATATTTATGTTACCACCATTTTTAAACAGGTCGTGTGGCACCGTAACTAATACTTTAAAAAGTATTAATAAATTCCATCGTTAAACAAATTTTTTATTCATTATAGAAATTAACTTGTTCATGTTGCTACTAAAAACAATGATTTTATTGATTTCTTCTTTGGGCCAGTTATCTAAATTTTCGTCTCTAATCATCTCCCTTTTTTCAGGCATAAGGAACAGCAAGCAAGTATTACTATCGAATTCTATTGCTCTTTGAACTATGTCCCATATAGCATCCTTTTGCTCCGGGAAAAAACCCCAAAAGCGACTAAGGCTTTTAGATACTTCATCATTATAAGATCGCAAATAATTTTTCTCACTAAACTCAGTATTAACTTTAAAAGAACATATATGTCTTTGAGTGATTTTCCAAATTGTTCGCATCATTGCCTATAATTTAAATCAATATTCATTTTCCTATAAGTCTTTGATTGCAGAAAAATCACTAATTTAAAGAAAATTTTTTAACACCTTCAAAAGTCATCTTAACGGGTTTAATAAGGCCTTTCTCATCAAAAAACATTTCGTCTATACAGGTTACGCGATGGTTACCGTCGGTTTCTCCTAAAGGGCGACGATGATAAACAATGTACCACTTATTTCTGCTATCAACATGAATGACTGAATGATGTCCTGCACCCGTGGCAACGGCAGAGTCCTGCTGCAATATTTTACCTACCCGCTCAAAAGGCCCGAAAGGAGAATTTGCTATAGCATAGGCAACAGAATAATTCGGCCCAGTCCAACCGCCTTCCGACCACATAAAATAATATTTACCGTTTTTTATAAACATAAAAGGACCTTCCACATATCCTTTCGGCGTAATTTCTTTGAAAGTAGTTCCATCGTTATAAGGAATAAGACCGGTAAAATCATCTTTCAATTTTGCGATGTTGCAATGCCGCCATCCACCATAAATAATATAGTATTGGCCGTCTTTATCCTTAAACACAAACTGATCAATAGGCTGAGCACCGTTATAGAATTTATCAATTAAAGGTTTTCCCAAATAATCCCTGAAAGGGCCTACAGGATTATCAGCAACGGCAACGCCGATACCACCTTGCTGATTGTCGTTTTGTATATCGTTTGCTCCAAAGAACAAATAATATTTACCTCCCTTTTCAACAATGGCAGGAGCCCATACCGCTCTTTTAGCCCACTTAACATTGGCTGTATCTAATACCTGGTGATGCTTCGTCCAGTTAACAAGGTCGTTAGAGGAGAAGGCATCAAAAAATACCTGTTCGTTGTAAGGAGCGGAGTAGGTTGGATAGATCCAGTACTGCTTATTGAAGATGGTTCCTTCAGGATCGGCGTACCAACCCTGCATAACAGGGTTGCCGGAAGTAATTTTTCCATTGCTTTGCTGCTGCATTTTATGCGAACAACCTGATAGCAGAATGGAAAACAAAAAGACTGAATAAATATTGCTTTGCATTATACTTTTATATTTTAGCGAATAAAGTTCTTTTAATTTATTAACTATGTGCTTTAACATGTTTCAACGAAATCTTTAAAATTTTCAATGATGGCTGCCTGTTCTTCACTCCTCCATTGAAGCCTGTAAACAACCGGGATATTGTTTTTAATAGCATGAAGAGTTAATCCGTCTTCATAAGGAAGAAAACTTGTTCCCGAATAAGTCCACGTTTCACCGGGCGGATGTGTGATACCATCATAATCTGTAAAGGTTTTAATAACCTTGTATTTTGGTCCTGGTATGAGTGCAAGGCTGTTTGTCATAAAGTGCAGGTAACGGTAGCTATTACTAATGCAATGTTAGCGGTGGTTTTTATTTAGTTTTGGTCTTCAAATAACTTATTGCCTTATCCAATACCGGGTCTTTTTTTAGTAAATAATCATTAAGTGTTCGTTTAACTTCTATGTCAGGTTTTATGCCATAACCAACAAATTCTTTTCCATTAGGGTAAGTGTCTTTTTTTGTACAAATTCTTGCAGAGCCACCACCGGGCAAGTCAAACATAAATGGCTGTAATAATGGTCTGTTTGAAAATTAGCGGTTTGTGAAACTAAAAATAGAACAAACAGGCGAGGCAGACACATAAACAAACATTTTTTATTAAGGAGCTGGCTTTGGCAAAACATGATTTTGCTTAGCCCACTCCTGCCACATCTTATCCATCTTAACAAAGGCAGGTTTCAGGCTTAAGCCCTGCAATGGTTTAATTGTATTTCCTTTATAGGTTGAAGGATATTTAGTATTTGCCAACTCTATAAAAGTTGCCATAAAATCCATTACATGTCCTGTTCTGCCCGAGATACTTCCTTTTGGTACAGTAATCCCTTTAGGCCAAAATGCAATGAGCGGTCTACGAACACCACCTTCATAAGATTCCATTTTGGCAAACTGGTATGGGGTGTTCGAAACATTTGCCCAACGAGGTCCAATAGAGGCAAATGATGTTTCTGCACCGGGCAACACATCTTTTTTTACCGGATAAGCTATTTTTTCACCATTCCTTGTTTCACCGGGCCGGTCAAAACCAGGACCATACTGTGCGGCAATTTCAGGACTGGCTCCATTGTCGCTTAAAAAAAGATGAGTGTATTTTCTAACTTACCTGTCTCTTTTAAAGCTTTAATTATCCGGCCTATACCTTGATCCATACGGTCAATCATCGCGGCATGTACAGCCATAGCTCTTGCATCCCACTCCTTATCCGGATTATCCTCCCACTTTAAATTATTTTGCCAGCGCGGAGAAAGCGGTGCTATAGAGGAATCAATTAAACCAAGCGATACCATTTTTTTGTAGCGGCTTTCACGGATGGCATCCCAACCTGCCTTATATGTATTTTCGTACTTTCTAATATCCTCCGGTAATGCATGCAGCGGCCAATGCGGTGCCGTTTCTGCTACATATAAAAAGAAGGGTTTATCTTCTCTTTGCTGAATTGTTTTATATACGATACTGCTGTATCGCTAATGGCATCGGTATGATAATAATTTGAAGGAACTTTATTTACAGGCTTTGTACCATTGACCAGGCTGAAAGGATCAAAAAAATCAACAACACCCCAAATGTTGCCATAGTATTTCTCAAAGCCCCTGCTGGTCGGATATTGTTCCAAAGGTGAAAAAAGCGGATGCTCTTCATGGTGATTTAACCAGTTCAACTGGGCTTTTGCATCTTTTTGTTCTATTGTATTTGACACATGCCATTTACCAACCATACCTGTATGATAGCCGGCTTCTTTCAAAACTTCTGCAAGCGTTACAGTATTTCAGGTTATAAAACCCCTGTATCCCGGCGCATTTTTATCTGTTGTCATTTCACCTATACCTGCCTCATGATTATATATTCCTGTTAACAAAGAAGCCCTTGTAGGACAGCAACATGAAGTGTTATAAAACCTGCTGAAGCGCAAGCCATTGGCAGCAAGATAATCGAGATTTGGAGTTGCAATTTCTCCTCCATAGCAACCAATATCTGAATAGCCCAAATCGTCAGCAAGTATGAGAATAATGTTTGGACGGGCAGATTTTTTTACAATAACAGTATTTTGCCTGCTACCGGGTCATCTGTTTTGTAAATAATATGACTGTTTAAAGGCATATAATACAAAGAGCCGTTAATCACAGCCGCGGCAGGCGCATCTTTTTCAAATGGCAGATCTTTAGTGGTAACAAAAGTCCAATTAAGCAGGTCTTTTGAATACCAGTAGCCACCGGAAGCCGTTGCAAACAAATAATAGTTGTCTTTATATAAGATAATAACCGGGTCTGCAGCTGCTCGACGTGAGGGTTTATCTAAAGTAAACCGGTAACTTATATTCAAGGGGTTGCAAAAAGTTTGCTGACTCTTTGCCACGTTTGGTAGCAAGAGATTTATAGTTAGTGATACTACTACTAAAATGATGTTTGTTTTTCTCATTTTTTAATGTTAAAATATATTTCTATGTAGTTTGCTTGCTTATGCGAAAAATAAAGATTGCAAATGGACAAAATTCACCCGGTTCAGTTCCTGTATGTCAAAACGATTATGGCACATCATCAGCCAGGTAGTTTTTATTTAATTTACAGTGATGCGAGTTTAATAAGATGCCCTTCAATTTATTTTTTCTTCTGTTAGCCTCCCGTTTATTTTATTCTCTAATCAGCCTAGTATTAAAATCATTCATCTTCAGAAGTAAAGGTTGAAGCTGGTAATCCCTCCTTATTAAACAAAGTTGCAGCGCTGCTGTCACTCCAGGCATATCTGACATATACAGGAGCTGCAACTGAAGGACTGCTAACCACTACTTTATTGTTCACTATTTTGGCTTGTGCCGGAACATACACTTTATCTGCTCCGGCTATCTCAAAGTTCGTAAGTCCTTTATCTGATGCAAGCAATCCGCTTCCAATAGACTCAAACTCAATTATCAATTTATTACCAGATGAGCTAACCTTTTTATATAACGGACCTGATGCAATCATCTTTTTCCCATAATCATTTGCAAGTGCAAATCTCGCCAAACGATTGCCTACTTCCTGCTTATAGGGCGGGTGTGCGGTTTTAAGGTAGCCAATGTCTAAGGTCGTCACCATTCCGGTTTTAGGAAGCTTCAACGCATAACGCTGGGCATTTCTTAATTTTTGTGATTGTTCCTTCTGGTCAGGCGCACTGTAAATAAATGGCGCTAGCTGTACGAAATAAAATGGAAACTCATAACCCCACTTATCTCTCCAGTCTTCGATCATAATAGGGAAAAGCCGTTTGTATTGCTCAGCCCTGCCAACATTCGATTCTCCCTGGTACCAGATAACTCCTTTAATTGTATAAGGAACAAGCGGGTTTATCATTGCATTAAAAAGAACTGTAGGTGAGTTGCTGTTAAGCTGAGATATATCAGGCCGTTCTGAAACATTAGTTTGAAGATCATAGGTATAAAATTTGCCTTTGTAGATTTCTGCTACTAACCTGCATTTCCAGTTGCCTTCTATTGAAATATCAGCGCCTTTATTGTTGGATATTGTCATCTGGCCACTAATAGCGCCGGGTCCACCATTATCAATGGCGCGAATGGAAATGGTATTTTTTCCCTTAACAAGAAGTGATTTTGGAATGATCATTTCTCTTGGTGCATTAGCGGCTCTTTGACCTGCAAGTCCGCCAATCTTTTTGCCATTAATATAGGTTGCGTCCATATCATCAATAGCACCGATTTTAAGAACATAATCAGCGGTAATATCTTCAACTATAAACTCCTTTCTAAACCACATGGCTCCATCAAATTCTCCCGGGTTTAACAGATCAAATCTTCCCGGAAGCTTTATTGTTATCCACTTTGAATCGTCATAATTAGACTTAGCAGCCGCAAGATCAGAGAAACTGATACTTTGCCATTGTTCATCTGTTTTTGGCACTTCCTGAGTTGGCCATTTTTTAAACCAGCTCTCCGTTGAATTTTGCAGGTTCCCCAAAACTTCTATTTTTTTATCAAAGTCTCGCAGTTTTGCCAGGTATTCTTTACTTGTCCAGGCTTCTGCCGGTGTTCCTCCGATAGTAGATTGAATGATACCGATTGGTACATTTAGCTCCTGGTGAAGTTTACGGGCATAAAAGTATGCTGCGGCACTGAAGTCACCTGCAGTTTGGGGCGATGCAGCAAGCCATTTGCCACCGGTAGAATCTATGGGACTTGCTGACATACTAAAAGGCACCTTTAAAAATCTGATGTTTGGATAATCGGCTTCACTTATTTCCTGCTTTGAATTTAATATCGTATCACCCGGTGGCCAGCCCTTTAAAGGTATATCCATATTGGATTGACCTGATGCTAGCCAGACCTCGCCAATCAGCACATCGTTAATGACAATAGTGCTGTCGGAAGTTTTAATATTGATGGTATAAGGACCGCCTGCTTTTGGAGTCGCCAGTTTTATCTTCCATTTGCCATTAGCATCAGCAGTTGTTGAGGCTTGCTTTCCCCAGCTTGCGGAAATAATCAATTTTTGTCCGGGACTGGATTGTCCCCAGAGATCAACTTTTTCTTGTTGCTGAAGCACTAGGTGGTCCGAAAATAACCGCGATACTTTTAAAGCTTTTTTTACGGCTGGTTGGGAATAAGCGAATAGGCAAAAAAGCATTGCAGTAAAACAAAAGAATGATTTCATGATTTTTTTTACCGAAAGATTACTTCTTATATACTCTTTAATGTGTCTCCAAATGATAACTAAGATTTTTCGAATTTTTAACAACATCTTTTCAAAGGAGCAGATACTTTATGTTCTTTTTAATCTGTTTAAACCCTCTCTCCTTTTGGATTTTAGTTTTTCATAATCTTATAAATAGCTCCCTTTGTGTTTCCCGGGCCCGTATCCGGGTTCGTTAGTATGTACAGCTCACCTGCCGCGTCTTCACCCAATGATGTTATTTTTAAGTTTTTGGGGAAGTTTTCTAATATAACTTTGCCTCTGTTCCATTTAGCGCCCGCTTTTTGTAAATAGAATACTGGTCCTGTCCAATCAGCAAACACGTATTTACTTTTTAAAACCGGTAACTGTTTGCCGTTATAAACGTAACCTCCGGCAACAGATATTCCCTCCTTATGGCTATATTCCGCTATTGGCATAGTAATTCCTTTAATATCACAATTTGCAGCAGGGTTATGGCAATGCGTTCCTTCCACTATTCTCCAGCCGTAATTAGCGCCTTTGTTGATAATATCTACCTCCTCCCATAAATCCTGTCCAACGTCACCGGCAAACAACTGCCTGGAAGTTTTGTCAAAAGAGAATCTCCACGGGTTACGAAAACCATAGGCCCATATTTCCGGCTTTACATCTTTTCTGCCACTGAACGGGTTGTCTTTAGGCACTTTGTAACCGGTATTGGTATTAATATCGATACGCAATATTTTGCCAAGCCAGGTACTAAGGTTTTGCCCGTTACCAATTTCGCCATGCTTATCGTGCTGGCCTCCGCCATCACCAAATGAAAGGTACATATAGCCATCGGGGCCAAATTGGATACAACCCCCATTGTGATTTCCGTCCGGCTTCTCAAGCGTAAGTATAATCCTGCTGCTGTTAGTGTCAACCTTGTATGAATTTGGGAATAGCTTATATTCGGCTATAACATCTTTATGATTAGATTTATTGGAAGAAGGTGAGCTGTAAAACACATAGAATTTTTTATTAGTTTTAAATTGCGGGTGTAGTGCAATCCCTAGCAGGCCCCGCTCCTCATAACCATTATTCAGTCTTGTCAGTTTGCTTTTCAGATCCAGTAAGGGTTCATCACTAAGTTTTCCGTTTTTAATTACACGTATTTGACCTTTTTGTTCCATTACCCAAATATCACCATTACCCGGGAAAGCCACTGCTGTAAGCGCTTCAAAATTATCAGCAACCTGTTGTACTTTTAATGTTATAGGCGGTAATGTTATAGCCGATAGATCGTCATTTGTTTTAATTGGTTGAGTTTGGGGAAAAACATAGGAAGGAAACAGGGATGTAATGATACCCAAGCCAAACAACATAATGACGGGTGTCTGAACAGATGACAACTTAGAAAGAAATTTATCCCAACAAAAATTTTTCATAATAATATTAATAATATGCCTTAGTATCTTACTTACCGGTAATCTAAATGAGTTTATTTTTTCTTTAGTGCCGCTGCAATTGCTTTATCGGCAAGTGGCTCCATTACTTTATAACCTTCCAGGTTAGGGTGCACACCATCTTTTGATAGGTTAGCAGGCAACCCGCTTCTTGCATCCGACATTGCAGTAAAATAATCCAGGTAAACCATGTTGTTCTTATCAGCATAGTTCTTTATCATTTCGTTGAGCGCCTTAACTTTTGGTACCGGGTTTATAGTGGGACGCCATGGGAAAGCAAAGGCCGGCAATATTGATGAAAGCACCACTTTTATACCATTTGCTTTAGCAAGTTCGGCCATGGAAACAATGTTTCCAAATACATCCTCAAGTTTTGATGGCCCGTTGTTTTCCGCTATATCGTTTATTCCGGCAAGTATTACAACTACAGACGGCTTTAAATTGATCACATCTTCACGAAAGCGTACCAGCATTTGGCCGGTAGTTTGCCCGCTTATTCCGCGGTCAAAATAAGGTTTGCCGGAAAAGAATGAAGAGTCATTATTAATCCAGAAATCAGTGATGGAGTCCCCCATCCATACTACTCGTTTCTCTCCTTTAGCAGGGGGTGCAACCTGGCTGTTTGCCTTTTCATATTTTCTAATATTAGCCCAGTCCTGTGCGCTGGCAGCACCGATAGCAAAAAGCAGTATTAGTGCCGATAGAATTCTTTTAGTCATGATTGGTAAAATTTAGTTGATTGAAATATTGAAATTATAACTAAGTGTTCTGTTCCACATGTTTTCCATGCACAACAGAATATGCAATTATTTTGATAATGAAAATGGCTTATCATCATTTGCTACTCCCCTTTGTTCAGCAGGCTTATTACCCATTGTAAACACAAGGGTTCCGCCATTGATAATATCATTATAAGTTAACCAGTTATGGTTATACGGTTTACCATTTAATAAAGCTGACTGAATATATATATTCTCTTTGCTGTTGCCCTTTGCGGCGATGATAAACTTTTTTCCATTTTCAAGTGTTATGGTTGTTCTTTCAAAAACAGGGCTGCCGATCACATATTGATCCGTACCGGGACACACGCTATAAAAACCTAAAGCGCTTAATACATACCATGACGATGTTTGCCCCTGGTCTTCATCGCCCGGATAACCGTTTTCGGTTGAGTTGTATAATTTGCTCATTACATCTCTTACATGCTGCTGTGCTTTCCAGGGTTCGCCGCTATAATTGTACAAATAGATCATGTGCTGGATAGGTTGGTTGCCATGAGCATACTGGCCCATATTAGCCATTACCATTTCCGTCATTTCATGTATCATTCCTCCATACGTACCCACTTTAACAGCATTTGGTACAGAGAAAACAGAATCAAGCTTAGCGTTGAAGTTTCTATTACCACCCATCAAATTAATCAGGCCATTCACATCATGAAAAACTGACCATTCCCAGTGCCATGCATTTCCTTCAGTAAACGGACCGCCCCATTCAATAGGATCAAAGTTAGGATTCCACTCACCGGTTGCTTTTCTTCCACGCATAAACCTTGTGGCCGGATCATAAACATTTCTGTAGTTATACATCTGGCGGGCAAAGATATTTTTATAGAAATCGTTGCCTGTTACATTCGCTAACTGATAGCCGCAAAAATCATCATAAGCATATTCAAGTGTTTTTGCTGTGGCTTCCCTGTATTGGGGGTAAGGCACATACCCTAACTGATAATATTCCTTCCAGCCATCTCTGCCATTTGAAGGTCCCCATGGACCTTTTGCAGTAGCTTCCTTTAAGTAAGCTTGTAATGCTTTTTCAGGATCAAAAGTTCGTATGCCTTTCACCCATGCATCTGTAAGTAAGGATATGGCGTGATTTCCTATCATGCTTCCGCCTTCACCAGGAAACGACCACGAAGGCAGCCACCCGCATTGCTCCTGCGCATCCAGCAACGCCTGCATATAACGGCCATGCATAGTTGGATACATAATGGTGTTAAGCGGAAACTGTGCCCGGAAAGTATCCCAAAAACCGGTATCGGTAAACATATAACCTTTGTGCACTTTGCCATCATACGGACTAAAATACCAGGGGTTACCGTCTTTATCGTATTCATAAAACTGGCGGGAAAAAAGAGAGGCTCTGAAAAAGCAGGAATAGAATGTTGCCTTGTCCTCTTCAGTTCCGCCTTCTGCCAATATTCTGCCAAGATGTTTGTTCCAAACCTCTGCTGCTGAAGCTTTTGTATCGTCAAGATTTTTAAACTTTCCCAATTCGGCATTTAATGTTACACCTGCCTGTTCGGCGCTTATGTAGGACGAAGCCACTTTAGCCTGAACTTTTTCGCCCTCTTTAAATTGTAAGTAGGCACCTATGCCTTCTCCTTCACCCGTAAGTTGATTGTCCTGAAGGGTATTCTTCCGGTTTTCCCAGGTACCATAACTTTTAAAAGGCTTATCAAAATGGATTTCGAAATAACTTTTAATCATGTTTCCCCTGTTGTTTTTATTATTGCTCACATAACCTGTAATCTTCATTTCTTTAGGCGATATTTTAACCTGGCTTAACCCGGTATAACCATCAAGCACAAGATAGCTTGCTCCGCCTTTGGGAAAACTAAACCTAAGATGAGCGCCTCGTTCTGTAGGCGACATTTCGGTAATGATGCCGTTGTCTAATTTTACTTTGTAATAGTTGGGTTTTGCAATTTCATTATCATGGCTAAAACCGGTAGCGCGTTCATCTTCGTTTACCACAAGCTTTCCAATAACAGGCATAAAAGAAAAAACACAATAATCGGTTGTCCACGAGCTGCACTGATGTGCCTGCTGAAAGCCACGGATTGTTTTTTTAAAGTACTGGTATTTCCACCCGTCCCCGTTTTTCCCGGTTTGGGGTGTCCATGTATGCATACCAAAAGGCAAGGCTGTAGTTGGATAGGTATTGCCTCGTGTCAGCTCATGTTTTGAGTTAGTGCCCTGCAACGTATTCACATATTTAACCAGATCATTTGTTTGCCCAACAACCTGATGTGTAAAGAATAGAAATAGAATTACTGCATGTTTAGCTTTCATAATTAATAGAACTTTTAAAAAGATTATACCTATATCATCACAATCTTAAATTAAGTATTTGTACTTGTCTTATTATAAACTGAAATGAGTGATCCCGTTAAAATTAGCTTTACAATCTTGTGTTACCAAACCAATTTGGGCTGCACCAAAATGAGTAGTTGTTCTGTACACTTCCTTTCCATCTACAAAAAAAATAACAGCATCTTTAAGCTTAACTACTCTAATATTGTATGATTGTTTAAATAACGCATCAACCCAGATTTTATAGACATAAAAGTTTTGATCACCTGCGTCTTTATTTACAAACTTTAGCTCATCTGTTAGTATGGGTTCAAAAGATATTTTCTCAAAAGCGGGATGGGGAGACTGTTCTTTTTTGTAAGCCACCTGCTTCCATTTACCGTCGTTCTTATAAAATACATTCAGTTTCTCATCTATGTCTTGCATCAGAGTATCAGTACGCGGATAGGGCATTTTACTCAACTTCAATCCGTTTACATAAGTTGGAATGGGGAAGGTAAAATGCTTCTCAAAAAAATCTGTGTAAGTCATGTTTGCATAATTACTTTCACTGGTTGCTAATGATACTTCGTTTGCAATCATTGCCTTTCCATTTTCTTTTCCTGACATTTTCAACTTTTGATCTTTAAAATCAAAAACAGCTTTCAAATAATTATTATCATCGGCATACACTGCATACACACCGGCGCTTCCTTTATTGCTTTCGCACTTTACCTGCACATTAAATTCATACTGTTCTAATGCATCACCTTTAAAAACAAAATTTTCTCCACCTTCGTCATTTTGTGTCAGCCCCTCTTTAGTCACTAACCATAATCCTTTTTGCTTCTTACCCTTGTTAGAAGTATTCCATCCAATGATAGTGGAGTCAAATTCATCCCAGCCGATAGTGTATAGTATGCCGTCAAAAGCTGCAGGCCCTTCAGTGTAAATGCCGGGGATTCCTTTAGCAGAAATATTTGTTTTTATAAGAGGATTTACCGGTGCAGGTAAGTCATCAATTTTAATGGTGAAGTTTGAAGCATTTTTATATACACCCAAAGTATGATAAACAGTGTAATCAAAATTAGATGGCACTGCGAAAGATCGTGTTGTTGATTTTCCATTTGAGTTCAAAACATACGACCATGTCTTTTTAGATTTATCAAACAACACTTTCATCCAGTTATTATCATTTTGCCACCATGCATATACTCCTGCTTTCACTGCTTGTGTAGGAGACATTTAATGCCTGCTTCGATTAGATAATTTGTAGCTGGTACACTATTTATTAAAGCCTGAGATGCTTTACCTAATGATTGTATCAGTTCCTTATTTTGTATCTGCCACTCTCCTGTTTTTATATTCCATTTGTTTCGCCATTCCTTATTTTCATCATCATTGAATAACTCATTAAAAGTTGCCTGCGCGGGAGTTGGATGATAGCCTGAAGTGTTACTGCTTGTAATGCCCTCCACAAATAATCTTTTATCAAAAAAATGAACTCTGTTAATGTATTGACCTCTTCTTTCAGCATTTTTATTAGCCATGTAAACCAGCCACCACTCAAAACCATTTGGCCCCTTTACAATATTCGGCTGACCAGGTGAAAACAAAATATCATCACCCTTCTTATCTTTCATATCAAAGAGGGAAACATCTATATAATTTGTGTTCCTTCCTTTTTGACTGTTCATAGCCAAAACATTTTCACCATCTTTTAATAATGAAGTTGCTTTCCCATCCAAGTTCCATGTCAAATAATTCCTGTCCTTACTTTCATATATCAACGACCCATTTAAAAAAACTTTTGTAGCTCCGTCATGATTAATCCTAAGCATGAGATTGCCCATACTTTTCTTATCATAAACAAAAGCATTTCTCATCCATATTGCATCAGACTTCCAGTTAGTAGCAATCTTACGGGTAGTTGAGTTTTTTATAACATCAGAACCAAAACCTGCTTTACCTTTTTGCCACAATAAAGCATCGAAGTTTATTTGATTCCAGTTTCCCGCAGGCTGTTCATTTGTATAACGAAAATTGCCTTGTTCTTTTGATGCATATTTCAGCAAGTCAACGTTGTTATCCTCAAGATCGGCCTGGTTTGATTTAACCACAGGATACGGATACTTATTACCATGATTAAACTCTAACGGAGAATTGGCTTCGGCTACACCTAATGCATAATTACCCCAACTGGGTGAGGTATGATTCGCATTATACATCAGGTAATATTTATTTCGGAATTTAACTACCCAAGGGCCTTCTTCTACTCTATTGTCTAAAGTTTCCCACGTGTTTGGCAAGGATGAAAACACATATTTTGGCTCACCGGAAAAAGTGCCGGGATCTTTCATCGGTCTTACCCAGATAGCATTACCATCTGTAAATTTTACCATGTATAAATATCCTTTTCCATCATCATCAATAAACATTTCGGGGTCTATGCGGTTATCCAGCCACGTGTCTTTTACAGGCTCTTTATATGGACCTAAAATATTTTTTGAAGTTGCATGGCCAATATGAATTGCATTGCCATCCCGACCCCAATAATTAACCGACCAATACAAATGAAAAACGCCATTAACGTAATTAATATCATCTGCATGAATTTGATTATCACCTGCAGAAGATCCTTGTGTCCAATTGTTATCCATCGAAAATACATGCACAGGCCCTTCCCATTTTACTAAATCGTGCGACACATAAAAACCGCCATTTGTAAAAACACCGCCTATATAATATTCTCCATTAAATTTAATTACGCCAGCATCTGCAACTCCCGGCAATACAGGATTGGCAATCCCCTGCTGTTGCGCCTTTGTTATAAAGGGAAAGATTACGCAAACAAATACTATATAAAAATGCCTGAAAATTATTTTCATGCAGGTTTTTTTTGAACTGCCTTTTGTGTTTTGTTACCTTATTATGTATGGCTTATTATCCTTCCAGCCAATTTTTACGTTTGATAGATACCATGTTTTTCCATTATCATTATTGCCCTGGAAAAAAAGATATGTCTGGCCGTCGTCATCTTTAAAAATATCAGGATGTCCGGATTCACTCGAATTCCATTCTCCCGGTTTTCCGTTTGGTAAAAATGATTTATCTGAAACTCTTTTCCATCTTATTCCATCTGTGCTTTCGGCAAGTCCTATTTGTTGGGGTTGATTATTGTAATTGCCTGCATAAAACATATAAAGCTTTTGTCCGCGTTTAATAACCGATGCACCTTCTACACATAAACCTTCCCACTTAAGCATTGGTTTTAAAATAGAAGAATCACAAGCCTGTTTCCAGTATTGCTTGCTAAAATCGGTGTTTGCAGGTGCAGTGGCAACGCCTTGTAATTGTATTGTTCCCGTTGGGTCGCGGCTTGCAAAATATAAAAAGTATTGACCTTTAAAAAAGGTTACTTCAGCATCTATTGCTCTGCCACTCGTCCAGGAACCTGTAGGATGAAAAACAGGATTCGAAGCATCTCGTACAAAGTTAATTCCATCATCAGACGTTGCATGGCATATAGCATCCTTAGGGCCATTGCCATAAGTTTGATAGAACAAATGAACCTTGCCGTCTTTAATAATAGCACCAGGCGCACATAGGCCTTTCTTTTCATATTCAGCAGCAGGATTTATTTCGGCTATCTTCTTCCAGTTTATTAAATTATTACTCTCTGCAATACCAATTGCCCAGCCATCCATAGGGTTGGTTTGATCGGCCAGTTTCCTGATGGAAAAGTAGATCAGGTACCTTCCTTTAAACTTTAAAACAAAAGGGTCTTTTGAAAACGGAACTCCTGTTGCATCCGTATCACCATACATCATTTTTGGAGTTTGCGCCATTATGATGTCACTGCTGTATATACAAACAAAGAGGTATAATAAATATTTATACATAATCTTTTTACTTCTTAATTTTACTTTAAATCAACCTGCATTTTGCAATGAAAAACTTAGCCGGTTTGGGTGATGGATAACCTCTCCTGCTTTGCCATTTTATTTGATTAACTACCCAATAAGTGCAGCAGTTCAGCAAGGCCGGAGAGAGATTTGAATTGGAGGCTTATTTTTTTGTAGTCAGATTTTTAATCAAGTCCACTTCCTCCTGTTTATACGGCGTTCCATCTTTACGAAAAATATCATGAAACCATAAGTCGGGCTCGCCTGTATATTTTTTACTCCAGCTATCCCAGGGAAATATTGTTTGAGATTTGCCACTTACAAAGCCCCAGTTAATAGCAGCGACATTATATTTTTTTGCCGCAGGCAACGAACCCTGAAAAGTGCTGCCATTGCCACGAGACATATACTCCGTGCAAATAATTGGCTTGTTATAACGTTGCAGCCATTGAATACGTTTTTCAAATTCTTCAGCCTTATCATAGTTGTGAAAGGAAATAATATCGGATTGCTCAAGCATTAGTTTTTCAATTGGTCTTAACTTATCATCGCTGCTCCAATCACCAATCCAAACTGCTGCAGTAAGCGGCTGCGAAGAATTGGCGGAGCGCGCCCATACAAACACTTTTTGTAAAAGAGCCTGCACCAATTCTATTTTTTCATAAGGTTCAAAACGGTTATAGCTGCTGTTGTTTGTATTGTCGGGTTCGTTCCATACATCCCAACCCAACACGCGCTGGTCTTTTGCAAAATGTGTTACAATATCTGTTACATATTTTTGTAAGCGGGGATACTGAGCGGTATCTTTTAAAGCATCTGCCCCCGGGCTTTGCACCCAGCCGGAATTGTGTAGGAACGGCGCAGGCTCGTGTTGTTTGCCGGTGTGCGGAAAAGGATCCCAACAGGAATCAAATAACACAAGCAAGGGCTTGATGTTGTATCGTTTTGCGATGTTTAAAAAAATTTCAATGCGTTTAATAAATCCCTGGGGGTCTTGTTTATAAGCAAGGTCATGTAAAAAAACACGCATGGTGTTCATACCAAGAGACGCAGCCCATTTAAATTCTTTAGCAATGGTAGCAGTATCAAAAGTTTCGGCCTGCCACATTTCAAGTTCATTAATAGCATTGTAGGGCAAATAATTAGCGCCTACCAGCCAGCCTTGTTTTGAATACCAGGTATTTGCCTGCTGAGCAGACCATACAGTACGCGCTTGCCCTAAACTTTTTTGCTGCGCATTAGTGGTGTTTAAAAGCAGTAAATAAGTAAATACTGCTATTAGTGGTTTGTATATTTTTTTCATGCGAACAAATTAATAACTATTGTTTGGGTTTGAGGAAAATTTTTAAATTCAATGGGAATGGAGTGTACGTTTACCAAGTTGTTAAAGGATTGCCATCTTACGAATAGTTCAAGAGACCGATTACATTTCAGGATGTTGCTCATAAATATTCCAATATTGTGTTTTATCCGCTCTCTTTTTTGAAAGTATTATTTTACTGTTTACTGTACCACTTTTATCTGAAGGCGTTATATATAAATCGCTTCCTTTTAATTTAATCATGTAGCTATTATCTGCCGCACTAATAAACTCCCATTGCTGATAGGTTTTGTTATTATCTAAAGGTTGTTGTTCCAATGCTATGCCTTCGGCCGCTTCTCCTTTTTGGGGCTGAAAAGTTTTATTGGTAAAAAGATTACGCAGTAAATAAGTGTTGCCTTCAACCTGGTTAAAATCCCATGTCATGCACTTCCAGTTTGTGGGTGAATAGGCAACAATAGGTGTTTCATTTTTCTTATTTGCATCCATAACCCTAAGCAGCATTCCTGTACTTATGTTTTTAATGGCATAAGTACCTTTTATGTTCTGCGCTACACTTTTAAAAGAACAAAAGAAAATAGCAATGATAACTGATAACTTAAGTGTGTGCATAGTGTTTAATGTTGAATGATGTGATAAAAGGTTTTTTTAAAAGCTTCGGCTGCATAATACATAATAGTTTTAAAAACGCGGCAAACATCCTTTTTTTAGCGTTTCTTTTTTTTTACCAATCCATCTTCAACAGGGAAACGCCTTGACGTGGAATGGAAAGAGGAATGGTAGCTTTGCCTGATGGTGTTTTAATTTTTTCAACCTTTCCCATAGTTTGTAACATGCCTGCTTTTTCAAGTTGTGCCACCTGTGCAGCACCCGGATTTTGAGGTGAGCCCATCTTCTTCCAAACTTCGTAAGAGTTGCTGTGTTCCTGATCAATCCTGTAATGAGTAAGCTTGATATTTTTTGCAGGAATATTATCAATGGTTATTTCAACCGGTGCCGGTGTTCCCTGCTTATCTTCATCATGATAATTCCACACCATAATGGCAGCCGTTTTTTTGTCTTTGGATGCCAAGGCTCCGATATCGGTCTTTCCTCTTACACTTGAATCTAAAACAGCTTTTAAAGTATACATCCCATTACTTTCCGCTTGAACACGCTTCCCCTTCATCATACCAAACATGCGGAAAACATTTAGAACGGGTTTATCAACTCCATTAGTAGCTAAATCCCGAAAGCCATAAAACCAGGGTTGATTTTCAAATTCAAAAGACCATGAAACAGCGCCAATTAAGTTTCCATTGTATTTATCGTTCAATTCATATTTGCGTGCAAACGTAGCAGCAGTATAACTGGAATACATGGTGCCATTGCGATAAGCATTAGACGGATTGGTTGCCATGCCACAGGCAGCACATCCTTCGGGATCTGACTCTCCTACTATTAATGGAAGGTTTTTGGTTTCAGAATATGATGTGGCTATTCTTATACCTGCTTCAATGTCGCGAAGCTGAGGTGACATGTTCATCCAAACCACTCCATTTCTAAGTGTTGGGCTACCTTTTGCATGAAACAATACTACTTCTAAAGGAGAACCTTTTTTTCCGGTTGCAAAGTTGGTTTCATACAAACAATGTTTAATGAAGGAATTTAAAAACTGTTGTGAACCCGCGCTTGATGTGCCGGCAACATTCAACCCGCCAATTCTTGCGGTAGGCAATGCACGCTTCAATCCATTGGCAGCATAATCATACAATTTAAAATATTCTTCCTGTGTTCCTTTCCAGTAATCTTTTGGCTCATTCCATACTTCCCAATACCAGGTTTCCACTTCTTTTTGTCCATAGCGTTCTACGGAGTGCTTTACCCATTGGTAAACAAGCTCACGCCATTTATTGTAATCTTTGGGAGGATAAGCCCAACCGGTAAAAACCTTACTGTAAGGTTCTCCCGGCTTCCAGTCGTGCTGGTAAGGTTCAGGATGGGTTGATAATGCTTTTGGCATGAAACCAATTTGTGCCAATGGCTTCATGCCGCGTTGTATATAAGTATCGAATATGCTGTCAACTATTCTCCAGTTATATATGGGATTTCCATTTGCATCTTCAGTATATGCATTGGTAGAACCCCATTTTAGGGCAGGCGTTCCATCGCCCGTGCACAATAAGCAATGCGCCCTAACATATACCGGAACCGGACTTAACGCAGCAATTTCTGAAAGCAATTTCTTACCATCTTTCATATAAGTATAGTTGGGTTCATCGTAACCAAACCAGGCCCATATAGGTTTCATATCGCCCTTTTCTTTTGCAAAATCTACGTGTATTTTTACAGTTTCATTTCTGTCCTGACAGTATGTATAGCCTATAACTATATAAAAGATGAACGTCATTACTAATTTTGGTTTTGATAGCTTTATCATTGTTTGAGTTTATCAGTTAATAGATCAGTCTTTATATTTTGCGGCGATCAATTCATATATGTTATTTAACAATGGTTCGGTAATATTTTAAGCGGCCATAGAGCCAATATTTAAGCATTGGCTGTATAGCTTTTTTATTTTATTGCAATTCAGGTCAAGACCTAAGTTTAAAAAAATTGTTTCTGTAAGAAACTT
>JAABUN010002335.1_pt1 | contig 34332 bp, 40 predicted proteins | sample 5559311 | NCBI WGS metagenome assembly JAABUN01 (sample SAMN10711877, study PRJNA513370) | rock metagenome | isolation source: Antarctica rocks | place: Antarctica: Victoria Land, Siegfried Peak sud | reverse complement strand
TAAGTTGCACCGCAACTCAAGTTGAGCCATCACTTCACGGCTCAACGCTTGTAATGCCTCCACTTGTTGCGGTTGAAGTTGCCTCGGAACACGGTCAAGCACACAAAGTGTTCCCAGAGCGTGACCAACAGATGTAATTAGAGGTACTCCAGCATAAAATCGGATATAGGGTTCAGAAATTACTAGGGGATTGGTAGCAAACCTTTCATCAGCTAGCGTATCTGGAATAATGAAAACGTTGGGTTGCAAGAGGGCATGAGCGCAGAACGCAATATCGCGTGGTACCTCCGTTGTATTCAAACCCACCTTTGACTTGAACCACTGGCGGCTTGTATCACTCAGACTAACCAAAGCAAAAGGAGTTTCACAAATATGTGCCGCTAAACGAGTCAAATCATCGAATACTTTTTCGGGTTCCGTATCAAGAATCTGATAGCGATGGAGGGATTCAAGCCTTGCTGCTTCATTGCTCGACAATTGCTCTGGCACTAAACAAGAAAGGTTTTTTTCCTGATTATCAACTGATGCAATGCAATTATTTAAATGAACTATTGACTTATTACTCGTTAGCGCTCTATTGCTCATGGTTTTTAATATAAATTCAATAAATGTACTTGTATTAATAGCAACTTTGTTTTTAATGAAGTCTATTCTTACTAAGAATTACTCCTATCATTCGAGAAGTTTTTTTACATTAAATAGCTTACCAAGTCTCAGTTTAGCAAAAATTTTCTCCTTGGCAATATAGTAAAACTACGGTAATTTATAAGCTTTTATAAAGTTATGAAGTGGTATCATTAATCTATGTAAAATATTGAATAAATTGAGCAAGATAACTTAGTGATATAAACTTTACCCTCTTAATTTACATAGTTGCCTTAATGCAAGCTAATTCTTACCAACTCTCAAATCGTCGCCAAATTCTTAGCAGTATTCACACGGTGAAAGACAGTTTATATTTGTCGGTATAGAATTAAATTATTACTCCAAGTTCATAATGATTACTAAATAACCCAATCGCAATGTCATACATATAAGTTGCTTTTCTAAACAAAATTGTTTTGGGGGCTAATCATTTAATCCGTATCCGAAAATTTAGCTATTTATTCTCTATTTTCTGAGTATTTTGTTTGCGCTCTTTTTTGGGACGTAAATCGGTTTATTTTAATGTACTTAATAGAAAAAATGATTTTACAAGGTGGCGCTTACGCTATACATTTTTTTATAAAATATATACCTCATAACATAATAATTAAATTATTGTGCATGGATTTGAATAAAAATATGAGTTTAAATACGAAGCTCTCTTTTTCAACTTATTATATCCGCAAAGTTTTAATACAAAATACTAAAAATTTACAGTGGGTTCTAAATTCAAACAATGGTTTTTAGGTTAGTTATTCAGTGGATTTAAAAGAGCTTTTAGACAAGGTATATTTGGAGGATGTCGTAGGATAGCTTTTACAGCGATTATATGTAGAGGAAAATGAATTTAATGCCAAAATCCAGCAATTAGAAGTTTTGTGTTTATCTCATCAAAAATTTATATCAAAAAACCTAACGCATTCGCAAGAAACGCTATATATTCAACAGCAAATCTTTCGGCTGCTAGGTTTTGAGAGAATAGAAATTAAAATTGAAGAAATAGTTGATGCGTTTAATCAACTAAGTAAATATACTAGCAATTATCTAGGAGCAAAAATAACTGCAAATAATTGACAGTCAAATCGCTTTAATATTGATTGGCTAAACAATTTTTCTATGGATGGCTCGGCAAAACTTGCTTTTTCTAATACAAATGTAGAGGCAGAAAACTTTGTCCAACTGCAATGGATACATAAGTGGGTTCCTGCTTCGTTAACCAAAATCCTAAAACTTTTCAGGGTTTCCTCCAGCCAATCGAGCAAAAAAACTGGGCGAAGTAAAAAAGGGGTTATTATTAACTCGCCTTGGTGCTTACTCCGCTTGGTTAAATGTAGATACAAAACCGGTACTTAGTTGGCTAAAATAAAGTAAAAAGTTTTTACTATACCAACTTTATACCTCCTCAAATCCATTTGTAGGTTTTGTCTCAATTGTTAAATCCGGTAATCCTTCAAGTTTTTCTACTACTGAAGGTAGTGCTACGTGTTCTGGTACAAATATAGTTAAGCCTCCAGGTACGCACTCAACATCAATGGGGGTAAAACCAATAATTTCCCCGTCAAGGACTACTTTTTGCGGCGGCTCAGTTTTAATAATTACTCTTTTAGCCCGTAAGTAGCCTACATCATCTCGCTCAGTAGCACTTTCATTTAGGGCTGTTTGCAGTAAATGATAGGATGCTGCGATCGCACCAGCACGAGTTATAGGCGATACAACAGTCACATCTAGCAAACCATCGTCAAAAACTACTCCAGCTGGCCCTTGAGCTAAAACCGAGGTTGGTGGAGCAGCATTTGCTACCGTTATCGCCGCAGCAGTTAGCTTAATGATTTTATCGGCGGTTTCGATCTCTGCCTCAAAAGATTCTAATTCTCGCAATTGTTGAATTCCAGCCATCACGTAGGCTAATACCCCAAAACGATTTTTAGCACGCCGATCGGCTCTATCTACTGTTTCTGCTTCAAACCCTATCCCTGCAAGTAACACCATTGGGCGATCATTACACCTCGCTGCATCAATTACCCGTGTCAAACCTCCCAAAATTGTCTCGCAAGCGGCTTCGATTGTATCTGGCAATTCCAAGGCGGCGGCGAAGGCGTTTGCTGTACCGCGAGAAATGACTCCTAGAGGAATATTTGTACCTACCAAAGCACTAGCTGCGGCAGATAAAGTTCCATCCCCACCAGAGGCGATGACACTGGTTGCTCCTTGAGAAATTGCCTCAGATGCGATCGCATCTGCATCTAATTCTTCAGTTGTGAACCGGATATCTAACTCTATACTTGGTTCTAACAACGCTCGAATCGTTGCCAAATCTTGGTCGGAATCACCTTGACCAGCCGATGGATTGAATATAAGACAGCTTCGAGTTTTTTTCATAGGAGTAGGTTTAATGTTCGGTAGTCCTCAGTAATTTCACAAATATGACCGCGTTACTTAGTCTCGGAGGTTTCTTCCAAAACTCGCTCACTCAGTTTTTCATTAGTATAATTAAACTAACTCTTATATATCGAATTACTTATTAGGTTATTTAGCAAGCAAAAACGCAAAGTCAAAGGACTGTATTGTCTAATTAAGGTAACAAAACAAAAGCTAATTTTCACCCTATCTAAAGTTGTAATCACTGCCTTATGCCTGACCAAATGATGTATCAGCAGGACGATTTTGTTGTTTTAGAACCTAACCAACAAGAGCAATTTCTCACAGCTAACGAGCTATTAGAAAAGTTGAAATCGGTGCTGGTGCGGGGACAGCAGCAATTACCGCGAGAATTGCAAAACTTTTCTTCTATTGAGGAGCAAGCTAATTATTTAATAGATACTAGCTGCGAATTAGTTTTAGAACCTGGTCAATATTTGCAGTGGTATGTCGTGCGCCTAGAAAAGTAATTTTAATTTTTCTGTATTCCTATTAACTAAAAAATCTATTTTTTAAGCTCGCAAGTAGAAATTAACGCTAATTCAATGGCATCTTTTTTTGGCTGTTTGATTTCAACTTGCACTCCAGGACCAAAAAAACTTGTCATTTTTTGATGTTTTTCCTCCCAGGACGTTAACGGAATTAACGGTGAATAAAAATCGATAATTAATGTATAAGCGCCATCAGTAGCTGTTTCGCGTAAGCCAGTAATTAGCGGACGTTCTTCGTCACTAGGACTTAAGTTTAGGTGAGATAAGGAGCTATCAAGGTGGGCATCTTGTCCGTAGCGGTAGCGGGTGATATCTCTACGAATTTGATTTTGGGTGTCGGTAGCTTGCCGATCTCGAAGTGCGGTGATATCTGGTGTAATAGGTTGAGTATAGGGTACAGGTTTTAGCTCAGAAACTTTAAGTGCTAATCCACCTAGTAACAAAGGAATGCCGTAGAAAAACCCGACTAAATTTAGGGTAGGATTACCGGAAAAGTAAGCATAGAATCCGATAATTGTTAAAGCACCACCAATAGTTAAACCGAGCGATCCTAATGAAGTTTGACGTAGCATGAGCTTAGGGCAGCAAATATGTAGATATATTAATAAACGTAACCTTCTCCTGCCCTGAAATACAAGTAGCTTGCAAGAGCAACTTATCTTTGCAACTTTGTTGTGCTGACTTAAGATATGGTGGACTTACTAGCTTAGGCTAAGATCTGTAAACTATAGTGATTAATCGTTAAAAATACTATTGCAAAATAAGCGCACTTGTGGTAAGCTCTTTGTGTATTTTATTTAGGTAGCGAAAAAGCTCAACGAATAGTCTAGCTTAGGAAGTTGGGCATAAGTGTTGTAGTTTATAATCTGCAAAAATAATAAACTTTTGTAATCCACTCGCGGCTTTTAAATATGAACGCCCTTCAACAACCTAGACAACCACTAGAGCCTGCAACGCATCGTCGCCCTGTAAAACCGAAAAGAAAGCTCCGCAAGCTCCGCCGTTTTAGTCCTTATCAGGGAATAGCGATAGAAAACACAGCCAAGCTAGTTGTTAATGTTGTGTTAGTCGTAGGAGCCGTATCTGCTTTAGTAAAATTGTTGCCTTACAATATTTCGCAGCAAGCAAAATTACAGGAAATCTCCACAGAAGTCAAGTTGACGGAAAGTCGTGTAGCCGATTTGAAAACCGACTTTAAGCGCTCCTTCGATCCAGAGCAAGCAAAAAAAATCATGCAAGAGCAAAGCAATCGGGTAGATCCAAAACTTCGCCCAGTATTTTTGTTAAAAAAGTAATTAGTATACTAAAAAGCTACTAGCTAATAATTTTTTAATGACTAAGTAGTTGTTGCAACCAAGTTTCAACTTGCGATCGCAAGCAGCTAGTGGCAAAATCGCTGGCTGTATCCTGGCTAAGAGGCAAGTGAGTTAAAGCACGACGATAATCGGCGATCGCTAAATTCCAATCTCCCCAAAGATGATAAGCCCGCCCTTGTTCCGCGTAGATATTGCCTTGCAGTTGACCAAACAATGCGGCAATTTCAAAGTCTTCCACCGCTTCTTTGTACTGCCCTAAGTCTCGCCACGTAATACCTCGGTTAATCCATGCTCTGACATGACTTGGATTGAGATCTAAAGCGCGATCGTAGTCAGAAATCGCTCTATTTAGACTACCAGAAGCGGCATAGTAATTAGCCCGATTGTTGTAGGCACTGGCTAATTGGGGATCGAGTTGAATTGCTTTGTCATAGTCAGCGATCGCTTTTATTAACTGACCGCTTTGAAAATAGATTAAGCCCCGATTGTTGTAATCGATCGCATTATCGGGATGACGACAGATCAAATGGCTCAAGGAATTAATCGCTTCTAAATAATCTCCTTGTTTTGCTTTGGCTTTACCATAGGAGCGCAAACAACGATCAGGTAATAAGTCTGGCGACAAGTTTTCTAGGAGAATTTGCCTATCCTCGATGCTAAGGGGGTAAGGGCGGGGATAACAATCTGGGAGGGATGCTAATATTTGAGGGTTCATTTTTTTATAACTTTGAGCAGTAGCTCAATAACTTCAACTTATAATTTTTTCTGCTGCTACAGGTAGGCGGTTGTGTTACTTAATCAAGTGGCTTGCAATCATCATCGGTGTTTATTTAAGAAAGTTACCAAAAGTTAATACTGAATATATATTTCATAATTTAGCTTGCTATATTTTTTACTTCATCAATCCTTGGTAGAATTCCAGACCTGAAGTCAGGATTTAGGCGGCAGATGGGGGAGGCATTATTTATGCTATTACTGTTTGCCTTTGAAGGGCGATAGCCGAATATTGCTTGTTTACCGCTCTTGACAAATTGGTACAATGCAACAACCAATAGATGTGTTGCATTAACAAAAATACTTTTATGACCAATACCTTATTGAGTGATGCTACAGATTTAGCCGCCCATGACTATCTTGTAATTGGTTTAGCAACTTGCTTTGTTAAAGAAGATGGTGAAGTGCATGAAGTTGAAGTAATTGAGCCTATTCCCTCCGCAGCCTTGGAAGCTATTGTTAAAGGCATTCCTACGTCTTATAAACTTGCCCTTGCAACTACGATTGGAGACGTTATTAACCAATTACCCCAAAAACCAGCAGGATTCCCCCAATCGGCTCAATTTAGCGATGAATTTGTGCCAAGAGCGATCGCCGCCGCGCGGACTTACAAGCGTCGTGATGTTGCGACTTCCCACATTCCCCCAGGTACAACCCGCGATGACTTTAAATACTCTACCGAGCGCAAGCGAGTACTAAACATGAGCCGCACTGTCAGTACAGATGATAATGTAAAACAACATTCCCATACTCATAAAGTCCTTTAATTATGCTGAAACTTTACGGTGGCGCACGCAGCCGAGCATCAATTGTCAAGTGGTATTTGGAAGAATTAGCAATTCCCTATGAATTTGTGCTGCTAGATATGCAAGCTGGAGTTCACCTCAAGCCCGAATTTTTGGCAATTAACCCGATGGGAAAAGTCCCGGCAATTTCTGATGGGGATTTTCACTTATGGGAATCAGGAGCAATTTTGCTTTATTTAGCCCAAAAATATAGCAAAGCTAATTTTTCTGTAGAGCAATTGGCAAAGGTAAATCAATGGATTTTATTTGCCAATTCTACTTTAGCCACAGGAATTTTTGACGAAGCTAATCGAGAGCGGGAATGGCCCAAACTACTGACGGCGCTAGATGGAATTTTGACCCAGCAGCCGTACTTGCTGGGTAAGGAATGTAGTGTCGCCGATGTAGCGGTAGGTTCTGTGCTTGCATATATTCCAATTCTGCTGAAGCTAGATTTGAGTGCTTACCCAGAAGTGATGAATTATATGCAGCGCCTTGGGAAGCGTCCAGCTTTCCAAAAGGCGATGTCTATGTAAAAAAATAGGACAGACTTTTAGCCTGTCCTACTAAACAATTATTAGTTTTAAAAAAAGGCGTTGCCCAATTCAGGGCGTGAAAATGATGAATGCGTGATTTTAAAACTAATGTAGAGTAGAGACGTTGCATTGCAACGTTTCTACTCCAAAATTCATACATCTGATCAGCAACGCCTAAAAAAATTATCTGAAACCAATTGCTGCTTGCCAAACAAACGCCAGCAGCAAGAAAAATACGGGAATAATTGGTAAAACGTCTATTAAAGGATTAAAAATTGCGTAAGCTTCTGGGAGTTTTGCAAGTAACAATGCGGCTTCCATCTCTATATCTCTACTTATACAGCTTTAAGAATTGAGGTAAATTTTAACACGAAAGCAATTACCTAAGCTATTCCCCTAATAAACTCTCATCTGCTTGGGGAGTAAGCCAGTGTTGAAATTCGGTAGTAAAGCTATTATTCAATATACTGTCACGAATTTTTTGGGTAAAGCCAATTAGTTCAGTAACGTTGTGAATGCTGAGGAGAGTGTAAGCTAGGATTTCTTGACTTCGCACTAAGTGGCACAAATAAGCGCGGGTAAAGTTCTGGCAAGTGTAACAAGGGCAAGTAGAGTCTAGAGGCGTAAAATCTTCTCGAAATTGAGCATTTTTCAAATTAGTGCGATCGCCTTGTACTAGCGCCGCACCGTGTCTTGCTAAACGGGTAGGAATTACGCAATCAAATAAATCTATTCCTGATGCGATAGCTTGTGCCATTTCCCGATAAGTTCCCACACCCATCAAATAACGGGGTTTATCTACTGGCAACATGGGAGTAGTAGCCGCAACAATTTTAGCAATTAATTCTGGTGGTTCTCCGACACTCACACCCCCAATAGCATAGCCAGGTAAGTCGTAAGCTGCTAGGGACTTTGCCGCCGCCGCCCGCAAATCTAGGTGTACGCCGCCTTGCACAATGCCAAACAACGCCTGATCTGAGCGCTCGTGAGCGACAATACACCGCTCTAACCACCGATTTGTCCGATTAGTCGCGGCGGCAATTTCTGCTTTGGTAGCTGGGTAGGGAGGACATTCATCGAACGCCATAATCACATCCGCACCCAAAATATTCTGCACTTGGATTGAAAATTCTGGGGTAAAGTTAATAATTTCTCCACCATGAGGAGAGCGAAATACCACACCTTCCTCGGAAATTTTCCGCATTTGACTCAAGCTAAAAACTTGAAAACCGCCGGAATCTGTCAAAATTGGTTTTTGCCAGTTCATAAACGAGTGCAACCCACCAGCCTTGCCAACAATTGATTCGCCTGGTTGCAAATGTAAGTGGTAAGTATTTGATAACACCATCTGCGCCCCAGTTGCCCCTAACTGCATTGGGGTTAGGGTTTTAACATTTGCTAACGTCCCTACAGGCATAAATCGGGGAGTTTCTACTATTCCATGAGGCGTGGAAAAAATACCTACTCGTGCTTTAGTCTGGCTGCATTTTGCCAAGACTTGATAAGAAAATTCTGGCATTGAGGTAAAGAAAATTGCTGCATTCTTTCCTTAGTGTAAGAGTAGATAATGAACTAGCCGTCATTACAGTTTGTTTAGCTGCAACGACGTAAAAATTTATAGCCAATAGCTTAATTAAAAAGGACAACTACCATCATCATCAATTTCCGCGTCCCACTTAGCGGATATAACTTGATCCATCATTGCTTCCAAACTTCCAGCGTTCAAATTGCGCGTGACTCGCTCTTGCAATGGCGTAAAAAGTGGAATTAATCGCAAGCAAGCGCTATCTTGGCTTAAATCAAAGTAGGTTTCTTGTTCAGGAGACTGTTTTAGTTCTAGATAATCAAAACTATGGAGATTCAAATAAAGTGCGTGGTTGGCAATCAGTGTAGCCTGCTGGGGACTCGTAAATATCTCCATGACATCGCCTTCACCTTGGCTGATTAAGTTGCCGTCTTGAATATAGGTATAGCGGACGCGCCCTAAATCGGCAAGCAGCCGCCGCATATCTATTTTGTTCACAATGATGCCAATATTAATGATGCACGGCGCAGGTAGCTTGGAGTCGAAGCGATAGTTACTCATAATTAAAACAATTTGTCGGCACTGGTCTAGTTTTGATAATAAAATCGAGTTAAGACTTGATAAGTTGTTACGTTTACTATATTTCTGCGAACTTGGCTTGCTAAACCTACGTTACAAAAATCTTGGGGTTAAATACAATTAAAACTTTTACAAGCTTGATTTAAGGCTAAGAGTTTGCTGGCAAACAGAATTAATCTAATTACAAAAAGTTACACTTAATTAAAGAAGTCTACGACACAATTTTATCTCAAGTTTTTTTACTTTGCTTGTACTTGCAACTAGCAAAAAAGTTGCCCTCGTGCGATCGCGCGTCAGACTAAATGTATTAACCCAATCCAAAAATCGCCCTGGCAACGGCTAATTTAGCCCAATCCCTAAGTCAAGGTAAAAAACTTCCTATGCAAATTAATCAACGTTGCTGGTGGAAACAATTGGGGTTAGAGATAATGGCAGCGATTACATTTTATACCTGCATTCCTATACCCATTAACAACTTGGAGTTTCAGCGCGTAGCTTATTTTGCACCGCTAATTGGGCTAATTATTGGCGGGATTTTAGCGCTAATTGATAGTGGAGCGCACTTAATTGGCATTCCAGTATTAACAAGTAGTGCTTTAGTCGTGGGATTGTGGATTGTTATAACTGGCGGGCTGCATTTAGACGGGGTAATGGATACGGCGGATGGACTAGCAGTCCAAGACCCACAAAAACGGCTGGAGGTGATGGTAGATAGCGCTACTGGGGCGTTTGGGGCAATGGCAGCTTTCGCCCTACTACTAATTAAAACTGCTGCTTTAGCAGACTTGCATAGCCACCGATGGCTAGGATTAATGGTTGCTTGTGGATGGGGAAGATGGGGACAACAAGTAGCGATCGCTCTTTATCCCTATCTTAAACCCGCAGGCAAAGGCAAGTTTCATAAAGCCGCGATTAGTTCTTACTGGGATTTATTACCAGGATTAGTATTACTGCTAAGCTTGAGTGCAATACAAGTTTTGCTAGATAGAACTCTTGTCAAGTTAGCTTTACTTACAGTTATCGGGGGAAGTGCGATCGCATTTTCAACTGGTGCGTGGTTCAATCGACAATTAGGGGGTCATACAGGCGACACCTATGGGGCAGTTGTAGAATGGACAGAAGCTTTCTTACTGTGCTTATTGACTATTGAATAAACCTTGTCTCCAATCAAGCTGGGCGCAGGCGAGTAACTTTCAGCTTAAAACTTCCTACTCCAGTTTCACCAAAAGCTCGAACGCGCACTACATAAGTTCCCGTTTTAGTAACGCGGGTAAATAGCAAAGCATTAGTAGTACCATCAGGCCCGTCGTCATTTTCTGAAATAGTTGTCCCCTCTGCCGATAGCAGCACAACCATCGCATCAAAACTGTCAGAAGTTAAATCAATGGCTACATTGTCACCTTTATTGAGCTTCACCAAATAATCGCGGGCAAATCCCCCAATTCCTGTCGGAATATCATTTTCTGTTAGCTTGTCTACAACTTCATTAGTAGGAGGTAAAGCAATCGGATTATATAACTTGCTTTGAGCTATTGCCAGATTCACTACACCAATGCCAAGTGTTAGTAATGTTAGGGGAATTATGAGTAAATGCTTAAACCTAAATAAACAAGCTTTGACGATCATTCACCGTTGCTCAAATACAATTTCATGCTTAATTATGCCCTTGGCTAGTGGCGATCGCTACCATCCCATAGGTGGCGATTCCCGCCTGTTGTAATGCTCTCTCTGCAATGCGTGCTGTTGCTCCAGTTGTATAAATATCATCCAACAGCAGCACAGGGGTAGCTGGGCGGTGGCGACAAAATTCTGTACCTAGTGCAAAAGCCATATTTAAGTTTTGTTCGCGTTGCACAGGAGATAAATTAAATTGCGCTGCAGTGTCTTTTTGGCGAATTAAACCTTGTTGGTGCAGTTTTAAGCCTGTAACACTACAAAAACTTTGAGCTATAAGCTCTGCTTGATTGTAGCCGCGCTGTTTTTGTTTGTTGATGTGCAAAGGAATCGGGACAACGATTACTTTAGAGGTAGCAAACGGGGAATTTAACCAAGCCTTCGCTAACCAAATCCCTAAAGGACGAGCTATTTGTGGCTGATTTTCGTATTTTAGGGCTGCGATCGCGCGTTTGAGCGTACCATGATAATTTCCCCAGACAAATATTGGTAATTGTTGCTGTTCGAGCTTATGGGGGTGCGCTAATTGACATCGTTGCAATTGTCTCGTGCAATCAAGGCAAAATTCTGTAGTAGTCGAGCGATCGCATAGCGGACAACGACCCTCTAAAAATAAGTTTAATAATCCTTGGATATTTCTAGTCCAGCTTGACATTACTAATTGCCCACTTGCAGCCCCTTAATTTTCTCTAAAAAAAGGTGTCGCACAAACAGTACAACACCTAGAAGTTAAAGATTGAGTTTTACATTTTGCCTTCTTGCATCACCTCTTGTAGGTGGTGACGAATTTCCTCAGCTTGCTGCATATCTTGGTGCTGCAACTTCTTAAACAGTTCCACGCAGGGTTGCGACTGCATTTCTTCAGCGTCTTGAATATAAGTTTCGTAAGCTTTAAGGGCTTCAGCTTTGTTCTTCAACGCTGTCAGCAAATCCTATTCTAGATTGCTTATAGCACGCTGATTTTCGGTAGCTTGCATAGAATTCCTCTCCAATAAAACTACTATACTTTTATCCTTATTGAAGAAGTGTAATTCATCTGTCCAAAAGCGTATAGGTTTAAGTTACGGTTGATACAGAAAAATTATTTTTACTTGTGGCTGTGAATATTGACTCTATACTGAAACCATTTCAAAGGTTTGGCGTTCATTTGGGCTTAGAGAGGAGCGAGCAACTTCTAGCTAATTTAGGCAACCCACACGAGCAAGTCCCTATAATTCACGTAGCCGGAACCAATGGCAAAGGTTCGGTATGTGCCTACCTATCTTCAATTTTGACTCAGGCAGGCTACAAGGTAGGACGGTATACATCGCCGCATTTAGTTGATTGGATGGAACGTATTTGCCTAAACGACCAACCAATCTCTGTAGAAGCTCTGCAAAGCTTGCTATTACAAGTTATTAACGCTATTAATGCAGCCACAGAAACACCAACTCAATTTGAAGTAATTACGGCGGCGGCTTGGTTGTATTTTGCTCAAAGCAAAGTAGATATTGCCGTAGTGGAAGTAGGGTTAGGAGGACGGCTCGATGCTACCAATATTTGTGATCGCCCTTTGGTTTCGGTAATTACGTCCATTAGCCGCGAACACTGGCAGCAATTAGGTTCAACTTTGGCGGAAATTGCTAGAGAAAAGGCGGGAATTATTAAGCCTAGTTGCCCAGTTGTAGTTGGACAATTACCACAAGAAGCGGAAAAAGTAGTGCGATCGCGTATTGCTCAACTAAATTGTCCTGCGGTTTGGGTAGAACCTGCTCTAGAATTACCAACTATTAACGATCAGAGATGGGCAACCTATCAAAATATAGAATACCCCTTGCCCAACTTAGGCAACATTCAACTAAGTAACTCAGCAATAGCGGTTTCTACCATCCAAATCTTGCAGCAAAACGGCTGGAAAATTACGTCAGAAGCAATTTCTACTGGGATGAAGAAAACTCTCTGGCTTGGTCGTCTCCAGTGGGTTGAATATGGCGACTTCTCTCTACTAATTGATGGCGCTCATAATCCTGCGGCTGCCCAAGCTTTACGGCAGTATGTAGACACTCTAGAAACCCCAGTAACATGGGTAATGGGGATGTTATCTACAAAAGATCATGCAGATATTTTTACAGCTTTACTCCGCTCTGGGGACTGCCTGCATCTAGTCCCCGTCCCCGACCATAGCAGTGCCGATCCGATTGATTTAGCGGCATTGGCTCAAAATACTTGCCCTAATTTAGCTACTTGCGAGGCTTATTTAGACTTAATATCTGCCTTAAAGGCTGCCGAGCGCGATCGCCTGGTTATTTTGTGTGGTTCGCTGTATTTAGTTGGGCATTTTTTAAAATCTTTGCCATTTCCACAAAAAAAAGGATAAACCCGTGCTGAGTCTATCCCTTAATGTATTTGTGCTACCTCGCCCTAACGCGCAACTACACGGAAACCGATTGAGTTAAGGCTGCACTTAAGAGTGCAGCTTTATCTGTTTGTTCCCAAGGTAACTCTAGATCGGTACGCCCAAAGTGACCGTAAGCCGCAACATCTTGGTAGAAACGTCCACCACGTTCCCCAGGAAGCTGACGCAAGTTAAATGTGTGGATGATTCCTGCTGGACGCAGTTCAAAATTTTCTTTGACTAATTCCAACAAGCGATCGTCATCTACTTTGCCTGTACCAAAAGTTTCTACTAAAATGCTCACTGGTCTTGCTACACCAATTGCATAACTTAGCTGCACTTCACACTTCTCAGCTAACCCAGCAGCGACAATATTTTTAGCAACATAACGGCAAGCATAAGCAGCGCTGCGGTCTACTTTTGTCGGATCTTTGCCAGAAAATGCACCGCCACCGTGCCGGGAGTAGCCGCCGTAGGTATCGACAATTATCTTGCGTCCGGTCAGCCCAGAATCGCCTTGCGGGCCGCCAATTACAAACTTTCCAGTAGGATTAACTAAAAAGTGAGTTGCTGCGTCTGGTTGAATTTCAAAGTCAGCAAATACAGGCTGGACTACTGCTACCCACAGGTCTTCTTTAATCTTTGCTTGGACTGCTTCAAGCTCTGTAATATCGCCGATACTAGCAGTGTGCTGGGTGGAAATCAAAATAGTATCAATACCTACAGGCTTGCCATCTTCGTAGGCGACAGTTACTTGAGTTTTACCATCAGGACGCAGGTAAGGTAATTGACCAGTTTTTCGCACCGCCGCTAGACGACGAGCAAACCGTTGAGCAAGACTGATAGGTAAAGGCATCAATTCTGAAGTCTCGTTGCAAGCAAAACCAAACATTAAACCTTGATCGCCTGCACCCACAGCATCAAACTGTTCTTCGCTATGTTGTTCGCGGCTTTCTTGAGCAGTGTTTACGCCTTGAGCAATATCGGGAGATTGTTCGTCTAGAGCAACCAAAACCGAGCAACTATTAGCACAAAAGCCGTTATCGGTTTCAGTGTAGCCAATATCAGCAATTTTTTTCCGAGCTAAGTCTACATAATTTACTTGAGCTTTGGTTGTAATTTCACCAGTAATTAATATTAAGCCTGTATTTACAACAACTTCGGCGGCAACACGACTACTAGGATCTTGGGTTAATAGTGCATCTAATATGGTGTCAGAAATTTGATCGCAAATTTTATCAGGATGACCTTCAGTTACAGATTCCGAAGTAAACAGGTAGCGACGAGACAAGGGCATTTCCTCCTAGGGACTTGGCAGCAAATTACTTAAGTAAAATTTCGGCTATTATAACTGTCTACTATTACTATCTGTCTACCTTTAGGCAGAAAAAAGCCAATAGTTTCATTAAGGCTTTACCACGAGTTTAATTTCTTCTAGATGAGAAATCGTTACATCTGCCGATTGTAAATGGGCGGCGGTTTTGTTCCAGCATATACCAATGCAGCCTGCGGCTCCTGCTTGACGAGCCATTTTTATATCTCCTACCGAGTCACCTACCATCAAAGTATTGCTTGGTTCTACGTCTATTGCTTGACAGGCTTGAATAAATAAAGCTGGATTGGGTTTACTGATTCCTCCTACTGTAGTTCCCATCTGCAAGGTAATGTAATCGCTCAACTGATGGGTTTGAACAAAAGTGCGGACTCGCTCAGTTGCGGCGGCGGAAAGAATGCCTAGTTTTAAACCAGCCTGGGATAGGTATTTCAGCACTTCTAAGCTACCAGCAAATAGAGGGGAAGGAGCAGTACCAATAAAGCTATCAGCTTCTTTGAAGGTACGATGAGCCAAGTCCAATGATTCCAGCCATCCAATACCTGTTTCGGCGATGTAGGCGGCGGCGGCTATTTCTGTTTCGTGGCGACTGCCTACCGCTAATAATCCCGTAGGATCGAGGGTATCGCCATTAATGCCAAATGCCATGAGTAAAGGTTCGCAAATTCCTGGAACTTGCGCGTCGATAATGCGCGATCGCTTTTGTCCTAAGATTCTTAAATAAGCTTCCGAATCTTCTAAAGTGCCATCTTTGTCAAAGATAATTGCTTCAATGTTAGTAAATGTGAGGTTTTTGCATTGAATAATTGCCAAAAAATCCTATCTCCCTAAATTGTTCGGCAAGCAGATAAAAAAGAGTGAATTTTCCTCTTTTTTATCATATATATCAAGCTACTAATAGCCCAATCTAAACTTCTTCACTTGCTGAGGGAATATCTGCTTCACTGGCTGAAGGAATATCTGCTTCAATTTCACTTGCTGAGGGGATATCTTCTTCACTGGCTGAAGGGATATCTGCTTCAATTTCACTGGCTGCGGGGATATCTTCTTCCATTGCCGAGGGGATATCTTCTTCACTGGCTGAAGGAATATCTGCTTCGGTTTCACTGGCTGCGGGGATATCTTCTTCCATTGCCGAGGGGATATCTTCTTCAGATAATTCGTCTTCTGAAACAGTAATGCCTTGCTGTTTGGCAAGCATTTGTTCGCGATACTTAGCGGCCATTTCTTCGGCGTTATCGAAGACCAACTGGCGATCTTTAATCATATCGCCTGGTTCTGGCTCTAGCTGTTTTGTCGATAAAGAAATACGTCCTCTTTCTGCATCCAAGTCAATAATCATGACTTTTAATTCGTCGTTGACGTTGAATACACTATTAGGCGTATCGATATGGTCGTGAGAAATTTCCGAAATGTGCAATAGTCCGCTCACCCCACCAATATCAATAAAAGCACCGTAAGGCTTGATTCCGCGCACGGTTCCAATTACAACCTCACCGACTTCCAGACGGTTCATCTTGCGCTCAACTAAGGCGCGACGATGACTGAGGACTAGGCGGTTACGGTCTTCATCTACTTCTAAAAATTTTAATGGTAATTCTTCGCCTAGTAAGTCTTCTTTAGGTTTGCGAGTGCTGATGTGAGATCCTGGAATAAAGCCACGCAAGCCCTCAATGCGGACTAAAGCTCCACCGCGATTTGTCGCAAAAACGCCCGATCGCACGGTAGCATCTTCTGTTTGCAGTTGCCTAACTCTCTCCCAAGCCCGCATATACTCGATGCGGCGAATTGAAAGCGTTAGCTGTCCGTCTTCGTTTTCATCGGTAAGAATGAAAAATTCTCGCGTTTCGTTAGATTGTAATACTTCTTCCGGGGCATCTACCCGGTTAATCGACATTTCCTGAATCGGAATATAAGCTGCTGTTTTAGCACCAATATCAATCAGAGCGCCCCTCGGCTCGATACTAAATACTGTACCTGCAACAACATCACCTGGGCTAAAGTGATAGTCATATTTGTCGAGCAGTGCAGCAAAATCGTCGTGAGTAAAGCCAATGTCTAAAGTAGTTTGTTTCTGATTGACCATGCTAATTTTTCCTGATGTTAGTCTCCGTAGTTTCTTGCCTCCTACGATGCACCTGCACGCTAGTATTAGCGGCAATTTACACCTAAACCTTGATCTAAGCTAGTTGCTAGAATCAAGAATTTCCAATCTTCGGGTTGATAATCCCGGTTGTAATGGACGGCGATCGCCTGAAAACTAAGTGCGATTTACTTTCATTCTCATCCTAGCTTAGGACTAAGTAATTCTAAACGCATCTCTTGAAAAGCTGGGCGGGAGATAGGGGAACCCTCTCTCAAAGAATCCGCCCACTTTTCGCTTAGTATTTAGACCCACTATTATAACTGAGCTAAGGGCTGCAAATTTGTTTAAAAATGCAAATAGCAATTTTTAGCCAATTGCCGTAATTGTTAAAACTTCCTGGCTAGGTTCAGTCGAGCAATTTGTCAAGTCGTCTAAAGTTTCTACAAAGTCGCGAATATTTTTAAATTGGCGATAAACCGACGCAAAACGCACGTAAGCGACTTCACTAATTACTTTTAATTGTTCCAAGACTAAATCGCCAATTTCTAAGCTAGTAACTTCGCGTACTGCTCGCTGTTGTAATTGGGATTCGATTTCGTCTACTATTGCCTCTAATTTTAAATAGGGGATTCCGGTTTTTTGGCAAGCGCGAATCATTCCCCGCAATATTTTAGAACGATCAAATAGTTCGCGATCGCCATTTTGTTTGATTACAGTAATTGGCACAAATTCTATGCGCTCGTAAGTTGTAAACCGGCGCAAACAACTTAAACACTCCCGCCGTCGTCGGATACTTTGCCCAGCTTCTGTGGCGCGGGATTCAAGCACTCTATTATCTGGATGCTGGCAAAAGGGACATTGCATAACGGCAACAGGGATAAGCAAGTTGAATAAATTTTCTTTCCAGCCAATCGAGCAACAATTACCTAATTTATTTGGCCCAAGAAAGAAAAAGTTGGGGAGCGATGTAAAAATCGCAAAATCCGGCGCTACAAATAAAGCGTAGCACCGGATCTGTAGCTAATACTAGCTATTATTTTGATTAGCGCCTTACTTCTTCTCAATCCGGGGTGGTTCCCGAAAAGCAATCGCAAAAAACAAAGTCCCAACAGCGAGAGCAAGAATCAAAATGTAAGCAACGCTTTCCATATTACGAATCCCCAATTAGTTACTTAATACTGATAGTTTACCAAGCAAAAGAAAAGAACGGCTAAACAATTTACCTGCAATTTTTAATTACAAAGTAATTGTTTAACTGTTCTTAACATCACAAGACAATATTTTTTCTAGCGATCGCCCTAGAAAGTTTAAACGGCTTCCTTCTTGCGGGTAGATTTGTCTCCCACTTTCTGGAATAAACCCCATTCGACTTGATCCTCTAAATCTGCTTCTACACCAGCAAACACATCTCGGAAAATTGTCCGAGAACCGTGCCACAAGTGACCGAAGAAGAACAATAAAGCAAATACCGCGTGTCCGTAAGTAAACCACCCTCTGGAACTGGTGCGGAATACACCATCAGAGTTTAATTTTTCGCGGTCAAACTCAAAGGGTTCACCTAACTGAGCTTTACGCGCATACTTTTTGACATCGGTAGGATCTTCAAAAGTTTGACCATTTAAAGCACCACCGTAGAAGCTAGCAGTGACTCCTGTTTGCTCAAAGCTGTACTTAGATTCAGCGCGACGGAACGGAATATCAGCGCGCACCACACCATCAGCATCAGTTAAGACTACAGGGAAGGTTTCAAAGAAGTTGGGAAGACGACGAACGCTTAATTCTCGCCCTTCACCATCCTTAAATACCGGATGCCCTAACCAACCTTGAGCGATACCATCGCCTTTATCCATTGGACCTACACGGAATAAACCACCTTTAGCGGGGTCATTACCAACGTAGTCGTAGAAGGCAAGTTTTTCGGGAATAGATGACCATGCGGCAGACAAGGTTTGACCTTGAGCCACTTCTTCTTGAACGCGGCGATCGATTTCCTGTTTGAAGTAGCCTTGATCCCACTGATAGCGGGTAGGACCAAATAGTTCAATCGGGGTAGTCGCGTTGCCGTACCACATCGTCCCGGCGACGACAAAAGCTGCAAAGAAGACGGCAGCAATACTGCTAGATAGTACAGTTTCGATATTCCCCATCCGTAGGGCTTTGTAGAGCCTTTCTGGCGGTCTAACAGTTAGGTGAAATAATCCGGCGACAATACCGACAATACCTGCCGCTATATGGTGAGCCACCACGCCACCAGCATTGAACGGATTGAAGCCCGCAGGACCCCATTCTGGGGCAACGGGTTGGACGCTGCCTGTTAGACCGTAGGGGTCAGAAACCCACATTCCCGGTCCAAACAAACCAGTTAAGTGAAAAGCACCGAAGCCAAAACAGAGCAACCCAGACAAAAATAAATGGATGCCGAACATTTTTGGCAAATCTAGGGCAGGTTCGCCAGTCCGGGGATCTCTAAATAATTCCAAGTCCCAGTACACCCAGTGCCAGCAAGCAGCTAGGAATAATAGACCAGAAAGCACGATATGAGCCGCCGCAACGCCTTCAAAAGACCAGAAACCTGGATCGGTTGCCGCGCCACCAGAGAGATTCCAACCGCCCCAAGATTGGGTTACGCCTAAGCGTGCCATGAAGGGCAGTACGAACATTCCTTGCCGCCAGATGGGGTTGAGGACTGGATCGCTAGGATCTAAAATTGCTAGTTCGTATAAAGCCATTGAACCAGCCCAACCTGCTACAAGAGCAGTGTGCATTAAGTGTACAGATATCAGTCGGCCTGGATCGTTCAGAACAACTGTATGTACTCGGTACCAGGGTAGTCCCATTGACTACGCTCCTCCAAGGATGAGTGATTTACAATCAGTAATTTTTCAGTTTTTTGTGATTGCCAGATGCGGAGGCACAAAACATTCGTTTAACTTAAAACAAATGTTCGCACTTTCGCGCTCTGGTAACGCCAAACAAAATGAGGATTATATTAAAAAAGTGTAACTATTGACAGACCCGAATGCAAGAGCGTAAGCAGAGCGATCGCGCTTTAATTATTACTATTCGACCAGAAGTTGAGCATTTTTTACTTGACAATTGGCTGCGGCGTAGCTTAGGCGCTCGATTACTTGCGGAGCGCTAATTAACCGCTTAAGGACAACTGATGCGATCGCATTTGGGGCAGGGTACGCTGGTTTTACTTCTATAGTTACAACTAATTCTTCGACTCGATAAAGCCATAATGTCTCCTTTGGAGTCACCAATTGCAGGCTAAGGCGCTCAATATCTGGCTTGCGCCGCCAAGCTACTTCATTCCACAATCCATCACTCGCCCATACTCTGCCGATCGTCCAGCCATCGGTGAGAAAAAAATATTTCACTCTTGCTTGAACTAATAATTGGTTGCTGTTTACCATAGCAAAGAGAGACATTTTTAAAAACGTCCCCTAACTGCTAAATGATAATTAACCCAGAAAATGTAACTAATAGTTACGGTTCTAACTATCCAGAACTATTTAAATCCGTAGTAGCAGGACGCACTAAAAAGCGTTTGGGAGATGCGACTGGGTTGCAAAATTTTGGTGTAAATTTAGTTGAGCTTGCCCCTGGTAGTGCCTCGGCGCTGCGACATTGGCACGACAAACAAGATGAATTTATCTATGTTTTATCTGGTGAGATTACCCTCGTAACTGATATCGGAGAAGAAACTTTAACTGTAGGTGCTTGCGCTGGTTTTCCTGCCGGAGTTGCTAATGGACATTGCTTGATTAATCGCAGTCAAGAAATTGCTACTTATTTAGAAATTGGCGATCGCACTGGGAGCGAAAAGGTAACTTATCCTGATGACGATTTAGTCGCCCAATATAGTGATAGTGGCTGGATTTTTACACATAAAAGCGGAAAATTGTATCAAACTTAGCAAGTTTTAAAATATAAAACTTGTTCTTAGTGTGGTTTGCCAAGTAAGACCGTTAGAACTGTCATTATTTGCATTATTAACTAGCTGCACAATTGGGCTAATACTTAGATTGTCGCTCAGTTGCAGCTTGTAAAAAGCTTCAAAATTAGTTTGAGTAGCATCGCCTAAGTCCGCTTCAACAAATGGTTGTCCGATCGCAACTCCAGTTAGAGTTCCTGGTAGCACCAAGTCTCGCCAAGATAGCCCCACAGCCCAAGTACGAGGTTGCAAGTCTAGGTTTTGAGAAATTAATGGATTAAAACCGTCGTAATTACCAATGCCGAAACGACCAAAAACCGCCGTAGTCCGGTTAAAAGCATACTCAGCATTGATGCCAAAAGCGGTAATATCTGTGTTATTGATTAAGGCTTTGGTGTATTGCAGACGTAAAGCAAAGCTAGAGCGGGGCAAGTATTCTAGCTCTATAGTGCCGGAATTGCGATCGCCAAATAATCCCCCTTCATTAAGCTCTGTATCGCTTACTTGCTCAGAATTAGCAGCAATATAGAGACTCCGCACTGTAAAAGCACCGCCGCCAATATTCCAAGCTAACGCCGCTCCCGCACCCCCAGGACGATCAATTTGGTTTTGGACAATGAGCGGGTTATTGACAAAAAAGCTAGAACTAAAATCGCTAGATTCATTGTTGGCGTAGCGATTGCGGTCAATAAAATCTTCCGGTGGCATTTTTGCCCCAACAGTCACTTGCAAATCTGTAAAAGGCCGAAAGGTGTAGTACAACCGCCTCAACTGGACATTATCGGCAACCTGGGAGTATTCTAAACCACCGCCATCGGCTAATAAGCCTGTAGTACCCAAAAGATTTGGCGCTGCTCTATTGTGGGCAGATGCGTATTCATCTGCCCCATTATTTCCGACTTCAAGCTGCGTAATTAGGCGGCTATTAGGGGTAAAGCTCGTAATAAAATTTAAGCGTTGGCGCAAAATAGTAGTTGGATTTGCTTTTCTGCCTTCAGTAAGTGCAAAAATCACTTCACCTTGCAGCGAACTCGTAGAGGAAAACTGATTAGTTTCTAGATTAGTAACGCGACTATTAATATCATTTAAGCGAGTGCGAATTTGCTCTAGGGGCTGGCGGTATTCTGTTTCCAATCGCTGCAAAGTTACCAAATCTTCTTGACTAACAAACGTTCCATTATTAATTTGCTTTAACACTCCTAGGAGGGCAGCAGCGAATTCGTAACGGCTCAAAGATCGATTTCCTCGGAAAGTACCATCAGGGTAGCCAGAGATTGCCCCGTAGCGCCCGATAAGAGATGTCAAGGCTTGATAAGCCCAGTCGGTCGGCTGAACATCGCTAAGTTCGCCTACCGAAGTTAATTGGGCAAGGCGATCAGTTAATTTAAGTAAGCTGGGATCGGGAGCTAACTCCTCAGCAAAGTTGCCTTCAAGGGAAGAGGGAGCAGCAGTTATTTCCTCCAAACCTTGAGACTGGGAACTAGCTCTAACAGGGACAGCTAAGAACAAAATTGAACAACTTGCGATCGCCCAACCAGTTCCCAGCCTGCTTTTAACAAATTGGGATAGATACAGATTTACCTGAAACTTCATCGCTAATTATTGGGAAACCATTTGAGCCGAGGCTGCTTGAGTTCCTTGAGTACCTAGTTGAATTAGTTCTACTTTGTACCCATCTGGATCTTCCACAAAAGCAATCACTGTAGAACCGTGTTTCATTGGCCCTGGATCTCGCACTACTTTACCGCCTTGAGCCTTAATGTGTTCGCAGGTGTCGTAAATATCATCTACTCCCAAGGCAATATGTCCGTAAGCATTGCCCAAATCGTACTTGTCTTGACCCCAGTTATAGGTCAGTTCAATAACGCTATGGTCGGATTCATCGCCGTAGCCAACAAAAGCCAGCGTAAACTCGCCCCCCGGATAATCTTTTTGACGCAATAACTTCATTCCTAGTAGTTCGCAGTAGAACTTTAGGGAAGCTTCTAAATTGCCCACGCGGAACATTGTGTGTAGTAATCGCATTTTGCAACTCCAAATCCTTCATTACATTACATTTTTAATTGTAAAAACGCGATATATTGCTTCTCTAGCTAATTGCTGACTTACTTGAGGTGCTATTGAGGATGATGAACACACTAGATACTGCCATTAATAAAATTGTTGCTAGAGAAATTCTCGACTCGCGAGGTCGTCCCACTGTTGAAGCGGAAGTTCACCTAGTTAGCGGTGTCGTCGGGGTAGCTCAAGTCCCCAGTGGGGCATCTACAGGAAGCTTTGAGGCGCATGAATTGCGAGATGATGATAAGAGCCGTTATGGAGGCAAAGGGGTACTCAAGGCGGTGCAGAACGTCAATGAAGTAATCGCTCCTAAATTGCTGGGCATGGATGTAATTAATCAAGAATTAATCGACCGGACGACGATCGCTCTCGATGGATCGCCCAATAAATCAAATTTGGGTGCGAATGCAATTTTGGCGGTTTCTTTGGCCGCAGCAAAGGCTGGCGCTGAGTGTCTAGAATTACCCCTTTACCGCTATCTAGGCGGACCTTTAGCCAACTTGTTACCTGTACCATTGATGAATGTGATTAACGGCGGCGCTCATGCCTCTAATAACGTTGATTTTCAAGAATTTATGATTGTTCCTGTGGGTGCGTCTTCTTTTCGGGAAGCACTGCGCTGGGGGGCGGAGATTTTTGCCGCTTTGAGCAAAGTTTTAGAAGATAAAGGTTTGCTTACAGGTGTAGGCGATGAAGGTGGTTTTGCTCCTAATTTGGAATCTAATCAAGCGGCGTTAGAATTGCTGATGATGGCGATCGCTAAAGCGGGCTACAAGCCAGGGGAACAAGTAGCATTGGCGCTAGATGTAGCAGCTAGTGAATTTTACAAAGATGGTCAATATGTCTACGATGGCGTGCCTCACGCACCAACGGAATTTATTTCCTACTTAGGGCAATTATGCGACTCCTATCCGATAATTTCAATTGAGGATGGTTTGCATGAAGACGATTGGAGTAGTTGGCAGCTACTTACGCAACAAATAGGTAGTAAAGTTCAGTTAGTGGGCGATGACTTGTTTGTAACTAATGCCACTCGCTTACAAAAAGGCATTGACCAAGCTTCCGCCAACGCGATTTTAATCAAGCTCAATCAAATTGGTTCTTTAACTGAAACTCTGGAAACTATAGATTTAGCTACCCGCAATAGTTTCCGCTCCATTATCAGTCATAGGTCTGGGGAAACCGAGGACACAACGATCGCCGACTTAGCTGTAGCTACTCGCGCCGGACAAATTAAAACGGGTTCTTTGTGTCGCAGTGAACGAGTAGCCAAATATAACCGTTTGCTGAGAATAGAAGACCAACTAGGCGATCGCGCTATCTATGCTGGTTTGGTAGGTTTAGGTCCTAAATAGCCGCTCGTAGAGACGTTGCAGTGCAACGTCTCTACACAATATTTTCCAACGTCTCTACACTATATTCAAGGATAAAATCCTAGTTTGGGTAGTCCTAAGGTTTCATCCCACCCCATCATAATGTTTAAACACTGAATCGCTTGCCCGGCTTGCCCTTTGATTAAGTTATCAATTGCTGACATGACGATCACTCTCCCGGTACGCGGATCGACTTCAATGCCGATGTAACAAAGGTTGCTGCCACACGCCCACTTGGTTTGAGGATATACACCGCTTTCGCATACTGTTACCCAAGGAGAGTTGCGATAAAAAGCAGTGTAAATTGTGAGCAAATCTTCTCTAACTAAATTTGGATCGCGTAAAGTTGCATAAACCGTTGCTAAAATTCCTCGCACCATCGGCATTAAATGCGGCGTAAATTGAACTGTAACCTCAAGTCCTGCTAAATCGCTGCAAACTTGCTCAATTTCTGGGGTATGTCGATGACGAGCTACGCCGTAAGCTCCTATAGAGTTATCTGCTTCTGCTAGGAGCATACTAACCTTTGCTTGTCTGCCGCCCCCAGAAGTACCAGACTTTGCATCAATAATTGCGGTTTCTGGGACAATTAAACCTTGTTTGAGTAGAGGAGAAATTGCTAATAAGCTAGCCGTAGGATAGCACCCAGCGCAGCCAATTAGTTGACTATCGGCGATGCGACTTCGATACAGTTCAGGTAAGCCATAAACAGCTTTATCTGCAACGATGCGATCGCTGCGTTCTTTACCATACCAAGATGTATAGGTGTCTAAATTTGTGAAGCGGTAATCGGCGGACAAATCCAGCACTTTACAGCCTTTTTCTACTAAAACTGGTGCTATTTGACAAGCAAGACCATTTGGCAACGATAGAAATACTACTTCACAGCGTTCGGCGATTACTACTGGATCTACTTCCTCAATTTGGCGATCAACAAGATGCCCCAAATGAGGATAAAGATCGGCGAAAGACTTACCTGCACTACTTTCACCACCTAAATATGCAAGTTCTAAACCTGGATGATCCATCAACAGCCGCACTAGCTGTACTCCTCCGTAACCCGACGCGCCCACAATCCCAACCGATACGCGCCTTATGTCACCCATAATTATTAACCTTTAAGAGTTTTAACTAAAAAAAATTCAACTTTTGCCAAATTCTATATCAGGTTGTGTTTTTGTGGACAAGGTTTTTAGGTAAAGAATAATGAGAACAGGGAAATTTTATAGTAATGCGATCGCATTAAACCTAACTAACTTTCTTTTTCTACTTTCTGCTGCATCAAAAAATTCTCAATTCTTGTCGCCGCAATATCGCAATATTCTTGCCGAATTTCAAACCCAATCGTACAACGTTGTAAACCCAGGGACACCACCGCCGTAGTCCCCGAACCCATAAACGGATCTAAAACAATATCTTGGGGGTGGGATGACGCTTTAATAATTCTCTCAATTACTGCTACGGGAAATTGGGCTGGGTGTGCGGTACGTTCTTTTGATGAGCGATTTTTCCCCGATGTAACTTTAGGAAACTCCCAAACATCTGTAGGATTTTTACCATTTACATTAACTTTTATTTTGCCGTGTTTCTTCTGATAAGGATATTTAACGTTTGGATCGCGGATATCGTCAAGATTGAAAATGTAGTTTTGGGAATTTTTGACATACCACAGGAACTTTTCATTCCGGGGTGAAAAAAACTTACTCCCTGCAACTCCAGCTTTATAATTCCAAACAATTTCCTGAATTAAATAGAAAGGTATTTTATCCCAAAGCAAATAAGCAATCGGGATTGCCTTAGCACGATTACTCAAAGAAACGTACCCTAAATTCAGCCAAAAAGCTCCCTTTGGTAGAGTAATTCGGTAAATTTGGGCTATCCATTCTTGACACCAAAGCAAGTAATCATTTAATAACAAAGATTTTTCGTACTCTTTGCCAATGTTATAGGGCGGGCTAGTTACAGTTAAATTAATTGATAACTGTGGTAGTAGCGCCATCGCTTCTAAACAATCTTGGTTATAGATGGCACAGTTATTAGCTTGAAAATATGGTTTACCTAAGAGCGCGATCGCATCATCTAATTGCATTTACTTAAACTTCGCAAGTTGGGTATCTCGCCCTAGTAGAAACAGGCTACAATCAAATTAATCTGAGCTTCAAGAAACTTTACATTTACTTTACTCATAATACTCCGTGCAACAGCCTAAAACTGCTTTAAAACAACCATTTCAGTTTGATTTAATAGAAGATGCTTTAGTAGACCTCAAAGCTGGGCGGATGGTGGTGGTAGTGGATGATGAGAGCCGGGAAAATGAAGGAGACTTAATTTGTGCCGCCCAGTTTGCTACGCCAGACACAATTAATTTTATGGCAGTAGAGGCGCGGGGATTGATTTGTTTAGCCATGACAGGCGAAAGATTAGACGAACTAGATCTGCCTTTGATGGTGACTAATACCACCGATACCAATCAAACAGCCTTTACCGTCAGCATCGATGCTTCCCCAGCTTTGGGCGTAACTACGGGCATATCCGCAGAAGATCGCGCCCGGACGATTCAAGTTACGATCAACCCGACTACAAAACCAAAGGATTTACACCGCCCAGGTCATATTTTCCCTCTCCGAGCGCGAGAGGGAGGAGTGTTAAAACGGGCTGGACATACGGAGGCTGGTGTAGATTTACCGCAATTAGCAGGACTGTACCCCGCCGGAGTAATTTGTGAAATTCAAAACTCTGATGGCTCAATGGCGCGTTTGCCACAATTAGTTGAGTATGCCAAAGTTCATAAATTAAAAATTATTAGTATTGCAGACTTAATTAGTTATCGTCTTAAATACGAGCGGTTTGTCCGCCGTGAAACGGTGACTAAATTACCAACGCAATTTGGTCAGTTTCATATCTACGGCTACCGCAATACATTGGACAATTCCGAACACGTAGCGCTCGTTAAAGGGGAACCCGCAGATTTTGCTGACAAAACGGTGATGGTGCGGATGCACTCGGAATGCCTAACAGGAGACGCTTTAGGTTCTTTGCGTTGCGATTGTAGAATGCAGTTGCAGGCAGCATTGAAAATGATTGAAAATGCGGGTTTGGGTGTAGTAGTTTATTTGCGGCAAGAAGGGCGCGGAATTGGGCTGATTAATAAGCTAAAAGCTTACTCGCTGCAAGATATGGGGTTAGATACGGTGGAAGCAAACGAACGGTTGGGTTTTCCTGCCGATTTGCGTAATTATGGGGTAGGAGCGCAAATCTTAAACGATTTGGGTGTAGAAGGGATTCGCTTAATTACTAATAATCCGCGTAAAATTGCTGGGTTGAGGGGCTACGGGTTAGAAGTAACAGATAGATTACCGTTATTGATAGAAGCAACCGACTACAACTCTACATATTTAGCCACAAAAGCCCAAAAGCTAGGTCATATGCTATTGCAGACTTACTTAGTTACTGTAGCGCTGCACTGGAAAGATGAACCATTATCTGTAACAGAGCGCTACGATCGCTTAGAGAAGTTGCGGAATTTAGCTAGAAAGTATGACTTATTGTTGCAAGAAGAAGCAAGACCTGTTGCGATCGCTTTATTTAGCGAGCCGTCTTTAACGGTACATTTAGGCTTCGATCAGGCGCAACTTGCCGCCATTGACTGGTACAAAAATGCCGATCATCCTTATGTAAAAGCGATTTCTCAAATTTTGGACAATCTCGCAAAGTGGACATTTTTAGAAAAGTTAGAGTTTTTAGTATCTCCTGGTGTCGATCCTTTAACTAGCTTGCAAGTCAACTTAGATCGCCAGGTATTGAGTACAGATATTTTACCTTCATCCGTCTGCAACCAATTAGAGACCCAAAAAATCTATTGCTACGGCTGTCAACGCGGAACTTAAATTAAAATACCCAAACAAAACCCGCTCATAGGCGGGTTTTTAGCTCAAAAGTAGAGCAGATATTAATTAATTGCGTAAGCAGTTTGTAATGCCCAAACAATCAGAGCAGCGATCGCACCTAAAATCAGTACGGTAGAAATCGTAACTGCTTTTGGGGTATCAGCGCCTTTGAATTTCATGATTCCACGATTTAAGTCAGACATGAGGCTAATCTCCTCTAGTGGTATTCTAAGCCGCGCCTTAATTCTAAGACTTTTTAAACAGTGACGATATCACAACTTGGAAAATTGCCTTCAATTGCTGATTGCTTCCAAGCTCGACCATCTAAAGCCATCTGCTCGATTAAACTTGCTAGTCTCAACGCTTTCAATGCTTGTTCTCCACCTACAGACGGCTGATTTCCACCCCTCACACAGTTGACAAAATGCTCTAGTTCTGCATGGAGTGGTTCTATGTTGCTAGTAGAAACTTTTTCAATTAAACCATCTTGACGATAAAGCACTTGACCGTAGTCAGTCATATAGTTAGCAGTTGTTTGACGATGAATAAGAATTTCATTATTAAGAAAATCTGCTTCTGTCAGCGAGTTTTTGCAATGGGCAGCAATGCGGCGGATTTTGCAGTGAGTCACTTTACTTGCAGTGAGAGTAGCCACAATGCCATTAGCAAAGCCCAAAGTAGCAGTAACGTAATCTAGGTAGGGGCGTGGTTTGGTACTTGCCGAGAAATTGCTGGGTTTACTAGCACAAGCGCGGCTACCGCTTGCCGTCAACTTAACTACGGGGGATGCGGCTAATTCCAATAACAAATCGATATCATGAATCATCAGATCCAAAACTACCGACACATCATTAGCGCGATCAGAGTAAGGACTCATGCGATGAGCTTCTATAGCCAGCAATTGCTCAGTTTTTAGAACTTTGCTAAGTTCTTGGAAAGCTGGGTTGAAGCGTTCAATATGACCTACTTGTAAAATACTTTGAGATTCGGCAGCAGCATTTACCAATGATTCAGCTTCGGCGATACTGGCAGCAATTGGCTTTTCGATCAAAATATGAATGCCTGCTTCTAAGCAAGTCATACCCACAGCGTGATGTAAATAAGTGGGAACAGCGATGCACACCGCCTCTACATGAGGCAGCAAGTCACAGTAATCTTCAAAAAAACGGACTCGGTACTTACTAGCAGTATCGAGTCCCCGTTCTACATTGATATCAGAAACACCAACAAGCTCTACATCCTTAAGTAAACTTAGTACGCGGGTATGATGCTGTCCCATATTGCCCACGCCGATCACGCCAATGCGGATCGGTTGAGGCTGATTGCGCTGCACATGAATGTTTGGTTGTGCCATGAATATGCTCTTTTCCACTCCTTTCCTTTCCTCAACCACCAAAGTATAAAAACGCCGCAAAATGGCGTATGCGGTCAATTATTAACACCTAAACCCTTAAATCATCCAGATAGTAACATAATGCTTCTATTTATAAAGAATCTCAAAGTTTATAAGAAGTTCCTGTAGTATGTATTATTTTTGGCAGGTGCGATCGCTGTCTTTAGTGTTATTTTGGCAGCAGCGTTTATGGGCAAGAGAATGTGTCAGTTTTTTGCCCGTCCATTAGATATTTTGCTAAAGCTGGGAAGTGGGAATGGGTAAAAAAACCTTTTTACTCGGTACGGGCAATCTTAAAACTTCACATAGGAACTCCAAACTAATACCAAAAAGTAGAGGTATATCTCAATTTGAATGCGTGAAAATTTTAGTGCCAACGCACAAGAGGAAATTTATGCGTATTCATCATCTTAATTGCGGTTGTATGTGTCCCATTGGTGGGGCGCTGATGGATGGCTTCAGTCGCGGACTGACTGCCCAACTTGTCTGTCATTGCCTGCTGATTGAGACAAGCCAGGGGCTAGTTTTAGTTGATACGGGGTTCGGTCAGCAAGATGTTCGAGATCCTTACTCGCGTCTCAGTCCATTTTTTATTCATTTCAATCGCATCCAGTTCGAGCGCAAATATACAGCGATTGCTCAAATCGAGCAGTTGGGTTTTAGTCCAAGTGACGTGCGCCATATTGTGCTTACTCACCTCGATTTCGACCATGCAGGCGGCCTTGAAGATTTCCCAGAAGCAACCGTACACGTCATGCAATCTGAGGCGGAAGCGGCGCAAGATCGGCACGGATTTATTGCCAGTCGGCGCTATCGTCCGGGTCAGTGGGATGAGATTGAGCGCTGGAAATATTACGCTGCTGGCGGCGAACCTTGGTTCGGGTTCCAGGCTGTACGCGACCTTGAAGGTTTACCACCAGAGATTTTACTAATTCCCTTAGTTGGTCACACGCGGGGTCATGCTGGGGTTGCCATCGACACACCAGAGGGCTGGCTGCTTAATGCTGGTGATGCTTACTTTTATCGGCAGGAAATGGGGACTCCGTACCACTGTACGCCAGGTTTACGCGCTTACCAGTGGATGATGGAGGTAGACCGAGAGGCTAGACATTTCAATCAAGCGCAGTTACGCCAATTATCGCGCGATCGCACGTCAGAAGTACGGATGTTTTGCAGTCACGATGCTATCGAGTTTAAAACCTTTGCTAGTCGGTCAACGGCAGGAAGCGAACGGGTAGTATGAGGCAATAAAATTCCTTTAGTTTTTTGATCTAGCTTAAAATACAAGGTAATTTTGCCGATTTTAAAGGATGGTATTTTAAGTGAAGGCTGTTGTTCTTTTATCTGGCGGCTTAGATTCGGCAACGGTACTTTATAGCGCGAAGTCCTCTGGCGATGATTGTTACGCTTTATCTTTTGATTACAAGCAAAGACAAGTACGAGAACTAGATAGTGCGATCGCTATTGCCGAAGCTGCGGGTGTAGTTGATAGTAAAGTAATTAGCTTTGATTTGCGATCTTGGGGTGGCTCGGCGCTTACCGATGACAAGATAGATTTACCTGTAGAGCGATCGCTTTCTCAAATGGGCGAGAATATCCCTGTAACCTACGTTCCCGCCCGCAATACCATATTTTTGAGCTTTGCCCTAGCTTACGCTGAAACCATCGGTGCAGAGCGCGTGTATATAGGTGTCAATGCCTTAGATTACTCCGGCTATCCTGATTGTCGCCCGGATTATATTCAAGCAATGCAGGAAGTTTTTAAATTAGGGACAAAGCAAGGTAGAGAAGGGGAATCCATCAAAATAGTTGCGCCGCTAATTGACCTAAAAAAGACTGAAATTATCCAACTAGGCAATAAATTAGGCGTACCTTGGGAGAAAACCTGGTCATGCTACGCAGGAAACGAGAAAGCTTGCGGCGCGTGTGACTCTTGCAAGCTGAGACTAGAGGCTTTTGCTGAATTAGGCTTAATCGATCCAATTGCCTATAAATAATATTGCTTCCAACCGGAATTGCTTGTATAGAAAGTGATTATATATAGCAAGATTCCCAATGAGGCTGCATAGATGAAAGTGAGAAAAGCACAACGTAAGAAGTGGAGTCTTTTGGCGGTGACAATGGTGAGTGCGATCGCTAACTTAGGTGGAATACCACCAGTTGCAGCGCAAACAAATCCTCCCTCAGCCGCCCAGTCAGCAGAATTAGAAGAAGCCAAGCAGCTAAATCAGCAGGTATTACAGCTATTAAACTAAGGGAAATACAGTGAGGCTATTCCTTTAGCACAACGCTCTCTTGCCATTCGTAAAAAAGCCTTGGGAAGGGAGCATCCTAATGTAGCACAAAGCCTCAACAACCTTGCAGAGCTATACCAAGCTCAAGGAAACTATAGCCAAGCGCAGCCCCTGTACCAACGCTCCCTTGCCATTCGTGAAAAAGCCCTGGGAAAAGAGCATCCTAATGTAGCACAAAGCCTCAACAACCTTGCAGAGCTATACCAAGCTCAAGGAAACTATAGCCAAGCGCAGCCCCTGTACCAACGCTCCCTTGCCATTCGTGAAAAAGCCCTGGGAAAAGAGCATCCTGATGTGGCAACGAGCCTCAACAACTTTGCAGCGCTATACCAAGCTCAAAATGATATTCCCCGTGCTATTGAATTCCTCAATCGTGGTAGCAACATTCAAGAACACAACCTTGCCCTTATTCTTACCACTGGCTCGGAACCCCAAAAACGCGCCTACATAGCTACTCTTTCTGGTTCAACTTACGGGGCTATCTCGCTGCACGTCCAAGGAAGTCTTACTAACCCTCAATCTGCACAGACTTGCTCTTACTACCATTTTGCGGCGCAAAGGTCGGGTTCTTGATGCTCTAACCGACAGCCTACAAGCCCTGAAAAGTCGCCTCAACCCCGAAGACAAAGTTATCCTCCACAAGCTCGCAATGGCTCGCTCCCAGCTTGCAGCATTAACGTTTAAAGGCGCAGGCAACACACCACTAGAGCAATTTGGCAATCAAATCACAACTCTATCGGCACAAGAACAAACAATAGAAGCTGCTATCAGTCGCCGCAGTACAGAATTTCGTACCCAAAATCAACCCGTTACCATTGAAGGAGTACAAAAACTAATTCCTGCTGATGCTGCCTTAGTAGAAATTGTCCTTTATCAACCTTTCAATCCTAAAGCAAAAAAAGACAGCGAAAAGTTTGGCAATCCTCGCTACGTTGCCTACATCCTGCAATCTCAAGGAGAACCAAAATCGGTAGAACTGGGGGATGCGGAAACGATCAACAAAGCTGTTACTGAGTTTCGCCGCACAATTAGAATCAAGGCGAAAAGTCAGATGCCGTTTAAAAAAGCGGCGAGAACTCTAGACACGATGTTAATGCAGCCCGTCCGCAAGCAATTGGGCAATAAACGTAACATCCTACTGTCTCCTGATAGTCAACTAAACCTCATTCCCTTTGCAGCTTTAATTGATGAAAACAACCAATATTTACTCGAAAACTACGAAATAACTTACCTGTCTTCAGGCAGAGACTTAATCAAACTGCAATTAGACTTACCAAGTAAAGAAAACCCTGTAATAGTCGCCAATCCTCTATTCGATAAACCTGGTAATCCCTCTAATGGGCGCGTTGCAAGTTCTAATACTCGCGGTATAGGTAATCAAACATCTACAGATTTAGCCAGTTTACGATATGGCTCCATCGAAGGTACAGCCACTGAAGCAAAGGCTATTTCTACCATTTTGCCCAATGTAAAACTCTTAACTGGCTCCGAGGCTACAGAAAACGCAATTACAGCAGTTCTCAGTTGGGTGAAATATAGCAACAGCAATGGGTAAACCAACCGATAATATCTTGGGTAGTGACCGCAGCTAGAGCATCTGTAATTGCCTGGTCTAACTGAGCATAAGTTCTTGCTGCTCTGGCGCGGAGAAACTCTTTGACCTTTGACCAACAGTTTTCAATTGGCGAGAAATCTGGGGAGTAGGGAGACAAATAAATAACTGTTGCTCCTACCGCTTCGATGGCTTCTCGAATTCCCGTTACTTTATGGGCAGGCAGATTATCCATAACAACACAAGCACCCATCCAAAGGTTAGGAACTAATACCTGAGTTACATAAGTCTTAAAGGCTAGAGCATCCGTTGCGCCGGGAAAAGTAATTTCTCCTACCAGCCCTTTTAGTGCCATTGCACCGATTAACGTTAGATTTTGCCCGCGACTGTAAGGAGCGTGGTTATAGGCGCGGCAACCTCGGACAGAACGGGCATAGCGCCGTGTCATTGCCGCGAAGTCTTCTGGGCGGAATCTTCCGTCCAGAGAGCTTCGCAAGTTGGAGCCTGTTTCATCCACAAACACCAAATCCTCCAAGTTGACTGCGCCAATTTCATGCCAATATTCCACCCGCAACTGTTGTACTCGTTCACTGTTTCGCTCTGTTGCGTGTAGAGTTTTTTTTTTCTGGTAAGTTTAAGCTTTTGGACGTATCGTCCCATTGTGGCTCGACTGATCCGCACACCGATACATTGCTCTAGTTGGTCGCATAACTCTACCAAAATGGCATCATTATTTTCCTCTATTAAAGTAGCCACCACCGCTTCTTGTTCTTGGCTAAGTTTAGCTACTTGACCTCCCCCATGCGCTCTAGGTTCAACTGTTCCATCGGTGCGATAGCGCTTTAATAAATTCTCAATAAATGTCAAACTGACCCGAAACCTTCTGGCCAACTGCCTCTGGGAACTCTCTTTCTGGTTATACGCATCAACTATTTTCTGACGCAGGTCTATAGAGTATGCTTTCATTTGTCTTCCATTCCAGTTTCATCTTTAACTGTATCTTGCTCAATCAAGAACTGCTGTAAGCAACTAAACTTAGCTGGGACAAAGTTAGTTGTCCTCTCTGCGGAGATGTTGTAAAGTTGTTGATATGCTAACCGAAACTCAGAAAAATAGTAGGATCAACGGTATTAAGAGTAGCCATGATTACACAAACATTACATTGTCCTTATTGTCAGGGAGTAAATCTTGTAAAAAATGGTAAGACTCCTCAACAAAAACAACGCTACCAATGTCGGGAAGAACCTTGTAGTGGTCGAACATTCATATTAGACTATGCTTATCCAGGTCAGTCCAGAA
>JAABUN010002334.1_pt1 | contig 34371 bp, 28 predicted proteins | sample 5559311 | NCBI WGS metagenome assembly JAABUN01 (sample SAMN10711877, study PRJNA513370) | rock metagenome | isolation source: Antarctica rocks | place: Antarctica: Victoria Land, Siegfried Peak sud | reverse complement strand
ACCAGGAAGTCACCGGAGAAGGAGTCGCCGTACGCCGAGCGCAGGGTCGTCTCGACCGACCACTGGGTCGGCAGCCCCGGGACCTGCGCCTGCGCGCGCAACCGGTCACGCAGGTCGATGAGCATGGACTGCCCCGCCATTCCCTGCACGCCCAGGCGCTCCCGGCTGAGGGTGAAGAGGAACACCAGCGCAGCGGCCCCTGCCACGACCCCGATCGTCCCGAACCTCGGCGCCTGCGGCCGCGTCACGCTGACGAGCACGATCGCCGAGGCGGCCACGAGGAACAGCAGCACCAGCGAACGCACCCGCAGGTAGAAGCCCCCCAGCAGCAGCACCAACGTCAGTGCGGACAGCGGCACCAGGTCGGGGCGCACCAGGGAACCGGAAGCGGTCAGCATCACCAGCCCCGTCAGGGCCAGGAGCTGCAACGCCTGGGAGGTGAGGACCTGGCGCCGCAGCATGCGGGCCCGGATGGGCAGACGCCGGCGGTGCGGCCGCACCGCCGAGCCCAACGCCACTGACTGGTCCACGGAGCCGAATGTAACCGCACCCGGACCGCCGACCGGGTCCACACCCCGGGGCTGCGCCCTGAAATGAAGATGATGCCCGTCACCTCCCGGTGGCACGATCACGTGCATGACGACCACTGACGCCGCGCCAGCGCTCACCGTCCAGCACCTCGGGCTGAATGACCGGACGGAGATCGACGAGCTGCACCAGTGGGTCTGGTCCAGCACCGACGACATGACCGAGGAGGAGTACTCGGGCATGGAGTGGGACCGCACGGCCGGGGCCCGCGTGCACGGCGCGCTCGCCGGAATCTACTCCGCGTTCTCGCTGCAGATGAGCGTGCCGGGCGGCCAGGTACCGGTCTCGGGCCTGACCTGGGTCGGTGTGCATCCGCAGCACCGCCGCAAGGGCGTGCTCAGCGCCATGATGGCCCACCACTTCCAGGAGATCGCGGCCCGCGGCACCGAGGCGATCTCGGTCCTGTGGGCGGCGGAGCCGGGCATCTACGGCCGCTTCGGCTACGGCCTGGCCGCGAACGCGTTGCGGCTGAGCATTCCGCGCGGAGCCCTGCTGCGGGACGTGCCCGGCACCGAGGGCCTGGCCGTCAGGTTCGAGAACGCCGACGTGGACAAGCACACCGACCTGGTCGACGAGTGCTACGAGGAGTACCGGCGCGAGCACCCCGGCGCCGTCTCCCGGGGCCTGCGGGGACGGGCGGAGCAGATGGTGGCCGACCCCAAGTCGTGGCGGGACGGCGCCGAGCGCAAGAAGGTCCTCGTCGTGCAGGACGCGCAGGGCCGGGTCCGGGCCGTGGCGGTGTTCCGCCGCAAGGAGTCCTGGGGGGCGACCGGCCCGGCCGGGACCGTCCGGGTGGTGCATGCCAGCGCGCTGGACGCGGCCTCGGCACGCGTGCTGTGGGGCTGCCTGGCCGACATGGACCTGATGGCCAAGGTGAGCACGGACCTGCGTCCGTTGGACGACCCGCTCCTGCACCTGCTCGTCGACCTGCGAAAGGCGGAGGTCACGCTCACCGACAGCTTGTGGCTGCGCGTGCTGGACGTGCCGCGCGCCCTGACCTCGCGTGCTTACAGCGGGCCGCTGGACGTCGTCCTGGACGTCCGCGACGCCCTGGTGCCGGCCAATGCTGGCTTGTGGCGCCTGCGGGTGGGCGCCGGCGGCACCGCAGGCACGTGCGAGCGGGCGCCGCAGGCGCAGGCTCAGCTACGGCTAGACGTCCGCGACCTGGGGTCGGCGCTGCTGGGTGGCCAGAGCCTGCGGGCCCTCGCCGCAGCCGGCCTCGTGGAGCCGCTCGAGGCGACCGCACTGGACCAGGCCGCGCACGCGTTCGGGTGGCCGGTGGCCGCCTTCAACGGCAGCAACTTCTGAGCGGGGCCGGGCTACCCGAGGATCTCGGCAGCACGGCCCTCCTCGTAGGCCGCCAGCTGGTCGATACGCCGCTGGTGCCGGGCGTCCCCTGAGAATGGCTCCGCCAGAAAAGCCATCACGATGGCGACGGCGTCCAGCCGGCTGTGCTGGCGAGCGCCCACCGAGATGACGTTCGCGTCGTTGTGCTGGCGCGCCAGCGTGGCCGTGTCCAGGTTCCACGCCAGCGCCGCGCGGGCACCGTCGACCTTGTTCGCGGCCATCTGCTCGCCGTTGCCCGAGCCACCGACGACCACGCCGAGACTGCCCGGGTCCTGCACCACGGCGCGGGCGGCGGCGATGCAGAAGCGCGGGTAGTCGTCGGCGGGGTCCAGCTCGGCAGGGCCGTGGTCGACCACCTCGTGGCCCTGCGCCTGCATATGGTCCTTGAGGTGCTGAACGAACTCGAACCCCGCGTGGTCGTAGCCCAGGTGGACGCGCATGCGGTCAGTCTGCCAGGCGGTCGGCATCCCGTGTCCGCCGCCTGGCCCAGGCCGCACAGCACCCCGACGAACGAAGTCAGTCGAAGATCGGACCCTCGTCCCGGGTGCGCTTCAGCTCGTAGAACCCGGGCGTGGAGGCGACGGCCAGCACGCCGTCCCACAGCCTGCCCGCGTCCTCGCCCTTGGGCGCCGGCGTCACGACGGGGCCGAAGAAGCCGATGTCGCCGACGGCCACGACCGGGGTGCCGACGTCCTGGCCCACCTTGGAGATCCCGGCCTCGTGGCTCGCTCGCAGCGCCTCGTCGAAGGCCGTGCCCTCCCCCGCCTCGATCAGCTCCGGCGGCAGGCCGACCTCGGCGAGGGCTCCGACGACGGCAGCCCGGTAGTCCTGCTCCCCGCCGGGGTGCACCCGGGTGCCGATGGCGTCGTAGAGCGGCTTGACCACGTCAGGGCCGTGCTTCTCGCTCGCGGCCACCACCACCCGCACGGGCAGCCAGGCCTGCGCCATCATCGACTGGTAGTCCTCGGAGAGCTCGCGGCCCTCGTTGAGGACCGACAGGCTCATCACGCGCCAGGTCACATCTACCTCGCGGACCTTCTCGACCTCGGTCATCCAGCGCGAGGTCATCCACGCCCACGGACACACCGGGTCGAACCAGAACTGCACGCCTGTACGCTCGCTCACCGCTCCTCGTTCCCGGACCGGCCTCAGCACCGGTCCCGTTGGGGTATGTGGTGGGTGCAGCCTGCGGGCGCGTGGCAGTATTCCGTCCCGGGGAGGATCGGGTCTCCCCCGCGCCGTCGGCTCCGCGCCGATCCACCGAGCAGCGCCTGGCTGGCGCGGAAGAGGACCCTTGTGCCTGGGACCAACCTGACCCGATCAGAGGCACGTGAGCGCGCGGACCTGGTGACGGTCGGCTCCTACGCAGTCGACCTGGATCTCACCACCGGCGAAGAGACCTTCGCCAGCACCACCACCGTGCGCTTCAGCTGCTCCGACCCGGGGTCCTCCACGTTCATCGACCTCATCGCGCCGCAGCTGCAGCAGGTACGCCTCAACGGCCGCGACCTCGACCCGGCACAGGTCTTCGACGGCGCGCGCATCGCGCTGGACGACCTGGCCGCCGAGAACGAGCTCACGGTCGTGGCCGACGCCGCCTACATGAACACCGGTGAAGGGCTGCACCGCTTCGTCGACCCCGTCGACAAGGAGGTCTACCTCTACTCCCAGTTCGAGGTGGCGGAGGCCCGCCGGGTGTTCACCTGCTTCGACCAGCCCGATCTCAAGGCGACGTTCGCGTTCACGGTGACCGCCCCCCAGCACTGGCGCGTCATCTCCGGGTCGCCCACCCCGAGCCCGGAGACGCTGACCGGCACAGGTTCGGCGCTCTGGCGGTTCGCCCCGACGGCCCGGCTGTCGACCTACGTGACGGCGATCATCGCCGGGCCCTACGAGGGTGCCACCGGCGAGCTCACCAGCAGCGACGGACGCACCGTCCCGCTCGGTGTCTACTGCCGGGCCTCGTTGGTGAGGTACCTGGACGCCGACGAGCTGATGGAGACCACCCGGCAGGGCTTCGCGCACTACGAGAAGTCGTTCGCGGTGCCCTACCCCTTCGAGAAGTACGACCAGGTCTTCGTCCCCGAGTTCAACGCCGGGGCGATGGAGAACGCCGCGGCCGTCACCTACCTCGAGGGCTATGTCTTCCGCTCCCAGGTGCCCGACGCCCTCGTCGAGCGGCGCGCGCTGACCGTCCTGCACGAGCTGGCCCACATGTGGTTCGGCGACCTGGTCACCATGCGCTGGTGGGACGACCTGTGGCTGAACGAGTCGTTCGCGGAGTACGCCTCGACGCTGTGCATGGTCGAGGCGACGCGGTGGGACGAGGCGTGGACCACGTTCTCCTCCATGGAGAAGTCGTGGGCCTACCGCCAGGACCAGCTGCCGTCCACGCACCCGATCGTCGCCGACATCCGCGACCTGGAGGACGTCGAGGTCAACTTCGACGGCATCACCTACGCCAAGGGCGCGAGCGTGCTGAAGCAGCTCGTGGCCTGGGTGGGCCGCGAGGAGTTCGACGAGGGCGTGCGGCAGTACTTCGCCGAGCACGCCTGGGGCAACACCGAGCTGAAGGACCTGCTGGTCAAGCTCGAGCGCACCTCCGGTCGGGACCTGTCCGCATGGTCCTCGCTGTGGCTCAAGCAGGCCGGCATCACCACGCTGCGTCCACAGATCGAGTCCGCGGACGGTGTGCTGCGCTCGCTGGTGATCGAGCAGGAGACGCCGCACGAGCACCCCGTCCTTCGCCCGCACCGGCTGGCTGTGGCGGGGTACGACCTCGACGGGTCGGGCCGCATGCAGCGCTCCTGGCGGATCGAGCTGGACGTGGACGGCGGTGCGACCTCGGTGCCTGAGGCCGCTGGAAAGCCTGTGCCAGCACTGCTGCTGCTCAACGACGACGACCTGGCGTACGCCAAGATCCGGCTCGACGCCGCGTCGATGGCCACCGCCGTCAAGCACCTCGGCTCCTTCGAGGACTCCCTGCCGAGGGCGCTGGTCTGGGGCGCGGCCTGGGACATGACGCGGGACGCGGAGATGCCTGCCCGCAGCTTCGTCGAGCTGGTGTGCGACAACATCGCAGTGGAGACGAGCTCCTCGGTGGTGCTCACGGTGCTGCGCCAGCTGGCGACCACCGTGCATTTCTACGTGGACCCCGACCACCGCCGAGCCGTCTCGGACCAGGTGGCCGAGCGCCTGCTGGCGCTGGCCCAGGCTTCCGCGCCGGGCTGCGACCTGCAGCTTCAGCTGGTCAAGGCCGCCGCCACCTACGCACGCACGCCCCAGCAGCTGGATCGGCTCCGTGGTCTTCTGGACGGCTCCGACCCGATGCCCGGGCTCGAGGTGGGTACCGACCTGCGCTGGGAGCTGCTGACGGCGCTCGTCTGCGGTGGGGCCGTCGGTGAGGACGAGATCTCGGCGGAGGTGGAGCGCGACGACACCGCGACCGGGCACCGGGCAGCCGAGGGAGCACGGGCGGCCATCCCCACGGCGGAGAACAAAGTGCGGGTCTGGCAGCGGGTGGTGGAGTCCGACGACCTGCCGAACGCCCTGCAGGCCAGCATCATCGCTGGCTTCGTCCGGGTGCACGACAACGCCCTGCTGGAGCCGTTCGTGGACCGGTACTTCGAGGCGCTGCAGCCGGTCTGGACCTCACGCACGAACGAGATGGCTCAGCAGATCGTGGTCGGCCTGTACCCGACGGCGCTCGCGGACGCCTCGCTGCTGGAGAAGACCGACGCCTGGCTGGAGGGCTCCGGCGTGGAGCTGCCCGCACTCAAGCGCCTCACGGCCGAGAACCGTGACGGCGTCCGTCGGGCGCTGGCGGCGCAGGACCGCGACCGAGCCTGAGCCTGAGCCTGAGCAGTCTCAGCGGCGGTTGACAGCCTGAGCCAGCGAGGCGGCCCGCGGGCGGGTCACCAGGTCCTCCAGCAGCACGGGCGCCCCGCTGCCGTCGGCCAGCGGCATCTTCCAGTTCGGGTACTCGGTGTTCGTCCCCGGCTGGTTCTGAGGCCGCCGCTCGCCCACGGCGTCGGCGAGCTGCACCCCCAGCAGCCGGCTGGGCGCCCAGGTCAGGAGTCGGTGCAGAGCCTCGACCACCTGCCGCTCGGTGGCATCCGCAGGCAGCAGGGACCGGCGCCGCAGCAGCGCCATGACCGACTCCCTGCCGGCATCGTCCAGGGCCTTCTCCTGCTCCAGCGAACGGGTCAGCAGGCCGAGCCGGGAGCGCAGGTCCACGTGCTCGCCGGCCAGGTAGCCCGCCGTGGGCGGCAGGTCGTGCGTGGTCACGGTGGCCAGGCAGAGCTCGCGCCACTCCTCGGGCTGCAGCGGCTGGCCCTCCGCGTCCATCTCGAACCACAGGATCGAGGTGCCCAGCACCCCGCGCTCCTGGAGCGTGCCCCGGACCCAGGGTTCGACGACCCCCAGGTCCTCGCCGACCACGAAGGCACCGGCCCGGTGCGCCTCTAGGCACAGGATCCCCAGCAACGCCTCGTGGTCGTAGCGCACGTAGGTGCCCTGGTCGGGGCCGGCGCCCTCGGGGATCCACCACAGCCGGAACAGACCCATCACGTGGTCCACCCGTATCCCGCCGGCGTGCCGCAGCACCGTGCGCAGCATGTCGCGGAACGGGAGGTAGCCCGCCGCGGCGAGGGTGTCCGGGCGCCACGGCGGCTGGCTCCAGTCCTGCCCCTGCTGGTTGAACGCATCCGGCGGCGCACCCACGGTCACGCCGCGGGCCAGCGCGGACCCCAGGGCCCAGGTGTCGGCACCGTCCGGGTGCACGCCGACCGCGAGGTCGTGCACGATCCCAAAGGCCATGCCGGCCTCGTGGGCCGCGCGCTGGGCCCCCGCCAGCTGCTCGTCGGCCACCCACTGGAGCCACTTGTGGAAGCTGATCCGATCCGCCAGCCGGTGGCTCAGGCGCTCTACCTCCTCCGAGGAGGGGTCGCGCACGTCCGCCGGCCACTGCTCGGCCGGCAGCCCGAAGTGCTCCGCCAGGGCGCACCAGGTGGCGAAGGCGTCCAGCCCCTCGCCCTCCTCGGCGCAGAACAGCTCGAAGGCGGCCTGCCGCGACGGCGACCGCGGGGCGGCGAACACCGTGGTCAGCGCCTCGCGCTTGGCGGCCCACGCGGCATCGCGGTCCAGCTCGGCGTCGCTGGCGCTCGCCTCGCGCAGGGCCTCCGCCTGCCACTCCACCAGCGCCCGGTCGGTGCTGCGCAGGTAACCCGTCTCACGCACGTCCTCGACCCGGATATACAGCGGGTTGACGAAGCGCCGGGTCGTCGGCAGGTAGGGGGACGGCTCCATCCGCCCGACCGGCTCGGCCGCGTGCAGGGGGTTCACGAGCAGAAAGTCCGCACCCAGCTGACGGCCGCTCCAGGAGGCCAGCTCAGCCAGGTCGGCCAGGTCGCCCAGCCCCCAGGACTGCCGTGAGCGGACCGAGTACAGCTGCGCCATGAACCCCCAACGCTGTTGGGTGCCCAGGCTCGTGGGCAGGCTCAGGCGGTGGGGGGTCACCACCAGCGGGCACCGGGACACCTGTCCGGGGATGGACACGACCAGTTCGTGCCACCCCAGCGGCAGGTCCGTCGGGACGGCGAAGGTCGCCTGGCCCACCAGCGCGCCGTCGACCAGCCGGGGCGCCACGTACCGGTCGACCTGGTCGACCGCACGCTCGCCGCCCTGCTCGAGGTGGACGCGCAGCGAGATCTGCACGCCGTCGGGGACGTGCACCGGCACCTGGTGCGCGGTCCCGGCCCGCACCACGACCACCGCGGGCAGCCTCGCGCGCCAGGGGGCTTCGTCCGCGACCGTCAGCTGCTGCTGCACCTGGTCGACGCTGCCGGCCGGCACCCCGAGCGCGGCGAGCACCTGCACCACGGTGCTCTCCAGGACCTCGACGTGCTGCCCCTGCCAGTCCCAGTACTCGGTGGCGACGCCGTAGCGCGCAGCCAGCTCGTCGAGCTGGGCGGTGCGCGGGGGGCTCTGCTGGTTCACGGACTCTCCGGGTGATGGGCGTCAAGGGCACCGGCGATCCTGCCAGATCAGCCGACGGACGTAGTCTCTCCTCCCGTGATCCCCTACCCCGACGCCGAACGCCTGGACCTGGTCGACGCGCTGCCCGCGAGCGCCCCTGCCGTGGACGTGCCCGACCCCTACCGCTGGCTGGAGGACCCGGACGACCCGCGCACGATCGCCTGGTCGGATGCCCAGGACGAGCTCCTGACCGCGCACCGGCAGTCCTGGGCGGGGCGAAAGCACTTCGCCAGCCGGGTCGCCGAGCTGCTGCAGGCGGGATCGATCGGGCCTCCGGTGCAGCGGGGCGGACGGACCTTCTTCACCCGTCGGACCGCGGAGCAGGAGCACAGCCAGCTCCTCGTGCTGGAGCCCGGCGCAGATGGCCCGGTCGAGCGGGTGCTCGTCGACCCGATGGTCTCCGACCCCTCCGGAGCGACCACCCTGGACGCCTGGCAGCCCAGCAAGGAAGGCCATCTGCTGGCGTACCAGCTCTCCGAGGGCGGCAGCGAGGAGTCGGTGCTGCGGGTGCTGGACGTGGCCACCGGTGAGCACGTCGACGGCCCGATCGACCGCGCCCGCTACTCCCCTGTCGGGTGGCTCGTGGGCGGGGAGGCGTTCTACTACGTGCGCCGGCTGCCCCCGGACGAGGTCCCAGCCGACGAGGCGCAGTACCACCGTCGGGTGTGGTTGCACCGGGTCGGCGCCGACCCCGGCACCGACGTAGAGATCTTCGGTGCTGGCCGGCCGATCACCTCTTACTACGGCGCCTCGGTCTCCTGGGACGGCAGGTGGCTCGTGCTCAGCGCCGCGCAGGGCACCGACCCCCGCAACGACGTGTGGCTGGCCGACCTGCAGGGTGCGGATCCAGGCGCCCCCGACCTGCAGGAGGTGGCCGTCGGGCTCGATGCCCGGACGTCGGCCCACGTCGGCAGGGACGGGCGCCTCTACCTGGCCACCGACCTGGACGCCCCGCGTGGCCGGCTGGCGGTGGCCGACCCCGCGCGCCCCGGCCCGGACGCCTGGGTCGACCTGGTCCCCGAGCGCGACGACGCGGTGCTGGAGGACTACGCGGTCCTGGACGGGCCCGGCATGGCGGAGGCGGGCGGACCGCGCCTGCTGGTGGCGTGGACCGAGCACGCGGTCTCCTCGGTCAGCGTGCATGACCTGGCCACCGGGACGCGGTCCGGACAGCTGGAGCTGCCCGGGCTGGGCACCCTGGGCGGGCTGGTGACCCGTCCCGAGGGCGGGCACGAGGCGTGGTTCGTCTACACCGACCACGCGACCGTGCCGCACGTGTACCGCTACGACGCTCCTGCTGGCACGGTCAACCTCTTCGCCGCCCCGCCCGGGGTGGTCACGGTCCCCGAGGTCCGTGCCCGCCAGGTCGACTTCACCAGCACCGACGGCACGACCGTGCGCATGTTCGTGATCGCCCGGTCCGACGTCCTGGACGCGGGCGGCAGGCCGAGGGCGAGCGCGCCCACGACCCTGTACGGCTACGGCGGGTTCGGGGTCAGCCTGACGCCGGGCTTCTCCGCCGGTCTGCTGTCCTGGGTGGAGGCAGGTGGTGTGTACGCGATAGCCAACCTGCGCGGTGGCGGCGAGGAGGGCGAGGCATGGCACCGGGCCGGCATGCTGGGCGCCAAGCAGAACGTCTACGACGACTTCCACTGCGCTGCCGAGCGGCTCATCGCCGACGGCTGGACCACCCCGGCCCAGCTGGTGGTGTCCGGCGGGTCGAACGGCGGGCTCCTGGTTGGCGCTGCGCTGACCCAGCGGCCGGAGCTCTTCGCCGCCGTGGTGTGCTCTGCCCCGCTGCTGGACATGGTGCGGTACTCCCAGCACGGGCTGGGTGTGTCGTGGACCGGTGAGTACGGCGACCCGCAGGACCCCGAGCAGCTGGGGTGGTTGCTGGCGTACTCCCCCTACCACCAGGTGGTGGAGGGGACCGACTATCCCGCAACGCTGTTCACGGTCTTCGACTCCGACTCGCGCGTGGACCCCCTGCACGCCCGCAAGCTGGCCGCGGCGCTGCAGCACGCGACCTCGGCCGACCCAGCCGTCCGGCCGGTACTGGTGCGCCGGGAGAAGGACGTGGGCCACGGGGCGCGGGCGGTCTCCCGCTCGGTCGAGCTCTCCGCAGACACCCTCGCCTTTGCGGCCCACCACACCGGCTTGCGTCCGGGGCCGCCCAGATGAGCGTGCCCGCCGCGATCGCCGGCACGCCTGCCGAGGACTCCGGTCTGTCCGTACGCCCGTGCGAGGAGGGCGACCAGTTCTGCCGGCTCGTCACCGACCTCACCGGCAGCGAGGCCGTCGGCGGGTGGGTAGACCTGCTGGTCGGCATCCCGCTGCGGGTCGCGCTCATCCTGGTGGTCGGGTTCGCGGTGCGGCTGCTGCTCAACAAGGTGATCGAGCGGGTCGTGCACCAGATCGTCTCCCGCGACGGGCAGCCCGGCGGTGCAGCGCTGGGCAGCCGCTACGCCGCGGTGCTCGAGTCGAGCCCGCTGTCCTCCGAGCGCCGGGTGCAACGCGCCCGCACCATGGGGACGGTCCTGCGCAGCGTCGCCACCGGTGTCGTCGCCTCGGTGTGCATCCTGATGGTGCTGGCCGAGCTGGGGCTGGACATCGCACCCCTGCTCGCGAGCGCCGGGATCCTCGGCGTGGCATTGGGTTTCGGCTCCCAGACGCTGGTGAAGGACTTCCTGTCCGGGCTGTTCATGATCGTGGAGGACCAGTACGGCGTCGGCGACGTCATAGACCTCGGCGAGGCCGTCGGCACCGTGGAGTCGGTGAACCTGCGCGTCACCCGGCTCCGCTCCCTGGACGGCACCGTCTGGTACGTCCCCAACGGGCAGATCCAGCGGGTCGGCAACCAGTCCCAGGGGTGGGCACGCGCCGTCCTGGACATCTCCGTCGCCTACGGGGAGGACGTCGTCCGCGTGCAGGAGCTGCTGCGCGCAGCCGGCGAGGGACTTCGCGCCGACCCCGAGTGGGCGCCGCTGATCATGGAGGACCCGGAGGTCTGGGGCGTCGAGGCCCTGCTGGCCGACTCGGTGGTGGTGCGGCTCGTGGTCAAGACCGTCCCGCTCGAGCAGTGGAAGGTGGCCCGCGAGCTGCGGCGCCGGATCAAGGCGGACTTCGACGCCGCGGGCGTGGAGATCCCCTTCCCCCAGCGCACCGTCTGGATGCGGGACGGCCGGACCGCTGACGCCGTACCGGCCGGCGCTTCCGAGAATCCAGGCGCCCCCGACGAGAGGACTCCGGCCTCCTGACGGACACTGGGACGTGACCGACGCAGCCAGCACCGACCCAACCACTACCCCGGCCGACCGACCCCGGATTGCCCTGGTGACCGGGGTGACCGGGTACATCGGCGGCCGGCTGGTGCCGCGTCTGCTGGACGCCGGGCTGCGGGTGCGGGTGATGGCGCGCAGCCCGCGCAGGCTGCGTGACCGGGAGTGGTTCGACCGCGTGGAGGTGGTCGAGGCGGACGCATCGGACGCCGAGCAGGTGGCGTTCGCGCTGCGGGACGTCGACGTCGCGTACTACCTCATCCACTCACTCAGCACCGGGAGCCGCTTCGCAGCCCGCGACCGGCACCTGGCCCGCACCTTCGCGGTGGCCGCCCGGTACGCCGACGTCGGGCGCATCGTCTACCTCGGCGGGCTGCACCCGGCCAGCGAGGAGCTCTCGGACCACCTGGACTCCCGGCGCGAGGTCGGGGAGATCCTGCTGGCCAGCGGAGTGCCCACCGCTGCCCTGCAGGCCGCTGTCATCATCGGTTCCGGGTCGGCCTCCTTCGAGATGCTGCGCTACCTGACCGAGCGGTTGCCGGTGATGGTCACCCCGCGCTGGGTCTCCAGCCGGATCCAACCGATCGCGGTGCGCGACGTGCTGCACTACCTGGTGGGCGCGGCAGAACTGCCGGCGCAGGTGAGCCGCACCTTCGACATCGGCGGTCCTGACGTGCTGACGTACGCGCAGATGATGCAGCGGTACGCGCGGATGGCAGGTCTGCCGCGTCGCCGGATCGTGCCGGTTCCGGTCCTGACCCCGCGGCTGTCCAGCCACTGGGTGCAGGTCGTCACGCCCGTCCCGAACTCGATCGCGCGGCCGCTGGTGGACTCGCTGGTGCACGAGGTGATCTGCAACGAGAACGACATCGCCGAGCACGTGCCCGAGCCGGCTGGTGGTCTGACCGGCTTCGACCGTGCCGTCGAGCTGGCCCGCTCGAGGGTCCAGGACATGGACGTCGACACCTCCTGGTCCTCGGCGTCGGTGCCTGGTGCCCCCAGCGACCCGCTGCCCAGCGACCCGGGCTGGGCCGGGGGCTCGCTGTACGTGGACGAGCGGCGCACGGTGGTCGACGCCCCGCCCGAGCACCTGTGGGCCGTCATCGAGGGCATCGGTGGCGAGAACGGTTGGTACTCCTGGGGTCTGGGCTGGCGGGCCCGCGGGTGGATCGACCGCATCGTCGGTGGACCCGGGCTCCGGCGCGGACGCAGGCACCCCTTCGACCTGTCCGTGGGCGACGCCCTGGACTGGTGGCGGGTCGAGGAGCTGGAGGACCTGAGGCTGCTGCGGCTGCGGGCCGAGATGCGGCTGCCCGGGCTCGCCTGGCTGGAGCTGATCGTGGAGGAGGCCGAGGACCAGGACAGCACCCAGGCCACCGCGGTCCGCACGGTGTTCCTGCAGCGGGCGCTGTTCCACCCCCGGGGCCTGGCCGGCCATCTCTACTGGGCTGCGGTCAACCCCTTCCACAACATCGTCTTCGGGGGGATGCAGCGCAGCATCGCCCGCGAGGCGCAGGCCCGTGTCCAGCGCTCCGACCAGGCCCGCTGGCGACCCTCGCGTCCGCAGTAGCGCGTGTCCGCCGTCAAGCAGGGCAGCCGGCAGGCGGGTACGAGCGCCCCACGCCGGCTGAGACACTGGGGCGGTGAGCCAACAGAACGCGGAGCCCGCGGCCCAGCAGAGCTTCCCCGCTCCCCAGCAGAGCTTCTATGACGCCGTCGGCGGGCACGAGACGTTCCGCCGCCTGGTGCACCGCTTCTACCTCGGCGTCGCCGACGATCCCGAGCTGCGGGCGATGTACCCCGAGGAGGACCTCGGACCCGCCGAGGACCGGCTGAGGATGTTCCTGGAGCAGTACTGGGGCGGGCCGACGACCTACGGGGACACGCGCGGGCACCCCCGGCTGCGGATGCGGCACCACCCCTTCAGGGTGACCCCGCGCATGCGCGAGGCGTGGCTGACTCACATGCGCGTGGCCGTCGACGAGGTGGCTCTGCCCCCGATGTACGCGTCGCTGCTGTGGGACTACCTCGAGCGCGCCGCGCACTCCATGGTCAACAGCCTCGACGACCCGGCCGTCCGCCCGATCTGACGGGGGCGGATTGGCGCGCGCACGCCAACGGTGCCTAGGCTCGCGCCGGTGACTTCTGAGCAGCTCGTGCGGACGAGCGACGCCCCTGACAACCACGGCCACGAGTGGTGGCGCAGCGCCGTGATCTACCAGATCTACCCGCGCTCCTTCGCCGACGCGGACGGTGACGGCATCGGCGACCTGCCCGGCATCACCAGCCGCATCGGCTACCTCAAGGACCTCGGTGTCGACGCCGTGTGGGTCTCCCCGTTCTACGTCTCCCCGCAGGCGGACGCCGGGTACGACGTCGCCGACTACCGCGACATCGACCCGGTCTTCGGGACGCTGCAGGACGCCGACGCGTTCATCCAGGCGGCGCACGAGGCCGGGATCAAGGTCGTGGTGGACCTGGTGCCCAACCACACCAGCGACGAGCACGAGTGGTTCAGGGCCGCGCTCGCAGCGGCGCCCGGCAGCCCCGAGCGCGACCTGTACATGTTCCGCGACGGCGAGGGCGAGAACGGCGACCAGCCGCCCACGCAGTGGCGCTCGGTGTTCGGCGGTGGCGCTTGGGAGCGTGTGCTCGAGGCGGACGGCTCCCCCGGGCAGTGGTACCTGCACCTGTTCGACGTCAAGCAGCCCGACCTCAACTGGGAGAACCCGGTCGTGCGCGAGGAGTTCCACGAGATCCTGCGCTTCTGGCTGGACCGCGGCGTCGACGGCTTCCGGGTCGACGTGGCGCACGGCCTGGTCAAGGCCGAGGGCCTGCCCGAGTGGGACCACGAGCAGGGCATGCTGCACGGCAAGGACAAGGACGAGCGTCCTCCGATGTGGGACCAGGACGGGGTGCACGAGATCTACCAGGGCTGGCGCAAGGTCCTGGACGGCTACGACGGCGACCGGATGATGGTGGCGGAGGCGTGGGTCGAGGAGGCCGACAGGCTTGCCTTGTACCTGCGCCCGGACGAGTTCCACCAGGCCTTCAACTTCAACTACCTGCAGGCACCGTGGCGGGCTGAGGACCAGCGCGCCGTGGTCGAGTCGTCGTTGGCGGCCGACGACGAGGTGGGTGCCCCGACGACGTGGGTGCTGAGCAACCACGACGTCATCCGGCACGCCACCCGGCTGGCGCTGCCCGTCGGCGTCCGCCGTCCCAACGGCATCGGTCCCGACGACCCGCAGCCGGACGCCGAGCTGGGCCTGCGACGTGCCCGCGCGGCGACGTTGCTGATGCTCGCCCTGCCCGGGTCGGCGTACCTGTTCCAGGGTGAGGAGCTCGGGCTGCCCGAGCACACCACGCTGCCCGACGCGGTGCGCCAGGACCCGACGTTCCTGCGCACGGACGGGGAGCACCTCGGCCGTGACGGCTGCCGCATCCCGATTCCGTGGTCGTCCCGTGGCGGCTCCCTCGGCTTCGGCCCGTTCGACCTGACCTGGCTGCCCCAGCCCGAGTCGTACGCAGCCCTGGCGGTCGATGCCCAGCTGGGCGTCCCGGGCTCCACGTTGGAGATGTACCGCGCCGCCCTGCGGTTGCGCCGATCGCACGACCTGGGGACCGGCCACGTCGAGTGGGTCGAGGCACCCACTTCGCAGGTCGTGTCCCTGCGGGTAGGCGAGGTGCACGTGCTGACCAACTTCGGGGACGACCCGGTGCCGCTGCCCGCCGGGGCGCAGGTGCTGCTCTGCAGCCGCGAGCTGGTCGCCTCGGGCGGTGACGACAGCCGTCCGAGCGTGCCGGTGGACACCACGGTGTGGTTGAACGCCTGACCTGGACGGCGGCGCCCTCGAGCGGGCACGCTGGGCAGCGTGCGCCACGGCATCGTGATCAGCACGGCGACGACGAGGGAGTTCGCCGACTGCGCCGCCACGGCTGAGGCTGCCGGCTGGGACGCGATCTTCACCTTCGAGGTCGTCTGGGGCCAGGACGCCTGGATGACCCTGACCGCGGCCGCCATCTGCACCGACCGGATCAGGCTGGGGACGATGCTGACGCCGCTGCCGCGGATCAAGCCGTGGGAGCTGGCCGGACGTGCGGCCACCCTGGACGTCCTGTCCGGGGGGCGCGCCCAGCTCGCGGTGGGCATGGGGGCGCTGCACCCCGGGTGGACGGCGTTCGAGGCCGACGAGGGTCGTCGCGTGCGCGCGCAGAAGCTGGACGAGGGCCTGGCGGTCTACGCCGGGCTCATGCAGGGTCAGCCCTTCTCCTACAGCGGCACCCACTACTCCTGCACACCGACCGACTTCCTGGTGCCGCCGCCACCCGTGCAGCAGCCGCGGGTACCGGTGTGGGTCGTGGGCGCCTACCCGTCGGAGAAGTCGTTGCGCCGAGCAGCCGTGTGGGACGGGCTGATTCCGTCCCGCGTCGGCGACACCGAGGAGTCCCAGCTGCAGCCGCACGAGCTGGAGCCGATCGTGGAGCGGGTACGGGCGCTGCGGACCGAGGCCCAGTTGCCCTGGGCGGGCTACGAGGTCGTCGCCGAGGGCACCTCGACGCCGGACGCGGCCGGTCGTGCGCACGTCCGAGCCTGGGCGCAGGCGGGCGCCACGTTCTGGGTCGAGTCGGACTGGTCCATGGGCCCGGACGCCCTGGAGCGCACCCGTGCCCGCATCAGCGCCGGACCGCCACGCTCCTGAGCCGGGCTCAGGTCGTCAGCAGCGGCTGTCGCGCCAGGACGTGTCCCCCACCCGTCGACAGCCGGGACCAGGGGCCGGCGGTGAAGGACGCCGCCGGAGCGTGGCCGGGGCGGACGAAACCCAGTGCGTGCGCGACAAAGGCGGTGCCCGCCGGGATGTCGGTGCCAGGAATCACCCGACCCCACACCCGGGCGCGCAGCGCCGCCACCGCCGGCGCGCCGGCGACGTCGGGGCTGCCCGCCGCGACCTCGGCGATCCCGTCCTCAGCGCAGCGGATGACCACGTCCACCGGCAGCGGCTCCGCCGGGAGCCAGCCGGAGCGGGGAGGTGTGACTCCCGCCCAGGCGATGCCGGGAGCCTGCACCGGCGGCACCGGAAGGTCTCTGCCGTTGCTGGGCCGGGCCAACCGGTCGGTCAGTGCGCTGAGCGGCACCACGATGTCCACGTCCACCGGCTCGGCCAGCGCGAAGGTCCGCAGCCCCAGCACGGTCGGTCCTCTGCCGCCGGAGACCGGGCTCACGTACAGCGCGAGCACCGTGCCGGTGACGCTCAGGCGCGCGGCACCGCCGGGGTCCGCACGTGCGGCCCGGCCCACGTAGACGGCCAGGTCGGCGGTGCTGTGATCGTCCACGAGCCGCAGGATCTGTGTCACCGGGATCTGCGCCATCGGCTCAGGACCCCGCCGCGCGGCGGCCTTCCTTGATCCTGCGCCGCAGCTGCACCGGCTCGTCATACCACCCGCGCAGGGCCTCGCGCTCGGACTCCGCGAACCGGCGTGGCCTGCCCGCCTGCAGGTCGTACGCCACCATCGTGGACTCCGCGCGGGCGTAGACCACGGGCCGCGGCGCGTGCTCGCCCTCGTCGTCCAGCACCTCGTAGCCCATCTCGAACGACGCCGCCCCGAGCTCGCTGATCCACAGGTCGATCGCCACCGGCGCCGGGCGGAAGTGCAACGGGCGCAGGTAGTCGATCTCGTGCCGCCCCACCAGCAGCCCGGTGGCCACCATGTCCCCGCCGTCGTCCGGCTCGTGCGCGTGGAACGCCAGCACCCGGGCGTCCTCGAGCAGGCGCAGGAACTGGACGTTGTTGACGTGGCCGTAGGCGTCCATGTCGGACCACCGCAGCGGTGTCATGATGCGCTGGCGTGACATGAGATGACCTCTCGCAGCACTGGATCGAGCACCAAAGGGCGATTCGGCACATCATGGAGTCATCCTTTGCCTACTCGCGTCCCGCCAGGGTACCGAGGTGACGCGTGCAGGATGGATCAAGGGGGGCTTCGTAGCAGCCGCCGCACTGGGATGCCCCTCGCGGTGAGGCTGGCTCGAGGTGGCGCGTGGCCGGACTGTGCCAGCGCCTGGTCAGGCGCCGAGGCCAGCGAAGAGCAGGAGCACCCAGCCGAAGCAGATCATCAAGGCGATTCCCGACGCGACGATGCCGATCCACGACATGATCTTGTGCTCCGCTTTGCCGCGCCTCAGGCCCAGTATCCCGAAGGTGAGTCCCACCGGCGCGAGGATCCAGGCCCCGAGACCGAGGAAAGGAATCCAGGCGATCATCAAGGCCAGCAGCCCGCAGATCAACGCCGTCACCGGCGCCAGAGATGAGTTCCCTGCCCCAGCGGCCTGCACGTAGACCATCTGCTGCGGGGGACCCTGACCGAAGTGCTGGTACGGCTGCATCTGCTGGGGGTATTGAGGCGACGACTGCTGGAACTGTTGTGGTTGCTGGAACTGAGAACCCTGCTGCGGGGAGCGTTCCTCAGCATGCTCCGGTGGAGGCATGCTCATCGCAACCCTCCTCCGAGGCCCACGAGCGACTCGCTGCACTTGATCAGGTCCTGCAGATCGTTCTCGTGCAGCTCCGTGCCGGAAGCGATGTCGAAGGAGAGGTGCGCCCCGATGACGGTGATGGCAGGGTTGCTGTCGTCCAGGAGCAACGTGCTGGAGAAGCTCAACGGGCTGATGCGCATGTGGTCCTCCTGACGGCGTCTTCCAGGAGCCTGGCGGCTGACTCGGAGTATCCGGCAACGCCACGAAGCGGGGACTGGGGCCCGTCCTTTGTGACATAATTGTGACCAAGCCCGGAGCGCACTCTCGTAGCTGACCCTCTGCAGCGCTAGCCATCACCGGGCGTCCAGCTTCGTGTCCACCCCTCTCCGCTGGCGATACGGTTCCGTGGTGCCCGCCTCCCCCGTGCCCGACCTACCCGGCCTGGATATCGACCGTCTCAGCCGGTGGCTGCAGGGGTCGGAGCTGCCCAGTGCCATCACGGCCGCCGAGCTCGTCCCGGGTGGGCGCTCGAACCTGACGTACTTCCTGCAGGTGCACGACGGCGCCGACGTGCGGCACTGGGTTCTGCGCCGCCCACCGCTTGGCCACGTGCTGGAGTCCGCGCACGACATGGCACGCGAGCACACCGTGCAGTCCGCGCTGACCGGCACCGCCGTGCCGGTCCCGAGCATGGTCGCCCTGTGCCAGGACGTGGCGGTCCTAGGTTCACCCTTCTACCTGATGAACCGGGTGCCGGGACGGGTCGTGCGCTCCCGCGAGGACGCTGTCGCGGTGGGTGCTCTGGGGTTGGAGCAGGCCGGGTACGCCTTGGTCGACATCCTCGCGGCGCTGCACGCGCTGGACCCTGCCGACATGGGCCTGGCCGACTTCGGGCGCGCCAAGGGCTATCTGGCGCGCCAGGTCCGGCGCTGGGTGCAGCAGCTGGAGCGCAGCCGGAGCCGGGACCTGGACGGGATGGATGCGCTGGCAGCCGGTCTGACCGGCACGGTGCCTCCCGAGAGCGGCGCCCCGCACCGGCAGGGCATCGTGCACGGGGACTACCGGCTCGACAACGCGATCCTGCACCCTGAGCACCCACAGGTGCTGGCCGTGCTGGACTGGGAGATGGCCACGCTCGGAGACCCGCTCGCAGACGTGGGTCTGCTGCTGACCTACGCGGGCGGACTGGGTGGGCGCACCAACCCGATCGCCGAGTCGATGTCGCCGGCGCTCGGCTGGCCCAGCACGCCGGACCTGGTGCACCGGTACGCCGACGCCGCAGCGCTGGACGAGTTCGACCTGCGCGCGCTCGCCTGGTGCACGGCGCTCGGACACTTCAAGCTCGCCGTCATCCTGGAGGGGATCCACTACCGCTTCAGCCAGGGCCAAACGGTCGGCAGCGGCTTCGACCAGATCGGCACCATGGTCGAGCCGCTCGTCGCCGGCGGCCTGCGCGCCCTTGACCCTCGTCCCTGACCCGCCCTGACCCGCCCTGACCCGTCCCGCGCCGACCGAGAGGCACCTACCGTGGAGTTCGCACCCGACGCCACCACCGCTGAGCTCGCCGAGCGGCTGACCGCCTTCTTGCTCGAGAAGGTCCATCCCGCAGAGGCTCTGCTGCGCGAGCAGGTCGAGGCCGCGCGGGCTGCCGGTCAGCCCTTCCAGCGTCCCCAGGTGATGCAGGACCTCAAGGCCGAGGCCCGCTCCCGGGGACTGTGGAACCTGTTCCTGGCGGGCGAGCACGGTGCCGGTCTGACCAACCTGCAGTACGCCCCGTTGGCCGAGATCACCGGACGCTCACCGTATCTCGCGCCGGAGGCGGTCAACTGTGCTGCGCCCGACACGGGCAACATGGAGGTGCTGCACGACTTCGGCACCCCCGAGCAGCAGGAGCGCTGGCTGCGCCCGCTGCTGGCAGGGGAGATCCGCTCGGCCTTCTGCATGACCGAGCCCGACGTCGCCTCCTCCGATGCGACCAATATCGCCACCCGGATCCGCCGCGACGGCGAGGAGTACGTCGTCACCGGGCGCAAGTGGTGGTCCACGGGCGCCATGGACCCGATGGCGCAGATCTTCGTGGTGATGGGTGCCAGCGCCGACCCCGACGACGCCTCGGTCCCCCGGCACGAGCGGCAGTCGATGATCCTGGTCCCGCGGGACACCCCGGGCGTCAGGGTGGTACGTCCGCTGACCGTGTTCGGCTATGACGACGCGGCGCACGGCGGCCACGCCGAGCTGGCCTTCGACGACGTGCGGGTGCCCGCCTCGAACATGCTGCTGGCCGAGGGCAAGGGCTTCGCGATCGCCCAGGCCCGCCTCGGCCCGGGGCGGATCCACCACTGCATGCGCCTCATCGGCATGGGCGAGCGGGCGCTGGAGCTGATGTGCCGGCGCGCGCTGGACCGGGTCGCCTTTGGTCGGCCGCTGGCCGCGCAGGGAGTGGTCCGCGAGCAGATCGCCGACGCCCGGGTGGCTCTGGAGCAGGCGCGCCTGCTGGTGCTGAAGACGGCGTGGCTGATGGACACCGTCGGGAACAAGGGTGCCCACACCGAGATCCAGGCCATCAAGATCGGTGTGCCGCTAGCGGTGCAGCAGATCATCGACGACGCCATCCAGGTGCACGGCGGTGCCGGTGTCTCGCAGGACACCCCGCTGGCCGAGCTGTGGGCCTCTGCCCGCACCCTGCGGCTGGCCGACGGCCCCGACGAGGTGCACCGCATGTCCCTGGCCCGCCGCGAGCTCGCGAAGTACGCGCCCGCCCCCTGACCCCGCCCCACCCCCCCTGCGACACTTGGTCCGGGTCTTGTCGTCAATCCGGCCACGGAGGCGGCAGAACCCGGACCAAGTGCGAGGTTGGGGGGTGGGTGGGTGGGTCAGGCCGTGGCGGTGGCTGCGGCCAGGGCCTTGCGTATGCGCTGCGGTGAGACGGGTCGGGGCGTGCCGATGTTCTGGGCGAACAGGCTCACCCTCAGCTCCTCGAGCATCCAGCGGACGTCCTGGACGGCCGCGCGCGAGACACTGTCGGCCGCCAGCCCCGCCAGCACCTTCTCGTACTCCTCCTGCAGCTGCTGGACCTGCCACAGGTGCTCGGCATCGCGGTGCGGCTGCGAGCCCAGCAGCTCCAGGCGGCGCAGCATGGCGCGCAGGTAGCGCTGCAGGTCCGGCAGCCGGGCGCGTCCGGCGTCGGTGACGAAACCTGCCCGGACGAGGCCGGCGAGGTGCCGGCGCACGTCGGCCACGGCCGTCAGGGTCTGCATCGAGGTGGCGTCCTTGATCCCCTGCTCCACCTGACGGGCACTTGCCAGGACGCGTGCGACCACACGCAGGTCGTGGCTGACGAGGTCGCCCAGCTCGGCGGCCACTGCGCCCTGCAGGCGGGCGAACTCGGCTGCGTCCCAAGCCGGTCCGCCGTGCCGGACGACGATGTCGTCGATCGCCGCACCGGCGGCGTCCCGCACCAGCGCGGCCAGCGAGACGTGCGGCGCCCGGGTCAGGGCCAGGCGGTCGGCGGTGTCCCAGTCCTGCGTCAGCTCGCCCGCACCGGGGACGGCGGCGCCGAGCAGGAGCAGCCGCCGGGTGCCGGCCCGCATGGCCAGCTGCTGCTCCACCACGGACGCCAGCACCTGCACGTCCACCCGACCGGCCACGTCCACCAGGGCGGGGTACCCCGTCACCGGACCTCCCGCACCGATCGTCTCGAAGGTCCGCGGCAGCTCAGGGATGCTCCAGGAGCGCAGATCCTCAACCAACAGCCCGCTGCCGGCCGCGGCTGCCGAGATCGCCTCTGCCACAGTCCCAGCAGCTGCGCGGCCGACGTCCTGGACCACCTTGCCGGCGGCGACCGTGCGGCCCTGCTCCCCCGTGACCCGCACCCGTACCCGCAGGTGGGCGGGCACCTTGTCCCAGTCGAAGTCGGCCGCCGCGACGGCGACGCCCGCCAGCCGGCTCCCCTCGCGGGCCAGCGCGGGCAGCAGCGGCTCGGTGTGCGGCGCCAGCCGCTGCAGCATCGTGGCGGCGTTGTCCGGCGCCGGCGCCAGATGACGACGCAGCGCCTTGGGCAGGGACCGGACCAGTGCGGTGGCGAGCTCGTGGCGCAGCCCTGGCACCTGCCACTCGAAGGCGTCTGGCGGCAGCTGGTTCATCACGGCGGCCGGGACCGTGACGGTGACCCCGTCCTCCGGAGAGCCCGGCTCGAACCGGTAGCCGACGGCGAGGTCCAGCTCGCCGACCAGCCACCGGTGCGGAAAGTCGTGCTGGCTCACCTGTTCGGCCGCGTCGTCCACCACGTCGTCCTCGGTGAAGGTGAGCAGGTCGGGGGTCTGGCGCCGCGCCTTCTTCCACCAGGCGTCGAAGTGTGCGCCGGAGACGACCTCGGCCGGGAGCCGCTTGCCGTAGAAGGTGAAGAGCCCCTCGTCGTCGACGAGGATGCCACGTCGGCGCGAGCGGTGCTCGAGCTCCTCGACGTCTTCCAGCAGACGCCTGTTCTCGTGGAAGAACCGGTGCTGGGTACGCCAGTCCCCCTCCACCAGTGCGTGCCGGATGAACAGCTCGCGGCACAGCTCCGGGTCGATGCTGCCGTACTGCACCGCCCGGTCCGCCACCAGCGGAACGCCGTACAAGGTGACCTTCTCGCGCGCCACCACCGCCGAGCGCTTGGCGGACCAGTGCGGCTCCGCGTAGGAGCGCTTGACCAGGTGCGCCGCAGCGCGTTCCACCCACTCCGGCTCGACCCTGGCCACCGTACGACCCCACAGGCGCGAGGTCTCGACCAGCTCGGCCGCCACCAGCCAGTCCGGCGGCTTGCGAGCCAGTGCGGAGCCGGGGAAGACGGCGAAGCTGATGCTGCGTGCTCCCAGGTACTCAGGCAGCGGCCGGCGCCCACGCGTCGGCGCCTTGGCGCCCTGCTGCGCCTTGGCCGCCGCCCGCTCGTTCTTCATCCCCACGTGGGAGAGCAGGCCGGCCAGCAGCGCCTGGTGCACCCGGTCGGCGTCCACCGCGTCGCGCTCCGCCCCCACCGGCGCCGTCCGGGAGACCGTGACCTTCAGGTCCTTGCAGACGCGCCGCAGCTGGGAGTGCAGGTCCTGCCACTCCCGGATGCGCAGGTAGTGCAGGTACTCCGCGCGGCACATCCGTCGGAAGGCGCTGGAGGACAACGTCTCCTGCTCCTGGCGCAGGTGCTCCCACAAGTTGAGGAACGCCAGGAAGTCTGACCTGTCGTCGGCGTACCGGCGGTGCGCCTCGTCGGCTGCCTGCTGCTTCTCCACCGGACGCTCGCGGGGGTCCTGGATGGACAGCGCAGCCGCGATGACGAGCACCTCGTGCACGCACCCGAGCCTGTCCGCCTCCAGCACCATCCGCGCCATGCGGGGGTCGACCGGCAGCCGAACCAGCCGTCGACCCAGCGGTGTCAGCCGGCGCGCAGCACCGTCCTTGCCGGCTGCGACGGCGTTCAGCTCCTCGAGCAGCGCGACGCCGTCACGGACGGCGCGCTGGTCGGGCGGGTCGACGAAAGGGAATGCGGCCAGGTCGCCGAGGCCGATGGCCGTCATCTGCAGGATCACCGAAGCCAGGTTCGTCCGCAGGATCTCGGGGTCGGTGAACTCCGGGCGCGAGTCGAAGTCGTCTTCGGTGTACAGCCGGATGCAGATGCCGTCGGCGACCCGGCCGCAGCGCCCGGCGCGCTGCTGGGCAGAGGCCTGGGACACCGGCTCGATGGGCAGCCGCTGCACCTTGGTGCGCAGGCTGTAGCGCGAGATGCGGGCCGTGCCGGGGTCGACCACGTAACGGATGCCCGGCACGGTGAGGCTGGTCTCCGCGACGTTGGTCGCCAGCACGACACGTCGGCCGGGGTGGGAGGCGAAGACCCGGTGCTGCTCGGCTGCCGACAACCGGGCGTACAGCGGCAGCACCTCGGTCTCCCGCAACGATCCTCGTGTCACCGCGTCGCGAAGGGCATCGGCGGCGTCGCGGATCTCCCGCTCCCCGGACAGGAACACCAGCACGTCTCCGGGCCCTTCGCGCTGCAGCTCCGCGACGGCGTCGCAGATGGCGCTGACCTGGTCCCGGTCCGGGTCGCTGTCGGGGTCGTCCGGGTCGATGACCGGCCGGTACCGCACGTCAACGGGGTACGTCCGTCCGGACACCTCCACCACGGGGGCGTCGCCGAAGTGCGCTGAGAACCGGGCGGAGTCGATCGTGGCAGAGGTGATGATGAGCTTGAGGTCCGGGCGTCGCGGCAACAGCTGGTGCAGGTACCCGAGCAGGAAGTCGATGTTCAGGCTGCGTTCATGCGCCTCGTCCACGATGAGGGTGTCGTAACGTCGCAGCATGGGGTCGCGCTGGATCTCGGCCAGCAGGATGCCGTCGGTCATGAGCCTGACCTGGGTTCCCGCGCTGACCCGGTCGGTGAACCGGACGGTGTAGCCGACCCTCGCACCGAGCTCGCTGCCCAGCTCCTCGGCGATGCGCTCGGCGACGGCGCGGGCAGCGATGCGCCGCGGCTGCGTGTGCCCGATCAGGCCGGAGCGACCACGACCGAGGTCCAGGCAGATCTTGGGCAGCTGCGTCGTCTTCCCCGAGCCCGTCTCCCCCGCGACGATGACGACCTGGTGGGCAGCGATGGCGGCGGCGATCTCGTCCCTGCGCTGGCTGACGGGAAGCTCGGGCGGGTAGGTGATCACCGGGTGGGTCGGAACCTGATGTGCGGCGGCCGGTGGACTGACGGGGTGGCCCGCCACCGGCTGCTCGCTCATCGCTCGCTCAGTCTAGGCCAGGGATCGCAGTGCAAGGAGAAACAGGCAGGTCCTTCGTGGCCGAACGGGTACCCCATTGTTGCGGAAGAATGGCCCCACCTGGTGTGGTGCGCCGGACTGGCCCCGGGCTGGCAACCCACGCGTCGGTCATGCTGTGACCGCGATGGGAACGCTGGCAGCGGCGATCTTCTCGTTGGCCCTGCTGATGTGATCACGTTCGTTGCCCCGGTTGTCATCGGGTGAAACCATCCCCGCATGACGGACACGCAGCCGGATCAGGAACAGACGCCCATTCGCGCACAGGTCTCCGCAGCGGTCGACGAGCTGGGGTGGAGGCTCATCCTCGGAACCTTGCAGACCTCGGTAGCGGTTGCCTCTCTGCAGGACGCGGCAGACCTGGCCGCGCGGATGGCGCGAGGATGCGGGGAGGCGGTGGACGGAAGCCTGAGCATGGACGTGCAACGAACTCGCCTCATGCTGACGCTGCAGGCGACCGCCACAGCCAGGGTCACGCAGCGCGAGCTGGACCTCGCCCGCCGGATCAGCCAGATGGTGCTGGAGATGGGCCTGCAACTCAGCCCGGCACTCGGCACGGAGGAGCCGCGGTCGGTGCAGGCGGTGGAGGTCGGCATCGACGCTCTCGACATCGCGCTGGTCCGGCCGTTCTGGATGGCCGTGCTGGGGTATGTCGGCGAAGCCGGCGACGACGGGCCGCAGGGCGCCCTGGTGGACCCGCTCGGCCGGGGGCCTGCCATCTGGTTCCAGCAGATGGATCAGCCGCGACCGCAGCGCAACCGCCTGCACCTTGATGTCAGCGTTCCCCATGACGAGGCGGCGCTCAGGATCCGAACGGCCCTGGACGCCGGCGGCGTGCTGCTTTCCGAGACCGAGGCGCCGGCCTTCTGGGTGCTGGCGGACGCCGAGGGCAACGAGGCGTGCGTGACGACGTGGCAAGGGCGCGACTGACGCCTGCGTGCGCGGTCCGCCCTATCCCGGGCTTTCCCGAGCCCTACGCGAGGTAGGCGCACTGCTCGCTCATGGTCGCCACATCCGACTACGCCACGGACGGCATCGTCGATGCGCCAACCGTTGATAGCCGACGACACCGGCCACGCGCGAAAGAACCTGACAGGGCTGGGGTGTCACATCCAGGACCTCGGCGGTGCTAAAGAGGCATGAACCAACTATGGGAAGTGCACGCGGCACTTGCGACCACGGCCGCAGCGCGCGTCCCACAGCTCAGAGAGAAGAGGCCGAGCGTGACCACCTGGGCACCGGCCCGTCGCGCGATCCGGGGCGACCTGGATGAGGTGTTCCGTCGCGACTACCGCATGGTCGTGGGGGTGGCCGGCCGCGTGCTCGGCTCACGCGACGAGGCAGAGGACGTCGCCCAGGAGGTGTTCCTGTCGTTCAGCCGCACCACCGTCCCGACGAACGAGGCCCGCGGCTGGCTGTCCGTCGCCGCCGCACACACAGCGCTCAACCTGCTCCGCTCCGGCCGACGCCGTGCCTCGCACGAGTCGGACGCCACGCCGCACGACGACGCGGTCGTCGGGGACGTGGCCGACGACGTGATCACCGGCGACGAGCGCTCCCGCGTCCGGGCTGCCCTCGGCCGACTCCCCCGCAAGCAGGCCGTCGCCCTCGTCCTGCGGCACAGCGGCCTCAGCTACAACGAGGTCGCCGCAGCCCTGAGCATGTCCCCCGGCGGCGTCGGCACCACCGTCCGACGTGCCGAGTCCGCCCTTCGCAAGGAGCTGAACCGTCATGCGTCACCCCACTGAAGGTGTGCTGCGCCGACTGCTCGACGAGCCGTCCGGGGTGGCCGTTCTCGACCGGCAGCACGTCCACGACTGCGCCGAGTGCGCCGTCAGGCTGGACGTCGTGCGTCGCGACGCAGACCTCGCCCGGGCGGCGCTCCCGAGCGCGGCCGTTGCCGACATCGACGTCGACGTCGAGCGTGCCTGGCACCGCCAGTACGCGGCGGCACCGGCGTCCACGACGGGCAGGCAGGCCCCGTCGTCCTCGCGGGTGAAGGTGTCCTCGTTCCTGCGGCGGCCCTCCGTTGCGGCCCTGGCCTTCGTCGTCGTGCTCGGGGGTGCGGGCACGGCTGCGGCCAACGACTGGTTCTCGATCTTCCGGACGGAACAGGTTGCGATGGTCAGCATCAGCGCGGCCGACCTCGTCGCCCTGCCCGATCTCAGCGCGTACGGCGACCTCGAGATCACCCAGCGGCCGAACCTGCGGGAGGCCCAGGACGCGTCGGCCGCGGCAGCACTGAGCGGCTTGACCGTGCCGACGGTCGGGGACCTCCCCCGCAGGGTCGACGGGAAGCCGACCTACCAGGTGGGTGACCAGGTCACCGCCACGTTCACCTTCTCCACCGACCGCGCGGCCGAAGCCGCCGCTGACGTCGGAGGGACGTTGCCGACCCCGCCGCCCGGTCTCGAGGGCAGCTCCGTGCGGCTTGTCGCCGGACCGGGTGTCGCCCAGCTGTGGACCTCGGACGCCGGAGCGCCGGCCCTCGTCGTCGGTCGGGTGGTGGCGCCGACGGCGTCGTCCACGGCCGTCCCGTTCGAGGTCGTGCGGGACTACCTGCTGGCCGTGCCGGGCCTGTCGACCGACGTGGCCGAGCAGCTGCGCACGTTCACCGCGGACGGCTCGACCCTCCCGCTGCCTGTCCCGGCGGACCAGTTCACCACGACGTCGACCGAGGTCGGCGGGGTGCCCGCCACCCTGCTGGTCACGCGCAACAAGGCGCTCGCCGTCGTCGTCTGGGTCGACGACGGTCTCGTCACCGTGGTTGCGGGTTCGCTGGACGCGGAGGAAGTGCTGTCGGTGGCGCGGGACCTGCGGTGACCTCGGCGCGGACGCTCGGCAGCCTGCACGACGACGCGGGAGGCGAGGCGCGGTCAACCGGACCATCGGCTCCTGCCGTGTGGTGTTCCACTCTGCGCAAGGCCTACGGCCGGCAGGTGGCTGTCGACGACGTGTCCTTCGAGGTGGGATGCGGTGAAGTGGTCGGGTTGCTCGGTCCGAACGGCGCGGGCAAGACCTCGGTGATCAAGATCCTGCTCGGTCTCGTCAACGCCGACGGTGGTGAGGTCGTGCTGCTGGGCCGGCCCGCGACCGACCCGTCCGCCCGGGCACGCGTGGGCTACCTACCGGAGCTCTTCCGGTACCAGCCGTGGCTGACCCCGATGGAGGTGTTGGCCCTGCACGTGCGCCTGTCCGGGATCGGCGTCTGCGTCGAGGAGCGGCAGGAGTGCCTCGAACTGGTCGGCCTCGGCGGCCGCGCGAAGGACCGCTTGGGCGGCTTCTCGAAGGGGATGCAGCAGCGTCTCGGGCTCGCCGTGGCCCTGGTGGCACGCCCGCACCTGGTGGTCCTGGACGAGCCGACCAGCGCGCTGGACCCGCTCGGTCGCGCCGACGTGCGAGACATCGTGCTGCGGCTGAAGGCGCGGGGGGTCGCCGTGCTGCTGAACTCCCACCTCATTGGGGAGGTCGAGCGGGTGTGCGACCGGGTGGTCATCCTGGACCGGGGACGCGTCGCCGCGGCGGGGACGCTCTCCGAGCTCCTCGGCCAGCGCGAGCTCCGGCTGCAGCTGACGGACGTGTCGCCCTCCGCGCGTGAGGTGCTGCAGGCGACGGGCAGGTCCGCGCATGAGGGCGACTGGTACACGGTCGCGCTCCCGGTCGACGACCTCGGCACCGACGTACCGGACCTGATCGGCGCCCTGATCTCCCTCGGCACCAAGGTCCACGCCGTCATCCCAGGGAGGATCAGCCTCGAGGAGCGCCTCCTCGGCATCCTGCGCGACGGCGCGGACGCCCGCGCAGAAAACGTCCGATGACGACCGTCCGCACCGTGACGACGGTCGCGGCGCTCACCCTGCGCGAGGCGTACCGCCGACGCGTGGTGCTGGCTCTCGGCGCCCTCACCCTGGTGCTGCTCGGCCTGAGCGGCTGGGGCTTCTCGCGCCTCGCTGCGGAGTCCGACGGCAGCACGCTGACCAGCGGTGAGGCCCGCCTGACGGCATCGATCGTGCTGAACCTCGTGATGTTCGGGTACAGCCTCATCGCCGCGCTCGGCACCGCCTTCCTCGCCGGCCCGTCCGTCGCCGGCGAGACGGAGTCGGGCATCGCCCTGGCGGTGCTGGCTCGGCCGGTGCGCCGGTCGGCGTTCCTGCTGGGGAAATGGCTGGGGCTTGTGGTCTTCGGGACCGGCTTCGTCGTCATCGCCGGGACGGCGCAGATCCTCGTCGTCCGGGCGACGGTCGACTACTGGCCGCCGGACCCGGTCGCTGCACTGGCGCTGCTGGCGGCCCAGACGACCGCTCTGCTGACCCTCGCGGTGCTGCTGTCCACCACGGTGTCGCCGATGGCCTCAGGCGTCGTGGCCGTGGGCCTGTTCTGCACCACCTGGGTCGCGGGCGTCGTCGGCGGAGTCGGGCAAGGTCTCGGCAACGAGGCAGTCGGCCGCGTCGGGACGGTCTCGCGCGTGCTGATGCCCACCGACGGGCTGTGGCAGGGCGCGATGCACGGATTCCAGGACCCCTCCGTCTTCGCCACGTTCGGCGCGACCGACGTCGAGGCCTTCCCCTTCCTGGCCTCTGCACCGCTGACAGTGGCCTACCTGGCGTGGGCCGCGCTGTGGGTGGCGATGGTCTGGGGCCTGGCGGCCGCGTCATTCCTCCGCAAAGACCTGTGACGGCGCCCTCGACGCCGGCGGCGTGCTGCTCTCCGAGGACGAGGCGCCGGCCTTCTGGGTGCTGGCAGACACCGAGGGCAACGAGGCGTGCGTGACCACCTGGCAGGGCCGCGACTGACGACGCCTGACTTTGCTCCGGTCGATCAGCCGCCCGATCTGGCGTCCGCCTCGATCTTGCGCTGGATCCGGTTCATGCCCGTCAGCCACGTGTCTGGGTCGGCAGCCTTCGCCTGGGTGTAGCCAGCCACCTCGGGGTGCGGCAGCACGAGGAAGCGCCCGTCCTGCAGCGCCTCGACGACGCACTCGGCTACCTGCTCGACCTCGATGGCGTCGGGCTCGAGCAGGGCCCTGCCCAGGGCGCCGGTGCCCTGCAGCAGCGGCGTCCGAACGCCCTGCGGGCACAACGCCTGCACGACGATGCCCCGGTGCTGGTAGGTGGCTCGCAACCACTCGGCAAAGGCCAGCACAGCGTGCTTGCTGACCGCGTACGGCGCGCTCCCGAGCATGGTGAGCAGTCCCGCGGCGGACGACGTGGCCAAGAAGTGCCCACGGCCCCGATCCAGCCACGCAGGCAGCAGCGCCTGGGACGCCCACACGTGCGACATCACGTTGACCTCCCACATGAGCTGCCACGCAGCGGCGTCTGCGGCGTAGCGCCCTTCCACCCCGCCGCCGGTGGCTATCCCGGCGTTGGCGCAGAACAGGTCCACCGCTCCCAGGTGTTCCACGGCCCGCGCCACCAGGTCGTGGTTCGCGTCTGCTCCGCCGAGGTCGGCCACCACCTTGAGCACCTGGCCGGGAAGGCGTGCGGCAGCAGCCTCGAGCGCCGCCTCGTTGCGATCGCAGAGCACCAGGCGCGCTCCCTCGACGTCGAACCGGTGCGCGAGCGCCAGCCCGATACCGGAGGCCGCGCCGGTGACCACGACCCCGGCGTCGCGCAGCGCCAGCGGCTCACCCACCGCGCACCCCTGCCGGGTGCACGACGAGCCGACCCGTCGTCCGGCCGGCACCGAGCCGTTCCAGGCCGCCGACGGCGTCGTCGAGGCTGAGATGGCCCGACACCAGCGGCGCCACGACGCCGGAGCGCGCCAGGTCGCACAGCTCGGCGTGGCAGCGCTGCACGAGGGCGGGGTTCCTCGTCTGGTACATGCCCCAGTGCAGGCCGAGCACGGCGTAGTTCTTGACCAGGGCGTGGTTCGTGGCCGCCTGTGCGATGGTGCCGGAGGTGAAACCGACCACCACGATGCGGCCCTCAAAACCGATCACCTTGGTCGAGGCGGCGAATGAGTCGCCGCCTACCGGGTCGAGCACCACGTCGGCGCCGCGCCTGCCGACAGCCTCTTTCAGGGCGGTCGTCAGGTCACCGGCCGTGCGGTCGACCACCTGGTCGCACCCCAGGGCATGGGCGACGGCGACCTTGTGGGCACCACCCACGACCCCCACCACCCGTGCACCGGCTGCCTTTCCGAGCTGCACGGCGGCGCTGCCGACGCCACCGGCGGCCGCGTGCACGAGCAGCGTCTCGCCGCGCTGCAGGCCGGCTCGACGGTGCAGGGCGAACCACGCCGTCTGGTAGCCGATGTAGAGGCTCGCCGCCTCGGCGTCGTCCAGCACCGAGGGCGCATCGTGCACGCAGGCCGACTGGGCCAGGGCATATTCGGCGAGCCCACCGTGCGGCAGGTCCAGCATGCCCAGCACGCGGCTGCCCACTCGCGCCGAGGGCACGCCCTCGCCGACCGCCACCACCTGGCCGCAGGCCTCGACGCCCGGTATGAAAGGCAGCTCGGGCCGCACCTGGTAAAGCCCGGCCGCCAGCAGCACGTCCGGGAAGTTCAACGCGGTGGCCGACACCTTGAGAAGCAGCTGGCCAGGACCGGGCGCAGGTACCGCGACCTCTACCAGTGACAACGCCTCGGACGGGGCGCCGTGGCGCACGACCTGGCACGCTCGCATCGTCTCGGGCAGGGGCTGCCCGGCGTCGGCGAGGCTCAACCCAGGCCTCCCCTCTGGGTGATGCCGCCGTCTACCGTCAGCGTCTGTCCCGTCGTCCACGCCGCGTCGTCGCAGAGCAGGTACGCCACGGCGCCGGCGACGTCGGCGGGCACCCCCAGCCGCTTCAACGGGTAGGCGGCACTGACCTTCTCCTCACGACCCTCGTACAGCGCACTGGCGAACTGGGTCTTGACGATGGCCGGGGCGACGGCGTTGACCCGGACGCGTGGGGCCATCTCGATCGCCAGCGACGCCGTCAGGTGGATCAGGGCCGCCTTGCTGACGCCGTAGAAGGCGATGCCGGGAGCAGGCACCTGCCCGGCGATGGAGGCGACGTTCACGATGGCGCCACCATGCCCGCGAAGCGTTGCGCGCCAAGCCTTCTGAGCCCAGGACAGCGCGGCCACCACGTTGACCTCCAGGATCTTGCGGGCGGCGTCCAGGTCCAGGTCCACCAGTGGTCCGTAGGCGGGGTTGATGCCGGTGTTGTTGACCAGCAGGTCCAGGGAGCCGTAGGTGTCGATGGCAGCGGCGATGGCCTCGTCCTGGTGCGCCGGGTCTGCGGCGTTGCCGGGAACGGCCAGGGCGTGCCCGGACCCGCCGAGCCCCGCCACGGCCTCCGCCAGCGGTTCTGGCTTCCGGGCCGTCAGCACCACCCGCGCGCCCTCGTCCACCAGCCGCTGCGCGATGGCCAGGCCGATGCCGCGGCTGGCACCGGTGACCAGGGCCGTCCTGCCCTCCAGCCGGCCGGTCACAGGCCGAGGTCCCGCCCGATGAGCTCCTTCATGATCTCGTTGGACCCTGCCCAGATCTTGGTGACCCGCGCGTCACGCCACGCCCTGGCCACCCGGTACTCGTTCATGAACCCGTACCCCCCGTGCAGCTGCACGCACTCGTCCAGGACGTCGTTCTGCACCTGCGCCGACCACCACTTGGCCTTGGCCGCGTCGACGGCGGTCAGCTTGCCCTCCATGTGCTCGAGCACGCAGTTGTCGACGAAGGCCTGCGTCACCTCGACCTGGGTCACCAGCTCGGCGAGCTTGAACTTGTTGTGCTGGAACGACCCGACGGACTGGCCGAAGGCCTTGCGGTCCTTGGTGTACTGGACGGTCTCGGTGAGGATCTCCGCGCACTGGGCGATGTTGCTGACCGCAGCGCCGACCCGTTCCTGGACCAGGTTCTGCATCATGTGGATGAAGCCGCGGTCGACCTCGCCGATGACGTTGGCCGCCGGGACGCGCACGTTCTCGAAGAACAGCTCGGCGGTGTCGGACTCGGTCTGGCCCACCTTGTCGAGCTTGCGCCCGCGCGAGAACCCCGCCATGCCTGCCTCCACCCCGAACAGGGTGATGCCCTTGGCCCCCTTCGAGGGGTCCGTGCGCGCCGCCACCACGACGAGGTCGGCGCTGTACCCGTTGGTGATGAAGGTCTTCGAGCCGTTCAGGACGTAGTCCTCGCCGTCCCTGACCGCCGTCGTCTTCAGGGCGGCCAGGTCGGACCCGCCGGACGGCTCGGTCATGGCGATGGCCGTGACGATCTCGCCGGTGCAGAACCCGGGCAGCCAACGCTGCTTCTGCTCCTCGTTGCACAGGTCGATCAGGTAGGGCGCCACGACGTCGGCGTGGATGCCGAAGCACGAGGAGACGGCTGCCGAGACCTTGGAGTACTCCTCCGCGACGACGACGGCGAAGCGGTAGTCCCCCGCCTCCCCGCCGCCGTACTGCTCCGGGACGTGCAGGCCGAACAGCCCCTGCTTGCCTGCCTCGATCCACACGTCGCGCGGGATCGCCTTGGCCTCGATGAACTCATCCAGGCGCGGGCGCACGTGCCGGTCCAGGAACTCCTTGGCGGTGGCGCGCAGCGCCTCGTGCTCGGGCTCGAAGATGGAACGGCGCACTGGGGGCCTCCAGGGTTGGCACTCGTGGCGGCGGGGTGTACGGTCCCGCCTATGACTAAGCGCTTGCTTAGCACCAGCGTCGCTGGACCGGCGCCCGGTGTCAAGGCCGACGCGGTGCCGACCGGACCCGCTACGCCCGACCGGCTGCTCCAGGCCGGCGCCGAGGCGTTCGCCGAGCGTGGCTTCCACGCCACCACGACCCGCGACATCGCCACCCGTGCGGGCCTGTCCCCTGCTGGGCTGTACGTGCACTACCCCAGCAAGGGCGCCCTGCTGGCGCACCTGTCCCTGGCTGGCCACCAGGGGGCGCTCGAGCTGGTCCGGCGCTCGCTGTCCGGCCCGCGCCCGGCACCCGAGCGCCTGCACACGATGGTCGCGGCCTTTGTCACCTGGCACGCCGAGCACCACGTGGTGGCCCGCGTCGTCCAGTACGAGCTGCGTTCGCTGGACGAGCAGACCCGGGTACAGGTCTACGCACTGCGCCGGCAGATGGAGGACCTGGTCCAGCAGGTCATCGCCGAGGGCGTGCTCTCCGGGGCGCTGCAGGTGGACATGCTGCGCCCCGCCACCCGTGCGGTGCTGTCGCTGGCGGTGGACGTGGCGCGCTGGTTCGACCCCCTGGGTCGGGAGAGCGCGCACGAGATCGGCAGGATCTACGCAGACCTCGCGCTGCAGATGCTCGGGGCCGGCCCCTCAGCGCAGCGCCCATCCCCTAGGAGCAGCACGTGAGCACCCCGCCCGTCGACAACAACGCGGACGCGCCCCAGCAGGCTCCGGCCGAGGTGCTGCAGTCCCTGCTGAAGGTGCTGGCCCTGCGCCCGCTCGGCATCGACGACGCCGGCCAGGACTTGTTCGAGGGAAGCAGCCAGCGCCAGCCGCACGGACGGGTCTTCGGCGGCCAGGTGCTGGGACAGACGCTGATGGCTGCCTCGCTGACGGTGCCGCAGGACCGGCCCGTGCACTCGATGCACGGCTACTTCCTGCGTCCGGGCGACTCCGGTGAACCGATCCAGTTCGCGGTGGAGCGGCTGCGCGACGGCCGCTCCTTCACCGCCCGCCGGGTGCACGCCCTGCAGTTCGGCAAGCCGATCCTGTCGATGATCGCCTCGTTCCAGGACGCGGACTCCGGCTTCGAGCACCAGGACGAGATGCCCGACGTCCCCGGGCCGGACGAGCTGCCCACGACGGCGGAGCTGCTCGGCCACATCGACCACCCGGTCGCCCGGTACTGGTCGCACCAACGGCCCATCGACCTGCGCCACGTGCAGCAACCGCTCTACCTGCAGGCCGACCCG
>JAABUN010002332.1_pt1 | contig 34383 bp, 27 predicted proteins | sample 5559311 | NCBI WGS metagenome assembly JAABUN01 (sample SAMN10711877, study PRJNA513370) | rock metagenome | isolation source: Antarctica rocks | place: Antarctica: Victoria Land, Siegfried Peak sud | reverse complement strand
AAGCGTGGCGTCTCGATTACAACACCATCAGACCGCATTCCAGCCTGGGATATCTACCGCCAGAAATTTGGCTCGAAAAACAACAAACCCTCTCGCTTTAAATGAACCATCATTGGGGGCAGCCGCAACCGCGCTACGAGGATTCGCTAAACGCCCGCACCGTTTTCACGTCGCATCTCAGCAGCTTGGCGGCTTCTTTTTCGTCGCCGTCGCAGCGTCCGAGCGCTTTTTCGACCAGTTCCGGGATGGTTTGCAAGGTTGCGCCCGCGACGCCGGGCATATAACTGTTGCCGGCGTTGACACTTGTGCCGAGCAGCAGATGGCGCGGTGTGATTTCGTCGCTTTCGGCCAAAATCAGCGCGCGCTCGATGCAGTTTTCAAGTTCGCGGATGTTGCCTTTCCAATTGTGGGCTTGCAAGGCCAGCATCGCGTCGGGCGTGACTTTCATGTCGATGCGCCCGGTTTCCTCGCCGTATTTCTTGAGAAAATGATCGACCAGATAGGGCATATCGCCGGGCCGGTCGCGCAGCGGCGGCAGTTCGATGGGCACGACGTTGAGGCGATAAAACAAATCCTCGCGGAAACTCCCGTCGGCGATGGCGCGGGTCAGGTCGCGGTTGGTCGCGGCGACGATGCGGACATCGACTTTGATGGTTTTCGATGATCCGATGCGCTCGAATTCGCGTTCTTGCAGCACTCTTAAAAGTTTGACCTGCACGCTGGGCGCGATTTCGCCGATTTCATCCAAAAACAGCGTGCCTTGATGCGCCCACTCGAAACGCCCGATGCGCTGCGCCGAAGCGTCGGTGAAAGCGCCTTTTTCGTGTCCAAATAACTCATCTTCCAAAAGATGTTCGGGGAGCGCCGCGCAGTTGACTTTGACGAACGGTTTGTCGCCGCGCGTGCTTTGATAATGGATCGCGCGCGCCAAAACCTCTTTGCCCGTGCCCGATTCGCCGGTAATCAGCACCGTGACGTTCTGTTTGGCGACTTTGGCGGCCATCACATAGGCGGTTTGCATCGCTTCCGAATCGCCGATGATGGTTTCGAATTTGTAGCGCGTCATCAATTCGCCCTGCAAATAGCGATTTTCGTCAATCAAGCGCGAACGTTCCAGCGCGCGATTGGCAATTAAGGAAACTTCGGCGATATTGAAGGGCTTGGAAAGGTAATCGTAGGCGCCCAGGCGCATCGCTTCGACGGCGCCGTCTTTGGTGGCGAAACCGGTCACGACGACAACCGGCAGATCGTGGCGGCGCTTTTTGACTTCGCGCAACACGTCGTTGCCGGTCATGTCGGGCAGCTTCATGTCGGTGAAAACCATGCCGATTTCGTCGCCGATTTCGTCCAGTTTCGCCAGTCCGTCGCCGCCTTTGTTGGCGGTGTAGACGGTGAGTCCCTCGTTTTCGAGGATTTCGGCGAAAAGCTGGGCCAGTTTCTTCTCGTCGTCGATAACTAAAACACTTTGGGGCATAAAATTCTCAAATCAAATCAGATTTGAGGGGTATTTTAGCAAGCGCGGGTTTCGGGGTTGTATCGCGCGCGAACCGAGCCAATCAATGCGCCTCGCCCGCACCCGCTTTGGCTTCGACTTTTTTGAAGAAAAGCAGCAGCGGCAACGCCGCGATAAAGACGATGCCGAGCGCGAAATAGGCTTTTTCAAAGGCGATGAGCGAGGCCTGACCTTGCAGGGTGCGCTCCATGATCGCCGTCGCCTGGGCGCGCGCGACTTCGAGACTCGCGCCGCGACTTTGCAGATAATTGGTCAAATCGGCGAATCTTTGCGTGAACGCCGGATTGAAAACGTTGAAATTGGTGGAGAGGGGGGCGCGCGCTTGATTCGTCCAGTGATCTAACAGCGTCGCCGAGGCCGCAATGCCGATGGAGCCGCCGAGTTGACGCGTCAGATTGAAAAGTCCGGCACCGGCGGGCACTTCCTGCGGCTTCAAAGCGCCCAAAGCCGCGACCGAAAGCGGCACGATAAGCATTCCCAGCGACGCACCGGAGATAATCATCGGCCACAAAAGCTGATCCGGCCCGGTTTGCAGCGTGACCGAATGAAAATACGCCATCGCCACGCCAAAAAGCAGCGAGCCGATGCCAATCAGATAGCGCGGCTGGATTTTGGCGGTGAGCCGAATCGTGATGATGGTCACAATCGCCGTCGTCAAACCGCGCGGAATCAGCTGCATCCCGCTTTCCTGCGCGGTATAGCCGCGCAGATTTTGCATGAAAACCGGGAAGATGAAAACCGAAGTGTAAAGCCCGATGCCAATGACGAAATTGAAGGCGCAACCCGCCGCGAACGCGGTGTTTTTCAGCACCCGCAAATTGACGGCGGGCGCTTCAGTTTTCAGTTCCCACCACAAAAAACTGCCCAGTCCCGCGAGCGAAAAAATCGCCATCCACACGATTAAAGTCGAGGCGAACCAGTCTTCCCGATTGCCTTTTTCCAAAACGACCTGCGCGCAGCCCAAACCGATAGCGAGCAGCAAAATGCCGAGGGCATCGACCGATTTGCTGGCTTTGTGGCTCTGGTTGTCCTTGAGGAAGCTCAAGACCAGAATCACGCCGATGATGCCGAGCGGCACGTTGACCAGAAACGCCCAGGGCCACGAAAATTGGTCGGTGATATAGCCGCCAATCGTCGGCCCCGTCGTGGGCGCGACCATGATGGCAAGGCCGAAAATGCCCTGCACCATGTTGTTTTGCTTGGGCGGAAAAATCGAGAGCAGCGTCGCTTGCGCGGTCGAAATCAGCGCCGCGCCGCCCGCGCCTTGCATCACGCGCCAGAAAACCAGGCCCCACAAACTGCCCGACAAACCGCACATCAGGGAAGCGAAGGTGAAAAACGCCATCGAAGCCGCCAGATATTGCCGCCGCCCAAAACGCGCCGAGAACCAGCCGGTGAGCGGCAGCATAATCACGTTGGCGACGATATATCCGGTCGAAACCCAGCCGATTTCGTCCAAAGTCGCGCCGAGATTGCCCTGCATCTGCGGAATCGCGGTCGAAACGATGGTGGTGTCGAGGATTTCGAGAATCGCGCCTAAAATGACCGCGCCGAGAACCAGCCAGCGCTGCAAGACGGTGTAATTTTCGTAGTCGGGACGGGGTTGCATGAGAATTTGGAAAGTGGAATTGGATAGCGTTTTGACCCCACCCTAACCCTCCCCGCAAGCGGAGAGGGAACCGGTCAATATCACGCTCAGTGAAAAGGCAGGAAGCGAGGAACTGACCGGTTCCCTCTCCGCTTGCGGGGAGGGTTAGGGTGGGGTCAAGACACTGGTTTCAGCGCGTTTCAATCACTGGCGCCGCGCTCAAACCCGCGCGCAAACGCTCCAATCCGGGCTGCCCTTTGTCGAAAGTGATTTTGACCGGCACGCGCTGGACGACTTTGGTGAAGTTGCCGCTCGCGTTGTCGGGCGGCAAAAGCGCGAAAGTGGCGCCCGTGCCCGCCGCGATGGACTGCACATGACCGGTGAATTCGTGCGTCGCCAGACCGTCGATTTCGATCTGCACTTTTTGGCCTTCGCGGACGCGCGCGAGTTGGGTTTCCTTGTAATTGGCCGTCACCCAGACATCGTTTTGCGGCACCAGCGCGAGAATCGGCGCGCCGACGGCGACTTGCTGGCCGACTTGACCGTTGCGCTTGGAAACGAAGCCGGTGACAGGCGCTTTGAGATGCGTGCGGTCGAGATTGATTTGCGCCAGATGAAGAGCGGCGCGCGCTTGCAGCGTGCGGGCGCGCGCCTGACGGTAATTGGCGGTGGCGACGGCGACTTGATTGGTCACGGTTTGCGCCTGGGCGAGTGTGCCGCGCGCCTGAAGCTCTTTGCCGCGCGCGGCGCCGACATTTTGCGCGGCGGTCGCGGTCTGGGCGCGACTTTGCGCGAGCGCAGCCCTCGTTTGAGCGATGGCGTCTTGCGCCGCGACGGTGCGGGCGCGGTTTTGCGCGATGCCGGTTTGCGCTTCCTCGACTGCCGCGAGACTGGCTTGATACTGTGCCTGCGCGCCCTGAACTGCGGCGGCGTTTTCGCCGATTCCCTCGCGCGCCTGGCTCAAAGCCGCCCGCGCGGCGCCGATTTGCGCTTCGGCGCTTTTGACTTCCTGCTGCGCGCTCACAACTTCAGCGCGGCGCGCAGTGACGCCGGATGTGGCCTGTTTGAGCGCTTGACCGGCGTTTTCGACCTGCGACTGCGCCGATTCGACATTGGCGCGCGCGGTTTTTTGCGCGGCGACGGCCACTTCGACGCTCGATTTGGGCGCGGCGCCGCCTTCGAAAAGCTGTTGGGCGCGCGCCAAATCCTGCTCCGAGCGCGTGAATTGAGCTTTGGCCGAGGTGAGTTGCGCTTGCGCCGCCGCGATTTGCGACTGCGCCGCGCCCACACCCGCGCGCGCGGTTTCGACCTGAGCATTGGCCGCCGCCACGCCTGACAAAGCGCGGGCGCGTCCCGCTTGAGCCGCGCGCACGTTCGCCAACGCCGCGGCGACCGCTCCGCCCGCGCCACCGGCGCGCGATCTCGCGGCGGCGATCTGGGTTTTGGCGGCAAGAGCCGCTTTTTGAGCGCGGTCGCGCGTCGCAATCGCGGTTTCGATGGCGATTTGAGCGCCTTTCACGTTGTCCCGCGCCGACACAATCGCTGCGCTCGCGTTCTGCTCGCCCGCTTTGGACTCGCTCACGCCGCTTTGCGCTGCCAGAGTGCCACTTTGCGCCTGCGCGATGCCGCCGAGCGCCTGTTGCACCTGCGATTGGCCGGTTTTGTCGGCCAGATTGACGTTTTGCAAGGCCGCATTCTCCGCCGCAATCGCCACGGCGAGATTGGCGCGCGCCGATTCGACATCGGAGGTGTAACTCGCATCGTCGAGCGTGGCGATGAGTTGTCCGGCCTTGACGAGTTGGTTATCCGTCACCAGAATTTGGGTGAGGCGCCCGGCGACTTGCGGCGTGATTTGCACGACATCGGAAGTCAAATAAGCGTCGTCGGTTCCGACGTGCCATTGCGCCCATTTGAGATGGCGATAGCCGACAATCGCCGCCAAAAGCGCGATGGGAACGCCAACGGCGAGCAGAATCGGTTTCAGGTTACGTTTGGGAGCAGGCGCGCGCTCAACAGCTTGAGGCTTGGCGGGCGCAGTGCGAGCTTCGGAGGCCGTTTTTTCGAGCGCGTCGGCGGTTTTTTGTAATGTAGCCATAAGAAAATCGTTTAGTTTTCGCTCGCGTTGGGGGCGCGAATCGCGTCGGTTTTGGCGGCGACTTTAGTCAACAGGGCAACCAACTGGCGGCGCTCGCTGTCGTCCAATTCGCTCATCAAAAGCGCGATGCGGTGGTAATGGTCGGGCAGCATCGCTTCCAACCAGCCGCGCGCCTTGTCGGTGAGATGAATGGTGAGCGCGCGCCGGTCGTGCGCGTGAGCGCGGCGTTCGATGAGCGCGTCGCGCTCCAATCCGTCCAAAAGCCCGGTGATGGTAGCGCGTGTCACGCCGATTTTTTCGGCGAGTTCCGACGGCAAAAGCGGCTGCTGGGCGTAGCGATCCAACACCATCATCACCAGAAAACGGCCCTGTGACGTGCCGCAGTTCTGCAAATGCGCCGCGAAACCTTCCAGCACATCCGACCCGACGCGCATCAAAGTCAGCGTCGCTTCGACCGCACCGACATCGAGATCGGGAAAACGGCGCGCGCGCGCTTCGAGGCACTCATAGCGCGGCAAATCGCGCAACGAAAAAATTTCTGGCATCGCAAAGAATTGATTAGGCGTTAGTATAATCAGCCGACTAATCATATAGTGTAGATTGAAGATGCAACGCGCGCCAAGTTCCTTATTCCGTCTCGTTTTGAGATTTGTGTTTGACTGTCAAAAATCTTTTGGGGCGTCTTATTTGCCCTGTTATCCGGCTAACTTTTCGTTTCTCCACATCTTATGCCCGTTTCTCCCCCGCTTCCTGCCGCACCCGAAAATGAATTGAGACCTTTGCCATCTGCCGTATCCGATGCCCTGAAAAATGTCGGCGTCAATGGCGATGCCGTCGTGCATCTGCAAACCGACCTCGACGCGTCGGGGCGCTATGGCGAGCGCTATCTGGTCGCCACGCCGGAAAAATTGGTGGTGGTTTCCAACAACGGCAGCGCCAAAATCGAGCGCGAAACGCCGCTCTCCGACATCACCAAAATCGAATCGCAGGGGCTTTCGGGCGCTTCCACGCTCGATATTCGCCTCAAAACGCCGGGCGGCGATGAGCGCGTCGTAGAAATTTTGCGCGGCACCGGCGCACGTTCGCGCGATTTGTCCCACGCCGCGACGCAAATCGAGCATCTTCGCAAACACGGGACTTTGCCCGAAGAGCGCGAGGAGAACAAACACAAAAGCCGCGTCTGCCCCAAGTGCGGGCGCGATTTGCCGGGCGAAAGCGACGTGTGCGCGTTTTGCGTTGACCGTTTTGGCGCGCTGAAGCGGATTTACGCTTATATCCTGCCCTATAAATGGCTGGCAATCATTTCGATGACGATTAACCTCGCATCGGTCGCGCTGTCATTCGTGCCGCAAATCGTCTCCGCAATTCTGATTGACCGCGTGTTCCCTCCCAGCTTTCAAAAGGGCGCTGCGAGCGCGGCCATTGCGGCCCAAAACGGCGGTGCGCGTGTGACTTTGATGGAAATGGGCGCTCTCATCGTATTGACTGCACTGCTTTCGAGTGCGGGAGCCATCGTGCGGGGCCGCATCGCCGCCAAACTCGGCGCCTCGGTTTTGCACGACATCCGCTCGCAGCTTTATGCCCATTTGCAGCGACTTTCGGTTTCTTACTTCGACAAGCGCGAAGTTGGCGCCGTGATGTCGCGCGTGCAAAACGACGTGGGCGCGTTGCAAAACTTCCTGCTCGATACGGCGGAAAGTTTCATCCTCAACACGCTTACCATTGTTGGCGTCGTCTCGATTCTCTTTTATAAATCGCCAACTCTGGCCTTGCTGGTGTTACTGCCAGTCCCATTCGTCATTTTATTTACCCAGAGCTACTGGAAAGGCTTGATGAAATTATGGCGCCGGGTTTGGCACCAGAACTCCAGCCTCGGCGCGGGACTGGCCGATGCTTTAGGCGGCGTGCGCGTGGTGCGCGCTTTTGGTGCTGAAGAGCGCGAAGTCAATAAATTCGTGAACCGTTCGGCGACGCTGCGTGACGCCACCATGAACGTGGAATCTAAGGCGGCCTCATTTTATCCGCTGATGGAATTTCTGATGGGATTGGGCTATCCAATCGTGCTTTTGTTCGGCGGTATGCAGGTGCTCGACCGAAGCATCACGTTTGGAACTTTGTTCCTCTTTATTTCTCTCTTGGGCCGCCTTTACGGTCCGGTTCAGCAATTGACGCGGCAAACCAACCAGATCACGCGTTCGATGACGGCGGCGGAGCGCGTTTTCGAAGTGCTGGATACCGATCCCGAAGTGACCGAAATCGCCAATCCGCGCCACATCGAGCGTTTGGAAGGCAAGGTCGAGTTCCAAAACGTCAGCTTTGGCTATGATAAATCGCGCCCGGTTTTGAAAGAAGTCGATTTGAAAGTCGAACCCGGCGAAATGATCGGTCTGGTCGGTCATTCCGGCGCCGGAAAATCGACACTCATCAACCTGCTGCTGCGTTTTTACGACGTGACCGAAGGCGCGCTTTTGGTCGATGGCACCGACATCCGCGACATCAAACGTGAGGATTTGCGCGAGCAGATCGGCGTGGTTTTGCAGGAAAGCTACCTGTTTCACGGGACGATTTTCGCCAACATCGCTTATGGCAAGCCGGGCGCGACGCCGGTTGAGATCATGGCCGCCGCCAAAGCCGCGTTCGCCCATGATTTCATCGTCGGCTTTCCCGACGGCTACGACACGCTCTGCGGCGAGCGCGGCACCCGACTTTCGGGCGGCGAACGCCAGCGCATCGCGATTGCGCGCGCGATTTTGCACAATCCGCGCATCCTGATTTTGGACGAAGCGACCGCCAGCGTCGATACCCAAACCGAAGCCTCGATTCAGGGCGCGCTGCAAAATCTGGTGCAGGGCCGCACCACTTTTGCAATCGCGCACCGCCTTTCCACGCTTCGCAATGCCAACCGATTGGTCGTCATCGACGGCGGAAAAATCGTCGAAGTCGGCACCCACGACGAACTGTTGGAGCGGCGCGGCTTCTTCTTCCGCCTGGTGCAGGCGCAGCAGGCGATGAACGAAATCGTCACCATCGGCGGCTGATTTTTAGAGGTTAGAAGATAGAGGTGTGAGGTCAGAAAACAACCCTCTGCTTTCTTTTTCTAACCTAAGTTGCTCCCTTTGGTGCCGGGGCTATAAAAAGCCCCGTCTGGGAGCCTGCGGCTAAACGTCCTCGCGGACGCGATTGGATTTATCGTGCCCGTGAGGGCACTGAGCGGCAACGCCGCTCCCAGACGGGGCTTTTCATAGCCCCGGCAGCAAAGGGAGCAACTTAGGTTTTCTAACCTGTAACCTCTAAAAAATGTCCGTTTATCTCGATCCCAAAGACCTGTTGATTGAACTCGCGCCCGACGGCACTTTACGGGCGACTCTCGCCGACCAGAAATGCGCGCTGCGCGTCGAAGTTTTGCGCGCTTTTCCGATTTCGGGTGCCAACCGCGACCTGGTTTTGCGCGATGGCGGCGGCAAAGAGATCGGCATTTTGGCGGATCTGCAAAATGTCGAATCCGGGCAACGCCAGCTTTTGCAGGATTCGCTTGACAATCGCTATTTCCTGCCCAAAATCACCAAAATTTACTCGATTTACGAGCGTTTCGGCTCGGCGATCTGGAAAGTCGAAACCGACCGCGGCGAAACCGAAATCACCACCAAAGCGCTTCACGAAGCGCTTTACGAAGTGACGCCGACGCGTTTCATGGTGCGCGACACCGGCGACAATCGCTATGAAATCGCCGATTTGAGCGCACTCGATGAGTAATCGCGGCAGAAGTTTGCAGGAAAGGTTTAAAACAGGTCGCTCAAACCCGAAAAAGGCGCCTCGCAACTGCGAGGCGCCTTTTCTTTTGCGACTTCAAATCACAACACGATAAACGGCGAAACCCTTCTCAACACTTCGTTGGGTTGAATTTCGACATCGATGCCGCTTCCGGCGAGCGAACGGTCGCCGGTCTTGGCTTGCGGCGCAACATCGAGAGGTGAAGGCATTCCGCTGGCGTTGATGCCGAGCGAATTGATGATGGCGGTCACCACGGCGGTGTGACGCGCTTCCGTGCCCTGAATCGCGGCAGCGGCGCCGAGAAACGTGGTGCTGGCGAAAAAGGGAATCGCCCCGATATAGGCGCCCACGCCGGTCGCTTCGGCGACGCGCACGATTTCCATCACGTAAGCCAGCGACGCCTTGCCGCTGTTGCTGAATTCGAAGTCGAACTTGGCGTTGGCGAGCGGGTTGGTGCCTTTGGTGATCGCCTGCGCGCCGAGCGCGTTTTCGAAGAACTTCTTGTGTTCCGCTTCGATTTTGCCGAAGTCGCGCAAATAGCGCACCGCGGGGTTGGAATCGCCCAGATTGAGACCCTGAATGGTCTGGCCGAGCGCGTTTTGGCCGCCGGTCGTGAGGCGCTGGAGGGCCTGGGCGTAGAGGTCGGTTTCGAGCGCTTCGAGGGCGAGCGCGAAGTTGAGGACTTTGATGTCGCCGGTGCCGTTGATGCTGCCCTCGAAGGTCAAAGCGGGCGAAACGGCGCTATTTTTGGTGGATTGTGGCATGAGAGAAGGAGCGCTGCGCGCTTATTTGACGAAAAAGGGGCTGATGGCGCGCACGACCTGGTCGGGCCGGGCAAAGTATTCGAAAGTGTCGCCCAGTCCCTGATCGGAATAGGGCAAACCGTTGAGTTTGAGGCTTTCGGGCACGCCCGTTTCGCCGGCATTGGGGCCGATGTCGTTGCCCAAAATGTATTGGATCGCAGCGGAGTGGCGCGCTTCGGTCGAATAGATGCCGACGGCGGCCTGAATCAGACCTTTGGTTGCGGCGCTGCCGAAATCGACGAAGAAGGGCGAAGCGCCCAGATAAGCGCGCACGCCGGTCTCTTCGAGCGGCAAAATCGCCTGCAAAATCGCGCGCAGGTTTTTGGCGGGAGGCGTGGGGCCAAAGCTGTAGCCTTTGGGATTGCGGACGACTGGCGTGTCGTTTAGCGAGCGAATCGTGGTGTCCAAAAAATCGCGGTGCGCGGCCTCGACATAGGCGAAATCGCGCAGATAAGCGAAGCCCGCCGCGTTGAAGGTGCCCAGATTGGAGACGCCCGCGTCGGGCTGGTAAGCGCTGCGGTTGGAATCGAGCGGAGCGCCCAGATCGCGGCCCGTGGCGAGGTTGAGCGCCTGACGGTAGAGGTCGGCTTCCAAAATTTCGAGCGTGAGAGCGTAATTGAGAACCTTGATGTTGTCGTTTTTGCCCGGCACGGTGATCGGAAAGCGGCTGGTGTCGGTGTTGCGGCTGGAACTGCCGCCGCCACAGCCTTGCAGCATCGAAACCGCGGCCATGCCGAGTCCGGCGGCGCCCATTCGCGTTAAAAATGCGCGGCGCGAGTGCGGATCGCGCATGATTTTCTCAAATTCGTTCATAAAAAGACTCCTTGAAAACTTCGGAAACATTCAAACATCCGCGTCGCGCCCACAAAGTATGAGGGGACAGCAGCAGGAGGTCAGATAGCGTCAGTATAGGGCACCTATTGCACCAAACTCTTTCCACACGGTGTTAAAACCAGTTCGCATCCTGTTCATTTTTGTCCCCAGGCGCACTGTTTTCGTCCGCTTTGTCTTCCCTTTCGCGCAACAACTGCGCGATCTGCGCGATTCCGGCGCTCAGGTAGCGGCGCAGACTGGAATGAGACACGTCCATCACCGCAGCCGCGGCTTCCTGAGTGAGCGCGCGGCGTCCAAAGGAAAGTTCGAGCGCGCGAAACTCTTTGGCGCGGCGCGGCGCAGCTTCGAGTTCGCCCAGCGCGTCGCGCAACAATAAACGCAGCGCCAAAACCCGCTGATCGAGTGTTGGCGCATCGTCATCTGCCAACTGGCGCGCGCGGCGATAGACCAGCGCAGTCTGAACTAAAGGATTGCGCCGCAACGCCGCCGCGTCGCCGCCACTGCGAAGCGCGCCCTGCGTCGCGGCGAGCCACTGCGCTTCGTCCAAAACCGGAAAATCGCGGCCCGATTCGACCAAAGGCGCTTCCGGCGCGGGCGCCACCGTCTGCATTTCGCGCTGCGAGAGCAGATCCAGCCACGACAAAACCGGGCGGGCGCGCCAATCGTGACCAAAAACCCCGAATTTGCGCTCGCCAACCTCGAAATCTGCGTCCGACACGCGCCCTAAATCGGCATAAGCGAAGCCGTCCTGCCAGAAATCCGGCTCGGCGCATGGGAAAAACGTAAAGGCAAGGTGCGGCGTGGTGATGTAATGGCGCACCGCTTGAACGAAAATCAGGCTTTGCGTGGCGCCCACGCTTTGATAAGCGTCTTTGTCCATCCAAAATCGAAACTGCGTGGCGATTTCGCCCGCGCGCAGCGGCGCCTGACCCCGCAACCATTCCTGAGCGCGCCGCGCGCCCGCATCGAGTGCCAAAATCTCGCTCGAAACCCGCTCCAAAGCGAGTTGAAACACGAAACCCTGCGCTTCGCCATCGGGATCGCGCACCACGATGACGCCTTCGGGTTGCGCCGCGAAATGCTTCTCCGTCAACTCGCGTGACGCAGCGCCTTCGTGCTTCTCCACCATCGATAGCAGCGCGGGAAAATCGCTTGGGCGCGCGGTTTCAAGCGCCAGACCCGTGTCGCTCCAGCGCAAATACGGCCCGACGACAGGCGACAAGCGATGCAGATAGATGCAATTGAAGATCGCGCGCTCCTGCTCGGCCCCGCGCGTCGAATGAATGCGCCGCAGATAATGACCGCGCGCGCGGCGATGCAATTCGCCGTGCCAGTCGGGAGTGCGAAAGCGCAGATCGGCGACCAGAAGTTCGCGCGCGATGTCGTGCGGAAACACGCCGTAGCGCTGACTTTGCACCATCGACAACCCGCGCAGCCACTCGAACAGCGCGTGGAAATCGAGCGGTGCCTCGTTGGGCGTTTCATCCGAATCTTCGCCCTGAATCACGCCGGGCAAACCGTCGAGCATCTCGGACAGCAGCTCCTGCGTCATCGAACGCACGATGGCGCACGCTTCGAGCGCGGCGCGGTGCGCGGGCGTGGGCACTTCGCGCAGCAAATGCTCCAAAAGCGGCCCGACCAACCCCGGCAAATCGCCCGGTGCGAGCGGCGCGGCGCTTTCCAATTCGCCATTTCCCAGCGTGCCCGCCTGTTGCTGCCAGATATCGGCGGCCAGAGACAGCGCGAGCGGATGGCCATGCGTCCAACTCAAAAACTGCGCCCCAAATGCGGCCTCAATGCCGCGTTTTTGCAGATAATTCTGGCTTTCAAGCGCCGAAAGCGCAGCGAGATTGAACGAAACCACCTCGCTCCACAGCGCCGCATCGCCGCGCCACGCGAGCGGCAGCGGTTCGCGCCCCGCCAGCATCAAAGTCGCGTTCTCCGGCAGCAGCGGCACGAACTTTTCGCGCCAAAAATAATCGAGCGGCGCCAACAATTCGATGGTGTCGATCTGTAAAACCACTCGTGACGGCGCATTTTCCAGCGCCGCGCACAACTCTTCCAACGCGGCGGGCGAAGCGAGTTCCACTTCCAAAACTTCCCCTATCGCGGCGCGCAGCGCATTGCAAAACGCGCCCGGATTCGGCTCGAAATCGCGCCCGTCGAGACTCATCACCAGCACTCCGGCATCCTGCGCCTGCCGTTTCCACTGCCGAAGCAGCGAGGTTTTGCCGATTCCGCCTAACCCGTGAAGATGCCAGACCGCCGATGACCACTCTTTTTCGCTCAAAGCGCGCGCAAATCGGTCGAGTTGCGCCTCACGTCCCACGAAAAGTCGCTCGCGGGCCTGCTGCAATCGGTTGGAAAGCGCGTTTTTCATAAAAATGAGAGATGCAAACCAGTTTCTCCGGATGCTAAAGCATCCGGAACGAGACCCACCATAGTCACTCCGAGACCTATCATAGTCACTCCTATTTCCAAGGACATGGCAAAAAGTGTCTTTCGAAACAGTGCTGCGTCATGCAAACAGCAGCGATTCAATGCTTGAAATGCCGCATTCCGCTCATCACCATCGCCATTCCTTCGCGGTTGCAGAGCGCGATGGAATCGGCGTCGCGGTTGGAGCCGCCGGGTTGGATGATCGCGGCGATTCCGGCGCGCGCGGCGGCGGCGGGGCCGTCGTCGAAAGGAAAAAACGCGTCGGATGCCAATACCGCGCCACGCGCATTCTCGCCCGCGCCCTGCAAGGCGAGTTCGACGCTGTTCACACGGTTCATCTGACCGGCTCCGGCGCCGATCAAACTGCCGTTTTTGGCAATCGCTATTGCGTTGGACTTGAGATGTTTGACGCATTTCCAGGCAAATTTCAGATCGCGCAGTTGGTTTTCGGTCGGCGCCGTGTCGGTGACGATTTCGAGATCATTGGCTTCGCCGCGATCCAAATCCTGCACCAGAAGTCCGCCGGAGACGCGTTTAAAATCGAGAGCGGTGCCGCGCGGGAGCATCGTTCCGGCGTCCAAAATCCGCAAATCGGCGCCCCAGCCGCTCCGATTTTGCAGAATTTGCAGCGCTTGCGGCTCGTATCCGGGCGCGATGATGGCGTGATAAAGCGAATTTTTCACCGTAATCTCGCGCGCGGTGCCCTCATCGACAATCCGGTTGCACGCGATGATGCCGCCGAAACGCGAGACCGCATCGGCGTCGCGCGCGGCGATAAAAGCCTCGGCGAGCGTCGCGCCGACCGCGCAGCCGCACGGATTGGCGTGCTTGACGATGCAGGCCGCGGGCGTTGCGAACTCGCAGACCAGATTCCAGGCGCCGTCGAGGTCGAATAAGTTGACGAAAGAAAGCGCGATGCCCGACAGTTGCCGCGCGCGCGCCAAAGAGCCTTCAGGCGCGTTGGGTTCGGTGTAAAAGGCGGCTTTTTGGTGCGGATTTTCGCCATAACGCAGGTCGTCGGCCTTTTCGAAAGCGAGGCGCAGCGATTGCGGCAGGGTTTGGCCGGACAAATAGGTGCTGATGGCGGCGTCGTAGGCCGAAGTGTGGGCGAAGGCTTTGGTTGCGAGCGTTTTGCGGGTTTCGAGCGCCGTATCGCCGTGACGCAGTTCATCCAAAACGGTTTCGTAATCGCTCGGATCGACGACGACGGTGATGGATGCATAGTTTTTGGCGGCGCTTCTGACCATCGAAGGGCCGCCGATGTCGATGTTTTCGACGGCTTCGGCGAGGTCAACGTCGGGTTTGGCGACGGTTTCTTCAAAGGGATACAAATTGACGCAAACCAGGTCAATCGGGGCGATATTTTGCGACGCGATGGCTTGGAGATGCGCGGGCAGATCGCGGCGCGCCAAGAGTCCGCCGTGAATCGCGGGATGGAGAGTTTTGACGCGCCCGTCCATCATTTCGGGAAAGCCGGTGACCTCGGCGACATCAATGACGCTAATGCCCGCCTCGCGCAAAGAGCGCGCGGTGCCGCCGGTGGAAAGAATTTCGAAACCGAGTTCGGTCAGGCCCGCAGCGAAGGGCGCGAGCGAGTTTTTGTTGGAAACGGAAAGCAGGGCGCGTTTTTTCATAATCAGGAATTCGTAGGGGCGTAGCTTGCTACGCCTTGCAAACGAAGCGGGCGTAGCAAGTCGGGCGTAGCAAGCTACGCCCCTACATTTTTACGAACTTTGCGGCCTTCGACGCGGATTTTGCCGTGCAAAACCTCTTCGATGGCTTGCGGATACAAACGATGCTCTTCCCTCAGAACGCGCAGTGCGAGGCTGTCGGGCGTGTCGTCGTCTTCGACGGGAACGGCGGATTGGGCCAGAATCGGGCCGCTGTCGTAGCGCTCATCGACGAGATGGACGGTGCAGCCCGAAACTTTGCAGCCATGCTCCAAAACCGCGCGGTGGACGCGATTGCCATACATTCCCTGGCCGCCAAACGCCGGAAGGAGCGCGGGATGGACGTTCAAAACCCGCGATGGAAACGCTTCGAGCAAAGTGGCGGTGACATAGCGCAGGTATCCGGCGAGAACCACGACGGACACGCCCGCTTCGTAAAGCGCGTCGGCGATTTGGTGATCCCATTCGCTTTGGCTGAGACCTTGGGGAGGCAGAATCAAGGTTTGGATATTGGCGTCGCGGGCGCGGGCGAGAGCGCCGTGATTGGCGTCGGTCGCTACCAGAAGCGCGACGCGGGCATGGAGATCGCCGCGCGCGATGGCGTCTAAAATCGCTTGAAAATTGGTGCCTTTGGAATGCCCGGACACCAGAACGCCGATACGGGGAAAATTGCTCACGATGGAAGGAAGGAAACCGCGCTCAAACACGCCAAAGGCCACCGCAATGGGTGGCCTTTGACCTTTTTTGCCTGATTTATTTTAACGCTTTCGCAAGGCGCGGCGCTGTTTTGGAGCGCACTTTCGCGGGCGTCGGAACCGATTTGGGCGGCGCTTTGGCGATGATGGTTTTGGTGTAAACCGGGCGGATTTCCTGCTGATAATAAAGCTGCACGCGCGCCAGCATCAAGCCGTTGTTATAAGTCCAAACCGCCGTCTGGCCGCTCGAAATCGGGGTTTTGTCGTCGTAGGTCAGCACCAATTTGTCGTCCAGATAACAGGAAATCTTGCTGCCGACTTTATCGACGCGCGAAAACCACCAGCGCCGGTGCATCGCGTCGTTGCCGGGATTGCCATCGGTGAGGCGCGGCATGATGGCTTCGGGCGCGCTCGAACTGGCGACGATGACGCCGTTTTTCATCAAAATCGAGCGCGTGTTGTCGTCGGCGCCCGCGATAAAGGTGTAACCGCTCCCCAAATTTTTGCCGTCGCCCAGAATGGTGAGCGCGGCGTCGCAGGGATACTCCGGCCACGACGCGACGCCGGTCATGCCCATTTTAAACGCGAAATAGACCTGCGCCGATTGATCGCCAGCGAGTTTGCGCTTGTTCCAGATCGCCGCGGTTTCGTCGGAGCGTCCGCCAAACCAGCTCCAACCCGGCGAACAGCTCCAGCGGTTGGTCATTTCCCACACGCCCGACGCGATTTTCCAGTCGGTCGGCGCCGAAGAAAAGGTGTAGTCGTAAACGTGGCGCGTTTCGAGGCCCACGCTCTTCAAATCCGGCAAAGCGCCCGCGAAACCAATCGAAGTCGAGGTGTTGGCGGCCTGAGCCAAAGGCGCGAGCGCAGCAAGCGCGAGAGAAGCGGTGACGAACGGTTTGGGATTAAACATCAGCGAGTAAGACCTCTGAACGAGCGAGAAGTTGCCTCTCGCTAAATTTTAGACGCCGATGAACGCGGATAAACGCAGATTTCAAAATCATTTTCTCTATCTGCGTTCATCGGCGTCTAAAAACAAAAAACCCCGCGAAACGATTTTCGCGGGGCCTTTCTTCATCAAAACCGAATCACTTGTTGAAGAAATCGGCGTTGATCTGGATATATTGCTTCCATTCGGCGGGCAAAGCCGAATCGTCGTAAATCGCTTCGACGGGGCATTCCGGCTCGCAGGCGCCGCACGAAATGCACTCATCGGGGTTGATGAACATTTGCGCGTCGTCGTCGCCGCCGTGGATGCAATCGACCGGACACACCTCGACGCACGCTTTATCTTTGACCCCGATACAGGGTTCTGCAATGACATAGGACATAATTTTCGCTCCTTTCTCGTTCTTTTGAACCACGTTTCAATTTACGGGCCACGAGGCGCCGCGTCCATTCTTTAGATTTAATGAGCCTCATTGAGATTTTGAATCACCCCTTCGCTTGGCAGGCGGGGCATCTGAGAAAACTCTCAAAATGCCAGGGTCGGCACTCCGCTTGCAAATCACCGCTTGACTCGCCAATAGAGGCTTTTTATGAAACTTTCCCCCCTTTTCCGCCCGGTTTTTTCTCTGACGCTTCTCGCTTTGAGTAGCACGTTTTGCGCGCATCAAGCGAGCGCTCAGAGCATGAAAATCGCGCCCAGCGATGCCAAATACCTTCAAAAAAACGCGCAAGGCAGCGTTTACGATTACGCCACCGCGCAACTCGCGGTGCAAAAAGCAACGAGTCCGGCGCTTTACAACTATGGCCTGATGCTGCTCGATGACCACGCGCGCCTCAACAAAATGCTGGGGCAACTCGCGCACCAGCGGCACCTTTCTCTGCCTCTGATCATGGAAGACAAAGACACCCAGATCTTGAAGCAACTCACAAGTCAAAGCGGCGGCGCTTTCGATAAAGCTATTGTCGCCGAGTTCGTCAAAATCAACGGCGACGACGTGCGCGACGGCCTCAAAGAACTCTCCACCACCAAAGACCCGCAGGTGCGACGCATCGTCGGCGAGTTCGTGCGCGTCGAGCAAAAGCATCTGCGCGGCGCCCGCGCCCTGAAAACTAAACTCGGCGCCTGAACTTGGTTCGGTGAAAAAAGCCCTTTCTCGACCGAGAAGGGGCTTTTTCGCTTGCGCCACTTCAAGCGAAGTGCGCCGCATTGAGCGCAATGAAGTGCCGCCACTTTTCCGGCATTTCCTTTTCGTGAAAAATCGCACCGACGGGACATTCGACTTCACAAGCGCCGCAGTCAATGCAATGATCCGGGTTGATAAACATCTGCGCGTCGCTCTCCCCGCCCTCAATACAGTCGCACGGGCAGACTTCGACGCACGCTTTGTCTTTCACCCCAACGCAAGGTTCGGCAATCACATAAGCCATAATTTTTTTCTCCTAACTTTGAGATTAAGGCCGTCAAATTCGCAAGTCCAAAACTTGTTTCCAATGCTTTCGATTGAAACCGAGCCAATCCAACTCATTTGCCGCGCTTCAATCGCCCTCATCCGAAAAACCAATCGTGTTTCAACCCAGGCCAAGCGTATAATTTGAGGCATGGAACTTCGCCATTTGCGCTATTTTCTGGCGGTCGCCGACGCCGCGCATTTCACCAAAGCCGCGCAAAAACTCTGGGTTTCGCAGCCGACTTTGAGCCAACAAATCAAGCAATTGGAAGAGGAACTCGGCGCGCCGCTGTTTCATCGCGGTTCGGGCGGCGTGCAACTCACTTCGGCGGGCGAGAAGTTCCGGCCTTATGCCGAACGCGCGCTCCGCGAAATGGAAGCGGCGGTGAGCGCGTTGGGCGAAGCCGAGCCGTTGCCGGGCGAGAAACTGAAAATCGGCGCGTTGGAAACGACGGGCGATTATTTGTTGCCCGAAGTCGTGGCGCGCGCAGTTTCCGAGTCGAAACTGCAAATCAGCGTCGAAATTTTGCCCGCTTTGGAACTGCAATGGGCGGTGATTCGCAGCGAAGTCGATGTCGCCATCGGCGCGGTTCCGGCGACCAATGTCGTTGCCGAGCCGCTTTTCGACGAGGATTTGGCGATCTGGACGCCGCCAAACCACCGCTTTTCGCTCGCGCGGCGCGCAAGATTGGCCGAACTCGATGGCGTGGGCGTGTTTTGCCTCTCCAATCCGTCGCCGCTGCGCGAACTTTTGGACGACGGCGCGGCGCGGGCCGGCATTACGCTGCAAATTCTGGCGCAGTTTGCCAGCGCCGAAGCGGTTTTGCGCGCCGCGACCGCCGCGCAAATGCCGGCGATTTTGCCCGCGCCGATGCTCCAATTACAAACGCCACCAAATGCCGAAGGTTGGCACGCCGTCGCGCTCACCAATCCGCGCCCGCATCGCACCATCGCGCTATTGAGAAGAAAAGGCCGCGAAGAAAACCCGGCGCTGCGCGCGTTCATGGCGCATTTGAATGGCGTGGTCGGCGGACTTTTGAAGCCGGAGTAAACGCGAAAGTCGGCGCCCGAAACCTTGGCTCATTTCTCGTCGCGCAGTTGAACACTGCTTTAATATCGGGAAATAAACGATGCCTATTGCGGCGCGCGGCGCGTCGGCAGTTGCAGATTCTGCTCGGTCTCGGCGCGCTCTTCGTCGGCTGAAACCGGCGCGGTCATGGTTTCCAGTTCGCCGCCGCGCAGATGAGGCGGCAATTTGGTCGCGGCGTCGCGGTAGGCGCTTTGGATTTGCTCGAAGGTCAGGCCCGACGCGCCGGTCAAATCGGCGCCTTCGAGATGCGCGCCTTCGAGAATCGCGCCCGCGAACGAGCTTTTCCAGCCCCACGCGCCGCGCAAATTGGCGCCCTGAAGCATCGCGCCGTCGAGATTGCTTTCGTAAAGAAACGCGCCTTCGAAATGGGCATAAGGCAGATAGGCGCGCGCCAGACCGGTGCCGTGCAGGTCGATGCGGGTTTCAGGCCGGTCAAAGGGCGCATGGCGGCGACCGATGACGGTGAGAATCGCCTGCACGTCGGCGCCGATGCGCGCCGGCACCACGTCGCCTTCGCTCCAGCGCGCGTGTTCGCGCGCAAAGGCCGCCAGAACTTCCATAATCGGCCCGTGATCGCGCTCCGATTCGCGCGCCAGGCGCTCCAACGCGTAAATTCCGCCCAGTCTGACCTCGATTTTCTCGTCGCCGAGCAGCGCCATGGCGCGCGCATAACGCTCGGTTTCGGCGGCCTGAGCCGCGAAAAACGCGGTTCGCTCCGCGGCGGCCAGGGTCAGGCTGGAATTTTCCACGACTTTGCCCAGATTCTGCAAATAGCGCCAGATCAGCGCGGCGCCGAGCAGAGTCACGCCCGCCCACAGCATTTTGGCGAAGCTATCGCGGATCTGGGTTTCCAACGTCAGGCGCGCGAGGGGCGAGACTTGCAAACCCGTTGTCAGCGCGCGCGGCACCGCGTAGAGCAAAAGCAGGAAAACCGCGCCGCTCGGCAGCAGTAGCCACCAGAGGCGCCCGAACGCGGACGGAGAAGGCGAGTTGGAAGCGGAATTAGACATGATGAAGCGAGCGAAGGGAAAAGCGGGCGTTGCGCCTCTCTTGCTGTTTGCCACGTTTGCGGCCTGGATGCCTTGGGCGCGGCGATTTCGTTGACCGCGCTTTCGGCATCGCTGTGACGATTAGCGGCGCAAAAACAGGTCGAAGAGCGACAAAACGATTTCGAACACGATCAGCGCCACGATATACCACTCGACGCGCAAGCCGCCTTGATGCTGCAACAGGTTCAAAACCGTTTCCGCGGTGCGCGAAATCACTTCCAATTTGCGATTCAAAGCCGCCAGGCGCTCGGCAACCTCGAATTCGTCTTCGAGGCGCGCGTAAAGTCGCTCCAATTCGGGATGTTCCCACAACACTTCCGGCTTGTCGCCGACCTGCGCGATGCCCACGGTGCGATGCTCGATGAGCAGCATATCGCCGATGGTGGAAAGCAGCTCGCGGTCGCCGCGCCTGATCGCACCGCGCGAGCGCAGACTTTGCGCGAACGGCTCGATGGCCTCGAAAATCGCGTCGGTGGTGCTTTCATAATGCGCCAAAACCACGGATTTGGCCAGCACATCGGCCACGATTTGCAAGCGCGGCACATCGAAAACGCGGGTTTTGACGACGCCTTTTTCCAACCGGTCGCCGTCGGCGCTCAGTTCGAGCGGCGCCTCCTCGCTTTCGGGAATTTGGAACGCCTCGTGCACCAGAATCTGAAGCTGCGCCAGAAATGCCGCCTCTTCGAGCGGCGCCACCCCGAAAAACACCACCGCGCCATAGCGAAACAGCACCGCCGCGCCCTCGCTGCCGGCAGCGATGACGAGCGGGCCTTCGCCCAGCGCGTCGGCGTTTTCCAACTGCTTCAAATCCAGGCGCTCGCCCACCAGCAGAGCGCGCGCTTTGAGACGATTTTTGCCCTCGAACATCACCAGAGATTGTGGCAGAATTGCACATGGAAAGCCGAAACACCATGCAAAACACTCCGCCTCGCCCCACGCGCTATCGCGGCTCATGCCCGGTTTGCAATCACGGCACCATGATGCCGCTCGCCCGCTTTTTCGAAAGCGATGTCAACGAATCGCCGACCATCGATACCGTGGTGCCCAACAAATTCTTCGCCCGCTTTTTCCCTGGCTGGAGCTTGATCGCCATGATTGGCTCGTTTTTCGGGCACCTGTTCTGGGGCAAAGCCAAAGTCGCCAAAGGCCGCGCCAAAGTGCGCGCCGCGCGCGAAAACATCCTGCCGCGCAGCCCCAACGCCGCGATTTGCCCCAACTGCTACGAAACCTTAGAGCGCGAATAATTTCCTTCAAAAGCCGACTTCCAATGCCATCACCGCGCCCTTTCGTTTTGCACGAAGCCAATTATCGCCAACTTCTCGACCTCAAACCCAATCTCGCGGTTTTGCCGTGGGGCGCGACCGAAGCGCACAATTTCCACCTGCCCTACGGCACTGACAACATCGAAGCGACGGCTTTGGGCGAAAGTGCCGTCGCAGCCGCCAACGCGCGCGGCGCGCGCTGCATTCTGCTGCCGACTGTGCCCTTTGGTCAAGATGGCGCGCAATTATCGCAAGTCTCCACAATTTCGCTGCGCGCTTCGACGCAGGCGAAAATCCTCTTCGACATCGCCGATTCGCTGGTGCGCCAAGGCATCGACCGACTTTTAATCCTCAATTTTCACGGCGGCAACGAGTTCAAATCGACCTTGCGCGACATCATGACCGATCTACCGATTTTTCTGGTGCAAGCCAGCGGTTTCGCGCTCGCGCCGCGCGCCAAAGCGAGTTTGGAAAACGCGGGAGACCACGCCGACGAATTCGAGACCAGTTTGCTGCTTCATCTCACACCCGATTGGGTCGAAATGCATCACGCGAGCGACGGCGCCACAACAACTTCAAAATTGCCGCATCTCTCGAACACGCCCGGCGTGTGGGCGCAACGCGATTGGGCCGCGCTTTCCAAAGACACTGGAAGCGGCGATCCGCGCCGCGCAACGGCGGAAAAAGGCGCGGCGATTTTGGCGGAAGCGGCGGAAAATCTGGCGAGTGTTTTGGTGGAATTGTCGGGGGCAAAAGACGGCGACTTTCCCTTTGTTTTGCCGCAGGGAAAAGCGTTGAAACCTCTCCTTAGCGAAGGCAGCGAATGACTTGATAAAAGTGTAACAAAATTCGGCTTTTGACAAGCGCCGACGGTGCCAAAGCCGACTGGTTCGGCGTAATACACTGTTGTGCTGCGGCGCGCGGCTCAACTGAAGTTAAATGTTAATTATGCTCATTCTTGAAAGCAAAAACGACAAGCATATCAAATCTATTTCTCACAATCTTCAGGCGGCTATTACCTCACGCGATGGTTTTGGACGAGGGCTGCTAAAACTTCTTTTCGCTGTGATTGTTTGCTATGGAACGGCTTTCGCGCAGCAAAAAGAACCGGTTCGAGCGCCGTTTTTTCAGGGCGAAGCGTTGCCAACACCGCCCCAACAAAATACGCCGTGGCCGCATGGCGACGATGCGCTCGCTACAGCAGCGGCGACGCTCTTCGAGCAGGGCTTGGCCGATCCGCGCGGGTTGGAATATCGAGAAATTGAAATCGCCGTTGGTAACCCGTGGAACGGTGGTGGTTATCCGATCAAGACACATGGCTGGGTTTTGCCCGAAGATGGCAAAGACGGTCAGTTTGCCGTCGCGTGGAATGGTCTGTTTTACCCGGTCGTGCGCGTGGGAGATGCCGCCGATTTGCACAAGGATTGGGCACCTGATGCTAAAATGCCGGAGGCCATCGGTCGGGCTTTTGGAGGAGCTTCGGAATCACTTTCGGTCAGCCACGCTTCTCCCACAGCTTTGAAAATGGTGTTGCTCCTGCGTCTGGGCGAGGTAGAAATTGTCAATCGTATATCCAAACTCACCAAGCCTGAGACAAACGCTGATCCTTATCTCGCTATAGCCCGTGATTGGGCGTGGTTTGCCTTTGAGCGTGCAGTTTGCGCTCACGAGCGCGGTGACGACCGTTTAGCCCTTGCTGATGCCCGGCTTTTGACCAAAATTCAGCCACTCATCGAAGCCGAAGCCAAACGGCGCGGTTTTAAACCCGACTCCGATTACTCTAACACGCGCTTTCCCGACCGCAAACTACCTTACTTGCCGTTTTTGAAGCAACTCCCATCTCTCTTGATTGATTGCGAGCGCCGCGTGGCGAACCAAAAAAATCCGTCGCTCCCCAAAATTGACATCGCGGCGCTGATCGACGATTTACAAAACGTGGACGCCCGCCAGTGGGGGCAACCGGGTGGCGTTTCTCTCGCTGGAGACGCGCGCGTGCAGGCTTTGGTGAAACGCGGCAACGAAGTCGTCGAGCCGCTGTTGGATGCGATAGAAAACGACGCGCGCCTGACGCGCTCCGTCTCTTTCGGGCGTGATTTTTTCCGTTCACGCCATCTGATTTCAGTTTCCGAAGCCGCCTATGCCGCTTTAGCGGATTTGCTGCGCGTCCAATTCAAAACCTATGGCGAAAACGGCGAACCGTTTTCTAAAAAAGAGTTGGCGGCCCAAATTCGCGCTTACTGGGCCAAAATGGGCGCCCTGTCGCCCGTTGAACGCTTTTACACGACGTTGAAGGACGACAAGGCCGGCAAAGACCAATGGCTTCAAGCCGCCGCCAATATCGTTCAGCCCACTGATGTAGAAAGTCACGGCGGCTGGACGACGATTCCCAACCGCAAACAGGGCCAAAAAATCCAGTTGCGCGGCGAAAGTTTGCGCGACGGGCGCACGCCGTCGGTCTCGCAGCTTTTGGCGCAACGGTCGGACGACATCGCGGCGATTCGCACCGGCTCGACACAAGACCATTTTTTGTATGTGGATGCGGGGCAAATGGCGCTCTATTTGGCCGACTGGGATAAAACAGCGGCTATCCCGACGCTCAAGAAGCGTCTGATGCGCGCGTGGAGTATCGGCACGCAGCCGGATGACATTTTGGCCTTCAACGGCAATCCGGTCGAGCATTTCGGAACGATAATCGCCAAAATGACTCTTGCTCGCGCGCGTAGCGGCGACGCAACGGCCTATGATGAATATGCGACGTGGGTTCAGAAGGCCGAACTCAAAGGCGTTTCTTTTGGCGGCGAAGAACTGCAAAAACCCTTGATTCAAGGCGCGGCACGTCCCAGCATCGGACGGGCGATTGATTATCTATTCAACGATCCCAAATCGCCCTGGTTAAATGTCCTGTCCGAGCGCAATGGTTCTTGGCTGCTGGATTTTTGGCAGACGCCACTTCCCAATACGGCGGGGTTTCGCAAACAAGCGTTGCGCGCTCTGGCGGACAAAACTTTGGCGGGCACTATTACGTTTAACCCGCGCAAGGATTGGAACAGCCGCATGGAAGCCCAAATCGAACTTAAAGGACTGGGCATGGGTTTTCGCGGCTCTAATGACGATCCCGACACGCCGCCCCCCGGCCAAAAACGCGCCTTCCGCGTTTGCGACGCCTACGCTTACTTTTACTCGCAGTATCAAAAAGGCCCGAAATTCCAGCTTTTCTGGCCCGAAAAAAAGCGCGACGCGGGTGTTTTGGCGTGTCGCAAATGGCTGGAAGCGAAAGCATGAGCGCCAAAAGAAAAGACGCTCGGCGTTTTATGGTGTTTGGAAGGCGGAATTTACCGACGCGTAAAATCCACCTTGTTACGCATCAACCTCTTACGCATCAACCTCAGCCGAACAAGACGCTGCACCCGACCGCCTACAGCTTCGCTCCTTCCTCGCTTTGGGCTTCCGGCGGCGGATGAGATTGAGAGTCGTTAAACCCGCACAACCGGCCTTCCAATCGAATAATAGGTGAAGCCCTCGCGCCGCATCGTATCGAGTTCGTAGACGTTGCGGCCATCGAAAATCAGCGGTTCTTTCAAAAGTTCTTTCAAATAATCGAAGTCCGGCTCGCGGAATTTGGGCCATTCGGTCGCAATCACCAGGGCGTCGGCGCCTTCGCACGCTTCGTAGTGGCGCGGCGCGAAACGCAGCGAGTCGCCGTATTTGTCGCCGAACTGCTTGGCGACCGCTGCCGAGGCTTCGGGGTCATAGGCCACCACGCTGGCGCCGCGCGAGATAAGTTCGTCCAAAATCACTAAGGCGGGTGCCTCGCGGATGTCGTCGGTGTTGGGTTTGAAGGCCAGACCCCACAACGCGAACTTTTTGCCGCTCAAATCGGCGCCCAGATGCGCTTCGATGCGCGGGATTAAGGTCATTTTCTGACGCAAATTCACGTTTTCGGTCGCTTCGAGAATCGATTGCGGCGCGCCGTGTTCGATGCCGGTGGCAATCAGCGCTTGCACGTCCTTGGGAAAGCAAGAGCCGCCGTAACCGGTTCCGGCGAACAAAAAGCGGCGTCCGATGCGCGAATCGACACCGATGCCGAGGCGCACTTTATCGACATCGGCGCCGCATTTTTCGCACAGCGTGGCGATGTCGTTCATGAACGAAATCCGTAGCGCCAGCATCGCGTTGGCGGCGTATTTGGTGATTTCGGCACTACGCGCGTCCATCACGATGAGCGGATTTCCCGACAGCAAAAACGAGTGATACAAGGCGCGCATCGTGGTTTCGGCGCGCACCGGGTCGGGCGAACCGGCGCCGATGCCGATCACCACGCGGTCGGGCTTCATGAAATCCTCGACCGCGACACCTTCGCGCAAAAATTCCGGGTTGGAGACGACATCGAACTCGCTTTGGGAGTTTTCGGCGATGGCGGCGCGCACTTTATCGACGGTGCCGACGGGAACCGTCGATTTGGTGACGATGATTTTGTAGCCCGCGCCTTCGCCCAGCAGTTTGCCGATGTCGCGGGCGGCGCCCAAAACATACTTCAAATCGGCGCTCCCGCCTTCGCCGGGCGGAGTCGGCAGCGCCAGAAAGATGATCTCGCTTTGCGCGACGGCGTGACCTAAATCGTCGGTAAAAACCAGGCGCTCTTCGCGGGTGTTACGAAGAAAAAGATGTTCGAGTCCCGGTTCGTAAATCGGGATTTCCCCGGCGTGCAGACGCGCCAGTTTCTCCTGATTGACATCGACGCCAATCACGTCGTTGCCCGCCTCGGCAAAGCAAACGCCCGCCACCAGTCCGACATAACCCGTGCCAATTACCGCTAATTTCATGATGTTTGGAAGTTCCGCGAATGAAGTTGTGAGATTCGCTTTCTAAAGTGCGCCGCGCGTGCCGCGCACCAGCGCATTCGACAGCGCCGGAAAGTGTCGCAGAAACGGCAAAATCGGGCGCGCCAAGCGGGGCCGCAGCGCGAAAGGATGCAGCCGCGCCGCGAGTTGCAAGCGCGCCGCGAACTCGCGCCGCCACGCCGCGCGGTAGAGCCGCGCGGCCTCTTCGATTTCCAAACCGCCGCGAATTTGGCGCGCCACTGCGCCCGCCAATTCGCCCGCGCGCAGCGCCATCGCCATGCCGTCGCCGGTGAGGGGATGAATGTAGCCCGCCGCATCGCCCGCGCACAGCGCGCCGCGCGCGACCGCGTTGGGCGCGCCGTTTTCGTCGCCGCTTTCGCCAATCGGACGAAAGCGACCAAAGGAGACGTTGCCGGTGCTTTGCCACTCGCAAATCCGCGTCGCACGGCGAAAACGCGCGCCCAGAGCCGGATTTTCGCGGCATAACTGCGCCCAGAATGCATCCGGCGCTTGCCCATTCAATCGCGCGTAATCGGTCATCAAACACGCGTTGGTCGCCTCGCCTTCGACGCGCACCAAACCGCAGTATCCGCCGCGAAACAGATGCATCTCGACTTCGCCCGCTTCGAGATCGACGCCGCTGAAATGCGCTTTGAGGCCGCAAAAACGCGCCTCGTCCTCCGTTTTTCGCGCGGATTTGGGCGATTTCGCGCGGCCCGCCGCCACAATCACCGCTTTGGCGCGCCATTTTTGGGCGCCGCTTTCAAACTCAAAACCGTCGCCAACGCGCTCCAAAGTGCGCGTTTTCGAAGCCAAAAAAACGCGCGCGCCCGCGTTTTGGGCCGCGCCGACTAAAAGTGGATCGAGCGCGAAACGCGAAATCGACAGTCCCGCCGCCGCGCCGAGATCGAAGCGCGCGCTTTTCCCATCGCAGCAAAACCGCGCCGAGTTCACCGCCCGCGCGCCCGCGGCTTCGATGCGCGGCAAAACGCCGAGGCGCGCCAGAGTTTGGCGGCTTTCCGGCGATAAAAACTCGCCGCACACGCGGTGGCGCGGCAAAGTTCCCGCTTCGAAAAGCGCGACATCGACGCCGCTTCGCGCCAGGGAAAGCGCCGCACCGGTGCCCGCCAGACCGCCGCCCAAAACCGCCACTTCACAAGAAAACTGAGTCACGAAGCGCTTCGACGCGCCGCGCGCGAGGCGGAAGCGCGGTTTTGAGCAAAATTGATTTTGGAGGCGGCCAGTTGAAAAGGTAAATGAGTCCGCCCGAAAACCCGTAGAGACGTGCGAAGCACGTCTTTTCTTTTCATCACCCACGGGAATGGAAGCGCAGAAGAGCAAGACGCGCTACGCACGTCTCTACGAGTCACTCCACTTCATCGACAAACGCCAGCGCGGTCTCGATTTGCGCCTGGGTGAGTCCCAGCGCGGTGATGCGGGCGTTGGTCTGCGCGGCCTCTGCGTCGCGTTTGGCTTCTTGATAATTCCTCGAAAGCGCCAAAAGCGCCGCCGCGCGGTCGATGTCGTTCCACTGCGGCAGGCTCAGGCCGTTGTAAATTTCCAGCGCGCGGGTGTTTTGATTGGCCGCGAACGCGCTTTTGGCGAGCGTGAAAGCCACGCGCTGAAACGCGGTGCCGGAGTGTTCGGGCGCGCGCGCCGCGAAAGCGAAGGCTTCTTCGGCCAGGCGCAGCGAAGCGGCGGCGTCACCGGCGCGGCGCGTGGCCGAGGCGAGATTGCGGCGCGTTTCGAGTCCGAAATCGAGGATTTTGGCGGCGATTTCGCGCTCTCTGGCGTTTTCCGGCCCGTCGAGCGCGCCGATAAGCGCAAAGCGCAGCGCGGCGTCGCGCGGCTCTTTTTCGAGCGCGCTTTGCAGCAGTTCGAGCCGCTCCGCGCCGTCCAAACCGCCATTTTCGGCGACAAAAGCCGCCGCGCGCGCCGCGACGGGGCGATTGGGACTCTGGGCGAAAACGCGCAATGCGGTGAGCGCGGCGCTCAGATCGCGGCCCGCGCGCTCCAGATTGGCATCGGCGGCGGGCGGCGCTTCGGGCGCCTGCAAAGCGCGCCGCGCGGCTTCGAGGCGGCGCAGCGCCAGCGTCGCGCTCGCCAGACTTGCACCTTCGCCGGGCATTTTGGCAAGAGCCGCCGAAATCGCGGTGGCGCGCGGCGAAACTGCCATGCGCGCGGCGACGCTTTCGAGCAGGCCGCGCGCGGCGCTATAACCCCATTTTTCGAGCGCGAGTTGTGCCAGAAGCCGCGCCGCGCCCTGGTTTGCCGCTTCAGAATTGGCCGCTGCTGCGCCGTCGATCAGTGTGAAATAGCTGGAAGCGAGCGCGGTCTGTTCGCCGGCATCGCGCGCGCCGAGCAGCAGAATTTCCCACTGCGCCGCCGCCAAATCGGGCTGACCCAGGCGTTTGTAAGCGCTGGCGAGCGCCTGGTGCGCGGCCCAGACGAGGGAATGGCGGTCGCCATCGCCCTCGCCGGGCGCGCTGTCGAGCGCGAGATTTGCGAGCCGAATCGCTTCGCGCGCCGCGCCATCGTTTTGCAGCGCCAAATTTTGCAGAGCAGCGGAAACCAGCGCGTCGGGATCGCCGGGAAAGGCTTCTAAAAACGCGGCAGTCTCGCGCTGGGCGGCGGCGCGGTTGCGGGTCGCAATGGCCGGGTCGAGAATCGCGCCGGTTTTGGCGGCGCGCTGGGTGGCAGCGAGCGCTTTTTGGGCGCGATAAAACGGCTCGTCGGGCGCGTTTTTGATGGCTTCGTCGAGCAGCGCGAGCGCCTGCGAATACAACTGTTCACGCCGCGCGGTTCCGGCCTCGTTGGAGCGCTGCTGGTTGGCGGTAGCGAGCAGATTTTCGGCGCGTTTGCCGATCCAAAACGGCGAATTGGAAAAGCGGTTGGCGCCGGTTTGAAGCGCCGAAAGCACGTCGTCGGGCGTGCCATAATTCTCTTGATAGCCCAAAAACAGGCGCAAATCATCCTCGGTCGCGGCGGTGGCGCCAGCGCGATTGGCGAGCGCGCTTTGCAAGGCGTCGGAGCGAAACGCTTTTTGAAAGGCGCCGAAAAACGCGTTTTGCGCGGCGGCGCGCCCGGATTGCAAACTTAAATTGGCGTTCCAGTCGCGCCATTTGGCAATCGCTCCCGAAACGTCGCCGCGCCGCGCCGCGAGGGTCATCAGATGAGCGCGCGCGCGGTTTTTCAACCCATCGGGCGCGCGATTTTCCAGGGTTTGCCACGCGCTTTGCGCCTCGTCGTCGCGCGCGGCGCGCTCCAAGCCCAAAGCGAGAGCGAGTTGAAATTCATCACCCGCAAAAGCGCCGGTTTCCGGGGTTTGGGCGAGGCGCAATTGCAGCAGCGCGCGCGCCAGCTTTTGCGCGTCGTTGCCAGCCGGAACCGAGGTTAGAAGCGCAGGAATTTCTTCGAAAGTGGCGTTGAGCGCCAGATTTTCCGCCGCGCCGCTCTGGGCGCCGAACTGCATCGAATTTTCCGCCAAAATGCCGCGATACAGTGCGCGCGCAGCTTCAAAATCGGCCTGGGAGCGCAGAACTTCGGCCTGAGCCAGACGCAGCGTCAGGTTTTGTGGCGCGGTTTTGCCGGCAGCTTGAAACGCGGCCAAAGCGCCCGCGCGGTCGCGGTCTAAGAGCGCCAAACGCGCGCGGCGCACTTCGATTTCGAGCGGATTGACCGGCAAAATCGCCAGCGCATCGAGCGCTTTTTGGGCGCGGCCCGTGTCGCGCAGCGCGAGCGCGATTTCAAAGAGCGCGATGGGCGGCGCGGCGGACTGGGGTGCGGCAATCGCGGCGGCTTCGAAAGCGGCGATGGCGCGCGGCGCGTCTTCATTTTGCGAAAGCGAGGCGCCGCGATTGAACAGCGACGAGGCGTCGTTGGCGGCATATTCCGAGGGCGCGCGCAAATCGAGGTCTTCGAAAATCGGAGCGTCCATGGCTGCGATGGCGGGCGGCGCGGGCGCGGCTTTGAGATCGTAGGCGAAACTGGCGCTTTGACCGCCGGTTGTCAGTGTCGCGGCGCGCGGCAAACCGGCGCCATCGAGCGTGATTTGCGCTTCGAGAACTGTTTTTCCAGCTTCGTCTTTTTCGGTGCGCGCGGCATTCGAAACCGCGATTTGCGCGGAGTAGCGGCGAGCGGCGACTTTTTTGGCGGCGTAATACACGTCTTTGCCGCCGCCGCCAAAAATCACCGCATCGCGCAGCAGATAGCGGCCCGATTTTGCATCGGCAGGAAAAGGCGTGGCGGCGAAGAGGAAATTGGCGGGGCCGCCGAAACTGAGACCCGCGCCACGCCACCAGTTTTTGGCGATGTTATAAGGCGCGCGCCGCACGCGTCCGGTGGCGTTTTCGCGCAGCAAAGTCTCGTCGCCGCGCGCGAGAATGACGCTTCCCGGCGCGCCGGTTTCCGCGTCAGGCAGGGTTTCGATGCGAAGCGTGTCGGGCGGCGACCAGGCGATTTTGGCGCGCGTTGTGACGCCCTTTTGAGTCTGAGAGAGCGTGCCTTCGAAAGCCGAAAGAGGCGCGCATTTGGCGACGCGGGGCGCCAGAAGAAGCAGAAAAAGCGGGGAGAAACGCACGGTTTTAGGATAGTTGAGGCGCACGCGAGTTGCGTTGCGGCTGGTTTCAACCACCGGGCGCTGAAAAATCGCTTATGGCGCCTTTGCTACACTCGCGGCTCTCCAAAAGAAGGGAAATGCCCGAAATTATGCCCACCGTTCTCGTTTGCGATCCGATTGCCGAAAATGGCATCGAAATTCTCCAGAAAACTGCCGCCGTCGATGTCAAAATCGGCCTCAGCGAAGACCAATTAGTCGAAATCGTCGCCCATTACGACGCATTGATGGTGCGTTCCCAGACCAAAATCACCCGGCGCGTTTTGGAAGCCGCAACCAAACTTCAAATCGTGGGGCGCGCGGGCGTTGGTGTCGATAACATCGACGTTGCTGCCGCGACCGAGCGCGGCGTGATCGTGGTCAATTCGCCCGCCGGAAACACCGTCGCGGTCGCGGAGTTGGCGCTGGGAATGATGATTTCGCTGGTGCGAAAGCTGATTCCGGCGCATAATTCCGTTGCGGACGGCGAGTGGAAGCGCTCCAAATTCCTGGGGACGGAGCTTTACGGTAAAACGCTGGGAATCGTCGGCGTGGGGCGCATCGGCGTCGAAGTTTCGCGGCGCGCGGCGGCGTTTGGAATGACGATTTTGGGTTTCGACCCGTTTTTGACGACCCAGCGCGCCGCGCAACTTGGCATCGAAGCCACTTCCATCGAAGAAATTTTGAAGCGCGCCGATTTCGTGACGCTGCACACGCCGCTCACCAAGGAAACGCGCCATTTGATCAACGCCGATTCGCTGCAAACCATGAAACCCAGCGCGATCATTCTCAACTGCGCGCGCGGCGGCATCATCGACGAAGACGCGCTTTATGTGGCGCTACGCGATGGAAAACTCGGCGGCGCGGGCCTCGACGTTTACGAAATCGAGCCGCCCAGAGACAATCCGTTGGGCACGCTGGAAAACGTGATTTTGACGCCGCATCTGGGCGCTTCGACCGAGGAAGCGCAGGTCGAAGTCGCGCTCGATGTGGCGCGGCAGATCGTCGATGTATTGGAAGGCCGCGCCCCGTCGAGCGCGGTCAATTTGCCGGCTTTGCCGCCCGAAGCGCGCGAGTTTATTTCTCCGTTTTTGCCGCTGATGGAAAAACTGGGGCGCGTGCAATCGCAGATCGCGGCGGGACGTTTGGAAGCGATTGAAATTTCCTATTGCGGCGACCTCGCCGACTACGATGTGCGCGCGCTGACGCGGGTTTTTCTCAAGGGATTGTTGCAGGGCACCGTCGATAACGTGTCTTATGTCAATGCGCCCGCTCTGGCCGAAGCGCGCGGCATTCAAATCATCGAAAAGAAGGTCGGCAATTGCGGCGATTACGCCAATTCGGTGGAAACGCTTTCGACGCGCGACGATGGCGGCCACATTCGCACTCGCCAGGTCGATGGCACGATTTTCAACAAAAAAGACCCGCACATCACCGCGATTCAGGGACTGCGCGTCGATGTGGTGCCCGAAGGCACGCTTTTGCTGATTCCCAACCACGACCGGCCCGGCATGATCGGTCACGTCGGCACGATTTTGGGCGATGCGGGCGTCAATATCGCCGGAATGCAGGTGGGCCGCAAAGCCGTCGGCGAGCGCGCGGTGATGATCATCAATCTCGAAGAGCCGGTTGCGGATGAGGTGATCGCTAAACTCGACAGCGTGCCGGATTTGTTCGGCGCAAGATTGATCGATTTGCGTTAAGCATCGAGCGGACTTTTGACGCGCGAGCCGACGGCGGCGACGCGGGTGTAAATCATGGTGGTGGACACGTCTTTGTGGCCGAGCAAATCTTGGATAGTGCGGATGTCGGTGCCACTTTCGAGCAGGTGAGTGGCGAAGGAGTGGCGCAGCGTATGACAGGTGACGCGTTTGTCGTGGATGACGTGGCGCGCGGCTTTGGAAACGGCTCTTTGAAGCGCGCTTTCCCCAATGTGATGCCGCCGCCAGGTTTGCGTGCGCGGGTCGAGCGAGCAAGCGGTGGCCGGAAAAAGCCATTGCCAGGGCCACTCGGTTCCGGCACCGGGTAATTTGCGTTCGAGGGCATCGGAGAGCATGACGCCCGCCCGATTTTCCTGTCTGTCGAGATCGAACAAGTAGCGGGTGCGAGAAAGATGATGTTCGAGCCGCTTTTCCAGCGACTGTGAGAGTGGAACGATGCGGTCTTTGTCGCCTTTTCCGGCGTGAACCGTCACCATGCGGCGCGCGACATCGACATCTTTGACTCGCAAACGCAAACACTCGATAAGGCGAAGTCCCGAACCGTAAAGCAGCTCGGCCATCAAACGATACTGACCTTCCATTGCTTCCAGCAATAACCGAACTTCTTCACGTGAAAGCACGGTCGGAACCCGCCGCACCCTGCGAGCGCGCAACGCCGAGGAAACGTCTCCGGCCTCCCGATTCAGAGCGACCTTAAAGAACAAAACCAGCGCGTTGAGAGCCTGGTTCTGAGTGCTGGCGTTAACACGATCCCGCACGATGAGTGATTCGAGAAAGCGGGTCAAGCCCTGAGTTCGGCTCCAATCGTCGCTCCAGCCGTCGGGTGCGCCGTGAAAACGCAGATAACGCCGCGCCCACCCCAGATAAGCCTGTTCGGTGCGAAGGGCGTAACGTTGAACGATCAGGTGATGGCGGAAAACTTTAATCAATTCCCCGGCACTCGGATAGCTGTGCATAAAATAAAAAAGTCACATTGGGCCGCAATTTGCAAGGATTTACCAAGAAAAGGTGGCAAGGCGCGGTATAATACACTGTTGTCTTGCTGCGCGCGGCTTGGTCGCGTGTCATACTACAAGTAAAGGAAAACGGAGAAGAAAATGAAAAAAACAAAGCAAGCATTTCGTTACATCTTAATTGTTCTTCCACTTCTACCGTTGGTCATGTTCATCATCCCAAACGCATTTACTATGCTGTCGGAGCCTACTGACCCTTGGTATACGGAATATACTTCTGTTCCTTTCCTCTTTGCTGCCATGTATGTTTATCCGGTCACGGCAATCGCGTCCGTTGTAGGAGCAGAACCATTTTCGCTTTTCTGGTGGCCGCTTGTGCTAATTTACGCTGGTGCTATTTCCTTTGGGATTTACAGGATGACAAAGTGACTAACAGCAAGACAACAAGGCGCTGCACCCGACCGCCTACAGCTCCGTTCGCTGCGGTCGTTCCTCCCTTCGCTCTCTGCGCTTCCGGCGGCGGGTGAGCTTAGTCGTTCGGCGGCTTGCGCGCGGCGTCTCTGGAAGTCAAACTCTTCCAAAGGGAGAATGAGCGAATGAGTTATGTGACAGATGTCGTTTTGCTGTTTGACATTCAGGAGAACTTCGAGCCAAATCTTGAGGATAGAAAAGAACATCCTATCAGCCAAATCAATAATTGGTTGGAGCAAAATAGCGACGGTAAGTTGTCTCTACCTTGCCAGAAATCGAATAACGGAAATGTCACAGGAGAGAATATCTGGATTGGCTCATTCAATCACTTGGACACGGATGAACTTGTCAAAGTCGTCACAAATCAAAATTGGCGAGTGCCAGCAAGTGTTCAACTGCTGTTCAAAGGCGCAGAAGATGAAAAGGCCACAATCATCGAAGTAACGAGCGACTAAAAGACGTTAACAAGCCGCCGAACAAGGCGCTGCACCCGACCGCCTACAGCCCTGCGTTTCGCTCGTGCCTTGCTCCACTTCGGGCTTCCGGCGGCGGGTGAGATACTGTGTTGCCCGTCAAGTCAAGCCGCGCAAGTTTGCGC